>Ga0181606_10001883_pt1 | contig 18178 bp, 18 predicted proteins | sample 041ome_10_FD_132994 | JGI IMG/M metagenome (GOLD analysis project Ga0181606, IMG submission 132994) | Coastal salt marsh microbial communities from the Groves Creek Marsh, Skidaway Island, Georgia - 041412US metaG (megahit assembly) | ecosystem: Environmental > Aquatic > Marine > Intertidal... | reverse complement strand
CGTGATCTACACGATGGACGCCCATGCGACAGTGACCGCAGTATCAACTGAGGGTTTGGCGCTCTGGCAGGTTAATCTGACACCGCAATCTGAAAACGCAGGCGACGCCTTTGGTGGTGGCTTTGCATATGGGGATGGTCGTCTATATGTAACAACCGGCTATGGTGTCGCCTATGCCATGGCCCCAAAAACAGGCGAAATCCTATGGTCGCAATCGGTGCGTGGCGCAGGCATGTCCCGTCCAACCTATTATGACGGGTTGGTGTATTTCGTTTCATCTGACGCGACCAGCTGGGCGATTGAGGCCAACGATGGCCGCATTCGGTGGCGCATCGATAGCGTGTCGGACGTCAACAACCTGACAGGGTCTGTGGGTCCGTCAGCGTCCGAGAAATTCGTTTTGTTCGGGTATGGGTCTGGCGAATTGCAGGCAGCCTTTCGCAAAGGTGGCTTGATCTATTGGAACACCAGCCTAACGGGCGGGCGCAAAGGCAGATCCGTCGGGATTGTCGAAGACCTTGCAACATCGCCGATGATTGTGGGGAACCGTGTTTATGCCGCAAACGGGTCGGGTCGGTTCGTCGCAATGAATCTGGATGATGGCGAACGCATCTGGACCTCAAGCCAAGGTGTGCGTGGTGACGTTTGGGTCGCGGGCGGTTCCGTGTTTCTGATCAATGACATTGGCCAGTTGGTGCGCGTCGACGCAAACACAGGTGATGTGATTTGGGCTGTGAATTTGCCCGGATTTTTGAAACAAGGTCCAAAAAAGTCAAAAGAAATCTATGCGCATCATGGCCCTGTTTTGGCAGGGGGGCAGATCGTGATAGCCTCTAACGACGGGCTGATGCGACTGTTTGATCCCGTCTCTGGGACACTGTCGACCAGCGTCGCTGTGCCAGATGGCGCAACGACCAGCCCCGTCGTCGCAGGCGGTGTTTTGTACATTGTCTCGTCCAAGGGCGAATTGCACGCTTTTCGTTGACGAAAAACTGGTGTATGACCCGCGCTTAAACCGCTTTGGAGCGTATTATGAGCTTTACCTTGGCCATTGTTGGCCGTCCCAATGTGGGCAAATCTACCCTGTTTAACCGTCTCGTCGGGAAACGTCTGGCGCTGGTTGATGACCAACCTGGCGTGACGCGCGATCTGCGTGAAGGGGATGCGCGTCTGGGGCATTTGAAATTTACGGTCATCGATACCGCGGGCCTTGAGGACGCGACCGACGACAGCCTACAAGGGCGCATGCGCCGGTTGACCGAACGGGCCGTCGATATGGCCGACGTCTGTTTGTTTATGATCGACGCGCGTGTCGGGGTTACTCCGGTTGATGAAATTTTCGCTGAAATCCTACGCAAACGCGGCAATATCGTTTTGTTGGCTGCGAACAAAGGCGAAGGCGCCGCCGCCGATGCGGGTGTGCTTGAGGCGTGGAATTTAGGCTTGGGTGAACCCTTGCGACTGTCTGCCGAACACGGCGAAGGCATGGGCGATCTATTGCATGTGCTGGAACCGATTGCCCGTGATTTCGAAGAAAAAGCCGAGGCCGAGGCCGAATTGAACGCCCAGTTTGACGTTGATATCGAGGACGAGATTGACGAAGACGAGGGCGATACCTATCTGGCTCCGACCGATCAAAAGCCGTTGCAAGTTGCTGTTGTTGGTCGTCCGAACGCTGGTAAATCAACCCTGATCAACCAGATATTGGGCGAAGATCGTTTGTTGACCGGACCAGAGGCCGGCATCACGCGGGATGCCATTTCTTTGCGTATCAACTGGAATGATGTTCCAATGCGGATTTTTGATACCGCCGGCATGCGCAAAAAGGCCAAGGTGCAGGACAAGGTTGAAAAACTGTCCGTGTCTGATGGCCTGCGTGCGGTGAAATTCGCCGAAGTAGTTGTTGTCCTTTTGGACGCGGCGATCCCCTTTGAAACCCAGGATTTGCGGATTGCCGATTTGGCCGAACGCGAAGGGCGCGCGGTCGTTGTGGCCGCAAACAAATGGGATATTGAGGCTGAAAAGAACAGCAAAATCAAAGAATTGCGCGAGGCATTTGAACGTTTGCTGCCCCAGTTGCGCGGCGCGCCTTTGGTGACGGTTTCGGCCAAAACCGGCAAAGGGTTAGACAAATTGCACGAAGCGATTTTGAAAGCGCATCGCATTTGGAACCGGCGCGTGCCAACATCGCAATTGAACCGTTGGTTGGCGGGGATGATCGAAATGCATCCGCCCCCCGCACCAAATGGCCGTCGCATTAAGCTGCGCTATATGACCCAAGCGAAATCGCGCCCACCCGGATTCGTTGTGATGTGTTCGCAACCCGACAAAATCCCCGCCAGTTATTCGCGGTATTTGGTCAATGGTTTGCGGGCCGATTTCGAAATGCCAGGCACGCCTATTCGTTTGACGATGCGTGGGCAGGGGGACAAGAACCCCTATAAGGATAAAAAGAAAGCAAAGCCAAGCAAGCTGCGCAAACATTTATAGAAAAAACGCGCGTCCTAGGATGCGCGTTTTTTTATTGTTTCGTGGCAAAAAATCTGGCGATGAGGCTGGCACTGCCGTTTTGCGATGCGATGACTTGACCTGCCAAATCTTGGCCATCTGGACCATAAAGGCCGCCCAAGGATTGCACCTTGTCGTTTCCGATGACATTAACCGCAGCGCCACTTTTCGTTGTTGTGACCTGTCCACCTGAAAAAGATGATCCCGCAAATGTGCTTGTTTCGTATGTGATCGTATCAATCGTATCGTCGCTGCTGGTGAAGTTATTCATCGTAACAGTGAGTTTTGGATTCGCAGACACATCCAATGTCGCCAAGCTGTTGCCGTCTGTATAATCGGCCAGTCCATTAGAACCTGATAGACGAATGGATGCGCTTGCACCCCCTTGGTAGGTGACCGTTGACGTCGGCATGTCGGTATTGGCCGTCGTTACACCGATAAAACCATCATACGAGCCAACAGTAATGCCTTGAACATAGCTGAGGCCATTCAGCACCGTCAGCGATGTGTCCCCCTCTGTCATGTTAATGCTTTTGCTGTTCGCATCATATGTTGCGGTCAGTTTTTCGAATGTCTCGGTATTTTTCGACGCCCGTACATCCAGTGTTTTGGTCGCTGCGCTTAGCGCGTCCATGGTTTCATAAACCTTTGCTTCGGCCGTTGGTTTGCTGACGTTTAACCCGGCCAATTCCTCGCCGCCGCCGCCGCCGCCGCAGGCTGCAATCAACGGGACAATCGCCAAGGCCGACATGCTGTTCAGTTTCATATATTTAGCCAAAGTAAAAATCCTCTGCTGAGAGTTCGTCGACAGAGACATCAAAAAATTCAATGCGTGTGCCTTTGAGCGTTAGAACCGCGCCGTTTTCGCCCTGTTCGACAAAAGACATGACGTTAGACCGATCAACGTCACTAAACCCGATCAAATGCACCTGATCGAGCGTGTCCCAATCGCGGCTAAGATCGGTTTCCAGATTGAGAACCCCATTCATCGAGGATTCCCTCATTTCAAAGAATGCAATCTTGTCGTTTCCTTTGTTTGGGTCGGAAAATAAACGTGTCTTGGGCCGATCCACCCGAGAGGATGTCATCGCCTGTGCCACCTTCGATGGTGTCCATGCCGCCCACGACAGAAGAAATATCGCCACGGATCCAATCATCGCCAGCGCCGCCAACGATAGGGTCTTTTTGATAACCGCCGATCAAAATGTCATTGTCCGTACCGCCCGAAATGCTGCCATCGCCGCTGATTTTTACGATCGTATCATTGCCTGCGCCACCATCGACGGTATCTTTGCCGTGTCCGACGCCCAAACGGTCATCGCCATCGCCGCCTTCGACATAATCATCCCCGTCAGATGCCCAAACGGTATCATTGCCATTTTCGCCAAACAGTGTGTCATTGCCTTGGTGACCAAAGATCAGGTCATTCCCGTCGCCGGCATCGATCAAATCGTTTCCATCATATCCCATGATGGTATCATCGCCAGCGGTACTGATGATTGTATCGTCTTGGTCGGTACCAAAGATTTCTTGGCCCTGCGCCGTTTCTACGCCGGTCGATCCACCCTCTGTTCCGCCATCTGTGCCGCCTTCGGTCGTAACCCCTGTGTTGGTGTCTGGATCCGTTGGATCTGTGGTTGTTGGATCAACACTGTTCACCTTTCCCTGTTCCAGATCAAGTAAACTGCCAATATGGGTGGTCGTCGACGTATCTGCAAATTCGGTTCCATTGAAAATAACGACCATGTTTTCGTTGCTTTGGACAGTCATTAGCTCTGACATAAAAATTCAAGCGCGATATCATCGCTGAACCCATCTGGAAAGGTCGGGTCCATTGCAAGCTTAAAGACATAGAGATCCATGTTATTGGACGCGACCGAGAAATATAGCTGTGCTGGTCCGTCGTCTTGTTCAATGAAGTACGTGCCTTGGTGGGATACAACGCGGTTCAAACCAGTTTCTGTGCTGTCCGCACTAAACAGGGTCATGCCATCGATGCCAACCCACGCAAGATACCCGATCGCCGCCGAAAAAGCCGTATCATTTGAGCCATTTTTCAATGACACATATAGATCGTCAGACCCCAACATCCGAAGCGTTGATTTTTCAATCGTCCCATCGTAGCCAAATTTGACGCCCGATATTTCGATCACACGCGTCGCGGTTGTCATTTCCGAATCCATGATCGTTCCTTTCACAATTTGGTTAATTTCTAGCGAAAGGAATTGGTTAAAAGTTAGCTAAAATATGACTAAAGTTAGGCATGTTTACGCAAATCCGCGACAATGGTGATGTTGCAGGCGGGAATTGTTTTGATATCAGAAACAAATAACGGGCCAAACGGCCCGTTAAATCTAGTTCGATTGTGAATGCGTTTACATTAATGTGCCATCGGCGGAAATTATGGTTTTACCGCCCAAATACGCATGAAGTGCCTGTGGCAAAACCACCGACCCATCAGCCTGCTGGCCATTTTCCAACACGGCGATCAAGCACCGACCAACGGCCAAACCCGACCCGTTAAGGGTGTGCACGAATTCAGGCTTTCCACCACCTTCGGGGCGGAACCGTGCATTCATGCGGCGTGCTTGGAAATCACCGCACACGGACACGGATGAGATTTCGCGGTACGTGCCTTGGCCTGGCAACCAAACCTCAAGGTCATGGGTTTTGATCGCGCCAAAGCCCATGTCGCCCGTGCACAGCACAACCACGCGATAGGGCAATTCCATCTTTTCCAAAATCGCCTTGGCGCAATCGGTCATGCGTTCGTGTTCGGCCATGGATTGATCGGGATGGGTGATTGATACCATCTCGACCTTTTCGAACTGATGTTGACGCAACATGCCCGCGGTGTCTTTGCCCGCGCTGCCCGCTTCGGACCGGAAACATTGCGTATGGGCCGTCATGCGGATGGGCAGGGCGCTTTCGTCCAAAATTTCGCCGGCAACTGTATTGGTCAACGTGACCTCGGATGTCGGGATCAACCACCATCCGTTTGTGGTTTGATAACTGTCTTCGGCAAACTTGGGCAATTGGTTGGTGCCATACATCGCCCCGTCCCGCACCAAAACGGGGGTAATATGTTCAACCAAGCCATGATCATCAACATGTGTGTCAATCATCATTTGTGCCAAGGCGCGATGGACGCGGGCAATCGCGCCGCGCAACACAACAAACCGTGATCCTGACAATTTGGCAGCTGTTTCAAAATCCATACCCGCTTTGACGCCTGCGATGTCAAAATGCTCTTTCGCGTTTTCGATGTTGCGCGGGCTGCCCCAGCGATGAATTTCCACGTTATCGTTTTCATCGGCCCCATCAGGGATGCTGTCATGGGGCAGGTTCGGGATACGCATCAACGCATCTGTCAACTGGTCGTCCAAATCCTTTGCCTTGGCGTTCATCTCGGCGACTTCGGCCTTTTTCTCGGCCACAAGGGCGCGCAGACGTTCAAACTCTGCCTCATCGCCACGACCTTTTGCGGCACCGACGTCTTTTGAGGCTTTGTTCTGTTCGGCCTGTGCGGTTTCGGCGGCCAAAATCGCCGCACGCCGTTGCGCATCAATATCCAACAATTCAGAGGACGCATCCGATAACCCACGACGCGCCATAGCGGCATCAAAAGCGGCAGGGTTTTCACGAATGGCACGAATATCATGCATGGGTCTTGTCCTCATTGAATTGATTCAGGATTGCCACGTAACAAAATTCGCCCGCTTTGGACAGTCGAAAATGTGATGACTGTGGCGGATCTATCAATTTATACGACCTAATGGACATTGACACATGTTAAGTATTGTTTGGATTTGAATGAGGTTTAATCGGTAATTTCATTATTCTGCGCTGTGTCTGGTTTCGGCCTGTTGGGGCGGGCAAGCAATACCACAGGCAATGGCCGTGCAGATGAGCTGTTAAACGGGTTCATTTCGACGACACGCTAAGGTTGCCCGCAACGTGATCATAGACACGACCGTACATCTTAATCGTGTTTGCGCGATGATCCGAATTCTTGATGGAAATTTAATCAATATGGATTAGAAACTATTCTAAAGAATGTAATTTTTTTGATCTAAAGTCTAATTAATTCTATCGGGGATTGTTTTTGATGAATTATAAACTCTTTTTAACTGTGTCGCTTATTGCAACAGTCGCAGCTTGCGGCGGCGGCGGTGAGACACCGCCAGTGGATGAAACGAACACCCTCAATCTTGCGGGCGAGGAAAAAATGCCCACGATCGCGGAATTTCTGAACTCTGCGGATAACGAAGAATTTTTTGTACCTGTTTACACAGTCAAACGGGACGGGATAAACACTGAATTTAATAACTACCGCCGTGATGATGATGTCGAAATCTTTGTTGAAAAAGACCAAGATGGCGATCCTCGTTTGATCGTGTAAGCATTCGGGGACGAGATCATTCTAGACAAGGATGCTCTTCTTCAAGATTATCCAAACACCTTTTTCATCGCTAAGGGCGACACAAATTATTACATCGAATTCGCAGGCACACCCGCGATTGCAGATTTCGTAAACGGCACGGCGGATGCGAAATATCATATTCCGTTTTCGATTCTCAAATTCCCAAGCATGGCGACAGCCGAAAATCAGCTTGACGGATATCGGGGGGCGTATGGCGCCGCTGGGTTTGTGACACCGACTGCGCGTTTGCCGCAAACGACCGCAAACTATAGCGGTATTTGGCGTGGCATAGCAATCGACACAGCAGATTACAGCAACACGGCTTTCGAAAGTGATGCGGCATTAAGTTTAAATTTTGCAAACGACGTCTTTTCGGGCAGCTTTACGAAAATGGAAAAGTGGGATGTGGCGGCCCAAAAATGGATTGCTTGGTCTGAAATCGACGATTTGAATCTAACCAATATTCAAAGTCTCGACGGCGGATATTTATTCGGTGAGGTCACATCAACCTGCGAAAGCTGTTCTTCTGATGGCGATTTTAGCCTTAACATTTTCGGTCCAAATGGCCAAGAAGTTGCGGGTGGCGCGCACGTAACCATAAATCGAGGACGTGAGGATGATGTTTTCTTGACTGGCGTTGTCACCACGATCAAGGACAACTAGCAAAAGATGTGTTCTTTGGCAGATGGGGCGGGGTGCAGTGGCGCGCCGTCCAATCCGTCTGAATCCACCGACCTAATACCGACGTGATACCGACGTCATACAGATTAGCGTTTCACACCTTGCAAACCGAGGTCCCAACGCATAGGTTCCCGCCAACGAAACACTAAGTAAGGACCGTCAAAATGGACGCAGCAGGACAGTTTATTCCCCTAATTCTGATTTTCGGGATCATGTATTTTCTTTTGATCCGCCCTCAGCAAAAAAAGATGAAAGAACATCAAAATATGGTGTCATCTTTGCGTCGTGGGGATCAGGTTGTTACCCAAGGGGGCTTGATTGGTAAAGTTGTAAAGGTCAAAGAAAACAACGAATTAGAGGTCGAATTGGCCGAGGGCGTCAAAGTGCGCGTCGTGCAATCAACCATCGCGCAAGTTCTGTCAAAAACAGAGCCAGCGACCGAAGCCTAAGAGTTACGAGGCCCAAAGAATGCTGTATATCGATCTATGGAAGCGGATCGTCATTATCGGCTTGTGCGCATTAGGTTTGTTGCTGGCTCTGCCGAACGCCTTTTACACGCGCGTCGAATCCTTTAATGACGCAACGGTCGCGCTTGAAAAAGGGGTGAGTACCCCGGAAAATCATGCAAATTCAACGCTTTGGCCGTCTTTTCTTCCGTCTGATATCGTGAATTTGGGCCTTGATTTGCGTGGCGGTGCGCATCTGTTAGTCGAAGTAAAGGTCGCAGATGTCTATGCCCAACGCATGAAATCGTTGTGGCCCGAAGTGCGTGACACTTTGCGCAAAGAGCGGGCAACTGTTGGGACAATTCGTTTGCAGGATGCGCCTGCGGGTGAGCTGCGGGTTAAGATTTCAAACCCAAGCGCAATGGCACAAGCTATTGAATTTGTTTCAGTTCTTAGCCAGCCAATCGTATCTTTGAACGCGGTCGGCGAAAAAGATTTGGTCGTGACCGGTCAGGGTGATACGTTGATCGTCACGTTATCTGAGGCTGAAAAAGTTGCGACCGATGCGCGGACCTTGCAGCAATCTCTTGAAATTGTGCGCCGCCGTATCGATGAGGTCGGGACGCGCGAACCCACAATCCAGCGCCAAGGAAATGATCGCATTTTGATCCAGGTGCCTGGCATTGGATCCGCGGCAGAGCTGAAGGCGTTGATAGGAACCACGGCGCAGCTGACGCTCCAGCATGTGATTGGTCAAACCGGTGATCCGGACGCTGCAGCAGGTGCGGGCAACGAAGTTGTGCCCTCGCTCGACCGCGAGGGTGTCTATTATATCCTTGACGCTGCTCCCGTTGTGTCGGGCGAAGATTTGGTCGACGCGCAACCCAGCTTTGATCAAAATGGCCGCCCTGCGGTGAATTTCCGTTTTGACCCAACCGGTGCGCGCAAATTTGGGGATTACACTGCTGAGAATATCGGCAACCCCTTTGCCATTGTATTGGACGGAGAGGTCATTAGTGCCCCCGTCATTCAAAGCCACATTCCGGGTGGTTCTGGCATCATTACGGGGAACTTCACTGTTGAAGAAAGCACCAATCTAGCGGTATTATTGCGTGCGGGTGCCTTGCCTGCCGGTTTGGATTTCCTAGAAGAGCGGACGATTGGTCCTGAATTGGGCGCAGATAGCATTGCCGCCGGTAAAATCGCGTCACTGGTTGCAGGCATTGCGGTTTTGGTGTTCATGGTTCTAAGCTATGGCTTGTTTGGTCTATTCGCCAACGTTGCGCTGATGATCAACATTGCGTTGATCTTTGGTTTATTGTCTTGGATCGGTGGCACGTTGACCTTGCCTGGTATTGCGGGGATCGTCTTGACAATCGGGATGGCCGTTGACGCCAACGTGTTGATCTTTGAGCGTATTCGAGAAGAGCTGAAAGCCGGAAAAGGTCCGGCACGCGCGATCGAGCTTGGGTATGAAAAGGCGCTCTCTGCGATTGCGGATGCCAATATCACCACCTTGATCACGGCGATTATTCTGTTTGCCGCGGGCTCTGGTCCGGTGCGCGGATTTGCGATCACTTTAGGATTGGGGATCATCACCTCTGTCTTTACGGCGATCTATGTCACGCGTCTTTTGGTGGTGATCTGGTTTGAACGCCGCCGCCCAAAAACCATCGAGGTGTGAACATGCGTTTGAAATTAGTACCAAGCGAAACAAATTGGGATTTCTTCCGTCGTTGGAAAATGTGGTTGGGTATTTCTGCATTTATGATGGTTGTGGCATTCGCATCCTTTGCGCTTCAAGGTTTGAACTATGGCATCGACTTTCGGGGCGGTACAACCATCCGTACCCAAAGCACAGACCCGATTGATGTTGGGGTATATCGCGCCGCCGTGGCCGAGCTAGGCTTGGGCGATATCATCATCTCGGAAGTATTTGATCCCAGTTTTGGACCGGACCAGCACGTTGCGATGATCCGTATTCAAGCCCAAGATGATCAAGAAGCAGTCAGTGCTGAGGTGATCCAAACCGTCGAAAATGCGCTTGTCTCGGTCAGCCCAAATATCAAATTTGTGTCTGTCGAAAGCGTCGGGCCAAAGGTGTCGGGCGAACTGATACAAACAGCTGTTATTGCGGTTGTCGCCGCCATTGCGGCAGTGTTGTTTTACATTTGGTTGCGCTTTGAATGGCAATTCGCCTTGGGTGCAGTTGTTGCGCTGGTTCATGACGTTTTGCTGACGATCGGTATTTTCTCTGAACTGCAAATAAAGTTCGACTTGGCGATTATTGCGGCCTTGTTGACCATCGTTGGCTATTCTTTGAACGATACGGTGGTTGTGTTTGACCGCGTGCGTGAAAATCTGCGCAAGTATAAAACCAAACCTTTATCCGAGGTGTTGAACCTGTCGATCAATGAAACGCTGAGCCGGACCATGATGACCAGCGTTACGACATTGATTGCCTTGATCACTTTATTGATCCTTGGCGGTGATGTTATTCGCGGATTTGTTTTTGCAATGACGTGGGGCGTTATTGTGGGGACGTATAGTTCGGTTTTTGTGGCGTCGACCATTCTGCTATGGTTGGGAGTCAAGCGCGATTGGAGCAAACAAAACGCCGAAGCTGGCACCCAATCTTCGTAAAGAACTGATCTCATGCAAAAGCCGACTAAGGTTTAACCTTGGTCGGCTTTTTTCGTTTAATAAGCTTGTCTACAACCTTGCATGCATTGGCCGCCCGGGTGTTTTGGGAGAAAGAAGCATTGGGCCCAAGCATGCGGATCGTTGTCACGTAGAAATAATTTTCAGCACTGCGGTTTTCAAAGCAGCGCGTTTTACAATTATTCTTTGATGTCTTCAGCTGCTACGGGCAGTGTGAAAAACGCAAAACCGCCAATGGATGCAGTCATTAGCGTAAGACAGGTCATAATGGTTTTCATGATATGTTCCTTGAATGTGAGTGAGTGTGGGCTGCACAGAAAAAACTGCGCAGGACTACCCTAGGAAATTTAAACTGTTAAGTTCAATTACAAATATTCTGATATAATTATGGGAATTGTATATCGCGTGATACAAAATGTGGATGCGATGTTGCCGATCGTTGCAAGACCCGCTAGGCATCATGAGAGTTTTTGTAGGCGAAAGGGTCGAAAACGTGGCGTCATTTTTTGAACAAGTGTTAATGACCGATGGTTTGACGTTTTTATTTGCGGCCGCGCTAATCGCTGGCATTGTTCGCGGATTCGCGGGGTTTGGAACTGCTATGATATTCCTGCCGGTGGTAGGGCAATATCTTGCACCCACTTGGGCGATTGCTGTTTTGACCATTATGGATATAATTGGTCCTCTCCCGCTTGTGAAACGTGCGTGGCGTGATGCTGACCGTCCTGATTTGGGGCTTCTGGTGGTCGGATTATCCTGTACCTTGCCGATTGCGCTTTGGGCGCTGACTTTGTTTGATCCGCAAATTTTCCGATATATGGTCTCTGCTTTGTCTCTTGGTATGCTGTGTGTTTTGGCACTTGGGCTGCGCTATAGCGGCGCAGTGCTTCCCCCATTGGTATTTGGGATCGGTGGACTGGGCGGCGTTACGGGCGGATTGGTTGGGATTCCAGGACCGCCTGTTATTCTGTTTTATATGGCAAGTGCGCATCCGCCTGCCGTTATTCGCGCCAATAACCTATTGTATTTGTTATTCTTTGATCTTGCGATTTTGATCTTGCTACCATTGTATGGTGAAATGTCCTTGCAGGCCGCAGTCATTGGTTTGATGTTGGTTCCGGCTATGATGTTGGGTAACGTTTTGGGCGCAAAGTTGTTTGATCCTGAAAAGGAAAAGACATATCGTACGATAGCGTTTGTCATTATCGGCATCTCTGCGCTGATGGGCTTACCTCTTTTTGACTAGATAGGCAAAACGATGCAGTTAAACGAAATTCAATTCTCTGATGCTACGCCGATTGACGGCTATGGCCATGGCTTTTTTCGTGTCGGTGGGCGCGTTATTGAAGGTGCGGTTATCTGTACACAAAACGCTGTCCGATCATGGGGTGGGTATGATGATCCTCAGCCGTTGATTGATTTGGCGGGTGAGGTTGACGTTGTGTTCGTGGGCACCGGCACGGACATTGCGCATATCCCGTCGACATTGCGTCAAACCCTAGAAGCGGCCGGCGTTGGGGTTGAAAGTATGAATTCACCGTCAGCCTGTCGGACTTATAATATCACCCTGTCCGAAGGGCGGCGCGTAGCTGCGGCGCTTTTGCCTGTTGAATAGGATAAATTCACCTTTTGCTATGTAAGTTTTTGGTGTAACCCTTTGGCATGAGCTTACATGTTTCCAATCTTTCTGTGTCGCGTGGCGGTCGTACCTTGTTAGAGGGCGTGACATTTGACGTTGATGCTGGCCACGCTCTTATCCTGCGCGGGCCGAATGGATTGGGAAAAACGACCCTGCTGCGCACCTTGGCAGGATTGCAAAAGCCCGAGGCAGGCACAGTGCATTTGCCCGAAGAGGACGCGGTTTACGCAGGCCATCTGGACGGGATCAAAGCCACGTTAACAGTGCGCGAAAACCTGATGTTTTGGGCACGCGTGTTTGGAACCCAGTCTATTGACCGCGCACTTAGGACGTTTGAATTGTCGGATCTGTTGGATCGGTCAGGCGGCATGTTATCAGCGGGGCAAAAACGTCGATTGGGTCTGGCGCGTTTGATGGTGACTGGTCGCAAATTTTGGATGCTGGACGAACCGACAGTTTCGCTGGACCAAGCATCGGTTGCACAGTTTGCCGATATGATCCGCGTGCATTTGGCATCTGGTGGATCCGCCATTATGGCCACGCATATTGACCTTGGACTTGGGGCGGACGCGCGGGTTTTGGATTTATCCGCCTTTCGCGCAACAACGCCCAAATTACATGCAAGCGAAGAGGCATTTTTATGATTGCCTTGCTGATCCGTGATCTAAGGCTTGCTATGCGGGCAGGGGGGGGCTTTGGCCTCAGCCTCGCTTTTTTCTTGATCGTTGTTGTTTTGGTGCCGTTCGGTGTTGGTCCTGAAATGTCGCTGTTGTCGCGCATCGCACCGGGCATATTATGGGTCGGTGCATTGTTGGCATGCCTGCTATCGCTGGATCGCATTTTCGCCCTTGATTACGAGGACGGGTCGCTTGACCTGCTAGCGACTTCGCCGCTTCCGGCTGAGGGTATTGTCACAGTAAAGGCGATAGCGCATTGGTTGACCACCGGCCTTCCGCTGGTGGTGATTGCACCTGTTTTGGGTATTCTTTTGGGGCTGCCGGAACAGGGCTATTTTTGGATTGTACTGTCGCTGTTGCTTGGGACGCCCGCGCTGAGTGTAATTGGCACGTTTGGCGCGGCTTTGACTGTGGGCATCAAGCGGGGCGGTTTGCTGTTGTCGCTGCTTGTGTTGCCGCTTTATGTGCCAACGCTTATTTATGGCGCTGAATTGGCGCGTCGTGGCACGCAGGGGCTAGAGACAGGAACACCGTTATTGATGTTGGCAGGCATCACATGCGCGGTCACAGCATTGTTACCCTTTGCATCTGCCGCTGTGCTAAGAATTAACCTCAGATAAAAAGGAGAGCAGAGATGTCGCTGTGGCAATACGCAAACCCAGTTAAGTTTTTGCATTTATCGGGAAAAATAGTGCCAACGCTTGCCGTGCTGAGCGCGCTAAGCTTGGTGATCAGTCTGTATTGGGGGTTTTTCTTAACACCTGATGATTACAAACAGGGTTCAACCGTTAAAATTATTTATATCCATGTGCCGTCGGCTTTGGTTGCGATTAATGCATGGTTTATGATGTTGGTGACCTCGTTGATTTGGTTGGTGCGGCGTCATCATGTTAGTGTGCTTGCATCCAAAGCCGCGTCATACGTCGGGGTTGTAATGACCCTTGTCGCTTTGATCACGGGCGCGTTTTGGGGCCAGCCGATGTGGGGTACATGGTGGGCATGGGATCCGCGATTGACGTCGTTTCTGATCCTGTTCCTGTTTTATCTTGGCTATATCGCGCTATGGGCAGGGATCGATGATCCGGATACCGCCGCTGATTTAACATCTGTGCTATGTATCGTTGGGTCCGTTTTCGCCATTCTAAGCCGCTATGCAGTTAATTTCTGGAACCAAGGCCTGCACCAGGGGGCGTCGCTGTCTTTGGACAAAGAAGAACATGTAAGCGATGTATTTTATTTCCCGTTGTTACTGGCCATTGCTGGATTTGTTCTGTTGTTTATCGTGTTGACCTTGGTTGGAACACGCACCGAAATTCGTCAGCGCCGCGCACGTGCGTTGTTGGCACGCAGTAAAGGGTAAATGATGCCGGATCTTGGAAAATATGCATTCGCTGTATTGTCATCTTATGGATATAGTTTAGCGCTTATCATCGGGTTGGTTGTATTTGTAGTCTTGCGCAACATCAAAGCGCGTAAAGCGCTTGAGGCGATCGAGGCTGAGGTGAACCATGGCAAAGACTAAAATTTCGCCATTGATGTTGTTGCCTCCGATATTGTTCGCAATCCTGGCGGGCGTTTTTTATTTTGGGATGCAGCGGGATGATCCAAATGCATTACCATCAACAATGATTGGACGCACTGCACCTGCATTTCCGACTGAAACATTACCGGGCCAAATTTTGCCCGATGATCAGATGGTTCGCACGGGTCAGGTCAGTGTCGTAAATTTCTGGGCCACATGGTGCCCGCCGTGTCGGGCCGAGCATCCGACCTTACTCGATATGGCGTCGCAAGGCATCCGTTTGATTGGTGTTAACTTTAAGGACGAGGGTGCGAAAGCCAGCGCCTATTTGGACAAAGAGGGCAATCCATTTATGGCGGTTGGATACGATCCGCAGGGTCGTGCGGCAATAAATTGGGGTGTCACAGGTCCGCCCGAGACATTCATCATCGCAGGCGACGGAACCGTTTTATACCGTTTTGCGGGCCCGTTGGTTGGGTCAGATTATGAACGACGGTTTTTGCCCGAATTGCAAGAGGCGATGGCCGCAAGCAAATAAAATGGGGGGCAAAAGCCCCCCATCGAAACACCTAAGATTAGGGGGTATTAGAACCCTAACACAAGGGAAACACCGATTGTATCGTCGGTCTTTTTGAAACCATCCGCAGGCTTTGAATTATACTCTGTGCGATAACTAAAGTGTGTCGAAAGCGTATCAGTCATCTTATAGTTCATGCCTAGATCGTTGGTCGCAACGGTCGAGCCTTTTGAGCTTAGCACGTCTGTGTGATTGTTGATCGAGATCACATCGTTGATCTTGAACCAAGCGCGGGATGACAAAATGGCGGATGCTTCTTTGGTTTCGACACCAGCCTGGGTCTTGGTATAGCGCATGCCTGGGCCAGCTTGGACACGCCATGTTGTGTCAGCTGAATTCAGTACACGGAGACCAGGGCCAAAACCGATGAATGCGTCTTTTTCCAAAGTGCCGAATTTGTCTTGGGTATAGCGACCTGTGCCAAACGCATAGACTTGGTCAGAAAAGTAACGGTTGGCTTCGTAGGTGCCGAACAGTTTTTCTTTGGTGTTAACGCCGTCGGTTGACCCGAATTCGCCTGCAAAGCCGACTGAGTGGCTCCACAAACCTGAACCGTATGTCATGCGTCCTGCAATCGATACGTCACGGTTTTTCGTGTTGCCAGATGTTGCAGATGCAGATGCCGCTAAAGATCCTTTCCAACCTGGATTAGCAGCGGAAAAGCCAAAACGGTTCGCGTCGTTGCCAGATTCCAAATCATCATTTGCAGCGGTTGTAATGTCATCAATGCGATCATTCAAAGATTTTACGCCTGTCAACGCATCTTGTGCGGACACGGTTGAACCTGCGATCGAAGCGGCCACTAGCGCCGCGGTGAAAATTGCTGAGTGTTTCATATACAGCATGCCTTTCTATGTAGTCTTTGGCAAAGCGCCTTAGATGATCACAGAATAGAGCCTCAAATGACATTAGAAAAATTTATAAAAATCATGGTTGAGATGATTATTTATTGTGTAAATAACGTTTTTTTGCCGATTTTTTTGGGATTTTGTTAGGAAATCCACTCAGTCAATTGATTCTATTAACTTTTCTTCATTCGCGATGATCCTCTGCGAAATTTCGTCTAGGCAACTTTGACTTGCGGCGCGAATGATTGGATCGGTATCATCCCGCCAAACTGACTAAATTGGATAGGCAAAGTGTGGCGCATTCGGGACGGGGTATAATTCACCTGCATCAATGTTATCCTTTACAAAGCGCGCTGGCAGGTACGCGGCCGCTTTTTTTTTGGATCACATAATCTGTGACCATCGCCCCCAATGACATCGTGAGCCCGGTATTTTTTAGATGTGATAGGTTTTGCGTGTGGAAATGGGCGAATTCAGGTCCCCAATCGACATAGACGTAACGGCCTTTGTCAATCTCGGTGATCTCGGCGGGCCAGCTGGACACAAGGATCAATTCTTCGTCCATCACCTTTTGCACGTCCAAACCCGGGCGCAGCTGAGGGGTGTACATAAGGGCACAGTGCAGATGCCCTTCGATTAAAAATCGGGTCAATCGGTCCGACATGCCCAATTCTGTCCGAATGCTGAGTTCAGGCACACGTGTTTGCAACCGGTCGACCCAACGAAACCCCATACGCGGCCAAAGCGAAGATTGAGCGCCGATGTTGAGTGTATGCTTGAAACCGTCAGGCAATATCATTTGATGACAGGCATCTTCCCAAGTGCGGAGCAGTGACAGCGCATAATGTTCAAATGCACTGCCGGCTTGGGTCAATTCCGCGCCCGCTTTGGATCGCGTGAAGAGGGCGCGCCCCAATGTCTCTTCTAATTTGGCAATTCGCAGAGATACTGCCGATTGCGTGACGAATAATCGATCCGCGGCCGTACCAAATGATCCAGTTTGCGCAACCTCAATGAAGGTGAGTAATAATGTAATGTCCATGAAACCCGTTCCTTACCTACGTGCGGCATAGAACGCAGAACAAATGCGAACAAGAAAAATGTGATACGAGGTGTAAGAAATGGAGCGAACAACCAAAAAAGCGGGGTGTTTCCACCCCGCTTTGATCCTTAGAACTGGATTGATTTCGCATCCAGCGGTGTTTTTTGTGGCGGCGCGAACTTGGTCAAGTTGATGCCAGCCACCGCTGTTTTGTATTCGTCAATTGTAGGCGTGCGGCCCAAAATGGCGGACAGAACCACCACAGGGGTCGACGCCAACAGCGATTCACCGGTTTTGTCTGGCGCATCCTCAACCACGCGGCCTTGGAACAGGCGGGTGGATGTGGCCAGAACGGTGTCACCCTTGGCGGCCTTTTCTTGGTTGCCCATACATAAGTTACAGCCAGGGCGTTCCAGATATAGGGTGTTTTCGTATTCTGTGCGTGCTTTGGTCTTTGGCGCGAAATCGTCAAATTCAAAACCTGAATACTTTTGCAGGACTTCCCAATCGCCTTCGGCCTTTAGCTCATCAATGATGTTATAGGTTGGGGCAGCGACGACCAAGGGCGCTTTGAATTCAACCTTGCCAGTCTCGGCCTCTAGGTTTTTCAGCATTTGCGCCACGATTTTCATGTCGCCCTTGTGCACCATACAGGACCCAACAAAGCCCAAATCTATCTTTTTCTCGGCCTTATAGAACGAAATCGGGCGAATGGTGTCGTGGGTATAGCGTTTGGACACATCGGGGTTATGCACATCTGGGTCCGCGATCATCGGTTCGTTGATCTGATCCAAATCCACAACAACCTCGGCGAAATATTTCGCGTTGGCGTCTGGCATCAACGCAGGTTTTTCGCCCGACCGGATTTGCGCGATACGGGTGTTTGCGCGATCAATCAGACCTTGCAACATGTTTGCATCGTTATCCATGCCCTTGTCGATCATGATCTGGATGCGTGATTTTGCGATTTCCAACGATTCAATCAATGTCTCATCTTCGGAAATACAGATGGACGCTTTCGCTTTCATCTCGGCGGTCCAGTCGGTAAAGGTGAACGCTTGGTCCGCCAGCAGGGTGCCAATATGGACCTCGATCACACGGCCTTGGAACACGTTGTCACCGCATTGTTGCAACATTTGCGCTTGGGTTGCGTG
>Ga0181606_10001879_pt1 | contig 18203 bp, 14 predicted proteins | sample 041ome_10_FD_132994 | JGI IMG/M metagenome (GOLD analysis project Ga0181606, IMG submission 132994) | Coastal salt marsh microbial communities from the Groves Creek Marsh, Skidaway Island, Georgia - 041412US metaG (megahit assembly) | ecosystem: Environmental > Aquatic > Marine > Intertidal... | reverse complement strand
TCGTGCCAGCTGAGGTTGCCCGAGCCATAGCGTTCCCAGGCGTGACCCAGGCCGGCGACGGTGCCGGGCACTCCGTTGGCCAGATAACCCTCAAGGGAGCGTCCCGGCACAACGTTGCCGGCTTCGTCCTGAAACAGCGTGGCGGTGGCGGCCAGCGGGGCGACCTCGCGGAAATCGAGCGCGACATCGGCCCCGCCCGAGGTGTGGACGATCATGAAGCCGCCGCCGCCGAGGTTGCCCGCCCGCGGAAAGACGACGGCAAGAGCGAAGCCGGTGGCCACCGCGGCATCCACGGCATTGCCGCCGGCCCGCATGACCTCGATACCGGCGGCGGACGCCAGGTGGTGGGCGGACGACACCATGCCGTGACGGCCCTCCACCGGCACGCGCTGGGCGAGCAGCGGCGTGGGGGCCAATGGGGTCGCAGCCAGCAGCAATCGGGCGATCAACACGCGCATGGCGCCGAGCTTGCTTACTCCGCCACCGGGCGCAATCGCACGATGCGATTGGGATTATTCAAGGCGACGTAGACGAGGCCGTCGGGGCCGGTGGCGACGTCGCGACAACGGCCGAAGTCCTGCAGCAGGATTTCCTGGTGCGTCACGACGCCGTCCTCGATCACGACGCGCCGCAGGTGCTGCTGGGCGAGGGCGGTGACGAGCAGGTTGCCGGTCCAGCCGGGAAACGCGTCACCCTCGTAGAAGTCGATGCCGCAGACCGCGATTGACGGTGTCCAGTGCGTTACCGGCTGCTCCAGCCCCGGTCGCGCCGTATCGCCGGTGATGGGCGTGCCGTTGTAGTTCATGCCGTAGGTGATGACCGGCCAGCCGTAGTTGCGACCGGCTTGGATGCGGTTCAATTCGTCGCCGCCGCGCGGGCCGTGTTCGGTTTCCCACAACGCGCCGTCACGAGGGTCACGGTCGAGTCCCTGCGGGTTGCGGTGGCCGAAGCTCCAGATCGAGGGCAGGGCGTCGGCGCGGCCGACAAACGGGTTGTCCGGCGGCACCCGGCCGTCGTCGAACAGGCGGTGGATCTTACCGTTGGGCCGGGTCAGGTCCTGCGCTTCGTCCTGACGGCCGCGGTCGCCGATGCCGAAAAAAATGTAACCGTCGGCAAACACGATGCGGCTGCCGTAGTGCGGCCCGCCGGGCCGGCGATAGCGGTCCACGTCTGCGGCGAAGATCACCTCCTCGTCGACCCAGACGTCATCGCGGATCCGGCCGCGCACGACCTTGGTGAAGCTGACGTTTTCGCCCGCGGAGTTCACCTGCGGATCGCTGAACGTGAGGTAGATCCAGCCGTTCGTGGCGTAATCCGGGTGCGGCGCCACCTCGAGGAGACCGGCCTGGCCGCTGCCGTCGACCCAGGGCGTGTCCATGACGGGCGGCAGCAATTCACCGGCGGGGGTCAGCCGGCGCAGGCTGCCGGATTTTTCGGTGAACAGCAGGGTGCCGTCAGGCAGCCAGTTGAGCGACCAGGGCGTGTCCACGTCATCGACGACGGTCTCCACGCGGAAACGGTGGGCCTCGGTGGCGAAGACATGGTCCGGGGCCGGCGGGGGCAGGGTGTCGCGGTTGCGGCTGTAGCCCACGCGGCGCTCGTTGATGTAGACCACGAGGGAGCGGATTTCCGCAGCGGAAAAGGCGGCGGCCCAGCCCGGCATGCCGCGTTCCAAGTCACCCTCGGCGATGAGCCGGGTCAGCTCGGCGTCGCTGCCGCCGTGGGTCCACAAGTCGTCGAGCATGCTCGGGGCGCTGGCCCCTTCGAGGTTGGCGCCATGGCAGGCGGCGCAGTACTCGCGGTAGAGGGTCTCGGCGTTGCGCGGCTGGCTGCAGCCGGTGGCGACGAGGACCACGAAAAGGAGGGCAAAGGCAAACCGGGCGCAGAGGGGTCGCATGACGAGGTCACTGCGACACACCTTTGCGCCCGGCACAACCTTGCGATTGGGAGCGTTAATCGAGCCCGAGCAGGCTGCCGACGTACGGTGCGAAGCGCACGATCAGGCCGGCGAACACGATGGACACGATGGAGATCAGCTTGATCAGGATGTTGAGCGCCGGACCGGAAGTATCCTTGAAGGGATCGCCGACGGTGTCGCCAACGACGGTGGCCTTGTGGTCATCGGAGCCCTTGCCGTAGACGATGAGCTCGGCATTCCCCGCGGTCATGGCGTCGGCGGCGCGATGGGCGATGGCCTCACGCACCTCGGCCGGGACCTTGTTACGCGTGGCCTCGTCGTGGGTGAAGTCGGTGGCGGTGATGCGGCCGTAGGATTCGAGCAGTTTCTTGGCGTTGTCCCAGGCTCCGCCGGCGTTGGCCATGAAGACCGCCACGGCGAAGCCGGACACCAGACCGCCGGCGAGCATGCCCAGCACGCCAGGCACGCCGAGCAGCAGTCCCAGCCCGATCGGCGCGATGATGGCGAGGATCGAAGGGAGCACCATCTCGCGCTGGGCGCCGGCGGTGGAGATGGAGACGCAGGTGGCGTAGTCGGGGTACTCGATGCCCTCGTGCTGCACGCGCTTGGGCCAGGAGTTGGGGTTCGCGATGTCGGCCTCCGACATGCCGGCGGCCCGGAAGGCTTCGCGCATCTTGCCGAACTGGCGCCGGCACTCCCGCATCATGCGGTAGGCGGCGCGGCCGACGGCGTTCATGGTCAGGGCACAGAACAGGAAGGTGAGCAACACGCCGATGAACAGGCCGCCGATGACCTTCGGGTTGGTCAGGTTGACATCGTAGAACGCGATGATGTCACCGACGCTGGCCTGACTGGTGGAGGTCAGTGTGAGGTCCATCGGTCCCCCGGCCTGTCCCGTGGCGAGCAGATCGACGTGGTAGGTGCGGCTGGTCAGCGGATCGGCGGCGGTGGCGGTGACGGGGAACTGCTGACCGGTTTCCAGGCCGGCGAGCGCGTCGTGCTGGCCGATCACGATGCCGCCGTCGAGATAGTGCGCATCGGTGGCCCCGGCGTTTGGGAACACCACGGCGAAACGGCCGTGGCCCTCGTAAATCGCCAGCGGCGTGGCGGTGGCAACGTCCTGGGCGGTGGCGACGGCCTGGTTGGTAAGTTGGGTCTGGACGACCTGCACATAGGCGGCGAAGAGGGCGAGCGCGGTGAGCGCGGCCGAGCCGATGGCGAAACCCTTGCCGGTGGCGGCGGTGGTGTTGCCGAGCGAGTCGAGCATATCGGTGCGCTTGCGGACCTCGGGCGGCTGATCGGACATCTCGGCGTTGCCGCCGGCGTTGTCGGCGATGGGGCCGTAGGCGTCGGTCGCGAGCGTGATACCCAGGGTGGAGAGCATGCCGACTGCGGCGATGCCCACGCCGAAGAGGCCGAGCAGGAAGGTTTCGCCGCCGCCGGCGAAGTGGAAGGCGGCGATGATGGCGACCGCGGTGGTGAGCAGGGAAGCCCAGGTGGACTTCATGCCCTCGGCGATGCCGGCAATGATCACCGTGGCCGGCCCGGTCAGGGCCTGATTGGCGATGCCAATCGTCGGGGGGCGCTCGTAGGAGGTGTAATACTCCGTGGCGTAGGCGATGATCAGGCCGGCGCTCAGGCCACTGACGACGGCCAGGCCGAGTCGCCACCAGCTGGAGCCCGCGGCGGTCAGATCGGCGGCGGCGGTGCCGGAGCCGAACAGGAGATAGAGCAGGCCGAGGGTACCGACGGTGATCAGAACCGAGGAGAGATAGACGCCGGCGTGCAGGCTCTTCAGCAGCTGGGCGAACGAGGCGTTCTCGGTCGTCTTGACGGAGAAGATGCCGACGATCGAGCAAAGGATGCCGAGGCCGGCGAGCGCGATGGGGGCGACGGCCAGCTTGAGCGCGAAGGCGGCGCCTTCCGTGGTGAGCCCCAGCACGGACAGGGCTGCGGCCACCCCGAGGGAGATGGTCGCGAGGATGGAGCCGTAGTAGGACTCATAGAGGTCGGCGCCCATGCCGGCGACGTCGCCGACGTTGTCACCGACATTGTCCGCGATGGTGGCCGGGTTGCGGGCGTCGTCCTCGGGGATGCCGGCTTCAACCTTGCCGACGAGGTCGGCCCCGACGTCGGCGGCCTTGGTGTAGATGCCGCCGCCGACACGGGCGAACAGCGCCTGGGTGGAGGCGCCGAGCCCGAAGCTCAGCATGACGGTGGTGAGCGCGGAGAGGTTGGCGGCGGGCAGGCCGTTGAAACCAAAGACGTCGCCCCACGTGTTGAGGACGAAGAACCAGAACGAGACGTCGAGCAGGGCGAAGCCGACGACGTTAAGGCCCATGACCGCGCCGGAGCGGAAGGCGACGACCAGGCCCTCGTTGAGGGACTGCTTGGCCGCGAAGGCAGTCCGCGCGGAAGCGTTGGTGGCCATCTTCATGCCGAACCACCCGCAGAGGCCGGACAGGAAGCCGGCCAGAGGCACGCCGGCCATCGACAGCATCGGCTGCAGGCCCAGGGCCGCGAGCAGGCCGATGAAGACGACGAGGGCGATGAAGACGATCGCGACGACCCGGTATTGCCGGAAGAGATAGGCGATGGCGCCGTCCCGCACCGCCTGGGCGATGCGCACCATTTCGGCGTCGCCTTCGGAGCGTTTCATGACCGAGGCGCTGAAGACCCGCGCCATGATCAGGGCGATGACGCCGGAAACCGGCGCCAACCAGAAGAGAGTGGGCAGGCTCATGAGTGGCGGAGGCTGCGGGTCAGGTTGAGGCGGTCGGCACCCGCGGGTGACAACGCAATTCGATCCGCGCGTGGCGGGGTCCGGAAGGGGAGGGGGTTGGGAATAAACATGGGGTTATTGATTGGCAAAAATGTTGGACCGGAATCGGTGCTGGCCAAGCCGGATGTCATGTTCCGGCAAAATCTGCGCTGAAAATAGCCCAGGACGGGGACGCGGGGGTCACGCCGGGGCGGCCTGCCTCAGGGCGTGGGCGAAGGCCTGGGCGTGTCGGGTGATGTCGCCGGCATCGCGAAAGCCCGTTTCAGGAGCCCCCAGGCTATGACCCGCCAGGACGGCATCGGCGCCTGCGGCGAGGAAGTCAGGCAGCGATTCCGGGGTGACGCCGCCGACCGGAATCAGCAGCGCATCCGGAAATTCGGCCCGTACCGCCCGGACGTAGGTCGGTCCGAAGTCGGTGCGGGTGGGGAAGACCTTGACCGCGTCGGCGCCCGCCTGGAGAGCGGCGCGGATCTCGTCCAGGGAATGCGTGCCGCAGATCACCGGCACTCCGAAGCGTCGGCACAGCAGGATCACCTCGGGACGCAGGGCCGGCGTGGCGATGAACTTGGCGCCGGCCAGGATGGCGGCCCGGGCGGTGGCGGTGTCGATCACGGTGCCCACGCCGATCATCAGGTCGGGGCTGTCCGCCAATTGGCTGGCTTCGAGCCAGGTGGGGATGGCGGGACAGCTCATCGGCACCTCCGCGGCACCGAGTCCGCCCTTGCGGGTAGCGGTGAGGGCGGCGATGAGTCCCGCTTCCGTCGCGGCCGGCAGCCAGGCGATGATGCGGGTCTGGCGCAGGTGGTCGAGGACGGTGATTTTGTTCATTGCCGGGCCCGTCGGGGGTCGCGCAACGGCGTAAGCATACAAGTGGTGCCCAAGGCGGGACTCGAACCCGCACACCTCGCGGCACAGGCTTCTGAGACCTGCGTGTCTACCAATTCCACCACCTGGGCATCAGAGGGGAACGGGGAACACACGCCCCGACATGGGGCTTGGCAAGCCCGGATTTGGATTTCCGCGTCGCGGAGAATCAGCGAATGTAGAGCGCGAGATCGTCGCGCGCTTCCTTCATCTCCGCGAGGATGCGATTCGCGTGGCGCAGCAGCTCCTTGCCGGGCGGGGTCAGGCGGATCTTACGGCCCCGCCGGTCCACCAGCCGCAACTGCAGGTCGTCCTCGAGCGATTTGATCGCATGACTGACGGCCGATTGCGTGACCTCCAGTTCCCGGGCGGCGAGAGTGAAGCTGCCCATTTTAACGAGAGTGACGAACGCGAGAAGTTTGCGGCTGTCGATGATCGGCATGGTGTCTGGTTTGGCGGCCCCCGTGGCCATGCCGTTCACGGATAGCAGTAAACGAGCCATTCATGCCCTCTTGATGAATAAATATTCACCCATGTGGCCGGGAAGCCTCTCAGCGCCGCTCTGGTGACTCAGGCGTAACGCTCTTCCTTCCAGGGGTCCGCGCTGTTGGAGTAGCCGCGAATTTCCCAAAAGCCCAATTTGTCGTGAGTTAGGAAGTGGAGCGCCTTTACGAACTTGGCCCCTTTCCAGGCGTAGAGCTTGGGAATGATCACCCGGGCCGGCCCGCCATGCTCCCGGCTGACGGGTTCGTCGTTGAAATGCGTGGCGATAAGGACGTCGTCATCGAGGCATTGCGCCAGCGGCACATTGGTCGAGTAGCCGTCATAACTGGTGAAATACACGAATTGGGCCTCCGGTTTCGGCCGGGCGTGTTCGTAGAGCGCGGTGAAGGGCACGCCGCTCCAACGGCAGTCATACTTGCTCCAGGTGGTCACGCAGTGGAAGTCGCTCACATCCTCCACCTGCGGCAGCTGGGTGAATTGCTCCCAGTCGAGCGTCACCGGGTTCTCCACCTCGCCCGCCAGCTGCAGCGTCCACTCGGCCAGCGGGATGTCGGGCTGAATGCCGAGGTCGAGGACCGGAAAGCCCATGGTCAGTTTCTGGCCCGGAGGGAGGCGTTCGGCCGAGGCTTCGGCGCGGGGGCGCACCCCTTTGGCGACCTGCTTGGCGGCCCAGGCTTGCTTGGCGGCGATGTAGCGCTCTTTCGACATGGCGGGCACCGTAGGCGGCCCGGTCGGTCGCGCAAGAGCGGGCTAACGGCTGCCCAGCGCCAGCGTGAGAGCGGACCGTTTGCTCCGGTAATACCACGCCATGCCGCCCTGGTAGACAATGGAGACCACGGCGACGATGACGTAGGTGATCTGGTAAACCAGCTGGACAAAGGCCGGGATATCCTCACGCGGGATGCCGGCCTCGTTGAATTGCAGCTCCAACTGCGGGGTGATGACGCGCTCGGCCCAGGCCGGGTCGAAATGTGTCAGTCGCCACGCGCAGTAGCCGAGGATGACCGCCAGCAGCCACATCTGACTGGTGATCAGCCAACGCCCGCCGTCGATGACGCCTTCGCGCAGGCGGTTGGCGCCGTGCAGTTCCATCGTGCCGGCACCGACCGCCAACACCCCGGCCAACGCCCCCGGTACCTCGCGGCCGGCGGCGGCGAGCAGGGCGAACGTGCCGGCCACGACGATCAGCATGCGCGCGTCGAGCGACGCGAGTCGCAGCACCTTGTGCAGCGTTTCGAGAGGGAGGGGGGGAGGTTGCACGGTCTTGCCAGCCATGAGGAGAGAAGGGAACACTGTGCCTTTTCCCGTCGTGACCGGGCCAGATCAAAAGCCGTTTCCGTTTCGCCTGCACTTTCCGCCCGAGCTGCCGATCAGCGCGCGGGCCGGGGAGATCGTGGACGCGATTGCCGCGCATCCGGTGCTGGTGCTCGCGGGCGAGACCGGTTCGGGCAAGACGACGCAGATTCCCAAGCTCTGCCTCGCGGCCGGCCGCGGCACGCGCGGGCGGATCGGCTGCACCCAGCCCCGCCGGGTGGCGGCCCTGTCGGTCGCCCGGCGCGTGGCCGAGGAACTCGGCGTCCCGCACGGCAAGGCGGTGGGCAGCAAGGTGCGGTTCAGCGACCAGACCTCCCGCGACACGGTGGTGAAGTTCATGACCGACGGCATGCTGCTGGCGGAGGTGCAGGCTGATCCGCTGCTGCGCGAATATGACACGCTCATCATCGACGAGGCGCACGAGCGATCCCTCAACATCGACTTCCTGCTCGGCCACCTGCGTCAGCTGCGGCACCGCCGACCGGAGCTGCGCATCGTCATCACCTCGGCCACCATCGACACGGCGGTGTTCAGCAAGGCGTTCGATGACGCGCCGGTCATCGAGGTGTCGGGGCGCACCTATCCGGTCGAGGTCATCTACGCGCCGCTCGACGAACTTGGCTCGGACGCCGCGGCGGGCGACGGCCCCGAGGCGCGGTCCGAGGCGCTGCACTACATCGACGGCGCGGTGGAGGCGGTGCAACGCGTGCTCACCTCCGGCGACACCGGTGACGTGCTCGTGTTCATGCCGGCGGAGCGCGACATTCGTGAGACGATCGACCTGCTCGCCGGCCGCCCGGCGGCGCGCGGCTGCGACCTCGTGCCTTTGTTTGGCCGGCTCAGCAACAGCGAGCAGCAGCGGGTGTTCGCTCCGACGGGGCGACGGCGCGTGATCGTGGCCACCAACATCGCCGAGACTTCGCTGACGCTGCCCGGCATCCGGTTTGTCATCGACACCGGACTGGCGCGGGTTAGCCGGTACGCGCCGCAGGCGCGAACCCGCCGCCTGCCGATCGAGACAGTCGCGCAGTCGAGTGCCGACCAGCGCAAGGGCCGCGCCGGCCGCGTCGAGGCGGGTATCTGCGTGCGGCTATACAGCGAAAAGGATTACCTTGAACGCCCACGTTTCACGCAGCCGGAGATCCAGCGGGCCAACCTGGCCGACGTGATCCTGCGCATGAAGGCGTTCGGTCTTGGTGACATTGAGCGCTTTCCCTTCATCAACATGCCGGCGACCAAGGCGATCCGCGCCGGCTATGCGCTGCTGGACGAGCTGCACGCGTACGAACCGGGAGCGGTGCCGGGCGAACGCGAGCTGAGCGCCATCGGTCGGGAACTCGCGCGGCTGCCGGTCGACCCGACCGTGGGGCGGATGATCCTGCAGGCCCGCGAGGAGAAGGCGTTGCAGGAGGTGCTGGTGATCGCGGCCGGTCTCAGTGTGCAGGATCCGCGGGAGCGGCCGCTCGACAAACAGGCCGCGGCCGACGCCGCGCACCGCCGGTTTACTCACGCGGATTCGGACTTCCTGACATTACTGGCCATCTGGGAGTCGTTGCACGACGAGTTCGAGCGCCTCTCCCAATCCCGGATGCGGCGGTGGTGCCGGGATCACTTCCTGAGCTACACCCGCATGCGGGAGTGGCGGGACATCCACGCGCAATTGCTCGACACGCTGCGCGATCGTGACGGCTTCCGGCTGACCTCGGTGCGGGACGGGGCGCGGAGCGAAGAGGTGAAGCTCGCGTTCGGCAGTCCGGCCTACCGGGCGATTCATCGCAGCATCCTGGCCGGTCTGTTGGGCAATGTGGCCACCCTCGACGAGGAAAAGGGCGGCTACAAGGCGACCCACGACCGGCGCGCCGTCATCTTTCCCGGCTCGGCGCTGTTTGTCCGCGAAGAACGCAGGGCCGCGGGCGGGGCGCACGGCAAAGCGAAGCCCGCGGTGCGCGGCCCGCGCTGGATCATGGCGGCCGAGATCGTGGAGACGGCGCGGCTGTACGCCCGCACGTGCGCACGGCTCGATCCCCGCTGGATTCTCGAACTCGCCGAGCACCTCGTGCAGTTCTCGCACCGCGAACCGTTCTGGGACGAGGGCCAGGGGCGGGTGATGGTGCGCCGCCGCACCCGGCTCTACGGGCTGGAGATCGATGTATCAGCGGTCGGCTACGGCGCGGTCGAGCCCGAGCACGCGACGGAGATTTTCATCCGCGAAGCGCTCGTCAACGACACCCTCACCTGGCCGTTCGACTTCCTGCGGCACAACCGCGAGGTGCGAGCGGCGGTGGAGGCCGAGCTGACCCGTACCCGCGATCGCGGGTTTCTCCAGCTCGACGAGGCGGTGTATCGGTTTTATGAGGACAGACTGCTGCCGGCGGCCCCCGTCGCGGCGGTGGGCGACCTCAAGGCACTCGTGCGTGAGCGCAAACCGACGGAGCCGACCTTCCTGCAGTTTGCCGCCGAGGATCTGCGCGGCGCCGAGGAGCCGCCGGTCGATCGGGAAGCTTTTCCCGAATCCGTGCCCCTGGTCAATGCGGTGCTGCCGCTCAACTACACCTACCGGCCGGGCGGCGCGGACGACGGCGTGACCCTGGAGGTGCCGGTGCGCGATGCCGCAAGCCTGACGCCGGCCGCGATCGACTGGGCGGTGCCGGGCCACCTGGCCGCGAAGATCGAACACTACCTGCGGGCGTTGCCCAAGGAGTTGCGGCGATCGGTCATGCCCCTCGCCCAGACGGTGCGAGATCTGGTGCCGCAATTGGCTTCGCGGGATCGGCTCACCGGCCGGCGGGAAACCCTCCCCGAGGCGCTGGCGGCGGTGCTCGCCGAGCGTTTTCAATTGCAGTTGTCCCCGTCCGTCTGGACCGACCGTCCGTTGCCCGACCACCTGCGGGTGCGGGTGCGGATAGTGGATGAAGCCGGGACCGAGCTGGCGGCCTCGCGGGAATTGTCGGAAGTTCAATCCGCTCTGGCGGACCACGTGGCCAAGTCCAGTGCCCGCGCGGCGCGGGAAGCGCCCGATGACTGGCGGCGGGCGCGGCAGCAATGGGAGACCGATGAGCTGGCCACGTGGACCGGGCCGGATCTGCCGGTGCAGGTGGAGATCGGCCAGCAGGCCGGCGCCCCGTTGCTGGCGTATCCGGCCTTCCAGGCCGTGGGCGCCGGGGTGGCGGTGCGGTTGCAACGCAGTGCGGCCGCGGCGGCCGCGGCGATCCCGGTTGGCGTGCGGCTGCTGCTGGCCTCGGCCCTCCGCTATGATGTCGCCTGGCTGGAGAAGGACCTGAAGGACCTGCGCAACCTCGGTCCGGAGGTGGCGACCTTTGCTCCGGTCGATCAATTGCGGAGCGATGCCCTCGCAGGCCTGAGCGGCTGGGTGACGGATCCGGAGCGTTTTCCCGCGGTGGACGGCGTGCGCACGGTGGCGGCGTTTGAACGCGCGGTGGCGGCCGCGAAAGCCGACTTGCGGGGATTGGTGCCTCGCCTGATGGACACGTTGCGCGAGATTCTGGTGGTGCGGCAGGAGTTGACGGTGGCCGGGGAGACCTACCCCGGCCAAGCGGCGGAAGTCGCCGCCCTGGTGCCGGCGACCGTGTTGCGGGAGGTGCCGTATCCACAACTCGGACACTTGCCGCGCTACCTGCGGGCCAAGCAGGTCCGGGGCGAGCGCCGCCGGCAGCAGCCGGACCGGGACGCGGAGCGGGCCCGCGAGGTGGGAGTCCTGGAGCAGCAGTGGCGAGCGGTGGCGAGTCAGCCCGGTGCGGATACCGTGCGCTGGATGATCGAGGAACTGCGCGTGAGTCTTTTCGCGCAGCAGCTGGGCACGGCGCATCCGGTGTCGGTGAAGAAGGTCGCGCGTCAGTTGGAGGACGTTCGTCGCGGAACCGCCCGAGCGGTGGCGCCTGGCACCGTGCCGGTGCCGAAGCCCCTCACCGTCGGCCCGTCCGCCGGCGCAACCAAGGGCAAACCGCTCAAGAGTTTCAACGCGCTCGACGGATTGTTCAAACGCTGAGCGGGGCGGGGTTGACCGTGTGGTCTGGGGCGGCAATGTCGCGCCGATGGTCCGCCCGTCTCTCCTGTTGCGCTGCCTGCCGGTCTGCGGCCTGTTGCTGGCGCTCAATCTGACCGGCTGCAGCGCGGTGCAGGTGGTGTCGGCGCCGGCCTCGCTGGCCCGGGCTGTGGTCGTGGAGGGGACCAAGGTCGCCGTGTCCGGCGTGCGCGCGACCGGCCGCGTCACCCGCCGGGCGGTTGGCGGCTCCGGCCGGGTGGCGAGCGCGTCGGTCGGCGCCGGAACCACCGCCGCAGCCACCACGATTGGGACCGGCGCGACGGTCGGTTCCGTTGCCGTGGGTACGACAACGACGGCAGGCGGCGTGGCGCTGGGCACCACCGCGACGGTGGGCGGAATGGCGGTGGGCACAACGACGACGGTGGGTGGCGTGGCGGCGGGCTCGACCGCCACTACCGGGGGGATCGTGGCAAGTCATCTGACCAATGCCGGGGTGCGCACGGCGACCCGGGTGTCGGCGGCGACGTTGCAGTCCAGCGGCCGCGTGGCGGCCAGCGGGGTGCGGGCGACCGGCGCGGTGGCGTCGTCCTCGATCGATGCCCTGGCCCGGCTCGCGCGGGAGGGCATAATCACCTTTGTGGACGGACAGACCGGCTCGATTTTGCGGATACCGTGGCGGGCCGGGCTCAACCTCTACGGGGGCACCGCGATCGCTCATCTGCCGCTGGCCTCACGCGCCATTCAAATCGTGCGGGCCGGACGACTCATCTACCGGGTGGCGCAGGCGACGAGTGCGACCGGCGTGTTTCAACTGAACCCCGGCGACGTGGTGCAGTTGCTGGACGGCGGCGGTTAGGCCGGGGAGAGATACCAGCGGTCGTGGCGCCGGGCCACCTTGAGGGGCCGACCGAACGCCTCGCTCATCGTGGCGGAGTTGAGCGTGGTTTTGAGCGGACCGGTGGCGACCGCGCGGCCTTCGCGCAACAGCAGGGCGTGTGTCAGGGGCCGGCAGATTTCCTCCACATGGTGAGTGACCAGCAGCACGGTGGGGGCGGCGGGTTCGCGCAGGACGGCTTCGAGGATGTCGAGGAAGTCCTGCCGGGCGACGGGATCGAGCCCGGCGCAGGGTTCGTCGAGGATGAGGATGGCAGGTTCGGCCGCGAGCGCACGGGCGATGAGCACGCGTTGGCGCTCGCCCTGCGAGAGGTAGGCCCAGGGACGATCAGCCAGGTCGGCCGCGGCGACCTGCCGCAGCCGGGCGCGGGCGGCCCGCCGATCGGCGGCGGTGGCGGTGCCCCAGAAATCGAGCTGGTCGTAGCGGCCGCTGATGACGGTCTCGAGGGCGGGCTCGGCGGCGGGGATGTGCGCCTGCAGCGAGGATGAAACCACACTGACGGCCCGGCGCACCTCGCGCCAGTCGCTCGCGCCGAAGCGGTGCCCGAGCAGCTCCAGTTCGCCCGCGGAAGGGGACAGGAAACCGGTGAGGGTGCGGATAAGGGAGGTTTTGCCGCCTCCGTTCGGGCCCATGACGACCCAGTGCTCGCCGCGGCGGAGCGTCAGGTTGAGACGGTCGAGCATGGTCTTGCGACCACGGCGCACCGTGAGATCGGTGAGGGCGAGCAGCGGGGTGTCGTCAGACATGGGCAGTAGGACGATGGTGCGGGATTTAAAGGCGTCCACTCCGGATCATTTGTCTGACAGTTTTACCACGGACTTGGGTAATTCCACTGGCGAGACTTCGTCCGGCCCCTACGGTAACGGAATGCTGGCGCTCATCGCCCAACGAATTAGTTGTTTAATTGTCCTTTCCGGGCTGTCGCTCCGGGCAGCGGTTCCCTTCACCGTGGTTGTTTACAACGCGGAAAACCTGCATGACGCCGACGGGGTCGCGCTTTACGACGACTACCAACCGGGGGTCTACACCCCGCGACATCTGGCGACGAAGGTCACTAACGCGGCAGCGATCCTCACCCAATTCCGCAGCGGGGCGGGGCCCGACATCGTGCTGCTGCAGGAAATGGAAATCGACCAGACGCCCGGACCGACGCCGAGCGCGGATGCGTTCATCGCCGCGCATCGCGGCGAGAGCGTGGCCGACCTGCTCGCGCAAAGCCCACTGCCGGCCGACCTGGCCGACCTGCCCTCGGAACTGTGGCTGCTCAAGGCCCTGGCCGACGCCGGGGCCGAGGGTTACCATGTGGTGGTGGGCAGCGACGAACCGTCGCCGCCCGACGCCGAGAGTGGACGCGTGATCAAGTGTGTGACGCTCTCCAAGTTTCCGGTACTGGCGGTCCATCAGTACGCCACCGAGTCGGCCCGCAACATCATCGAGACCAAGCTCGACGTGGACGGAAAGCCGCTCTGGGTTTTCAACAACCACTGGAAGTCCGGGGCGAGTGATGCCGAGACGGAGGAGACGCGGGCCCAGAACGCGGGCGTGCTGCGGCGACGGATTGACGAGATCCTGCGCGAGGATCCGGCGGCCGACATCCTCATCGGCGGCGATCTGAATTCCCAATACAACCAGAAGGTGCGCTATCCCCAGATGCCGCGCACCGGCCTGGACGATGTGCTGGGCGTGAACGGCGGCGAGGCGGGTATCGCGAACGGGGATACCCGGCTCTACAACCTCTGGTGGGAGCTGGATTCACCCCGGCGCGGCAGCGATGTCTATCGCGGCGAGTGGGGTACGCTCATGCACTTGATCGTGTCGCGCGGCCTGTATGACCAGGCGGGCGTGCAGTATCAGGACAACTCCTTCGGCGTGGCGCGGCTGACCAACGTGAATGTCGATTACGCCGGAGTGCCGCGGCGCTGGGAGGGTGGCGGTGCGAACGGCTCCGGCTACTCCGACCACCTTCCGATCTACGCGCATTTCCGCACGGTCGATGACGCGATGCCGGACCGCTGGATGGCCCTTGATCACCCCAGCAGCGGCGAGCCCGACGACCGGGTGTGGCGGGTCGATTACGCGGGCGTCGATGTGACGGCGCAGGCGGTTGCCCTGGACGCGTTGCCGGAAGGAACCGACCTGCGCGACGGCACCTGGAACGGGCGACTCTTTCGCGTGCGCGGCTCGTCGTCGGTCGGCCGCGACCTGAAGGTGCGATTCGGCGGGCAGACGTGGGACGTGTATGCTCCGGGTCGGGACACGCGGGATGCTTTGCAGTCCCAGCACGTGCGCGACCGGCGCTTCGATTTTTACGGCGAACTCGGAATGTATCGCGGGAACTGGCAATTCATCGTGCAGGACCCAAGCTGGGTGCGATGAAACCCCTCGTCATCTACACCTACGCGAAGTGCTCGACCTGCCGCAACGCGGTCAAGTGGCTGCGCGCGCAGGCGATTCCCTTCACCGAAAAGCCGATCCGCGAAACGCCGCCCATGGCGGCCGAGCTGAAACGGATGCTGCGCCATCAGGGCGGCGACCTGAAGCGGCTCTGCAACACTTCGGGCGGCGAATACCGTGAGATGAAGCTCGGCGCGAAGTTGCCGGACATGACCGAAGGCGCGGTGATCAAGCTACTGGCGAGCCATGGCAACCTGGTGAAGCGGCCGTTTGTGCTCGGCGCCGACTTCGGCCTGGTCGGCTTCAAGCCCGAGGCTTGGGCCGAGGCACTGGAGCGCTAGCACTCAGCTGTCGTCCGCGGACGGCACGAATGTCAGCGCGAGGCCGTTCATGCAGTAGCGCTGGCCGGTGGGGGCCGGGCCGTCGTCGAAGACGTGGCCGAGGTGGCCGCCGCAGCGGGCGCAGACATTCTCGGTACGCAGCATGCCCCAGGACAGGTCACGGACATTGAGCACGTGGCCGGGTGCGATCGGCTCCCAGAAACTCGGCCAGCCCGTGCCGGACTTGAACTTGGTCGCCGATGAAAACAACAGCAGCTCGCACCCGGCGCAGATGAACGTGCCGTCGCGGTGCTCATTGAGCAGGGGACTGGTGAAGGCGCGCTCTGTGCCGGCCTCGCGCAGGATCTGATATTGGGCCGGCGTCAATCGTTCCCGCCATTGCGCGGGGGTCAATTCCAGGGGCTCGATCCCTGCCGCCTGCTCGGCGCGGGCGGCGGCCAGGGCTTCGTCGGCCGTTTTCGTGCACCCGGCCAGGAGGCAGACGCAGGCGAGGAATCCGGTCAGGAAGCGTTGCATACGGATGAGAGGGAGGGACGCAGGTGGGTATTCCCGTCCGCTGGCCAGCCCAGAGTGAAAAAACCTGCAACCTTTCAGCCCGCAGGCGGGTTATCCCTGCATGATGACCTCATTGCCCGGCGGCCGAGCCGCGTTCAAATCCGCTCTCTTTGGGTTCGTTGCGCTGGGCGCGGCGATCGTGCCCGCCTCCGCGCGTATCGTGCGCGTGGTGGAGGAATCGTTTCCGGTCGCGCCCGGAGGCGAGGTGCGCGTCACCACCAGCGGCGGCGATATCCGCGTGACGACCGGCGATGAATCCGTCGTGCACGTGCGGGCCCGCCAGGTCTTTCGCGGGGCGGACACCGACGCGGAGGCCGATGAGATTTTGGAGAAGCTGGAGTTCGTGCTGGAGGCCGCGGGCAACGACGTCGTGGCCAAGGCGCGCTACGAGGGCGAACGCGGCGTGTGGGGCTGGTTTGGCTCCCGCGGCAACCCGGTGCAGGTCAGTTTTGAAGTCGTCGTGCCGGCCGACTACCGGGCCAACCTCGCGACCTCGGGCGGCGACATCATTGTGACCGCCCTCGATGGCAGCGCGGAGGTGCGCACCTCCGGAGGCGACATCCGCCTGGGGGACATCAACGGCGAGGTGAAGGCCTCGACCAGCGGAGGCGACATTGTGATCGAGCGGGGCGGGGGCCGGGTGTCGGCGTCGACCTCAGGCGGCGACATCAAGATCGTGGAAGCCGCCGGCGACGTTCGCGCTAGCACCAGTGGCGGGGATGTGCGGGTGGAACGGGTGACCGGCAACATCAACGCCTCCACCAGCGGCGGCGACGTCTATGCGCGCATCGCCGGCCAATTTACGGAAGATATTTCACTCGGTACTTCAGGCGGGGATGTCACCGCGGTCATCGACGAGGACATCGGCCTGGATCTGGACGCCAGCACCAGCGGGGGCGAAGTCTCCGCGCAGGGCCTGACCATCCGCATCGACAGCGGCAATCCCAAGCGCGGCAAGCTGCGCGGCGAGGTGAACGGCGGCGGTCCGCAATTGCGCCTGCGGTCGAGCGGCGGAGATATTCAGATACGAATTTCTTGATTTTGGGTCCAAATGAACCTAGGTAATAAATCCTAGATCATAATGGCATAAACGGACCTACTGTAGGGACGGGGACCGGAGCGATCCTTTCTCCCTGCCTGCAGTCTGTTTAAGCCATGTACCGGAAACGCTCCTTTCTCTTCGCTGTTCTTGGTCTCTTCGCCGTCTCCGCGCCGGCGATCGAGCGCACCGAGCAGCACGCCTGGCCCGTGGGTGACACCCCGCTGGTGCAGCTGCAGACGTTTCGCGGTGCGATCCGCGTCGAAACCGCGAAGTCGAGCCAGGTGGAGCTGGAGCTGACGGCTCGTACCTCCGACGAATCCGACCGGGTCTGGCTCAACGGTCTGTCGCTGCGGGCGGACCAGTTCGGCTCCGGCCTCGCCCTTCGGCTGGAGCGGGCGGGCAACGGCGTCGAGTTGACCCTGCGCCAGCCGCCGGTTCGTCAGGTGCTCCTAGTGCTGCGGGTGCCGGCCGGTGCCCAGCTGGATCTGCTGACCCGCGATGGCGGGGTCGACATTGGCAACGACATGGCCAGCCGCGTGCGGGTGCACACGGAGCAGGGCGACGTCTACATCGGCCGCGTCAACGGCTCGGTCAAAGTCGACACCCTCCGGGGCAACCTGTCGGTCGCCCGCGCGGCCGGCGATCTCGACCTGCGCAATCGCCAGGGCGACATCCTGGTTGGCACTGTGGTCGGGGCCAGCCGGTTGAAGGCGGACAGCGGCAACATTGAAATTACCAACGTCGAGGGGGCTCTCGAAGCCGAGGCGGTGGCCGGCAACCTCGAGGTCGGCTTCATCCGCGGTGTGCAGCAACCCGCCAAGCTGAAGGCCTCGGCCGGTGATGTGCATGTGAAACTCGACCCGGCGGCGGCGGTCGACCTTCAGGCGCGCTCCCATTGGGGCCGCATAAAGTCGGATGCCGCGTTTGACGACGCGGCGACGAAGAGCGGCAAGCGCCGCCTCACCGCCCAGCTCAACGGCGGCGGCCCCTTGCTGATGCTCGATGCGAGCGGCGGCGACGTCCGGATCGAGGCGGCCCCGAGCTACCTGTAATCTCTTTGAGCCGGCGCTTCGCCGGTTCGACCAAAACAAAAGGCGGCCCGACGGGCCGCCTTTTTCAATGGACTTGCCGCGAGGCTCAGCGCACCGGCGTGGCGGCGATGGGATCGAAGGCGTTGCCGTTGTTCAGCGGGTAGACGATCGGGTCGATCGTGAGGCCACCATCGGCGGCGAAGTGGAAGGCGAATTCCGGCGTGTAGGTGGTCTCCGGCAGACTGACCTTGACCGTGAAGGTGGTGGCATCGGTCCACGCGCCGGCGGCGCCGTAGGTCTGGTCGTCGTAGGGCATGGCGCGGTTTTCCAAGGTCTGGAACGCGGCGGTACGGCCGGTGAGCCAGGCGCCGTAGCCCACCTCGATCGTGTGGTCGGCGCCGTCGACGGTGGCGTGGAGCCGGGCCTGGTCGGCGCCGAACTCCAGGCTGACCTGACTGAACCGGGTCACGTTGCCTGCGGGCAGGGAGTAGCGGTGGCCGCTGACCTTCGCCGCAGTGGGCGAGGTCGAGGCGCCATCAGGCAGCTTGAAAGTCAGGCCT
>Ga0181606_10001871_pt1 | contig 18222 bp, 20 predicted proteins | sample 041ome_10_FD_132994 | JGI IMG/M metagenome (GOLD analysis project Ga0181606, IMG submission 132994) | Coastal salt marsh microbial communities from the Groves Creek Marsh, Skidaway Island, Georgia - 041412US metaG (megahit assembly) | ecosystem: Environmental > Aquatic > Marine > Intertidal... | reverse complement strand
TGGTGCCTAGGGGCGGAATCGAACCACCGACACGAGGATTTTCAATCCACTGCTCTACCCCTGAGCTACCCAGGCACTGGACAACGTATATGTTGTGGGTGAGCGCTTACTATGATGAAGTTTTGTCCGTGTCCAGAGGGTTTAGCAAAAAAAGTCGATAATTCATATGCGATTACTGTTTGTGGTTAGTTTTTCCAAGGTTTCGATAAAGCGTTGGCGCGATTGCGGCAAACTCTCTAACCCTAGATCGGGCACAACACGCGTTTCTAAAAAAAACTGGGTGAGTTTCAGCCCCTCGATCGCATCGGACACGCTTGCTCCGAATCCCTTTGCAATGTTGGGCAATGGCAACAATTTATCCGCCCATTCACCTGCGCCATGATGCGATACAGCACGGCCAGATTTTGGCGAAACATAGACCAGGTCTTGCGTCTGCCCTGTGACAGCACATTGTGACAGATCTAGGCCAAAGCCAAGATGTGACAGGATAAACATTTCCCAATGAAAATACCCAACAGCCAATGCGTCTGGGATGGCGAGCGTTTCTAACACAACATTGGTCAGGTCATAGAGCTCTGCCGCGGGATCGCGCTCAGGTAACACGCGCAACAAAAGGGTTGTGATGGCGCTCAGCGCGGCAAGGGCTGTGCGGTCCTCGATCGCCCACGACCGAGATTTTACAAGGTCGACCCGAAAGCTACCTAGATGATCATCCAGACGCGCCCGCCAGGTCACATCTATTATGCTGCCTGCTTGCAACATAGGGCGATATTTTCGTGATGTCCCGCCACGCACCACGCCGATATGACGGCCATGGTTTTGCGTAAGTGTGTCAAGAATGACCGAAGTTTCACCGAATTTTCGGGTGGCTAGAACAATGCCTGTATCGCGCCATTCCATGATGTACCTGTCAAAATTTGGGGGCACAACGACGCCCCCAAGTGGATTACACTGTTAGGATCGTTGATCCCGTGGTTTTGCGTGTTTCTAAGGCATCGTGTGCGGCCGCGATATCATCAAGGCCAAATCGTTGATCGATGCGGATTTTGACGTCCCCAGCTTGTACTTTGCCAAACAAATGCTGTGCCATTTCCTGACACGTGTCATGATCTGCGATATGTGTGAACAAGGTCGGGCGCGTGATTTTCAACGATCCTTTTTGTCCCAAGATCGCGGGGTTAAATGCCGGAACCGGACCAGATGCATTGCCAAACGTGATCATCATACCTAATGGTTTCAGACAATCCATTGACCCTTCAAATGTGGATGCGCCGACCGAGTCCATGACAACATCAACGCCTTTTCCATCGGTTAATTCCCGGACCTTTGCAACAAAATCCTCGGTATTGTAGTTGATGCAATGTGCAGCGCCATGGTCCAATGCCAACTGACATTTGTCGTCTGAACCCGCAGTGCCAATCAATGTAATGCCTTCGGATTTCGCCCATTGGCATGCAATCAGGCCAACGCCACCTGCTGCGGCATGGAACAGTACTGTGTCGCCTCGTTTAAGTGGCGTTGTGCGATGGAATAGATATTGAACGGTCAACCCCTTTAACATCATTGCCGCACCTTCTTCGAACGATATGCCGTCGGGCAGGGGGCATACCTGGGCGGCGGGCATAACGCGCCGTTCGCAATATCCCCCTGGAGGTATCGACGCATAGGCTGCGCGGTCGCCGACCTTAAGATGGGTTACACCCTCGCCGACTGCCTCAATCACGCCTGCCGCTTCCATTCCCAACGCATGAGGAAGGTTTAGTGGATACAAGCCAGTGCGCTGATACACGTCGATGAAATTTAAACCACAGGCTTTGTGCGCGATGCGAACTTGGCCGGGCCCAGGATCGCCGACGGGCATGTCCTGGATTTTTAATTTATCGGATCCGCCGAATTCGTTAATGATGACTGTTTTATTCATTATTTCCTCGTCTGATATTGCGATATACTTACATTCGTTCTCTGGTGTTATCCGCTTACCTTTAGGACAATTTTACCGATATGTGTGCTTGTTTCCATACGGGCATGGGCTTTAGATGCGTCGGCTAAGTCGAATTCGCTATCCATTATGGGGCCGATCTTACCTTGATCAAGTAATGGCCAAACATGCGAAAGCAAACTTTCGGCTATGCGCGCTTTGGCCAAATCCGATTGCGGGCGCAGGGTGCTGCCAGTAAAAGTAAGCCGTCGCGTCATGAGCGTTGCAAAATTAACCTCAGCTTTCGCGCCTTGCAAAAACGCGATTTGCACCAGTCGTCCGTCATCGGCCAAGGCTGATAAATTGCGGGGGATATAGGATCCCCCGACCATGTCCAGAATAACATTCGCGCCGCCATGATCTTTCATCACCGAAACGAAATCGTCGTTTCGGTAGTTGATCGCGACCTCGGCACCCAAGTCAAAACAGGCTTGGCACTTTTCATCTGAACCTGCGGTGACAAAAACACGCGCCCCATATTCGCGGGCCAATTGAATGGCCGTTGTTCCGATGCCTGAAGATCCGCCATGGATCAAAAAGCGTTCACCTGATTTCAGGCCGCCCCTTTGAAAAACATTAGACCAGACTGTGTAATAGGTCTCGGGCAAACAGGCTGCCTGTTTTAGGTCAAAGCCCTTAGGCACCGGCAGGCAATGTGCAGCAGGTGTTGCAACATATTCGGCATAGCCGCCCCCTGGCAAAAGCGCACATACCTGATCGCCCACTGACCAGCCGCTTACACCGCTGCCGACGGCTATGATTGTGCCAGAGGCTTCTAAACCCGGAAGATCAGAGGCATTCGCCGGAGGATTGTAAAGCCCCGCACGTTGCAAAGCATCTGGCCGGTTTACTCCGGCATAAGCGACTTGGATAATGACTTGACCCTGTTCGGGCGTAGGGATGGGGCGTTCACAAAGCCTAAGAACGTCAGGCCCGCCGGGCTGCGTGATTTCTACAGCGCGCATCAAGTCGGTCATTTATATGTCCTTTGAATTGGGGGTCCAGAAACCTGGACGATCATTTTGTGAATTCTGAGGCGCGCGCACGCGTGACAAAAGCGCGGTTGGCCCTGCCAATAGGCGCGTCAAGGCCGTATTTTCGCGTAGTCTCGATTTTGCTTTTTCAATTTGCATGACATTTTCGATGCGCCGATCAAGGAAATCCCAAGTCTGTTCGTGATCTTCTGATGTATCACCCAACCAATACAAGACAGTTGCACTATAAACGGCGCTTAGGATGGTTCGTTTCGAATACCAGTTATAATCATCAGACGTGTCGCCAAGGGTGGTCCAAATTAAATCGCTGGTCCCCCAAATCAAATCCGCACCACGTTTCATATTATGAGGCAAAGCAAACAAAGTTGTTGCACGACGCACAATTTCTTTATCGTCTAAAACTTCTAGGCGCACCCGTATCGCGGTTGCAATTTTTTCACGAAACTTAAGGCCGCTAAGATCGGTTGCGCCTAACCGCATTAGCATGGCTTGGTCCCCTTGGGTGTGGGACAGGATCGCCAAATCAAGCGCACCATTTGGACAATGAAGGCGTGCGATTGATTCGTTGATTTCGGCATCTTTGCAGGCAGCGCGAAAGGTTTTGTCCCCCCAGCCATCAAATGGAACATGCCCCATAGCCGCGTTCAAAAGCCGTTCAGCAATAGATAGGTTATCTGACTGGTTCATTTCAATTCCTCTCTGGCCCTATGACTAGACAATTTTGAAACGTTTTGCTATAGGCAGGCTTCCTGCAATTTTGCAAACTCTAACTTAGAAAGGTGGTGAAAACCACATGCAGGTAAGCGTTCGCGATAATAACGTCGATCAGGCACTTCGTGCTCTGAAGAAAAAGCTACAGCGTGAAGGTGTTTTCCGTGAAATGAAGCTAAAGCAGCATTTCGAAAAACCCTCCATCAAGAAAGCTCGCGAAAAAGCTGAAGCAATCCGTCGTGCCCGTAAATTGGCGCGTAAGAAAGCGCAGCGCGAAGGTATGCTATAAACAGCACACCATCTAACGACATTCCCCCCGCGTATCATGCGGGGGGGATATTCTAAGGAATGTATTATCACACTAAAGCAGTACGCATGTCGCTAAATGCGCTGTTGTGTTCGCAATTTATTTAATGCACAAAAAATGACCAAATTAACGATTTTGTTAATATGACAATGTTTTTATATTGAGACACTTCGTAAGTGTCATGAGGTGGTTTGGTGCAGTTTCGGTTGGAAAAGCTTAACAAAATTTGTTTCGCGGGTGCGCGTGTTATGGATGTCGAAACTTGCTTTTATGCAAAACGTTCACAGGATGGTTCATTGGCGCTATTGGGGACGCACGGTCTGTCGTTTCCCAAAAGGGTTTTTTTGCCTGCCGAGATTATATTTAGTCAAACCGAATTTTTGCAATATACAGATGGCCCATATGAGGTGAAGGTCACACACCCTATGGTCCACCGGTTAAAGGCATATTATTTCGGGGGTATAAGGAAAATTTTACCTGAAATAGGTGAAATTGGTTTCATTGTAATGTCGCGCTAACACCGCGGTATTGTCGATCGACGTGAATGCGAAGCGTTCATCGCGCTTGGGCATGTACAGAATATGATTGTGGCAATAGATCGCACGAAATTAACAAATAGTTTCGATCCTACAAGGCATTAATCAATAAACCTTAGGAACGTAGAGTTCGTCTGGCAAAACCCGACGTTCATAATCAGGGTTAAACACGCGTTGTGGCAGTTCGACCAAATCGTGTGGGATTTCATGGTATGGAATTTTACTTAGGATGTGTTCGATGCAATTCAAACGTTCGCGTTTCTTGTCATTGCCCTCGACGATGTACCATGGCGCCTCTGGAATGTTGGTTTTTGCAAACATATCTTCCTTTGCTTTGGTGTATTGTTCCCATCTCACGCGGCTTTGCAGATCCATTGGTGACAATTTCCATTGACGCATCGGATCGTGAATACGCATCAAAAAGCGTAATTGTTGTTCTTCGTCAGTGATGGAGAACCAATATTTCAATAAAATGATCCCAGACCGGACCAACATGCGTTCGAATTCGGGGACATCGTGAAAAAATTGTTCAACTTCGTCGGGCGTTGCAAAGCCCATCACCCGTTCGACACCTGCGCGGTTATACCATGAACGATCAAATAAAACGATTTCACCACCCGACGGTAAGTGCGGGACATAGCGTTGAAAATACCATTGTGATTTCTCACGCTCTGTCGGTGCTTGTAACGCAACGACACGTGCGACACGTGGGTTAAGCCGTTGGGTAATGCGTTTGATAACCCCCCCTTTACCCGCGCTATCACGCCCCTCGCAGAGGATCAAAACCTTTGCGCCCGTTGCCTGAACCCAGTCCTGCAGTTTGATAAGTTCGACCTGCAACCGCAGCAAGTTTTTGTAATAGGTGCGCCTATCCAACATATCGGGATGTTTGTCTTTATAGATCTTGCGCAATTCTTCGGTCAGGATTGGTTGATTAAACTCACTCTCGAATAGCTCGTCCAGCGTTTCTTCTAGTTCTGCTTCGATCCAGCTTCTGTTTTCGTCATCCTCGGGGGCGGTCATTGGGGCACCTATTTGGGCGTTAAAGGTTGTTTAGGATTATATCTGAGGCTTTTTCAGCCATCATAATTGTTGGCGAATTAGTGTTGCCGCTTGTTATTTTTGGCATTGCAGATGCATCCACAACGCGCAGATTTGCGATGCCACGCATGCGCATTTCACCGTCCAAGGGCGCGCGATCATCCGTTCCCATTCGCACCGTACATGTGGGGTGAAAGATAGTGGTGCCGATATCGCCAGCCGCTTTTGCAAGATCTTCGTCAGTTTCGTACGCAATGCCAGGTTTGATTTCAGTGGGGTTGTATTTTGCCAATGCGGATTGCGCCATGATCTGACGCGTCAAACGAATTGCATCGATCGCGACGCGGCGGTCCCCTTGGGTTGCAAGGTAATTGGGTGCAATCATCGGTTTATCCTTTGGCTGCGCAGACCTTAACCGTACTGTTCCGCGGCTTTCAGGACGCAGATTACAAATCGACGCTGTGATCGCGGGATAATCATGTAAGGGTTGACCAAAGGCCTCTAAGGATAGAGGTTGGACATGATATTCCAGATCGGCTGTTTCTAGATCGAGCCGTGACTTTGCAAATGCACCCAATTGGCTGGGGGCCATCGACATTGGCCCTGATCGGGTAAGGGCATATTTCAGCCCAATCTTGGCTTTTCCCCAAATCGAATTTGCCATCGTGTTCAAAGTTTTTGCACCTTCGAGACGCCAAGAACATCTTAATTGCAGATGATCCTGCAGATTTTCGCCGACCTCAGGTGTGTCTTGGATCACGTCAATACCATGACCACATAAATGCTGCGCCGGTCCAATGCCAGACAGTTGTAAAATCTGTGGTGATCCAATCGCGCCCGCACTTAGGATAACTTCGGCGCGCGCAACCACTTTTTGCGTGGCGTCGCCGCGCGAATATTCAACACCAATTGCGCGGCCGTTTTCAATCAAAAGGCGATTGACGTGGGCGTGTGTGAGGACCTTAATTTTGTCTTTGCGCTTTGCGGTACGCAAGAACGACTTGGCGGTGTTTACGCGCCAACCTGATCGTTGATTGACCTTGAAATAGCTGACACCTTCGTTGTCTCCAGTGTTGAAATCGGCAACCTTGGGAATACCGGCTTGTTCTGCGGCATCGCGCCAATCGTCCAAGACATCCCAATGCAGCCGTTGATTTTCAACCCTCCATTCGCCGCCGGCACCGTGCATGTCGGACGGGCCGTCCATGTAATCTTCGGATTTCTTGAAATAAGGTAGGACATCATCCCATCCCCAACCCGTAAGGCCCATTTGCCGCCACCCGTCGTAATCGGCGGCTTGACCACGCAGATATAACATCCCGTTGATAGAACTACAGCCGCCCAACACTTTGCCACGTGGGTACAATAGGCTTCGGCCGTTTAACCCCGGGTCTGCTTCGGTCTTGAATTGCCAATCGGTCCGTGGGTTATTGATGCAATAAAGATAGCCCATCGGAATATGTACCCAATGGTAATTGTCGCGGCCGCCTGCTTCGATCAATGCGACGGAATGCCCGGCGTCTGCCAACCTTTTTGTGACAACGCATCCCGCGCTACCAGCGCCTACGACAATATAATCAAACTCCAAAATAGACCTCTTTTTGAATAATCTATGGTCCTCACTGAAAAAGCACAAGCAACCTTATGCTAGAGTTGCGCGCGCCATGCTTCCAAAATGTGCTTAGCTGTCATCAGATCCAGATGCGCACCACCGCCATTTTTGAACAGGGTAATTTCCTCGTCGGTTTCACGTTGGAACCGCTCTGGCGAATAATAATCCGCAACGATGTCAGTTTTGTGAATGACGCCTTGTGCCAATGGAATTTTCAGTTCTCCGATATGATCGACTGTCGTGTCCAAGCTGTCCACAAAAATGCGCGACCGTGTCAGGGCATCATCGTTGGTTTCGCGCATGTCTGGTCGATACGCACCGATAAGGTCTAGGTGCTGCCCGGCACGCAGCCACGCACCTTTAATCACCGGGTCTGTTGACATAGTCGCCGATGTTATGATGTCAGCCCATTGGACAGCATCCTGCAGGTCGGGTGCAAAGGTCGTGTTGGTAAAGTCGTCTGCGAATTTTTTCCCCGCGGCGGCCGTCCGATTCCACACTCGGAATTCGGCATCTGGAAATCCTGCACCATATGCGGCGCGTAACGAACGCCCCACTGTGCCCGCGCCCACGATAAGTATCTTTCTACTGTCACGACGGGCGAGTTTAAGCGCAGCGCACAGGCTGTCACCTGCCGTTTTCCATTTTGTGACAAGATGAAAATCTACCAATGCATCCAACATGCCGGTAACGTCATTATAAAGGTTTACACCACCATTGATCATTGGAACGCCGTTTGACGGGTTGCCCGGGAACACAGTTGCGGATTTGACCGCCAATCCCAACCCATCGATCCATGCCGCACGGTTTAATAAGGTATCACGACCGCGGTATAGGAATGTGTCCGTGATTTCAGCCTTGGGCAATTTGTGGCCTGCATCAAATGCCTGCGCCAACGCATGCCAGTCTAGGACGCTTTCGCCTTGTTCAAATGAAATCTGGGTAATGGTCATTGTGCTTCGCTTTCTGACAAAAGCCCGTGTGAGATTAAACAGTTTGCCCAACCTTGTGGGTCTGTGAAAAGATGTGTGTTCCAACCGCGCGATGCAGCTGTGTCAATGTTTGCGGGCAGATCATCGGTGAATAACAATGTATCTGGTGCGAACCCGCAATCGGTTTCGATATGCGCATAAATGTCGGCATAGGGTTTAATCATTTTTAAGCGACCCGAAATATAGGCATGGTCGAATTCGCGCAAGAAAGGATACCGGTCTTGGGCAAAACCAAATGTTTGATCGCCAAAATTTGATAATGCGTAAACTGGAATTCCTTTGGCACGCAGTGCGCGTAACAACCGAACCGAATGGTCAATCGATGGGCTGACCATATCAGCCCATCGGGTTTGCCAAATCTCGATTTCTGTGGACCACTCTGGATAGCGCTGGGCAATAGATTGGACAACCTCGGTAAAGTCGTCGCCCAAATCAATACGTTCGTTTTCCTTGAACATTGGAACCGCGTCAAAGAATGCGTGGCGACGGTCGGGCCCTATTAAGACATCATAGACCGCAAAGGGGTTCCAGCCCACCAAAACGTTTCCAATGTCGAACAAAACCGCGTTGATCATCGCCAATCCTTTTTGCCCAACAAATCGATCTTTGGGCAAAAAGTAAAGGGCCGCGCATCTGGCGGCCCCTTGATTTATTTTTTGGATTTGGCGGGTTTTTTGTCGACCTTGAATTCCTGTGGTATCGGCATTCTGTTGAATGCATCCATGCCAGCAACCTTATAGGCCTCGGCCAGGGTCGGATAGTTGAAGGTGTTTTGAACAAAATAGTCCACTGTCCCATTCAGGTTCATTACGGCTTGCCCGATGTGGATCAATTCAGTTGCGCCTTCGCCTACGATTTGTACACCTAACAATCTGCGTGTTTTTAGGCTGACCAACATCTTTAGCATGCCATGCTCGACGCCCATGATATGCCCGCGTGAAATCTCACGAAACCGCGCGATGCCGACTTCATAAGGAATGTCGCGTTCTTTCAATTCTTCTTCTGACATGCCACAGGTTGACAGTTCAGGTACTGAATAAATACCGTAAGGGTACCACGGGCTTTCTGCCATGGTGGGTGTGTCCAATGCATGACAGGCGGCGATGCGTCCTTGTTGCAAAGATGTTGATGCAAGGCTTGGGTGTCCAATCACATCCCCTGTTGCATAAATATGTGGAACCTTGGTTTGATATGCTTTGCGATCAACCTCTATCCGTCCGCGGTGATCTGTTTCCAATCCGACCGCTGCGAGGTTCAATTTCGTCGTCGCCCCCATACGCCCGGCTGCGAATAACAACATTTCGGATCGAACGTGGCGGCCATTTTCTAGCGTCACTTCGACATACTCACCACCGTCTTCGATTTTTTCGACACCTGATCCAAGACGCAGATCAACGCCATTATCTGCAATTAAATGCGAAAACTCATTGATCGTTCGTTTGTCGATAAAATCAAGAAAGCTATCGCGCGGTTCAATAAGGGTAACGCGAATGTCCAACGCTGCAAACATCGTTGCATATTCGACACCAATGACGCCCGCACCAATGACTGTCAGGCTACGGGGCAGGTGATCGATTTCCAAAAATTCATCACTGTCGACAATCGTGCGACCGTTGAAGGGAACCCAATCAGGGCGAAAGGTTTTGGTCCCCGTCGCAATCAAAAATTTGTCGGCGGTCAGATGGGTGGTTTCCCCTGCTTCGGTGGCGATGGACAATTCGTTTGGCCCCACAAATTCCGCGGAACCCAAGATGGTGTCAACATAGTTGCGGTTGAATTGGTGTTCCAATACGTCCACTTCGTAATCAAGTGTTTTGTGCAAACGCGCCTTTAGATCTTCGGCCGCGATTTCATCTTTGACCCGATAGGATCGGCCATAAAAGCTGCGCTCTCGCCACCCTGTCAGGTTCAAAACTGTTTCGCGCAGCGTCTTTGACGGGATCGTCCCCGTATGAACGGACACGCCGCCAAGACGGCTTTTGCGATCCACAACCAAAACTTTGCGCTTTAGTTTGCCTGCCTGTATCGCGGCAGAACGGCCAGATGGCCCAGATCCGATGACAACCAAGTCATAATGCGGTGTAGTCGTGCCCATGGCTCGATTTTCCTTTTTGCTGTTCAGGTACACAAACGGCATGGGTGCTATTCGCTATAGAGATGGTCTGCGTGAAACTCGATATGATCGCGCATGAATGTCGAAACAAAGAAATAGCTGTGATCATATCCGTTTTGTAATCGCAAAGTCGCCTCAGTTCGTTTTTCTGCTGCAGCTGAAAATAGTGTTTCAGGTTTTAACAAATCGATAAATTGATCATTTGTTCCCCAATCGGCAAGCATCGGAATCTGACATCCTTGCGTGCGCAACATGACGCTCGCATCATGGTGTTGCCATGTGCTTTCATCGGCGCCTAAATATGCAGTCAATTGTTTGCGTCCCCAATCAGCCCCGGTCGGGTTACAGATAGGCGCAAATGCCGAAACAGATTTGAAGCGATAATTTAGGCCCATCGCAATGGTTAACGCTCCATGGCCGCCCATGGAATGGCCTGTGATGGCTTGGCGGTCCATATCGATCGCGAAGTGTTCACCGATTAATTTTGGTAATTCGTCGGTGATATAGTCCCACATTTGGAAATGTGGCTTCCATGGATTCTGGGTGGCGTTCACATAAAAACCCGCGCCTTGTCCCAAATCATAGGCATCATCGTTCGCAACGCTGTCACCGCGTGGCGATGTATCGGGAAAAACCAGTGCGATACCAGCCTGTTCGGCCCATGCTTGGGCGCCTGCCTTTACCATGGCATTTTCATGAGTACAGGTAAGCCCCGACAAATACCATAAAACCGGAACGTCGGTGGTCCGCGCCAACGACGGCATAAAAACACCAAACGTCATATCACATGCGCACGCATTAGACGCGTGGCTATACACACCTTGAACACCATCAAAGCATTTGTTTTCAGAGACAGTCTGCATGATCTAATTCCTTATTTTTTATCTATGGTGGTAACGCACAACCGCGGCGTCGTTCAACCCGAGACGACGGAATTTATTGATAAAGCGGCGTTACCCAAGCGATCACAAGCGAAACAGTGAAAATAGAAACAGCGGTTGAAATCAATATTGACGCCGATACGCGTTGTGGTGCGACCTTATAATGCTGTGCAATCATATAGATATTTCCGGCAACCGGTAATGCGCTCGCGGCAATCATGACAGCTGCTGCGTATGGATCGACTGGAAAAACTACCAATGCAAAATACGACACCGCCAATGGATGCAAGATCAGTTTGCAAAATGACAACCATGCCGCTGTTTCGATCCGCTCTGCGGACTTTGAGGCAAGAGATGCGCCAATTGCAAACAGGGCACCGGGCGTTGCGGCCGACCCCAACATGGACATGAATTCATTCAATGGGGCCGGGATTGGAATTTCCCACGCCGCCCAAACAAGGCCAATTATGATCGATACGATCATTGGATTTTGCACCAAACCAAGTGCAAGTGTGCGCAAGATACCAATATGCATACGACCATCGCGGCTGCCGACAATGACCATCACCACAATTGATCCAAAAACCAACAGATCAACGGCGAGCACCATCATAACATGGCCTACAGCGCCTTCGCCCATCAAAAGCGCAAGCATCGGGATACCTAAAAAACCGACGTTACCGATCACGGCGCACTGGGCTTCGATCGCGGCCTCTGCCAATGGTTTTTTGCGCCACAACGACACACAAGTTGCAAGCAAATATATCGAAACAGTCGCGCCGAGGTATGCAAACACAAAGTCCCATTTTGGCAAATCTGATAGGGATAAGTTCGATGAAAACCGAAACAACATTGCCGACAGCGCAAAGTAAAAAACGAATTTGGTTAGATACGCCGTTGCCTCTTCGGTAAAAAAGCGGGACTTGCCCGCCCAAAAACCCACGCCAATCAGCGCAAAAAACGGCAGCGTTTTCATGAAAATTTCATACATGTTCAACGCTTATCATCAATTTTGGCAGGGTCAATTGGATTTGTTATCCGTTCCCAATTAGTACCCCTGCGGCAAAGACCAATGCGCCACCCAAAACCACTTGGAATGCAGCGCGGAAAAACGGTGTCTCCATGTATTTATTTTGGATCCACACAATGGCCCAAAGTTCAATAAAGACGACAATGAACGCAATCAATGTCGCTGTGGTGAAATGTGGGATGAGATAAGGCAATGCATGGCCCAGTCCCCCCAATGTTGTCATGGCGCCCGCAGCAATACCGCGTTTAATTGGAGAACCGCGCCCGGACAATGTCCCGTCATCAGAAGCAGCTTCGGTAAAACCCATTGAAATGCCTGCTCCAATTGACGCGGCAAGTCCCACTAAAAATGTGGTCCACGTGTCCTGCGTGGCAAAAGCGGTCGCAAAAATTGGGGCAAGCGTTGAAACAGAACCATCCATAAGGCCCGCTAAACCTGGTTGAACCCAAGTTAATATGAATTGGCGTTTCGCGGTTAAATCTTCGTCATCAAGCGCGGGACTTTCGCTATGGGCTTGGGTCATATCCTGTGCAGATCGCGTGTGGCCAGCCTCTGCCGCAGCAAGATCCCCTAACAATTTTCGTGTCGAGGCGTCCGAGGTATGGGCCGCTGCCTTTAGATAGAATTGTTCTGCGGCGCGCTCCATCATGCATGCTTCGCCACGAATTTTTTCTAGAGACAAGTGTTTGGATAACCACAAAGGCTTTCTTGCGTAAAACCCAGCAACATGTTCACGACGGATTAATGGAATAACCGATCCAAACCTGCGTTGATGCAGGTCAATCAGCTTTGAACGATGGTCATCCTCTTCTTGTGCCATATCGTTAAAAATTTCGGCGGTGTGCGGGTAATCGTGACGCAAAAATTCCGCGTAACCTCGGTAAATGCGGGCATCATCTTCTTCTGATGAAATCGCAAGCGCAAGGATTTCTTGTTCGCTTAGATCTTTGAAGCTGCGTCGACCTGTCAAATATCCCATCGGAGAGTCACCTATTTAGAATAATTCTAATTTAGGGAAATTTTGAGCAAATGCAAGCTATGCGCTTGTTTACCCAACCGCATTTAAACTATAGTCTTTTAAAACCCTGAGGACCGCATGGACGCACCGGCACAAACAATAGTCAAAGGTCGAAAGTTCGATCAAGTGCTTGATGGAGCGCGTGCAGTGTTTTTGGAGCATGGGTTTGCAAATGCAAACATGGATGAGGTCGCACGGCGCGCGCAGGTGTCAAAGGCCACTGTATATAGCTATTTCTCTGATAAAAATCGTTTATTTTTTGAGGTGATTAAAAACGAATGCCTCAAACAGGCGGATACGGCGGTTCAAGTAATCGATCAAAACGCCCCCGTTGAACACGTTTTGCGGCAGGCTGGACATCAGATGATTTCATTTATGTCCTCTGAGTTTTCACAGCGTATCTTTCGGATTTGCGTCGCTGAAGCAGACCGTTTTCCCGATCTTGGGCGCGCTTATTATGAAACGGGCCCCAGTATGGGGCGCGAGAAATTCACAGAGTATTTCAAAAAAGTCTGTGATCGGGGTGAACTGAATATTGATGATTTTGAAATCGCCGCAGATCAATTTATGGAACTTTGCAAAGCGCATTGGTGGCACAAGGTTCTCTTTGGACTTATCTCTGCGCCAGGGGACGCTGAAACAAACCGTGTTGTCGACGGTGCTGTGCGTACGTTCATGGCGCGTTACGCTAAATAATTTGTCTGCGATCTGATGCAGACCTAAATTTTACACTCTTCATTGTGGGGATGCGCACCAGAACATGTTTCAGTTACGCCCAGAAAAAAACGGGGATGAAAATGCTATTTACCACCTTACTCAATTAGCATTTTCAACAATGCCATTTAGTAATGGCGCCGAGGGTGGGATAATCAACCAACTACGCGCTGATGGTGATCTATACCTGTCGCTTGTGATTGCCAGCGGGTTAAATATCATTGGTCATGTTGCATTTTCCCCTGTGGAAATAAAAGAGACTGCGCAAGGTTGGTTCGGGCTTGGCCCGGTTGCAATTCATCCTGATTATCAGCGCCAAGGACATGGCACGCGCCTCATCACAGTGGGGCTCGAGACGCTGATTGACCGCGGTGCGCTTGGCTGCGTCTTGATTGGGGATCCGTTGTATTACAGCCGTTTCGGTTTTATCAATGACGGGCGGGTGTCGTTCCCGCCGCTGCCGGCTGAATATGTCCATTGGCGGTCGTTTAGCGATCTGATGCCAAAAGGCCCTATTGCCTTTGCCCCGGCATTTTCGTTAGACGGTGAACAACCGAATTAATCGGTGAGCTCTTTGTACATGACATAGGCATCGACAAAACCGTCAACAGGATGTGCAAAAGCGCGGGGCAAACGACCTACAATTTCAAACCCATATTGTTGCCAGATATCGACAGCACGCCGATTGGTTGAGACGACAAAATTATATTGCATCGCACGATACCCTAATTTCGACGCAAGTTGTAAGGAATGCTCTAACATCGCGCGCGCGACACCACGGCCCCGCGCAAAAGGTGCTGTCATATAACCACAGTTACAAACATGGCTGCCGCCGCCTGCTTGGTTAGGTCGAATATAATAAGTGCCTAAAATTTCACTGCCATTTCGCACAACAAAGGTTTTCTTGTCGGCCCCACACCAATAGGCGATTGCGGCCTCTTGGGAAATACTGGGTTCAATCGTATAAGTATCGCCTGTCCGAAAAACGGGTTCTAAGATAGACCATAGGCCATCTGAGTCGTCTGGCGATACGGGGCTGATTTCGAAATCAGTTGTCATTTTCTGTCTAAAAATATCCTCGCCGAAGGCATTGGCGCAGGTGCGCCAATCCCGAAGCACAAAGTTTTAATATACAACAACGCTGCGGATGCTCTCGCCCGCATGCATCAGATCAAAACCCTTATTGATGTCATTCAGGCTAAGCGTGTGAGTGATCATCGGATCGATTTCAATTTTGCCGTCCATGTACCAATCGACGATCTTTGGTACATCTGTGCGTCCGCGCGCACCGCCAAATGCGGTCCCGCGCCAAACACGGCCGGTTACCAATTGGAAAGGCCGCGTTGAAATCTCTGAGCCGGCAGGTGCGACGCCAATAATGATACTCTCGCCCCAGCCTTTGTGTGCCGATTCCAGCGCCGTCCGCATTACGTTCACATTGCCCGTCGCGTCAAAGGTGTAATCAGCCCCACCTTTGGTAAGGTTCACCAGATAGGGCACTAGACCGCTTCCAATTTCGGATGGGTTAACAAAATCGGTCATGCCGAACCGTTCGGCCATCGCCTTTTTGTCATTGTTTAAGTCGACACCGACGATTTGATCTGCGCCAGCCAAACGCAGTCCCTGGATTACATTTAGACCGATGCCGCCCAACCCAAAGACAATCGCGCGGCTGCCAATTTCAACTTTTGCAGTGTTGATAACTGCACCGATCCCGGTTGTGACACCGCATCCGATGTAACAGACTTTATCGAACGGCGCATCAGATCGAATTTTGGCCAATGCAATTTCAGGCAACACGGTATAATTCGAAAATGTCGAGCATCCCATATAATGCAGGATTGGCGTACCATCCAACATTGAAAACCGACTGGTTCCATCGGGCATAACACCGCGGCCTTGCGTTTCGCGGATAGATTGGCAAAGGTTTGTTTTTGGATGCAAACAGTATTCGCATTCGCGACATTCGGGTGTGTAAAGTGGGATCACATGATCGCCGACCTTCAAATCTTTTACGCCGGGACCAACTTCGACGACGACACCTGCGCCTTCGTGGCCCAGAATCGCGGGAAACATACCCTCTGGATCTGCCCCCGAGAGTGTAAATTCATCGGTATGACAGATCCCTGTTGCCTTGATTTCAACCATGACTTCGCCCTCTTTCGGGCCGTCTAGGTTTACGTCCATAATTTCCAGTGGTTTGCCCGCTTCTATCGCGACAGCTGCACGAGTACGCATATGTTGCTCCCTATTCTAAAATCATGACAAGGTTGCGACACAATCTTAAAAATAACAAGGCAGTCGGGCAAAAAAATACGTCGATCTAACAGCGTCTAAGTACGGTTAATTCTTTTTAATCCGATAAGCCTTATGACACGCGCTGCAGGTTGCACCTACATTTCCCGTCCCCGCCCGAAGCGCATCAAGAGAAGTGACATCCCATCCTTCAAGGGCAAAGTCTAAGTCATCTGCTTTTGCAACGAAATCAGACCAATTTTCCCAAATTGCCGGCGCAGACTCCGATGTTTGTGATAGAGCGTTTGTTTCGAATGTTGCAGCGATATTTGCGGTCGCATTTTTCATCAAATCTAAAGCAGCTTGTGCTTGCGTGTCGTTAAATTCAATCGATCCTTTTGCCATCCCGCCCAAAGATCCCATGCCGTCCTTCAGCGCTTTCATGACGGCCTGACGCTCGGCGATTATTGGGTTGGTTTCCTCTGCAATTGCCATACTTTGTAATAACGCGCCCCCTGCCAAAGTTAGAGCGACTAACGCAGAGGTGTATAATTTAGTTTTCATGAATAAAACTCCCAGACTTTGTATCCCTCCAGTCTACCATTGTTTTTGGGCTTTGGGTGTAAATTGATCGTGAATTGGCCGATATATCTTTTATGGGCGATTTCGTAAAATATCCGAAAGGATTAAAATTCAGACTTAATTGGCAATATTAAACAATCAAAAGTAAGTATATGGTTTTGCGGGGAGCATAGCGACACGAAAGTCTGAGGATAGGATGGCCAAATTAAACGTTGCCATGGCGATCGAAGATCGTGGCGATCGCGTATCATACGCGCTTGTCCGGTTTTGGCTTGTCCCTGCGGCCGTTTGGGGGCTGTATACTTGGTACCTTGGCGCAGTCATCCTGCCCACGTCTTCTTTTGCAATCTTTTTGATTTTGCTATTATCTTTGTACCTACACAGAATTCATCGCCATACGCTGGCCAAGGTCGTGTGGCTTGGATCCGGGGGCCTTTACTTATTCGTTATTAAACAGGTCATTCCTGATTTTGGTGGCATGAATTTCATGTTGATTGCTGTGACCGGCGTCCCGTTTTTGGTGTTTCAAAGGGCAAGTGAACGCCCCGTGAGTATTGTTTTAGGTCTTTTTCCAATGCTTATTTGGTGGGTGAGTTTTTTGTTTGATCACGATTTGTTGGGACCTGATGAATTAGATGTTACACTAACATCGCAATTTATTGCGCCAACAACGATTATGATCACCTTTATTTTTGTGGTTTTTGAGATGAATTATTTCTCAGCCATGTTTCGTAAGTACGAACTAAGCTTGCGCGAAGCCGTGGAAAAAGCAGGCGCAGCGAACCAAGCAAAATCAGAGTTTTTGGCAAATATGTCCCATGAAATTTGTACACCCATGAATGGGATTATTGGTCTGTCTGATTTGTTGTTGCAAGAAAAACTCAATAAACCGAGCCAGTGCAAAGCCTCATTGATTGCTAGTTCGGCCCGCTCAATGCTGCGGATTATCGATGATATTTAGGATGTTTCAAAATTTGAAAGTGGTGGTGTGACTTTGGTTCACTCACCAATGTCTTATTCTGATCTTTGCGAAAGCGTGGCGATGGAATTACGAGCAGAAGCCCTTGCCCGTCATTGTCATGTAAACTTGGCGCTGGCCCACGATGTGTCTGGTAAGGTGCTTTCGGATCCAGAGAAAGTCCGCCAAATTATTTATAATCTTGTGTCGAACGCTATCAAATTCTCTAGCGGTCGCCCAGACGATTGGGCACAGGTTATGATTTCCACGAGTTTGCTTCCCGATGATCAAATCCTAATCACGGTTCAGGATGATGGAATCGGAATCGAGGCCGACAAGATCGATGACATTTTTGAACCCTTTGCCCAAGCGGATCAGGCGCGCAACCGGGTGTATGGCGGGACGGGTTTGGGTCTATCGATTGTTCGCAGACTGGTTGGTTTTTTGGGGGCGCGCGTCTGGGTCGAAAGTATGCCCAATCAAGGATCGCGTTTCTTTGTTGCTTTGCCATACCAGCCC
>Ga0181606_10001867_pt1 | contig 18236 bp, 3 predicted proteins | sample 041ome_10_FD_132994 | JGI IMG/M metagenome (GOLD analysis project Ga0181606, IMG submission 132994) | Coastal salt marsh microbial communities from the Groves Creek Marsh, Skidaway Island, Georgia - 041412US metaG (megahit assembly) | ecosystem: Environmental > Aquatic > Marine > Intertidal zone... | reverse complement strand
GGCGAGAAGATAGTGCCAAGACAACCTATTGGGAGGTTACCGCCCCTGGACGGGTGAAAGCGGCTCTTGGGAGATACTCTAAACATACTAACGTTATTACTCTAATACTAAAACAGACAACTATTTTACTACTATTAACTAAAATACCGCACGTCTGACTTCAGAATTTCCTCCCGCGCACGCCGCTTCCAACATGTCGATCGCTTCTCGGCCTAAAGGCGGGCGAAACTCTCTTTTTTTTACTCGCACTTCCTCTAAAAAAACGTCTATGCTCTGCGAAAACCCCTTTTTTGCACGACAGGCGTTGAGGCAGGATAACACGCGGACGGCAAAAGCTCGACTGTACGGCGGCTGCGCGAATTCCAGAAACTCGGAGAGGAAGCGTTTAACGTGCGATTGGTCGATGTGATTCGGCGTCCAGACTTCGACGCACTCGTCGAGCGTGTCGGTGATGAATTCTTCGTAGTTCTCCAACGAGCTTATTTTCTCGTCTTCGAGTAACGCTAAGGTGACATCAATGGCGGCTTTTGGGATGTCGTCGCCGCAGCCTCGACCGGCGACTTCAATCGCAGTAGACACGCACTCTAAAGCGCGTAAACGTAACGTTGGTTGCGATTGGACGCACGTTTCGAGCAACGCGAACGCAACTTTGTGCGATTTTTCTGGATCCCGTCGAATAGCAGATTCAATCCAGGTGATGACCGCGGCTGTCGCAGGGAGACACGATGAAAGCGTTTTGAGTTCATCGCACTTTTCGAGAAATTCACCCGGCGACAAGTTTTCGTTTGCCCCATTTTTCTTATCGCCAATGTTCGAAGCGGAAGAAGCACTTTCGAATGTTCTCGACGCTTGCTCGCATATTTTTAAAGCCGAAAGCAAATCGTTGCGCGAGGCGTTGACGTCTTCTTTTACGTGGCAATCGTTTGCCGTCGCGAGCGCTAAAATCTCGACGCACAAAGCTTTGGGAGAATTTTCTGATTCGCCCTTCACCAATGCAGTCACGAGTTGCTGGACGTTAGCGTCGTACTGAAACGCTTCCTCAAAAAGCGCGCGCAACGCGTCCGGTCGACGCAACGGCGCCGCGGACGGTTTTTGACGGCTTTTGTTGTTCTCTTTGTCGTTGTCTTCCGCCTTGTATTTTCCTAAAATCTTCTTCAAGTCCCACGCCGCGAGCGCTCGTTTGACTTGGCCACCACCACCCGCAGAAGCTGCTGCTGCTGCAGATACGACTGCCGAACCACCGCCAGGAAACCCACCAGTGCCACTACTTCCATTACCACTGCGCAACCGTTTACGACTCACGAATGAGGACGAACCCAACGCGAGACCACCAATTGGTTTCCCTGCGGCTTGTAACAAATCAGAAATCGCCGACGCGACGTCCGCATCCGCACTCGTCACGCTCAATGCCGTGGCTATTCTCCTCACCGCCGTCGCGCCGTGCTTCTCTGCAGCGGCTATTTCTAAATCTTGAGAGAACCGTTTTGCGACGTCTTGGATGCTTGAGTTAAAGGAAGACTTGGAGGGAGAAAATTCATCGCCGTTGATGATGTCCGAAAGCAAAATCTGCGCGAACATGTACGCCCCAACCGTTCTCGTACACATCTCCGTAATCGCGTTCGTATCGTTTCGAATTTTTTCCTCCAATTCGCCCACGGCGGCGGTGTTATTCGTGTTGTTATCACTATTCGACGAAGCGGCCGCCAACACGTTCTCGCACAAACTCGTAAAATGGTCCGCCATCAACTCGTGAAAGACACCAAAATACGCGCTCGCCGCCGATCCTAGCGCTCGCACTTCTCTTCTCAACCCAGCTCTCCACGCGTGTTGAATCGCTAAATCGATCAACAAACAATTCTGGTGCCTATCGGCCAATTTAAACAGCAACGCTCTCCCTCTTTCCGATCGAAAAATATTCTCCAACCACGCCGGCGGTTTACCTTTAAACTTATCAAAGACCGCGTCTGCTTTCGCCGCATCAAAAGTACGGTCGATCAGTCGTTCTAACAAACCAATCTCGTCTATCGATCCGTCGCCTAAACTCGCTTCGTTATGTAACGCGTGATGGTGCGTGGCAGCGTTCCCGGTCGCCCCGCGTAAACCCGCAGCGCCAGCCTTCGTCCCATCTCTTCCCATCATACCTTTACCCTCCGCGCTGAGTAACAACCCAGCGTTTACTCCTCCCGTCGGCGTCTGTTCGTTCGTTCCTTTCGTTCTGATATCCTGCCCTTCGCCCACTCGCTTCTCTTTCGCCATCAACAACGAATTCATCTTCCCTTTCTCCTCCTCCTTCTCTCCGCCTCTCCCGTCTCCAAATTTTGCAAAACTCACCTTCGCAGGGCTCGTCGTCGCGTTCACCCTCGGCGGTCTCGTAATTTTCAGCCAATCGCACACCAAGCTCGTCATCTGCGCGAACCCGCGGTAATTAGAACTCAGCAATTCCACCGCATCTTTCGGTTCCCCACCGACGGATGGGTGGACGTACGCTCGCAGCGTTTCAATCACCGTCGCGTCCATGACGAAATCCTTTCGCGAGAGAACGCGCTCGAGCTCTTGTTTTTCTTCATCGTTGTTGCTGTTGTTCGGCTTTTTCGTCTTCTCGTGCGCTTCATTTTCGTCGTCGTCGTCGTCGTCGATGGTGGTGTTGTTGTTGTCGTTGTACTCTTCTTCCTTCATTTTGGTCGCTCTTCTCGGCGGGAAAAATAAATGAAAAATTTTGAAGAAAAAATAGAATCGCGACATTTTTTTATAGGGAAAAAAAAGGACATTGTGCGTGTGTGTGCATGGGTGCACGCCGTCGAAAATTGAACCGCGAACTTCTCGGAATCGACAGAGAGGCGGAGAAGGACGAAGAATCGTTCGGGTTTAAAGGTTGTCTCGGGGGTGCAGTCGTCGTTCTCGCGCGCGTTTCGCCTCGTTTGCTCGGGTGTTTTTTATGTATCGTTTTTACCCCTGACGCTCTCTGGTTGTAACCGCTTTTTTATTTTCTGACTCGAAGAAATGCGCTCTCGACGAAACGATTAACAAACATCGATTTGACAGACTCTAGACGATCGTCGAGCAGACGAGAGAAGTACATCGAAGCGCGCAAAGCGAACAGCGAGGCGTTTTTGGCGATTTGCGTGGTCGCGGCGGTGATTTTTGGACTCGTTTTGTGGGCGCATAAACACCATCTTTGAGAAGAGGCGACAAAAGTATGGCTTCTGAGACTCCCGGGAGAAGAGGAAAGGTGGCGAAGCGGATCGAAGAGCTCGCTTCGGATCCACAAACGGCGAGCGCTTTGGCGAAACTGATTTATTACAGCGCGGCGATGGTTGTGGCGCCGTTGGTGACTTACGACGTGTCCATGAAAAGGTTTGTGCCGTATTTGTACGAGAAGTACGGCACCGAGTTTCTCGAGAATCCGACGACGTGTAGCGGGTTGTTGGCCATATTGAGCGTGCAAGTCGTGTTGGTGATGTACGTCATCTCGGCGCTGAGAGAAGGTAGCAGTAGATCAACGCAGACAAAAAAGACAGAGTGATAAGTTCAAATATTATGTGAGTCATTTTACAAAATTTTTAGAGCACCGCACCGTTCACCAGATTTCTTCCATGGTTCTTCTCGCAGCGCCTTCTCTTAACTAAAATATATCTATTCAGTTGTATCTGTGGTTAACTCTTGGGCTCGGTTTCTCGTCGCCATGACGTCCGAAAAGCACGAGTTCCAAATTAACGTGGTTTGTAACCACGCAATCGGGAGCAAACTTAGGAAGAATAAGAAGCCAAAAATGCATCCGCCCAAGAATTTGTCCATTTCTTTGTACCAAAAATCGCCGTAATTTCTGCACACTTGTAACAAGTTGCGATACCCATATGCTACGCGAGGTTTCCATCCAGACTGTTGGATTGGGTTACCCTCCGCGTCGACGCCGGTTTTCAACAAAAACTCCAGCGAATTTTCAATTTGGTAGTTACCGATCAAAATGAAGCACTCGATGATAATTGAGTTTATGCAGATAGCCGCGATAGTGGCGTAAAAGAGTTGGCGGAATACCCATAAGTTCGGTACGTGTTCGTACAACATTGCACCGTATAAACCGATCCACAAAATGACGAACGCGAATCGAACACCACCTCGAATAACAGATATCTTCCAAAGCTCATCCGGTTGCATCTTTCGGTGTTCTCTGTCCATCAATCGCGTGGAGAACAGGAGCTTTTGGAGAAGCATCAACACGCCGACGATAGCGGACGCCATGGCGATGGTGAGGCAGTTCAAGGAAAACTGTTCGTCTTGTGTGACGCCTTCGATGAGTTCGGTACCGTGGTAGGCACCGATGAGAACAAAGATTAAGACGAAACGCCCGAGTGCGGAAAAGCACACGACTCCGAACTTGTACCAGACGGAGAGCATTTCGCGGTAGTTTTCCAGCATGTTTGCGTGCCATTTGCTCCACGACCCGCTCGATACTTTTGGTTGATCAAACGTACCATCTAACCACTTTCTCCAATCCAACCACGAACGTTGCATCCAGTAGAGGTTCAAACTCTGCGGAGAAAACCACCACGGGGAGATGATAAGACAAATAGCAAACGGCCACACTGACCAGGCGTACAAGATTGAACTCTTCACCGACGTGTTCGCGTGGAACAAGAGAAGGTAAAAGAGAACCTCAAAACCAAGGTACAAGTGAGATTTGGCGTACAAACCATACAAGACAACCATGGAGGCGTTCTGTAGAACGTAACCCCGCTCGGTACCGATATACATAGCCTGGCCAAAAATCAACGATCGCATGTAGTTGTACCCTTTTGTGGCCATGGTGAAAACGTTAAATGCCCACGATCCCGCGAGCTGCGATTCCAGAGTGTACTCCACACCGGCACGGAAACCACGATCCATGATCATTTTGAATAATAACGGAAGAAGCGTGAGCAAACCAATCTGTAACGCGTAAATGGAGTTGTAATAACCGCCCTCTTCCTTTGAAAGAGATAAGGTAGTTTGCGTCTCAGTCATTTTGAAGTAACGGTAGACACGGTACAATTCCAAATCCGCAACGGCTAAACTTGCGTGCGTCAAGGCAAAGAAGTAAACTGCCCAGGCAGTTTGCATGACCGAGACGTAGAAACCAGGTCCAGAAAAGTACAAGGAAAAGACTCTGAAGAAATCAAGCCCGCGGTGGAGTCTGAACAAGTCTCTCGACATGGAAATTGTACCGGCAGAACCGGAAATCTTTTGTTCAAAACCATTGACAGAGGTAAAACCCATATCTCGTCCTTTGCCGCACTCGATGAATTCCTCAAACAATACCTTTCCTCCTCGAGCGATGGCGTTGACGCCGCCAAAGAAATCCTCGGCGACGTGAATCATCTTTGAAGCTTTCGAGACGCCACCGTTAGTGCACGCGAATGCTTTGTCCCAAACGTCAGGGTGACCATAATGGAAGCGAACCATTAATGGCCACGTCATGAACCGTTGAAAAGTTTGGAAAATGAACTCAGAAATCGCAGCGAATTGTGCAACAGCACCATGCGTTTCTGAGAAGATAACCTCAGGGAACCCGACCAAGACGACATCGTCGCGGAAGACATCCATCAAGTTGCGAATCTTGAAGGATTCACCCATGTAATTATCTTGGTTCATATCCAACGTTTGCAAGTAGGAACCTCGAGTGAAGATAACCGCATGGTTCTGATTCTCTGGCTTACCTTCGCCGATAATCGGGTCACCAGGCAGCCTGACTTTATAAGCCAGTTGCAAGTTACCCTCATTTTCTTCGTCTATGCCGACTAAGCACGAAGCAAAGCCGTTGAAATTTTTCTCATCTTCTTGGACGTTTTGCCGCGGCATGTCTACGAAGCACACCTTCAAGTCACGATGAGTTTTTATCAATCGCTCAATCTCCGTCGCTTTCGCCCGATCCATCGTACCAGGTGCAGCCTGGCGCATGCGCCCGAACACCTGACATGTAACGACGTATTCAAATTTATGTGAAACTAATCGTTCGATTGATTCTTCTGGGATCCCTTCCGCGCGCGCTTGCAAACGCAACGCGTCTCCATACAAGCACACGCCTCGAATGCATCTTCCCAACGTCTGCGAACGATCAGATGCCCACATTTGTGCCTCGTCCCAGTGCTCGTCAAGAATGGTTTCATCGTCCTTATGCAAAGCTTTCACGCGCTCTTTAAAGTTTTCGTAATCGTCCGGAAATGTTGCTACTATAAGCGAGAAGAGCGTCTTTTCATCCTCCAAGTGCGCCGTGAGTTCGTGGCGTTGAAATGCAACATCCTCCGCATAATAGGGAGTAAATGCCGAAAAACCGCGCATCGTTCGAATATCAGACGGTGTTCTTAATGCCGTGAAACGTAAAGAATTTGCAAAAAACATGAGCTGTCTTTGCGCTTCAGCCGATCTCGGTTGACCACCCGGGTTACTTGAATTCATCGAGCGCAAGAGAGCGTCAATGATATCGTGCATTTCCGGCGACGCTGCCGAAGCTGCAACAACTTGCACGTGGTTTTTATCTCTCAACAAGTCCGATTGGATCATGTCGAGTAACTTTGAATACAACTGCGACACTTTGTATTTGTATTGGTTGGCATGAGCCGACCATTTCCCAGAGTCACGTTCCATGGCAAAGGCACAAATCTTCCTGACAGCAAGCAAGACATCATGTAAGGCCTCCGCGACACGCTCACCTCGCGTGTCAGCATTTTCAGGGAGTGTGATGTTTTTGTACCTTTTCGCTTCTTTTCTCTTAGTTTTTCGGGTTTTTTTGCTCGAACCTGCAAGCTCGGCTTCGCGCTCTTCATCTTTTTGTTTCATTTCTTCGTATGCAGCTTTTTCAGCTTCGGTGAGTTCAATGTTCTCTTCGATCACGAAGCACGCAAATCTACCACCTTTTTCGCGCATCTTCTTTCTTGTTTTCTTACTGAAGAATCCGGTGCATCCATACTTCAACTCAAGGTTCATTGCTTCGAGCATTTGCTCCTGTCTGGCGAGTTCTTTCTCGCGAAGCTCGCGTTTTTGACGGTTGTACCTTTTCCTCGCCAACGCCTTCTTGATGCGCTCAGCTTCTTCTAGTTCACCAGCAGCCATGAGTCTCTCAATCTTGTCCTCATCATCGTCGTCGTTATCTGATTCCGAGTCAAAGTCACTATCAGGAGTTTCACCCTCGGCCTCGACATCAACACCGCACGCTTTCAACTCTTGGAGCAATCGAATGATAGCGTCTCGTAGCACCATGTAGCTCTCAATATCTCCAGTCTTGCGGTGGTGCATTTGCTCGTTTTCTACTTGAGCAATATCGACGATAATCTTCATGAAGTCCTCCAAGTCTTTCGGAGCGACTAAACGCAATGCATCAGTGAACAACACTGCGAGTAAATCTTTAGTCTGCACCATCGTGCGATAAAATGCAGGATAAGCCTTCATCGTGCCAGTTTGGAAAGATACGGTTGAAAAAACTGTGGAGGTCATCATCGCAGGCATGATGACATATTCCGGAGCGTGAAAAATCTGTGACATGTCGCGGCCAGACAGGAAAGTGAAGCACAAGTCGTGATATTCAGCGTCGCTGAGAAGATCGCGACCGCGCAAATTCTTCGCGATTGCATTCCAAGCTCTTCCAAAGTGTTGCCACTTGATATCGAGTGCATCGGCACAGAAATCTGCCGGGTTGGTTTCATAGGCATTCGGATCCGTTTCGTCGATTTTCTCCGTGATTGTCAGCAACGCATCTCTGCTAGCTCTAGAATCATCGTCCATTTCATCGATATGCGCTGAGTAACCACCACCAGATTTACCGGTTCGCTTGTCGCTCAAACCTTTCGCCATACCTAACATTTTATTGTTCGGGTTCTCCATTTCATCTTCGGAATCTGACTCTGCCATCTTGTGGCTGCCATCGCCAGAACGAACGACAAACTCCGGCTTCGGCCAATTTCTATTCAGGCACTTGTCGCAGAAGAGATATGGGATGGTCGAGAAGCTACGCAAGAAAAAGCTCCAGTTTTGCGCGTGAGAAATTTTACCCCACCACTGAAGCGCAATCGTAAACGCAGTCGCATACACCGTGTACCAAACAAAGGTATCACAAAAGTAGGTCACCAAAGCCGGTAAAACGCGCATGACAGTCATGAGGTACATTAAAGCAGTACTTGCGTGCACGTCGTAATAGCTCGACGGGATTTCGCCTTCAATTTCTTCACCGATGTATCCCAAAGAGGCGAGGGGTGTGACGTTATCGCCCCCACCCAAGATGGCAGCAAGCTTGCCGATATTCGCCGAGAGATCAAAACTTCCGGAGTCAGCAGCTGGAGATAACAAATTACGACGGCGCATAGTTTTATCTTCCTCGTAATCGTCGTCGTAATCGAGCGGGTCTAACTGTTCCGCCAACAACTCTTCTTCTTTAGTGATATCTTGCAAGAAGTACTTTTCTCTCGCTTCGAAGTGCAAAGCGTTCTTCAACGCATCGCCATCCAAGTTGATACACGAGGTGTATATATCAGACTCCTTGTTCCAGCACAAATCTGGATGCTGTAACGCATTCACAGACTCGCGCAAGGGAGGGATCAAAAGAAAGTGACCAAATGCCAACTTCGTAGCCAACACGAATATCCAGAAAATAGAGTAAATGCAGCGTTCGCGGAACGGTGTCGCGAATTGCGCGCTGCCGCCCATGTAAGGTTCTCTCTTGATCACTGATGTCATGACGCCGCACATGGCCAAAGCGTAAACAGCCGCCAAAGCTTGGAAGTATGGTGTTTTGCTATTCGGGTGAAAAGATTTTTCCAACCCGTAAAACAAAGGAATCATGATGAACGCGAGCGATCTCGTGATAATCACGAACCAATCTTCGAAGGACTCCTGTTTCAAGTTACGAAAGGAGAGTGTTGCGAACTCGCAAATAAGCTTCAAAACTGCGTGCGTAACTGCGGCAGTGCACACGTATCCCCAATCGAAACCATCAGCGAAGGCACAAACGCATGAAATGTGGAAACACACGGCGTGAAATACTATGACTGTGTTAAAGTTGACGTAAAGGCTGAACCATCCAGCAACTTCGCGATGCGTCTTGAAAAACGTAGTCGCCAGCCCCTCACCGGCCCCGAGTGGATGCTTTGCCTTGTTCATCATGTATGCTCGGAGGTGTTCGTACATGCGCTGATCAAGAGGATTATCGCGCATTGCCATGGGCACGCCAATAAATTCGGGTTGTCGATTCAGCTTTTCCTCCTCTGGCATCTCAGCTTCGCGTTTTTCGACGTCCTCATTCGCATGGCCGTCCACAGGTGGCATGACTGCCTTGAACCTGTCATATTCCCAGAAGAACTCGTTGACGTCATCGTACATGACCCGATCAACGATCGGAGCTTTTGCGCGTTCTTTTAACTCGCGGCGCATGAATAAGTACATTGGAGTGACAATGTTGTTGAGGTAATCACATTCCTTGAAAGGCATTCCAGACCCCTTCACTGGTTGCGCCAAAATGAGTTCAGCGTTGGTCTCCGGATCTCTTTCTGAACGGTTTTCCAGCGTCACCGCACACAATGCACAATGAAAAAGATAACAGAGTACTTCAGACATGTGACGCAAGTTAGCGGATTCGCCGTAAATCAAAAACCAGATCGTCAAATGATGGGCTTTCGCGTTTGTTTCCACCTTCAAGAACTCTTCGCGATTGACGTTGTTGAAGAAGACCTCGTTACTTTTGCGCTGCGCCATGAAGAGGGCAAGAATTGGCGATTTCTTTTCCTCTGAGCCGCTATTATCAATCTCGAACGCTTGAACGTCTGCATTTGCTTGCGCCTGATCCAGCATTCCGGTGTAATCTACCCAGTGTTTGAAGTTCAAAAACATGTGACCATGTAAGTGGTTAATCGCTTCCGCCCATTGCGCCTCAGTCAAGCCATCTTCAGCGATGCCGGCTTCGTCCGAATACGTGGCAATGGTGTTTTCTATCCATCGCGACATATTCTCAAGCGCATTGTGCATATTAGATTTCACTTCAACCGGTGCTTCCGAGAAACTCGAATCTGGGCATGTCTTTTGGAAGCCAAAAAGAGTAGCTTGCTGCTCGAATAACGGCATCAGGCGCTTCTTGATATCTTCACATCGTGGATTCACGGCCGATCCAGAACCTGGGACGGTCATATCGCGAGGCAGATCTGGCAAGACTGTCGGTGCTGGACGTTTGTATTTCATGGACTTTACGTGCAAGCCGATGACTTTTCTGAAAAAAATCTTCCATCCAGAGAATCTCTGGCGAGCTCTCGAGGACACGTCAGATTTGTTTATGGATGCAATCATCTCTCGTCTGCGCATTTCAACCGTCAACACGGCAGCATACGCGCGATTAAACAACGCTCTCGCGTGCACGAATGATATTGGAAACAAACCAATGACGAGCAAGACAATGTGTAAAATAGTGCCATTGATAATATCGATTTCTCTCGCCATGAAATCACCGTAGGAGCGAAAGGACAACATGAGTCCTCGAACAGCTCTTGGAGGCTGATCGGAGATAAGACTGAAGACTGCTGACGTGCAGCTGATGAAAGTGTAGCCAGATATCGCGAAGACAACGGCATTGAGGAAATCCCATTGGTTCATTTGCGCTGAGAACAATCTCTGGCAGAGGAAGTGATGCAAAACCACGCACAAGACTTTGAAAAAGTAGCCATATATCAAGATGATGGATTGCTTCGTCACTTCAGATAACGTACCTTTGCCAGCAAATCGCTTCGCGAGAGAAACTAATCTATGCGGCCACAAGAACTGCGGAGATAAGGCAAAGTAATACACCGCCGCTAACAACCCAGCGGCAACACCGGCAGTCAAGATGATAATTGGACGCAGTGCGGTTGTATTTGAGGAATCTCCGACGTTCAATGCCGCAGCTGCCGCCAAGGAAACAATAATAGGTCCAGGAACGAGTCTCAATGATACATGCCAAAACTTCACAGACATCGGGAGTTTTCTCCAGTTGCGCATCGTGTCTGCGCGCCATGTCCACCACGTTGGCTTATTCCTAACACCGCGCCTGGCGTTGACCTTCTCTGTTGCAGTGCGCTCGTCGTCGCCCCGAGGGATAGAATCCAACCAGCACACCCACTCGGCCATCCCAAACTTGATCATGCCGCTCTTGAACGTCTGTGGATGAAATAACCAGGGAGCCATGGTCAAGTTCCAAACTGCAAACCAGACGTGCCAAGTACTTGAAAAGAATTCGTGTAAAGGACCGAGCGAAGAGAGCGACATGATGGCAGCCGTCACCCACGCCATTTCGATAGCCGGTTTGATGTGACTTTCCGCGTACTTTGAGTACAAACTGACGAACCCAGCGCGCATAGTCATGCCACGCTTGGTCTTCATGTAAGATGCTTCACCAGTATTGATTGAGCTATCTATTGAAAAGCCTCTTATTTTAGCGATGAACATGTTGAAAATAAAGCTTCCGGTTATCGTGTGCTGATACAGCTTCGAAAACATATTCACGAAGCCCCCGTCAAGCCAGCCTTCTAACATGACGGGCCACGCCATAACAAAAGAAGCTTGGATGAACCAGTGAGATGGATATATATTATGCGTACCCAATTCCTCGTGAAATCCGATGTTATCGAATGCATCCCCAGCTTTGAAGTACGTTTCGACGTGCACCATGACTATGATAAGTTTGGTCACAACGAATGTAAAAAGGGACGCAAATAACACAAACTCCGTAAACATAATTCCAGCGGAAGATTGGAAAAACGAAAGGCCTCTCAAGAAATCAAAAGACTTCGATAATCTGTGGAAGTCGCGAGAAATCAGCTGCATACCGTTACCGGTAGCAATCTTCGCATGAAACTGGTTAGCGCCGTCAAAGGATACCTCTCTGGCTTTACCAACCATCTTGAAACCTACGTATCGAACTTTTCCTCCTCTTAATACGACATTCATCCCACCAAAAATATCTTCCGATAAGTGCAAAGATTTAGTAGCTTTCGATACACCACCGTTTGATCTGACCCACGCCAAATCCCAAACATCCGGGTGACCATAGTGGAACCTAACGCACAACGGTTTCGCCATATACCGCTGAACCATTGTGCCAAACACTTGTTCAGACAAGGCAGAAAATTGCGCGACTGAACCGTTCTGTTCAGTGATCATTTGCTCAGGAAAACCAACGATGACAGTATCATCAGAATCATCGAAAGTACGGATAAGGTTTCGTACTTTCAACCCCTCTGATAATTGCGCATCTTGATTCATATCAATCGTTTGCATGTAATTACCCCTGGCGTAAACGATTCCGAGATTTTGATTCTCCGGCTTACCTTCACCGACGATCGGATTTCCAGGCAAGCGGATTCTGTGTGTAAGCTTCATGATACCGGCAGGATCTTCTTCGTAATCAATTCGAGATCGGCATAAGTAATAATAGCTCCCTGCGTCTTCCATACTCTTTGCCGCTAAATCGGGCTGCTCATAGTGAGTGAGTACCGTGTGTGGATGTGCCTTGCACATCTCGATAATTTGTTTATCCTTGGCTTCCCAACCTTTGACACCGTACATCTGGCAAGATAAGACGTGTTCGTACTTCAAGCGAACGAGGGCTTCAATCTCTTCTTCTTTTGTGCCTTCCAGTCTTGCCAAGATTCTCGTCGCATCTGCGTAAGAGGAGAAGCCTCTCACGGTGCGCGAGAGCGTCTGCGTTCGATCTGACGCCCAGCGCGAAATTGTCGCAAGAATTGCGACATCTTCTGCCGTTTCCGCGTTTGTCTCGCGTCTGCCCGCGAGTTCATCTAGGAATGCTTCGTAGTTTTGGTGCGGCAAATGTAACTTTGTTCGTTCAAGCACGTTAGCCCATTCCCGTGGAAGCATGGTGGTCAAAAATCGAAATGTAGAAACGTTCTCCCCGTCGATTTGCTCTCTCAGATCGTCCGTCGTCAATTCGACTTCTTCGACGTACATAGGGGTCAACGTTGATAATGCCGGTGTTTGTAAAACACTTCTGGCTTTCTGCAATTGCGGGTCAGTAAGAGATTCCAAGAAAAATCTTAAAATTTCTCGTGCCTCTGCACAATCAGGTTCCCCCGTAGGATTCGCAGTGGAGAAAGTTCTGTGAAGAACGTCCACAACACGTCGACCTGGAGCGGTTAACAGAGCAGGTTTCACCCGCGATCGCACATGCGAAGTGTCTTCTAATTTAGCTGAGTCTGAAAGCACCTTCAGCAACGCATCACAAACTTGGCCCAACACGACGTTGGTTTCTTTGTGCGGTGCCGATAACTTTTCGTTGTCATCCGCGACGATATCGTTCTTAATTAACTCGATTGACTTTTGGATGTTTTGCTTAAACACTTTACACGCTTCAACGAGTGAGTCGCCGGAGGTATCGTCTTCATCATCGCGCGCCTTGCGAATTACCCTGATACCGTCATGAACCAACGTGCGAATATCAATGAGCCATTTTGGTGCGCGTGTTGATTCTCGCCTCACAACAATGCCCATCAATTCCGTCATCGATTTCAACAAAGTGCAAAGCTCTGCGCGTTTGCTAGAATCTACGATGCCTAAAATACAAACAAACATGAACGCCGCGACATCGATCATTTGGGACATGACCGATCCCAACAAGGCATATTTCATACTCGCGTTGCGCTCTGCGCCAACTTTTGAAAATACCGGTGCGGTCAACATCGTGGGGAATAGCATGTACGTGTCAGAGTCACCACCAAGAAAACTCTTCACTGTTTTTCCATTCAATGGCGCAAATGAAAGCGCGCTGCGTTCTTCGTCGCTCAATAAATCACGCTGGCGTAAAGATTTAATCACTGCGTTCCATGCGCGTGCAAATTCTCTCCATTGCTCTGAAGCAGCTTCCGCGCATAAATGCGTCGAAGGCGACGATGCTGGTATTGGCTTGAGCTGCTGAGTGGATAAAATCTTCTCTCCAAACGCGGCAATCTTGAGCGGAAGCTCGCGAACAACTTTCGACCACCCATCTTCCACGCCTTTCCAGCGCAACCGATCAAAAGCTGAGGCGATCCCTAGGCCAATGAGATACCAGAAGAAGGTATCTGCATAGTAAAGGAGAATACTCGGAAGCCATCTTTGCAGGACGACGAGGTACTTGTATGTGTGTCGTCGGAAAACTCGGACGATGTGAATCATAAAGTCTGGTAACATATCGCTGTAATCGTACTGATCGCAGTCTTCGCCCGCAAAGTCGTACCCCCAACAGTACAAATCGAGCTGTAAAATAGCTCTGGTTGGTTTTTCGAGAGGCATGAGGACGAATACAAAGTCGAAGAAGAACTTAGCTGCCAACACAACGATCCAGAAGAGACGGTAGCGGAAGCTGTCACTTCTATCTGTGCTCACGTCTTCTTTCGTGCCTAAATACTCTTTTTGACCGCCCATCGGAACGAGTCCGCTGAAATCAATCAAACTAACCACCATGTACAAGTATCCAATTGGTGCAAAAGCGTTTAAAGACAAGAGACCATAAACAGTCAAAGCAGTTACGAGCAACGCCGCAGCGGAGATGGCAAGTTTTGCAATGCTCATAGTCTTACTCTTGAAGAGTTCTCGTCGGTGCACAAAGAGAACTTGTGCCTCAACGAAGAAATCACATACAGCCGCGACGCCCGCCAAGTACGAGTAATATTGCCACTGTAAATCTGCAAACAAGTAAATAGTCATCAGTGCAAATGCGCACGTCATGAATGTGAACATTCTGTGGAAATTCAAAAGAACCATGCTCCATCCAAGAAACTCGTTGTGAGTCTTTTCAAAGACTGCGCCTAGCGTCTGGTCGATTTCAGCTGCAGTTCGCGCTCTGCGCATGTAGTTTCTGTAGTTAACGTACGACACCGTTGTACCATCACCGGTATCGTTCGTTGTCATGCGTTTCAACTTACTTGGAATCAAGTAGCACTCGTTGACATCGTCGTAGCCGAGTCTGCGGTACACGCGCAAATCTGAGCGAATTTGCGTTGCTATGAATTCCGTTACGGGCGTAATGATAGACTCCACAAAGTCTCCCTTCTCAAACTTCATGATCTTCGGGTTCACTGGCTTCCCGTTAGCAGTAATAGCGTTAGAACACACATGAAATAGGAATGCAATCATTTCAGGCATGCTGCGGCAGTTTGCGGCTTCATCCGCAATGCATTCAAAGAGCACGAGCGATCTCAGCTTGTTCTGCCCCATCTGAGACTCTAACGATCCAGAGTGCATGATGCCTAGATCACCTACAAAGTTTCGCCATCTGACGTAGTTTCTGAATGATTTTGCATATCTCTGTTCAATGATAAAATCTTCGCCCTTGCCTTTGCATTCCTCGGTCGAGCCAATGTTCCACAGTTGTCCAGCTAATCGATCGGCGACATTTTCGACGGTCGCTCCAACATTATCGTCTCCGGCACTTTGGAAGCCAAACACTGATGCGAGTTCTTGCGCGATGGGTAAGACTTTGTTTCGCCATTTCGTGACGGCACGTTCAATTTCAGACTTGCCCGTCGGCTCTGGACCACGTCGCGTTAAGTCTTCGCCTTCCAATTCTTCTAAATCCTGCCCACTCGTCGTTGCCGGTTCAGTAGACAAATCAGCGGTGAACCTTTGTGAAGATGGAGGGCTCTTCGTCGCTTGTGCAGCCTTTTTGGTGAGTTCAATCTCTTCTGGTTCGTGCGATTTCGAAAACCACGAGAACACGGGCGTCTTCGCTCTCACCAGTGCGTGAAATGCATCTCTCCAAATTCTGCCTAACTGTTTTCGCTTCAAACCGAGAGCAATGATGATGTAGCCAACAAATATGATTTTCAGCCACGTTTGAAACCGAAGATCAAGCATGTTCAAATCGTATCCTTCAGACCCCGGGCACGAGGTATCCCCTGGCTGCGTCCACGTTGAGTTTTCTTTTTTAATAAAACCTTCGACGTCGAGCGCGAATGCTGGCGGTGCCGGACATACAGTCGGCGACTTCTGGTGCACTAACATTTGATGGTGACAAGACAAGTACGGAGACTGCAATGACACGGCGGTTGGGTTAATGAGCCCCGGTCGATGCGACAGAATGGCAGAGAAGTTTTCGAAAAATGCAAACTGCGGTACTTGCTGTCCCGGCTTCAACTTAATTTGATGCCACGCTTCTGCTTCCGTGTGTGCAAACGCATGCACTGACGCGTTGTGTGCATCATTAATTGCTTCCCCACACTTTGGAAACTTGAGCGGATCATACGCTTGGAGCTCTTCGCCTCCGTAAAATGGTGTACACGTACCTCCTTTTTTCCAGAGGAGTTTTAACATGAAGTAAACCGCTCTTGGTCTCAGTAAATCGACATGGTTTACTTTGCACCTTTTCGCTACCGCCATCATCCCGAAATACTCCTCTGACGTGTATAAATCTGGTTGCGTCGGCGACATGTAGCCGCACGGTGAGTGTAACTTTTCTTTCAAGCTTGGGCAGACTTTCTCGATGATCGGAATTCTTTCGTCCGTGGTCGGCACAGCAGTGACCGCTTTACCCTTCCAATACTCATCCACCCACGCCATAATGGATCCACCGGTAACAAAGCGCGTGCTACAACCACTTGCGCATGTTGTCGCATGTTTTTCTAAATCTTCAATCATGGATGTCGTCCAATCGGCTTGGGCAATTTGGTCTTCTTCTCCCATCGTATCGTAGCCGTTCCATCCTTCGTGTTGTGGAGCTAATTTATACGCATCTACGCCGTATTCTGAGACTATGAACGGCTTTTTGGAAACTAAGTGATACTTTTTGAACAAAGTGAGTGGCGACCAAAATCTCCGCGTGTACATGTTTACTGCCCAGAAGTCAAGCTGGTCCATCCACACGTCGGAATAACGAATCCATGCTAGTGCCCCCCACATTTGCATACCGACAACGTGTTGTTTTGTCTTCGGTAAGTTCACGTTCGCTAAAGCGGTTCCACACAAAACACCTTCCGAACGTACCACTGAACATAACAAGTTGACAGATTTCATCAACTTTTCAATGGAATCTTCGAATTGACATCCACTGATGCCAAAATTCTCCGCTAATTCTTTATCGCAGACGAACAAATTCCACGGTCCGTTCAACTCGTTTCCTACTATCCAAGCGCCAATGGCTGGGTGCTTTGCAGCTCTAACTTGCGACCTAAGTTTTCTTTGTACTTTCGTCATGGACTCCTCGTCGTTGAAGAATGACTTGGTCCCGTCTTCGAAATCGTAACCAACGATAATAACAATCCCATACTGGTGACATAAATCGAAGAACTGCGTGTGTCTGTGCGAATATTTCAACGTGTAAATACGAATCGCGTTCACGCCGGCGTCGGCTAGGAGAGGAATATCTCGTTCAAAAATCCCCGCGTAATTGGACGTGAAATAATCCCCGTACGGTTCAAACCAGTCCGGGTCGGCTCCTACTGGCACTGGAGAATAACACACAGCGCGCATCAACCATGGCTTCCCGTCTAAATATAAAGTCCTACCTAACCTACGTAACCTACCGGTATCTAACGTCGTTTCATTCAAGTTTGGTGGGTTTCTAAACGCCTCCAATCGCTTTCTCCCTTCCGCAGATAAAAACTCCTTCTGCGGATTATGGAAAGCCGGGTCGTAAATATCTACATCATCATCTATTGCCGGTGCAGTTAAACCGGTTGCGTTTACCTCTTCCTCGTGTTCGATTTGTTTTTCCATTTTCTTTTGCTCATCTGCTTCTTCTGCATTTACTTCTGCATCGGAGTCTTGAGTCAAGTGGTTCGCCGTTCCTGGATCGCTCCCCGTGGCAGAGGAAGTGCCTGTCCCGTCGTCAGCGCCTAACTTACTCAGCTCGTGATGAAACGATCCTTTCACGGTTTCTTTACCTCCGCTCGGTTTCGGTCCATCGAACGGCCACACCATCCCGCCGAGTTTCGCATTCAACCTTTCCAAAGGAGATCCGTGCATGTTTGTGCTCTTGTTCTTTTTATGACTCGTGCTTCTCGCGCCGCGGAACATCGCGTCCGCTTTGCGCCTGTTATGATCGTAATCGTACTCTTCGTAATCATCTTCAATTTTATATTTGCGATCGTTCACCAAAGACGGCTCTTCGCTCCCGTAGCGAGCGAACGCGATGTCCAATTCGGTCTGCGTGACGCGGCTATTCTTTCCCGAAGACGAACTCAACGCGAACGTCGTCGCGAAGAGCACGGCAAAGATGGCCGTTAGGATAACGCGCCATGATATCTTCTTCTTCGTTATTT
>Ga0181606_10001863_pt1 | contig 18277 bp, 17 predicted proteins | sample 041ome_10_FD_132994 | JGI IMG/M metagenome (GOLD analysis project Ga0181606, IMG submission 132994) | Coastal salt marsh microbial communities from the Groves Creek Marsh, Skidaway Island, Georgia - 041412US metaG (megahit assembly) | ecosystem: Environmental > Aquatic > Marine > Intertidal... | reverse complement strand
GGTGCCTTCCTCGCGCAGCACGCGGAATTCCGCGGCTGTCAGGCGACGACGCCATTCATCCTCGCTGTAGTTGACGCGGAAATTGCCCTGCGCGCTGGCGGGCGATCCGCATGCGGATACGGCAGGCATGGCCACGCCGATGGCCAGCCAGCCCAGGGCTTTTCGACGGTCGATGTGCTTTTCAGTCATAACAGCTACCCTTGTTCGCTGTTCTTCCCCGAAGCGAAGCTGAACAGCCTTCTCTTTTTTGTCTTCGCGCCTTGCGGCCCGGATTTCAGCACTCTGCTGCGGAACAGGTTCGATCCGACGCGGACGAACACCGCAACGCACAGCACCTGCCAGGCGATGGCGACAAGGTGCGGCCAGATCGCCTCGTCCACCGCAGCCCGTGCCAGCATGGCAAAAGGCGAGCTGAGCGGGAAGGCCATCGCTGAGAATTCGAACCAGCTTCCGGTTCTGGTTACAGCAAGGCTGGCAAAAAAGAACACCAGCACCTGGGCCATGGTGACGGGCATGTTCAGCGTCTGCACTTCGCGCACCGTTGCAGCCATGGAACCGATGGTCAGGAAAATCGATCCCAGCAGCAGGTATCCCATGGCGAAATAGATCGCGCCGAAAGCGAAGAACAGCGGCCAACCCACGCCGGGGTTGGCGAATTCGGACAGCGAGCGACCGCCCAGCGTCAGGATGGTCGCTCCGGCCACACCCCATACGGCGATGCCGATGGCAGAGATTGCCAGCATGGCGAACAGCTTGCCCTGATTGATCGCGTCGAGGCCCGAAAACGGTTCGTCCAGCACCACGATCTGCGGCTCGTGCACCAGGGTGCCAAGCAGCTGCACGATCTGCGCCATGCCCTTGGAAAGCTGGCGAATTTGCCGTTCTGCGGCATGTTCCAGCCCGTATTGTTCCAGGAGCTCGCGGCCGCGCTGGCGGCCTTGCGGCAAGGGAAGGCCGCGCAGTGCGCCCATGAAGGCAATCGCCTCGATCGCTTTCATCGAAGGGTAGAGGCCGCGCTCTTCGGGAAGGTAGCCGATCAGGCGGGCAACGTCCTTGGGATTGTCATGGCCGAGCACGCGCCGCTCGCCCTCGTCCGGATCGATAATGCCCAGCAGCATGCGCAAGGTGGTGGTCTTGCCCGCACCATTGGGGCCGAGGATACCGGTGATCGACCCCTTGCGCACGGTGATGTCCACACCGTCCACGGCCAGCGTATCGTCGAAACGCTTCACCAGCCCGCGTGCAATAATCGCAGGCTCACCCTGTTCGCTTGTCGCAATGTCCATCCACACGGGTTACAGCCTAAGGATGAACGCTAACAAGGACGTTTATGGTTAACAGGCCGGTCATTTTATCGCTTCAGCAAGGCCTGCGCGAAAAGGCGAAGGAGCTGGGCTTTGCCGCCATCGGCTTTGCGCCTGCGACAGACGATCCGGTGCGCGCAGGCCGTCTGCATGACTGGCTGGGCGAAGGCTTCCACGGCACCATGCAATGGATGAAGGACCGTGCGGAGGTGCGGCAAGGCCCGCAAAGCATGTGGCCCGATGCGAGCAGCGTGATTTCGCTCGCCATGTCCTATGCCCCCGCCCTTGATCCGCTGGCGCTGGAGGGCGACGCGGAAAAGGCGCGCATATCCGTCTACGCGCAGGGGCGCGACTATCACGACGTGGTGAAGAAGGCCGAGAAGGCGCTGGCCCGCTGGCTGGTTGCCGAAGCGGAAAAGCATGGTGTCGAGGTGGCGGTGAAGGTGTTTGTCGACACGGCGCCGGTGATGGAAAAGCCGCTTGCTGCGGCTGCCGGGATCGGCTGGCAGGGCAAGCATACCAATCTGCTCAACCGCGAACATGGCAACTGGCTGTTTCTTGGCGCGATCTACTGCACGCTCCCGTTCGAGCCCGATACGCCGCACGAGGATCGCTGCGGCAGCTGCAATGCCTGCCAGGTGGCCTGCCCCACCGATGCCTTTCCTGAACCATATCGGTTAGATGCCAGGAAATGCATCTCCTATCTGACTATCGAACACAAGGGTCCCATCCCGCATGAATTCCGCGAGGCGATGGGCAACCGCATCTATGGCTGCGACGATTGTCTGGCCGTGTGCCCGTGGAACAAGTTTGCCGAAACCGCATCCCGCCACCGTGCGCTGACCCCGCGCGCGGAACTGGCGGAACCGATGCTGAGCGAGTTGCTGGCACTGGACGACGCGGCATTTCGCGAGAAATTCTCCGGCTCGCCGATCAGGCGTACCGGGCGCGACCGTTTCGTGAGGAATTGCCTGATCGCCGCGGGCAACAGCGGCAATCCGGACCTGCTGACACAGGTGGAGGGATTGAGGAGCGATCCCGATCCGGTGGTGGCCGAAGCCGCCGACTGGGCCGCGCAGCGGCTGCGGGAAGCCTAGCGGATTTCCTTCAGCGGGATATCGGCATCTGCCAGCAGGTCGGCATCAACCTCGCGCCGTTCCTTCACCAGCTTTTGGCCCTGCGCATAATCCTTCGTGCAGTTGACCGCATCCACGGCGATCACCCGCCCGTCCTTCAGATAGATGACCGAAAAGCTGCGCGTGGCCGGATCGCCGCGCAGCACGGTCTGGTCATGGCCCATGCTGAGGCCGGCGGTCTGCAGGCGGATGTCATACTGGTCCGACCAGAACCACGGCATGGCATTGTATGGCTCGCCCTCTCCGCAGATCGCCTTCGCGGCGGCCACGGCCATGTCATTGGCATTCTGTACGCTCTCCAGCCGGATCACCGCGCCGTCGGCGTAGGGATTGGCATGGGCTGCACAGTCACCCACCGCGTAAACATCATTAAGGCTGGTGCGGCAGAATTCGTCCACGTCGATGCCGTCCGCGCCCGCCGCGCCCGCCGCGATCAGCGGGCCGACGGCGGGCACGATGCCGATGCCGGCCACCACCATGTCGCAGGCGATCTCCTCGCCGGTGCTCAGCTTGACGCTGGTAACCTTGTCGCCATCGCCCAGCACGGCCTCGACTTCGGCCTCGAGCCGGAAATCCACGCCGTGGCTGCGATGTTCGGCTTCGAAGAAGCGCGACAGTTCCTCGCCGGCAGCTTCAGCCAGAATGCGGCTTTGCGCTTCGACCAGCGTGACCTTGCAATCCTGCCCGGCCAGCAATGCCCCGGCCTCAAGCCCCACGTAACCGCCACCGACCACGACAACGCGCCTCTGTGTGCCATCCAGCCCGGCCATCATCGATTTGACATCGGGTTTGTGGCGAACGGCATGCACCCCGTCGAGATATGCGCCGGGGCAATCGAGCCGCCTCGCATCTCCACCTGCCGCCCAAATCAGCGTGCCGTAGCGAACCGACTGGTTACCGGTGAGCGAGACTTCCTTCGCCAGCGGATCGATGCGGGTCACGACAGTGGCCAGCAGCAGGCTGATATCCTTGTCCGCCCAGAAGCTTTCCGGCCGGTCCAGCATCCTGTCCGTGGTGCGTTCGCCCGCCAGATAGTCCTTGGACAGCGGCGGGCGCTCATGCGGCGGAGAACTGTCACGCCCGACCAGCAGGATCGAGCCTTCAAACCCGTTCTGGCGCAAGGCAATGGCGGCATGTGTGCCGCCGTGCCCGGTGCCGACGATAACGACGTCTCCACTCTCCATGGCAAAGGGGTTTGCCGTTATCTCGCCCAAGGTCAAGCAGCGAGCGGCCAATTACCCTTGCAGCAGGTTGCGTGACTGGCTGGCAATCTGTGCCAGCGCGGCCGCGCTCACCGGGCTGCTGGCTTGCGCCCGCGATACCACGGAACGGAAATGGCGAATTGGTGCTTCCTTGCCCTTCGCCCAGGCTTCCACCTTGTCGGCAATACTGCCTTTGCCCTTGCCAGCAAGGCTACGCAGGAAATCGAGCCGCATCTGCTGGAAGTCTCGGGCTATGCCGGACACCAGCAAGCGCTCCCTAGGATCGGAAGGCACCATCACCGATGCCTGTGCCCAGTCGAGGCCGAGCTTGGCGCCGAGGCCAACGAAGCTGTCCACCAGTTCTGCTGGCGGCACCTTGCTGTCGCGAGAAAGCAGTGCAAGGCCGATGGCGCCATCAAGGGCGAAGAGCTGCGCCACCTTGCGGGCGAGCGCATCGGGTGCGCCGGCTGCCACAAGTTCCGCCTTGATCGCATCCACGTGGTTGCGTGCTTCATCGGCTAGCCGGCTTACCGAATCGTTGGCCATCTCTTCCACAACCGATCCGATGGCTGCCTGCACTCCGCTGGGGCCATCGCCGCAGCCGCCTGCCCGCAGCAGGTCTGCCATGTGGCTGTGCAAGGCTGTTGCCGCCTTGTTGAAGGCCATGATGCGCGCTTCTTCCGGCATCTTCACGCCATCGATCTGCGCCCACAGCGCTTCCATGCCCATCAGGCTGCAGGCAGACACGAAGGCGCAGCCCACACGGTCCAGCCCGACGCCCTCTTCCTCTGCCAGCTCGAAGGGGTGAACAAGGCCCATGCGGTTGACCATGCGGTTGGCCACCACGGTGCCGACAATCTCGTTGCGCAGGCGATGGCCGAGTGGCTGCCCTGTCTGCCCATGTCGGCATCTGGACCAGCGCCGCACTCACCGCTGCGCCGGAACAGGTCCAGCGGCACGCGCCGATGCACCAGGCTGAGGCGGTTGGCCTTGATCACCAGCGGTGCGCGGCCCGGCGTTCCGTTCTTGCCGTCAAACCAGGCAAAGGCGCGGTCCCACGTGGTGTCGGCCAGCACTTCGCCCGCGCTCTTGCGGCAGATGCCGAGCACGTCGGCCTGCTTGCCGTCGCGGTGGCGGGTGACGTGGCCCAGCTGCGTCATCTTGCCGCCGCCCAGCCAGCGCAGCAGCGCGGCCCCTTCGGCATCGGACAGCCTGTCTGGATCGGCGGAAATCAGCTCGCGCATCCTGGGCCAGTCAGCCACGGCTGCGCGCACATCGCCAATTGCCCGCTTCAGTTCGGCTTCCAGCAGGCGGCGCTGCTTCGCGTCGATCCGGTCCGTTTCGATATAGATGAAGCTCTCGCGCTTTTCGCCCGACCCTTCGCCCACCGGCAGTTCGGCAAGGTCCCAGTTGGAATCGCGGCGAACCGGCAGGATGGGATGGACCAGCATGTCCACGGTGAGGCCCTGCGCGGCAATCGCGCGCGAGATCGAATCGACGAGGAATGGCACGTCACGGTTGACCACGGCAATGCGTGTCACGCGCTTGGTGCCGCCAGTTGTGGCGCTGATCAGGATGGAGGGCTGGCCGTCATCGCGGTGCTGCGCGGCTTCGAGTAAATAGGCCGCGGCCTCGTCCAGCTCCTTGCCTTCCAGCCCCTTTCGCCGGGCAGGTTGGAAGCGGTGATCCGCTCCTTGATGATAGACAGGTGTTTGCTGACGGGTTTGCTTGCCGAAGCGGCTTTGGCCATGATGCGGACCTCTCCTGTGACCTGCATTCGCAGGTCAAACCGATGATTGCGACGGTCGTTCCGGCTTTTCCCGGAGACGATCTCTAGACCTTCAAATCCGCGATGGCACCTGAAAGCTGGTAGATTGTGAAACTATTTTCACGCTCCCAGCGCCGCAATGGTCAGGCGCAGGGATTCCTGCCGCGCCAGCGGATCATAAGTCGCGCCAGACACGATGATCTCGTCTGCCTTTGTGCGCTCGACAAAGCGGGTGATCCGGTCTGCCACGGTCTGCGGAGAGCCGACCGCGCGGGCTATGCCCAGCCGTTCGAGCATGGCCTGCCCGCCCATGTCGAGGCTTTCGCGGAAACCCGGCACAGGCGGGGGCAGCTTGCCCGGATCGCCGCTGCGCAAGCGCACGAAGGACTGGTCCTGCGAGGTGGCGAGAAGCTCTGCTTCCGCGTCGCTCTCAGCACAAATCACCGTCATCGCCGCCATGGCATGCGGCTTGTCGAGATAGGCGGAAGGGCGGAACTGCTCACGATAGGTCGCCAGCGCCGCATCAAGGTGTTCGGGCGCAAAATGGCTGGCAAAGGCATAGGGCATGCCCAGCTGCGCGGCGAGCTGCGCGCCGAACAGGCTGGAACCGAGCATCCACAGCTCCACCTTGGCACCAAGGCCCGGCGTGGCGGTGATCGGCAAGTCGATATCGCCTGTCAGCATGGCGCGCAGTTCGACCACGTCCTGCGGGAAATATTCCGATGCGCGCGCCAGGTCCTTGCGCAAGGCCTGCCCCAGGATCGGCGCGGCACCCGGCGCGCGGCCAAGGCCAAGGTCCACTCGGCCGGGGAACAACCCGTCCAGCGCGCCGAACTGTTCGGCAATCACGAATGGATTGTGGTTGGGCAGCATGATGCCGCCTGCGCCAATGCGGATGGTGGAGGTGCAGTGGCCGATATGCGCTAGCACCACCGCAGTCGCGCCGCCGGCAATGCCGGGGGTGGCATGGTGCTCTGCCACCCAGAAGCGCTTGTAGCCTGCATCCTCGGCAGCGTTTGCCAGTGCGCCGGCCTCTGCCAGCGCATCGGACACTTCAAATCCTTCGCGGACGGGAACAAGGTCAAGAACGCTGAGCGGGATCATCGGTCGGGAAATTCCTCTCCAATCTGTTCCAGATAGCTGCGCGCGGTTTGCGCCTGCGGCGAGCCGCCCGCAACTGCAACCACCGAAAGCCAGCTGTCGCGCGCGGCTTCCATGCGCCCGCCCATCGCGGCGATCACGCCAGCCTCAAGGCCCACGGCCGGATTTGCCGGATCAAGCTGCACTGCCGTTGCGATCCAGCTCTGGGCGGATGGCAAATCCTCCATCCGCCGAGCCAAAGTGGCTGACAGCAGCCAGACTTCTGCGTTCTGCGGGGCGAAGACGCGCGCCCTTTCCAGCGACAAGGCCGCTTCATCCGGCTGGCCCATGTTGACCTGCACCCGTGCGATATCGGCGGCGATGCCCCCTGCCATCGCATTTTCACCGGCCGATGCGGCATCGCCTTGCGCGGCTTGCAACAGCAGCAGGGCGAGGATGTTGTCCTCTCCGGCAAAGGCGGCATTGCCCGCCATCGCGCCAAGGCGTGCCCGCTCTGCAAGGTCGTCAATCGGGCGGGCATCGCGCGCTTCCACAAAGGCTTCGCGCGCGGCGTTCCAGCGCAGCAGGCCCATATAGGCAAAGCCGAGGCATTGCTGGGGATGCCCGCGGGCGGTGCGGGACATGCCTTCCAACCACTCGTTGGCGGTGATGATGGCTTGCGCGGGATCGCTGCGCGCTTCTGCCATGCAGGCAACCAGCCGGTCATCCTCCAGCGTGGCAGGCGCAGCGACGGATGCGGCTTGCGCGAAGATCAGCGTGGCGGCGAGGAGGGCTGGCATGTTCGTGTGTGGTCCGTATCAGTGGATCGAGGCGACCGTCCGCAGCAGCAGGGCGATATCGCCTTCGCGTGACAGCCGGTGGTCCCCGCCCTTGACCAGAGTGACCTGCACATCTTCTGAACGCAACGCGTCCGACAGGCGCAGTGCCGTTTCGGGCGGTACGTCTGCGTCCTCTTCTCCATGCAGCAGGCGCACCGGGCAGGCGAGGTCGATTTCGCTGTCCAGCTGCAATTGCGCCTGACCGTCTGCCCAGAAGCCCGGATGGGTGGGCATCGGGTCATAGCCGTAATCGCTTTCCTCGTAGATCGTCTCGCCAGCCTTCAGCGCGGCCTTCTGCTTTTTGGAATATCCCCAATTGGTGAAGTCCGGCGCGGCGGCAATGCCGACAAGCCCTGCCACGCGATCGCCCAGCGCCCAGGCCGCCAGCAGCATCAGCCAGCCGCCCATGGATGAGCCGGCGATGACGATACGCCTGCTGCCGATGACCTGTTCTGCAAGCCCCACCACTTCCTCGCACCAGCGCGACAAGGTGCCATCGGCAAACTCACACAGGCTCTGGCCGCAGCCGGAATAATCGAGAAGCAGGCACTCGCGCCCGCTTGCGACGCACCAGTTGAAGATCGCGGTCGCCTTGCCGCCTTCCATGTCGGACATGTAGCCAGGCAGGAAGATGATCGCCGGGCCGGTTCCGGGCGTGTGGCGATAGGCGATGCGGCGGCCCGCAACCTCTGCAAACTGAACGTCGGTATCACTCATCGCCAGCCAACATGGCGCTTCAATCGGCCAGCGCCAAGGGGTGCGTATCGATGCCTTAGTGACTTTGCAGGATTTGCGCCCTATATCGCCCCTATCATGACGCAGCAGCGCACTATCACCACAACCACTACCACCCCGCTTTGCCGGGGGCGGTCGGTCGCGGCCTGATACGCGACTGCCGCCACCCGGTTTCGGGTGGCATCGCGCCAGCTTCCCGAAACCGGTAAAGACCTGACTCGCGGCGCGGGGAAAACCGGATATGCGGTATTACATCGATACGGAATTCAACGGCACCGGCGGCCAGCTGCTGAGCCTTGCACGGGTGCGGCAGGATGGCGAGTGCTTCTACGAAGTGCTGAACGCGCATGAGCTGGTGGTGCCGTGGGTGAAGGAGCATGTGGTTCCGCACTTCGACAAGGAGCCTGTCGCGCGGCTGCAGCTGGTCAAGAAAATGCAGAAGTTCCTGCGCAAGGATGAAGGCCCGCATGTCTTCATCGCGGACTGGCCGGAAGACCTTGTCCATTTCAATGCCATGCCGCTGCGCGATCATGGCAAGCGCAACGATCCTTTCCGCTATACCTGCCTGCTGCTCAACCTTGCCGGTTTCGACACCGCGCTTAACAGCCGCAACCCGCACAATGCGCTGGAGGATGCCCGCGCGCTGGCCGCCTATGTCGAAGGCAATCTGGCGGGCGATATCGACGACATGGAAGAGGCCGATCTTGCGCTGGTGCGCAATGCGTGCGGCACTTCGAACGATCAGAGCCTTGCCTAGCCGCCAAGACCCACGCATAGGCCGCAACCATACCCGAACACGGAATTTTTGAAGAATGACCGAACTGCTCAAGATCAGCCTGCCCGATGGCTCTGTCCGCGAAATGCCTGAAGGTTCGACGCCTGCCGACGTGGCAGCCGCAATCGGCCCCGGCCTTGCCAAGGCCGCGATTGCCGCACGCGTGGATGGCGAGCTGCGCGACCTTACCCGCCCCTTCGATGGTGATGCCGAACTGGAGCTGGTCACGTCGCGTGACGAGGAAGACGCGCTGGAACTGGCGCGGCATGACTATGCCCACGTGCTGGCAGAAGCGGTGCAGGCCTTGTGGCCGGGCACGCAGATCACCTTCGGCCCGGCAACGGACGATGGCTTCTATTATGACGTGATGGCCCCGGCCAGCCGCGAGCCCTTCGGCGTGGATGACCTGCCCGCCATCGAGGCAAAGATGCGCGAGATCATCAAGGCGGACAAGCCCTTGCGCCGCGAGGCGTGGAGCCGCGCTGACCTGATCGCCAAGTGGGAAGCCGATGGCGAAAGCTTCAAGGCCGAATGGGCGAAGGAATTGCCCGAAGGCGAGGAACTCACGGTGTACTGGTCAGGCGATGACTGGCTGGACATGTGCCGCGGCCCGCACCTGCCTTCCACCGGCAAGCTCGATCCCGATGCCTTCAAGCTGATGCGCGTTGCCGGGGCATATTGGCGCGGTGACCAGAAGAACGCGCAGCTGACGCGCATCTACGGCACTGGCTGGCTCAACAAGAAGCAGCTGGCAGCGCACCTCACCCGGCTGGAAGAGGCCGCCAAGCGCGACCACCGCAAGCTGGGCCGCGAGATGGACCTCTTCCACCTGCAGGAAGAGGCGCATGGCTCTGTCTTCTGGCATCCCAATGGCTACAAGATCTGGCGCGAGCTGGAAGCCTACATGCGCCGCGCGATTGACGGCGCGGGCTATCAGGAAATCAAGACGCCGCAGGTGATGGACGCGCGCCAGTGGGAGAAATCCGGCCACTGGGGCAAGTATCGCGAGAACATGTTCGTGATCCCTGACGAGGTGCCCAATACCGAGGATGACGGCCCGATCGTGTCCAACGACGCGGACTGGATGGCGCTGAAGCCGATGAACTGCCCGGCGCACGTGCAGGTCTTCAAGCAGGGCATCACCTCCTACCGCGAACTGCCGATCCGCCTGTATGAGAACGGCTGCTGCCATCGCAATGAACCCCACGGAGCGCTGCATGGGCTGATGCGCGTGCGCCAGTTCACGCAGGACGATGCGCATATCTTCTGCCGTGAAGACCAGATCGTGGAAGAGGTGCGCGCCTTCTGCGAACTGGCAGACCGTATCTACAAGGACTTCGGCTTCACCTACGAGATCAAGCTGGCCCTGCGCCCCATGCAGCGCTTCGGTTCCGATGCGGATTGGGACAAGGCCGAGGAAGAGCTGCGCCAGGCCGTGCGCGATGCCGGTATGGCGAACGAGGATTTCGGCTGGGAAGAGCTGCCCGGCGAAGGCGCCTTCTATGCGCCCAAGCTGGAATGGCACCTGACCGATGCCATCGGCCGCACCTGGCAGGTGGGCACGATCCAGTCCGACCGCGTCCTGCCCGAACGCCTTGATGCTACCTATATCGGCGAGGATGGCGAGAAGCACCGCCCGGTGATGCTGCACCGTGCGATCTTTGGTTCGTATGAACGCTTCATCGGCATCCTGATCGAGCACTTCGCTGGCCGTGTGCCTGCGTGGCTGGCACCGGTGCAGGCGGTGGTCGCCACCATCGTTTCCGACGCCGATGCCTATGGCACGCAGGTGGTAGAGAAGCTGGCGGCGCTTGGTGTCCGGGTGGAGACGGACTTCCGGAACGAATCCATCAACTACAAGGTGCGCGAACACAGCCACGCCAAGGTCCCCTACATCCTCGTGCTCGGCAAGCGCGAGGCGGAGGAAGGAACCGTGGCGCTGCGCACCCTGGGTGAGAAGCAGCAACAGTTCCTGCAGCTGGATGAAGCGGTGGCTTTGCTGAAAGATGCGGCAACGGCGCCCGACCTCAAGGGTTGACGCTCAGGCGATCAATGCAGGCGCTGTTCTGGCTGGTTTCAGAAGGGCAGGACAGCGCCAGCAGCGATCAGGCTGCAACCGCACAGGGTAACGATCGTGAAGCGCGCAGCGTCGACGGAATCGAAAGTGATCTGGCGGGCAAGGGCGATGGCCTTGCTCATGCGGCCCTTTTGCGCCCGAAATTGCTAACGAAGTGTTAATTTCCGCCTCTTGAGGCGGCTTCAGCCCGCCTTGGGCACGTGCTGGCTGCAGCAATGGAAGCTGCCGCCGCCGGTCAGCACGGCATCGGCCATCAGGCCCACCGCCTTGCGGCCCGGGAACAGCTTGCTGATGGCTTCAACCGCGGCATCGTCCATTTCCGAACCATAGATTGGCACCACCACCACGCCATTGGCGATCACGAAGTTCATGTAGCTGGCAGGCTCCACGTCCTCGCCTTCGCCCATCGGGCCGGGTGAGGGAATGCGGACAACCTCCAAACCGAACGCCTCGGCGCGGGTGGCGGCATCGTTATAGGTCTGCGCATTGGGGTCGCCCGGCAGGATCGCTTCGGGAATGGCGATGACGCCGGGCGCCACGAAGCGGGCGAGGTTGTCGACATGGCCATCGGTGTGATCGCCCAGCAAGCCGTTGCCCAGCCACAGGATCCGCTCAAAGCCGAGGTCGCGCCCTAGCCGCATGGCGATGTCTGCTTGTGACAGTTGCTGGTTGCGGTTGGGGTTGAGCAGGCATTGCTCTGTGGTCACCACCAGTCCGGTGCCATCGCTGTCAACCGCGCCGCCTTCCAGCACCCAGTCCGCCTTGCCGCGATCGGCCAAAGCGCCTGCTGCGACCATCGACGCACCCGTTTCCTGGTCACCGTCGAGCAAATATTTCCCGCCCCAGCCGTTGAAGCCGAAGCGCTGGGCAGCACGCTCGCCAGCGCCGTTCAACAGCACCAGCGGGCCGGTGTCGCGCAGCCAGATATCGCCATAGGGGTGGCGCTCGAACTTGACCGAGGGGTGCGCCAGCGCGCGGGCCTGCGCCTCGCTCACCTCGTCGCGGACCACCAGCCGCACTTCCTGCCCGGTCTCGGCAATGGCGTTGGCAAAGGCCGCCACCTGCTCCTGCGCCGGGGCAAGGTCGTCCTCCCACAGGTCCGCCGCTGCGGGGAAACCGATCCAGATCCACTGCTGTTCGGCCCATTCGGCAGGCATCAGATAGGTCATGGTTGCGGCATTCCTTGGATGTGCGAGGCGATCAGCGACTCGATATGGCCTGCCATCTGGCAAAGCCAAGAGGCTTGGGCAAGCGCGGCCCTTGCCCCGCGCGCATTTGCCATGCAGTGCTGCAGGCATGACTGCTGACTGGACCAACGCATTGCAGCGCGCCCGAGACCATTCGCCTTTCCTGGCGCTGGCGATGCAGCGCTTCCCGGACATCACGGATATGCTGGCCAGGGGGCAGGCGGATAAAGCGCTCGCCGAAGTGCTGGCAACCGAGCACGAGGACCTTGGCGTGTCGCTGCGGCGCGAGCGCGTGGGGTTGGCGCTGGTGCTGGGTGTCGGGGACCTTGCCGGGCACTATCCGCTGCTGAAGGTGGCAGGCGAATTGTCTGCCTGCGCAGACCGGGCGCTGGACAAGGCCATCGCCCATGTCATCACCAGGCGTGTGCCCGATGCGCAGCCCATCGGCCTGTCTGCAATTGCGCTGGGCAAGCAGGGCGCGGGCGAGCTCAACTACAGTTCGGATATCGATCCCATCCTGCTGTTTGATCCGGAAACCCTGCCACGGCGAGAGCGGGATGACCCGGGCGAGGCTGCCCAGCGCTATGCCCGCCAGCTGGTGGAACTGCTCTCGCACCAGACGGGCGATGGTTACGTGTTCCGGGTGGACCTGCGGTTGCGCCCTGCATCCGAAGTCAGCCCGCTGGCGATCAGCTTTGCAGCGGCGATGAGCCATTATGAATCCTCGGCTCTGGCATGGGAAAGGGCCGCATATATCCGCGCCCGTGCGGCAGGCGGCGATATCGCGGCCGGGGAACATTTCGTCGAACAGCTGCGCCCCTTCATCTGGCGCAAGAACCTCGATTTCACGGCAATTGAGGAAATCCGCCGACTGACCTCGCGCATCCGCCAGGCCTTTTCCGGCCCGCGCGTGCCTGCGCCGGGGTTCGACGTGAAGAAAGGGCGCGGAGGCATCCGCGAAGTGGAGTTCTTCGCCCAGACGCACCAGCTGATCTATGGCGGACGCCTGCCGTCCTTGCGTCAGAAGGGCACGCGCGCGGCGCTGGATGCCTTGGCGGCAGAAGGCATTGTCGCTGCCGAAGACGCCCGCGTGCTGGGCGAGTGCTATGACCGGCTGCGGCAGGTCGAACACCGGCTGCAGATAGTCAATGACCACCAGACGCACACACTGCCGCTGAAGGCCGAAGCGCTCGACAATGTGGCGCGGCTGGATGGCTTGGCAGACGGGGCGGCGCTGCTGGCAGAATTGCAGCAGGTCTGCGGGGCGGTGGCAGAGCGCTATGACAGCCTGCTCGGCGAAGATGACGAGCGGAGCGCAGGTGCCTCGGCAGACGGGCCGGTGCCTTTGCCCGAAGAGTTCGCGCAGAAGGCGCAGCAGTGGAAGGAATCGATCCGCGCACTGAAAAGCCATGAGGCGCAACTCGCTTTCGATGCCATCGCGCCTGACCTGTGCGAGGCGCTGTCCAGTGCAACCGACCCGGATCGCGCAACCGCGCGCTGGGAAACCCTTCTGGCTCGTTTGCCAACTGCGATTAACCTCTTTCGCCTGTTCGAGCAGCGGCCCGGTCTATTGGGCCAAGTGCTGCGCATCCTCACTATAGCGCCGCCGCTTGCCGATGCACTGGCACGGCGGGCGGACCTGCTCGATGCGCTGATCGATTCGAGTGCGTTCGACTTGCCGGAAGACATCGCCACGCTGGCCGCGCGGATGGCCGCCTGCGAGGACGACATGTACGAAACCCGCCTCGACCATATCCGGCAGGTGGTGGGGGAAGAGCGTTTCGCGCTGGGTGTGCAGCTGGTGGAAGGCAAGCAGGACCCGCTCGACATCGCCGAAGGGGCATGCCGCGTGGCCGAAGCCGCGCTGCAAACCGCTGCCGATGCTGCCTGCGCCGAATTTGAGACCAAGCACGGCAGGATTGCCGGCGCCGAACTGTTGGTGCTGGGCCTTGGGCGGCTTGGCGGCGGGGCGCTTACCCATGCTTCCGATCTTGACGTGGTCTATCTGTTCGATGGCGATATCGACAGGGAATCCGATGATGATCGCCCGCTCACCAGTTCGCTCTACTTTAACCGGCTGGCGACCCGCGTGACTGCCGCGATGAGCGTGCCCACCGCCGAAGGCGCGCTGTACGAAATCGACACGCGCCTGCGCCCGCAAGGCAATCAGGGGCCGCTGGCAGTGAGTGTGGAAAGCTTCGCGCAATACCAGCGCGAGGATGCCTGGACGTGGGAGCACATGGCGCTCTGCCGCGCGCGGCCCATCTATGGTTCGCCAGCGGCGCGCGAGCGCTTGCAGGGTATAATCCGCGAAGTGCTGGAGGCGCCGCGCGATCCTGAAGCGCTCAAGGCGGATGTGCTCAAGATGCGTGGCGAGATGGCGAAGCACAAGGCGCACAAGGGCCCGCTGGACGTTAAGTTGATGCGCGGAGGGCTGGTGGATTGCGAATTCCTCGTCCACTTCCTGCAACTGCGCGAAAGGATCGCGCTCGAGCCCCAGGTGGAAAAGGCCATCGCCGGGCTGGCTGAAGCTGGCCACCTACCCGCTGACTTCGTGCAGCACTTTTCAGAGCTGGCACGACTGCTGATCGCGGCCCGCCTGCTGGCGCCGGACAGCGAGCTGCCACCGCCTGCCGCCCGTATTGCCCTGGCCAGCGCATGTGGCCAAAGCGATATCGATGCGCTGCTGGCGCGGCTGGCCAAGGCTCGCCATGCCGTGGCCGAACAGTGGCAGCGCCACTTTGACGAACAGCTGGAGATTGACTGATGAGCACCCGCCCCGATGTTGGAGACACGGTTCCTGATGTAGCGATGGAAACGCCCGAAGGCGGCAGCGTGAAGCCGTCCGATTTCAAGGGCGGAAAGCTGGTGCTGTTCTTCTATCCCAAGGACAACACGCCGGGCTGCACCACCGAGAATGTCGACTTTTCCGCGCTTATGGCAGAGTTCGAGGCAGCCGGAACCAGCCTGCTGGGGATCAGCAAGGATTCGGCCAAGAAGCACCAGAACTTCATCGCCAAGCATGACCTCAAGGCTCCGCTCGCCACCGATCCGGAAGAGGACGGGCTGGCCGATGCGCTGGGCATCTGGGTCGAGAAGTCGATGTATGGCCGCAGCTACATGGGCATGGAGCGCTCCACCTTCCTCGTCGATGCCGACGGGAAGATCGCGCAGGTCTGGCGCAAGGTGAAGGTCAAGGGCCACGCCGCCGAAGTGCTCGAAGCCGCCAAGGCACTTTGAGTATCCGGGCCTGCCCGCATGGCTGACCTGTCCACCGCAATCCGCGATGCGCTGCTGACCGCCGAACCGCGCGACAAGGTGATGGCAACGCGGCGGCTGGTGCGCGAATGGCGAAAGGGCCGCTTGCCCGCGCAATTCACGGTGGAGATGCCGGACAGGCCCGCCTGGCCCGATCGCCTGGAACTGCTCCACCCGGGGCAAATGCCCAAGCGCGGTCGCGGCGGCTCGGAGCGCAACCGAATCGCGCTGTGGCATTCGCTCGCGCATATCGAATTCGTCGCCATCGATCTCGCGCTCGATATCGTTGGCCGATTCGGCGGGCAGATGGGTGATGCCTTCGTGGCCGATTTTCTGGCTGTTGCCGCAGACGAGGCGATACATTTCGCGTTGATCGAGCGGAAGCTGAACCGGATGGGCGCTAGCTACACCGACTTGCCAGCGCACGACGGGCTGTGGAGCGCGGCGCAGGATACCGCAGGCGATGTCGCAGCGCGGCTCGCCATCGTGCCCATGGTGCTGGAAGCGCGCGGGCTCGATGTCACACCGGCGACGCTGGAGCGGGTGCAGGCGCAGGGCGACGAAAACGGTGCACGAATCCTCAAACGAATCCTTGACGACGAAATCCGTCACGTGCGCGCGGGATCAACCCATTTCGAGGAAATTTGCCGCAGGCGCGGTGAATCTGCCGAAATTTACTGGAAAATGCTGGTGAAACGCCACTTCAGGGGAGCCCTGAAGCCACCATTCAACGACTCGGCGCGTCTTGCAGCCGGTTTGTCGCGCCCTGCCTATGAGGCGCTTGCGTAATTAACCTTTGTCCACGTAGCTCTGTAATCGGCCAGACGGGACAAGGTTCCCGGAAAGTCGAAATTCGGACGGGAGTCTCTCTAGACGGGGAGCAAATTGGGGTCCGGCGAAGAACGAAGACAAGGCGTTCCGGCGTCGCAAAACCAAAGGGATCGCATGATCACCAAGACTGTAATCGGTGTCGCCGCCGCACTTGCCCTCGGGACTTCCCCTGCGCTCGCCAAGGATGGCGCTGCCGCAACTTCCACCCAGATCACCAGCGCCGTTGACCTCGCCGATGCCGCAGCCGGCATGGCTGACGAGGAATTCGGCGAGCTCTTCGCCAACTGGGAAGCGCTTGACGATGGCGGCCGGATCACCGCTGCCGGTGAAGTGGCGGCCGCTCCGCGCAGCGCCGTCTCCGTGCCGTCGCGCATGCCGGTTGAAGGCGTGCAGCTGACCAGCGGTTACGGCATGCGCAAGCATCCGATCCTGCGCCAGCGTCGCCAGCACAACGGTGTTGACCTGGCTGCAGCACACGGCACCCCGGTTTATGCCACCGCCGATGGGCGCGTTGGCCGCGCCCAGTATTTCGGCTCCTATGGCAATTACGTGCAGATCGAGCACGGCGCTGCCATGCAGACCCGCTATGCCCACCTGTCGTCCTACACGGTTGCCGCAGGCGAAACGGTGCGCAAGGGTGACCTCATCGGCTACATCGGTTCCACCGGCCGTTCCACCGGCCCGCACCTGCATTATGAAGTGCGCGTGGATGGAGAAGCCGTCGATCCCATTCCCTACATGACCACCGCCTATGCTTCGCTTGACGAAGGCACCGGCGCACAGGGTGGCCCGGAAGAATAAGTCTGAAATAGCAGCGGACATGAAAAAGGCGGCAGGGTAACTGCCGCCTTTTTCGTATCTGCAATCTGCGGGGTTCGCCCCGGCGGTTGATCAGCCGTGCAGCAGCCGCTCGGCAATGGCGCGCACTTCCGCGCCTATGTCCTCACGCTCAAGCGCCAGCGCCAGCGTGGCTTCGACAAAGCCCGTCTTGCTGCCGCAATCGAAGCGGCGGCCATCTAAGGTCACCGCGTGGAACGGCTGGTTGCCGATCATCCGCGCCATGGCATCGGTCAGCTGGATTTCGCCGCCTGCGCCCTTGCCTTGCGTTTCCAGCGTGCGCATCACTTCGGGCTGGAGAATGTAGCGGCCGGAGATGATCTTGTTGGATGGCGCCTCGGCCACGGGCGGCTTTTCGACCAACCCCTTCACTTCGGTCAGCGCGCCGTTTGTCGCACCCGGATCGATCACGCCATAGCTTGAGACTTCCTCTTCCGGCACTTCGAGCACCGAGATGAGGTTACCGCCCACCTCGTTATAGGCATCCACCATCTGCTTCAGGCATCCATTGCCGGGCGCGCCCACCATCAGCTCGTCCGGCAGCATGATCGCGAAGGGCTCGTCCCCCACGATGGCGCGGGCGCACCAGATCGCATGGCCAAGGCCCAACGGCACCTGCTGGCGAACGGTGATGATATCGCCCGGCGTAGCGCGGGTGGGTTCGAGCACGGACAATGACTTGCCGCGCTCGTTCATGGTGGTTTCGAGTTCGTAGGCGACGTCAAAATGCTCGACGATGGCGGTCTTGCCGCGTCCGGTGACGAAGATCATCTGCTCGATCCCCGCCTCGCGCGCCTCGTCCACGGCGTACTGGATCAGCGGCCGGTCGACGATCGGCAGCAATTCCTTGGGGATGGCCTTGGTTGCGGGAAGGAAGCGGGTGCCGAGACCGGCAACGGGGAACACCGCCTTGCGGATGGGTTTCTTTTCGCTCATGCAAAAAGACTAGGGTGAACGCCCTTACCGGGCAATGCCCATTGTCATGCTTCCGTCTCGTTACAATCGATTAATTGCGCGACCAGCCACACGCGGATCGCGCTGGCGAGGCCCGGCGGGTGCTCGGCCTGGATCCGCTCCGCATCAATGCGCGCGATCAGCGCGTTGACGGGCAAATTCTCCTCCTGCGCCTGCGCGTTCAGCATGTCCCAGAACAGCGGCTCGAGGCTGATCGAGGTCTTGTGGCCGGCGATTTCGACAGAGTGTTTGCGGGGCGGGTGGTAGATCTCGCTCATGCGCGCACCCCTAGCC
>Ga0181606_10001861_pt1 | contig 18286 bp, 15 predicted proteins | sample 041ome_10_FD_132994 | JGI IMG/M metagenome (GOLD analysis project Ga0181606, IMG submission 132994) | Coastal salt marsh microbial communities from the Groves Creek Marsh, Skidaway Island, Georgia - 041412US metaG (megahit assembly) | ecosystem: Environmental > Aquatic > Marine > Intertidal... | reverse complement strand
TGCCACCGCTGTCATTACTGCCGGCACCACCTCGCTGGCCGCTCGCCGGATCACTGTGAGCCGCTGTTCTAAGGAGACACCGGCTTCGCTGGCTTCCGCCCGCCGCTCAAACTCCGCCAGCGCGTCGTAGACGTTCTCCAGCACAATGATGCCCATATCGACCATCGTGCCGATCGCAATCGCGATACCCGCGAGTGACATGATGTTGGCATCGACGCCAAAAAGCTTCATCGCCGCAAAGGCCATCAGCACCGCCAATGGAAGCGTCACCGCAATGACCAGACTCGACTGTAGGTGCAGGAGGAACAGCACCACGACCACAATCGTGATCGCCGTCTCCTCAGCAAGCGCTTCGCTGAGAGTGTGAATCGTCTCATCGATCAAGCCGGTGCGGTCATAGATCGGCACGATGCGAAGGCCATCGAGTTCTGGTTCGAGGGAATCGATCTTCTCTTTGACCCGCTGGATCACATCACGGGGATTTGCCCCATACCTCATGATCACCACACCGCCAACGGCCTCACGACCGTTGAGATCGAGGGCACCACGGCGAAAGGCGGGCCCTTCCTGCACGGTTGCCAGATCGCGAACGCGGAGCGGAATGCCGTCGCGAGTGGTAATGACCGTCTGTTCAATCTGCTCACGCGTCTCGGCAGCCGTTCGCTCAGAACCGATAAAGCCACGGCCGCGAACAATGAACTCCATCCCACCGGTCTCAACGGTCTTCGCACCAACATCAATGTTGGCATCGCGAACCGCTCCGATCACCGTTGAGAGCGGCACGCCGTGATACCGCAGCTCGTCCGGATCCACCTCCACCTGGTATTCCCGCACGTAGCCACCAATGGAGGCAACCTCCGCGACGCCCTCAACAGATTCCAGGGCGTAGCGGATGAAGAAATCCTGACGCGACCGCAGCTCTGCAAGGTCTGTCGGCCCGTCTGGCTCGAGCACGTAGAGCAGCACCTGCCCCAGCGCCGTTGCATCCGGAGCAAGCTGCGGCACAACGCCCTCGGGAAGCGCTCCCGACACCGTTGAGAGCTGCTCAGCAACGCGGGAACGTGCCCAGTAGAAGTCAACGCTGTCCGCAAACGTCACCTGTACGAAGCTGAAGCCAAACATGCTGCGGCCGCGAACACTCTTCGCACCAGGCACCGCCTGAAACGCAACGGACAGCGGATAGGTGACCTGATCCTCCATGTCCTTCGGCGAACGGCCTGGCCACTCGGTCAGGATGATCACCTGGTTTTCACCGACGTCCGGGATCGCATCGAGGGGTACCGTCTGCGTGGCATGCCAGCCGTAGGCCGCGATCCCCACCGCAGCCAGCAGCACGATCAGTCGTTCGCGAAGACAGAACCTGAGCACGGCATCGATCACGGCTGAACCTCCTTCAGCAGAGGCAGCTCTGGCGGCGGGAGAGCGGGAACCGGGGGTGGCTCTGGAGCAGACCGTGCAGGCAAGGCAAGCGGCTTGGGCTGCTCATCCGTTGGCACCACGCCATCCTCAGGAACGGCAAGCCGCATCGGCCCACGTGGCAGAGGAGGCACTCCTCGCATCGGCTGTGACGTGACACCTGAATCCGCCGGGCTCTCGTCGTCATCGACCACAAGCGTCATCGGGCCGATTGGCGGCAGTGTTGTGAGCAATGGCTGCACCGCTGCGGCGGGAGGCTGCCACCGCTCAGGATCGATCAGCGATGGGTTGCCCAGAAGCTGCATCTGCGAGTCGATCAGGAAGTTGCCACGCCGGGCCACCTGTTCGCCGGCAGTGAGCCCATCCCGCACCACAACTTCATCGTTGACGGTCGCGCCGAGCGATACTGGACGCAACTCAAATCGACCAGGCTCAGTCTCCACGTAGACCACGCTGTTCGATCCTGCCATCAGCACAGCATCGCGGGGAATGACGATCACTTCTGGAATCACGGCAGGATCGTCGGTGAAGCCGAGCGATGACGCGGGCACAAGCGGAACGCCACAGATCGGACAGCTGCCCGGAGCGTCTGCAATCACCTGAGGATGCCGCGGACTGATCCAGCGGCCGGCGAGATCAGGATCGTAGCGGCTCCCGTGTTCCCCAAGCTGCAGCTGAATCGTGGCTTTGGCATAGTCGCCAAGCCGTAGCCGGCCATCGGTGTTGGGCATCACCACTCGCACTCCCACCGTCTGCGTCTGCGGGTTCACCACGGGGTCGATGAACGACACCCGGCCTGCAAACACCTCTCCGGGGAGCGACTGCACCTCAGCCTCGACCCGCGCACCGTAGTGCACCAGGGCAGCATCCTCAGGAAACAGATCGAGGATGAGCCACAGTGACGAGAGGTCAGCGAGCTGAGAGATCACATCACCTTCGCGAACATACTGCCCCTCGACGGCCATCTTGCCGACCACCGTGCCACTGATGGGAGCCATCAGCTTCAGCCGACTGTCTGCCACGCCAGCCTCCTCAAGAGCATCGATCTGGGGAGCAGTGACTCCCATCTCAATCAGCCGCTGACGACTGCTGGCATACAGCTTGGCGTTGGCCTCCGCCACACGCGGAAGCGACGAGCCGCCACCATCAACGAGTGCCTTGCGGGCTAACAGCAGCTCCGTTTGGGCGGAGTAGAGCGAGGGGGAGTAGACCACGGCCAGCGTGTCGCCGGCAGTCACGTTCACTCCTGTGTAGTCGGCGAAGAGCCGCTCAATTCGGCCATCGACATAGGACGTCAACGACTTCATGCCGCCTTCGTCATGATCGAGTCGGCCCACGCTGCGAACCTGCTGCATTCGCGGAAGGGCCTTCGCCGTCACCGTCTCGATGCCAGCCACGCGGCGGGCTGCTGCCTCGATCGTGACCGAGCGACCATCGCCATGACTGCCTCCGGCTGCGGCCGGCACCAGCTCCATGCCACACACAGGGCAACGGCCCGGCGCGGGACTTGGCGGCGTGCACATCATCGGACAGATGTAGGAGCTGGCAGTGGCCTCGCCCCCCGTGGCGGTCGAGGCCTCGCCAGTCCCACCGCTCAGCCAGCCAAGCCGCTGCGCCACGCCAAGGGTGATAAAGCCTGCAACAAGAAAGCCAAGAAACAGCAGTGGCTGCAGGACAAGTTTGAGCCACCAGCCGGCGTTCGCCATTCGACTTGGGCGGGGCAATGCAGCCACAGACGACAGTTTGGATTCGGATGCCATGACAGGCCTCGTGCACGCGTCGGGACACCGCGGCCGCAAGCCACCACAGGAATGGCTCGACCAACCGCGTCATCAGGAAAGCAAAAGCCACAGAGAGGTGCCGCAGGGGGCTCACGCAGCAGACAACAGCACTCGGCTAGTACCCGCTACCAAACCGCGCAGCATCACACAGGGAGCTACCGCACTACGTCCGCCAGCAGCAGAGCGTGGCCAGCTGCACTAAGACTGGCAGCGGCAGAGGAGCAGCGGCCAACGACACGCTGCCTGAGGTGATGAAAGCATGAAGCTCGCCACTCGCACACACATTTTCATCAGCAACACCCACACAGATTTCACCATCTGCTGGTGGGGCAGGGAGGCCCATGGGCATCGCCCGCTCCAGCGGCACCTGTTGCTGGGTCGTACACGTGCACAGCGGAGAGTCGGCGGAACAGTCGGAGTCGGCGGGTGTCATGCACGCTGCCATGAATGTCGCCTGCTGAGGCTCGCCGCCACTACAGCATGCCAATTTCTCGGCAACCGGCTCCTCGGGCCGCTTAGCGGCCCGGCAACAGCACCCACCATCAACCCCGCAACAGGAAGGAGTGACCATAGTCAGCGTGACCTGCGGGCCGCCAACCGATGGCTGTTCACCGCGTCCGTCTGAGGTGAGTCCAGGCAGACCACCCCCAGCCACTGCAAGGAGGGCAGCGATGACGGTCCAGACGACGGTTTTTCTCAATGGATGCACGTTCGGGCCTGTTCGTTGATCACCCGCTGATCTTCTAAAAGTTTCGAAACGACGGCCGGGAAAAGCAAGGCGAATCGAACTTCTCCTCACGTCCAAGCCGTAGCCGTGTTCACTTTCAGGCGACAATATCGAGAACTGGCGTTCCGTAGACGTCGGTCAGCCGTTCATCGCGGCCTTGGTGAAACCAGGTCAGGCGGGTGTGATCGAGTCCCATCAGGTGCAGGATGGTGGCGTGGATGTCATGCACATGCACCCGGTTATCCACGGCTGCAAAGCCAAACTCATCAGTCGCTCCGTAGGCTGTGCCTCCCTTCACGCCACCACCAGCCATCCACATCGTGAAGCCGTACGGGTTGTGGTTGCGGCCGGGCTTGCCCGTGCCTTCACTAAACGGCATCCGCCCAAACTCACCTCCCCAGACGACGAGCGTGCTCTCAAGCAGCCCTCGCTGCTCCAAATCTGTCAGCAACGCCGCAATCGGCTGGTCCGTCTCGCCGGCATGCTGACCATGATTCTTCTCGACGCTCTCATGGGCATCCCAGGTCTCCTCCAGATGCCCGCCGCCGGAATAGAGCTGCACAAAACGCACGCCACGCTCAACGAGACGCCGAGCGATCAGGCAGTTTCTCCCAAACTCGGCAGTCGGCTCTTGGTCGACACCGTATGCGGCCCGCATGGCAGCCGTTTCTTGGGAGAGGTCGACGGCGTCGGGAGCCTCCGCCTGCATGCGAAAGGCGAGTTCGTAGCTTGCCGCACGGGCGGCCAGTTCCTCACCACCAGGCCTCGCTCGCATGTGCTCTTCATTGAGCTTGGCCAGCAGATCAAGCTGCTGCCGCTGCCCGGCACGGCCAAGCGGCTCTGGAGATGCGAGATCGAGAATCGGATTGCCGGTCGGCCGGAAGAGCGTGCCCTGATAGCCGGCGGGCATAAACCCGCTCGACCAGTTCGGCTGGCCTCCAATCGGCCCACCCCGCTTATCGAGCATCACCACATAGCCTGGCATGTCCTGGTTTTCGGTACCCAGGCCATACACCACCCAGCTGCCCAGCGACGGCCGTCCGATGATCGGCTTGCCGGTGTTCATCTGCACAAGCGCGGAGCCATGAGCATGAGTGTCGGTGTGACACGATCGAATCACGGCCAGCTTGTCGGCATGCCGCTTGAGGTGAGGGAAGAAGCCGGAGATCGGCAGACCGCTTTCACCGCACCGCTCAAAGGGACGACAGGCTGGTGTCAGCAGCCCCATCGCCCGACCACCAGAGTTGATGAACTCTTTCTCAGGCGGCAGAGGCATGCCCGCATACTTCTCCAGCGCCGGCTTGGGATCAAAGGTATCGACCTGGCTCGGCGCTCCGTTCATCAGCAAGAAGATGCAACTGGTGACCTTCGTCGGCAGATGTGGCGGCTTCGCCGTGAACGAGTTCACTGGCTCGGCGGCGGTGGCTCGCTGGAAACCATCCCGCTGCAACAGCCCTGCCAACGCCACGCCGGCAAACCCGCCACCCATCTCCCAGATCGCTTCGCGTCGCGAGAGCCCACAGGGATAGCCGTTTCTCACCTGCATGCGGTGCCTCACTCAGTCGATAAACAGAAACTCATTGGTATTAAAGAGCACGAGGCACAACGACTGCCAGGCAACAGACGGTTCGCCGGTCGCTGAGTCGCTCGCCAGCTGCAGGTAGGCCTCAGAAGCCGCTCGTTCAGGCTCCGTGGGCGGTCGCCCAACAGCCCGCCACCAGGCCCGCGTCAGCCGCTCACGATCATCAGCCACGGCCTGATGGGCTTCGGTGGGCGACTGCTCGTGCAGGCTGGCAGCAAAGGCGGCTGCCCGCTCGCCAACCCATTGGTTGTTGAGCAGCGTCAGCGCCTGCGTCGGCACGATCGACACGTCGCGACGGCCTGTTGGCATCGTCGTGTCACACTGATCAAAGGTCGTCATCATCGGCACGATCAGGCCACGTTTCGAAAACATGTAGAGGCTGCGTCGCATGCAGTCCTCTGGCGGTGACGGCGTGTAGGCTCCTCCCTTCATCGAGAGGCCCTCGAGTGCCTCACTCGAGATCGGCTGCCGAAAACTCTCCCCACCAAGACGGCGATCGAGTTCGCCACTTACCGCCAGCATGGCATCCCTCAGGCTCTCCGCATCCAGCCGTCGACGGCGAGCATGTGAAAGCAGGTGATTGTCTGGGTCGGCCATGTGCACGGCCGCTGGATCGGGGTGGACCGAGGCCCGACGGTAGGCGTCGCTCGTGACCATCAGCCGGTGGAGTCGCTTGAGGTGCCAGCCACCACGGATCAGGTCCCTGGCGAGCCAGTCGAGGAGTGCCGGGTGCGTGGGCAGGGGGCCGTTGAAGCCGAGATTGTCAGGGTCGCGACAGAGGCCTTCGCCGAAGTGATGCTGCCAGAGCCGGTTCACAATCACCCGCGGCGTGAGTGGATTGTCGTCTGAGGCGATCCAGGCGGCGAGCTGCCGGCGACGGCCGGTCGTGTTCGCGTCGGCTGCTGGAGGAGCGAACTGATGAAAGGATGCCGGGACGCCAGAGAACGTGCCCGCTGCCACCTCCTGGCGTGGCCGGTGCGGATCACCGCTGGCCAGCAGACGCAGCGGCTCAGGAGTGGTCGTGATGTCGGTCCATCCCAGCACGGCATAACCCAGCTCTTCAGCTGAGGGGCCACCCATCAACGCCCGATCGCGAGCGGTTATCGGACCTGGCCAAAACGCCGCCGCCATGCGGTAGTAGTCTTCCTGCAAGACCGCATCGAACTTGTGGTCGTGGCAGCGGGCACACTTAAAGGTCAGGCCGAGGAAGGCCGTGCTCGTCACATGCACCAGGTCTTCGAGTCGCTCATAGCGGTAGCCGAGGTCGTCATTGGGCTCGTCATCCCAGGTGCCGACACGCAGAAAACCGGTCGCCACCACACTCGCTTCATCGCGGTCGGCCACCTCATCTCCGGCGAGTTGATCGGTGAGAAACTCGTCGAAGGGCAGGTCGCTGTTGAAGGCCTGCACCACCCAGTCGCGATACCGCCACGCTCCCGGCTTTTCCGCATCCCGTTCGTAGCCGTTGGTCTCTGCGAAGCGAGCCACATCAAGCCAGTGCCTCGCCTGTCGCTCTCCAAAATGAGGCGAGGCGAGGAGCCGATCGACCTGCCGCTCGTAGGCATCAGGCGAAGCATCTGCGAGAAACGCCTCCATCTCAGCAGGCGAGGGGGGCAGACCGATCAGATCAAAGGAGAGCCGCCGCAGCAGCGTCCGACGGTCCGCCTCTGGCGCAGCCGCAAGGCTGACCTCAGCGAGCCGCGGATTGAGAAACCGATCAATCGGATTGGCTGCGTCACCAGCGGGTGGCGGTTGTTCCGCAAGCGGCTGCAGGCTCCACCAGTCACGGCCGGCCCGCAGCTCGTTGGTCTGCTCATAGAGATCGAGCACTCGCCCCTCAGGCCATGGAGCACCCGCCGCCACCCAGCCACGCAAGGCGGCGAGTTCCTCAGCAGGGAGGGCCTGCGAGGCCCCATTTTTCTCCGGCGGCATCTCACCTGCAGCAACCCGCTCCAGAAGAAAACTCGACGTCACGTCATGCGGCACGATGACTGGCCCACTTGCACCACCGGCGGCAAGCCCGGCCGCAGTCGTCAGGTCGAGCTCGCCCTCCGCGTCACTCCCTGCATGGCACTCCACGCACCGTCGGACCAAAACACCTGCGACAGTCGCCTCAAAATCGACAGCCGCACCACTCTCCTCGCGGCGTGCAGCCTCCGCAGCTCCCGGGGTCGTGCCACCCGGCTCAGCACCGGCGGCTGACACACAAACAGCAGCACTCACAGCCCAGGCAACAGTCAACACCAACGGCACCAGCTTGTAACAACGAGACGACACGACACCACTGCTGGCACGCGATCCCAAGCATGCAAAAACGCCCATGCTCCCTCAACCATGTTTATGCGCGAGCACGCCCGAAGAGACACCACTCCCCAGCAAGTCAGCCTACTCCTGCTGGGTCAACGCTCCAAAACTCTGGCACCAAGATCGTTGCCGGATAGGGAAAACCTCAGACGCTATTACAGCGGCTGCTCGCGTCCACCAGCGGCAGCCGAGGCCACGCAGGCCATCATCACCTGCTGCACGGCCAGCGCGGCCTCTGGCCAGTAGGGCTCGCGGGTGTTGGTCACCACCAGCTTGGAGAAGTGACGGAAGAGGTTCGTCTCCTGGGCGGAGGCATGGCCGTGACCATATTCCTCAACCGTCACGGTCTGATCGTGCTTCTCCATGCGGAAATCGCAGCCGTCGACCACAAACCTCGGCTTGGAGACGGTGAAGGAGAGTTCGTTGCCGATGTAGGGCAGCACGAAGTCATCCACCCGGACACTGCCTTGAGGACCGCTGACATGTGCCCACTGTTGATGCTCAATCAGAAACGAGCAGAAGAAACTCGCGGTCGCATCCTCTTCGCCACGCCAGAGCAGCTCGCCCGAGAACTCAACCGGAACCGGCTTCTCACCACCAGGCGCAGCATCAGAGACAATCCTGCGGCCGGTGACCGCGTCGGGGAGCCGCGGCCACATCGCCCACAGTGAGAAAGAGATCGTGTACCAGCCGAGGTCACCCAGGGCCCCAAGCGGTTCCAGGTCACTCTTCATGCGGATGTTGCCGGTGCGAAACTCCTCCGGGGCGCAGAAGCTGAACTGTGACGCAATCCGGCGAATTGGACCGATGCCTTGCTCATCGTCGCCAAGGAAGCTGCGGATCGCCTCAAGCCGGCGGCTGTGGCGGAACATCACCCCATCCATAAACTGCACACCGCTCTTCTGGCAGGCCGAGAGCACCTTCTCTAGATCCGCCACGGTGGGAGCACAGGGCTTCTCCATCACGATGTGCTTTCCCGCTTCGGCCGCCTTCACCGCCCACTCCGTCCGCAAGCCCGTCGGGATTGGAAGATAGATCGCGTCGATGTCATCCCGTGCGTGCAGGGCTTCGTAGGAGCCCACCGCATCTGGTCGTCGTGCGACTGAGCGACTGCTCTGACAGGCGTCGATAAACGCCTCTGCCTTCGCCACATCGCGACTGGCGACGGCCACAAGTTCCGCGTTCTCTGCATTAGCAATTGACAGCCAGTTCTTGGCTGAGATGCCAGCAGTTCCCAGGATTCCCCAACGGCAGACAGACGGTGCAGCAGACATGTCGTTCCTGTAACGCAAGCGAAAAATGACGAGGTTGCCCAAACGATGTTCAAGGGTACCACGCCCTCGACACATCCCCGCGTTACTTCCTTTTCATCGACATCTACACATTCTCAAGCTCCGCCCGCCCCAGCCCCAGGCCGGCAAAGGGCATGCACTGGGAGCCCGCATATTAAAGCGAGGTCATCTACAGGCCACGTCAGCGAGGCATCGCATCGCCAGGGCGACGGCGGAGCACACCGGCGAGTTCCGTGAGCCCCATCGGATGGGGCACTGGCTCCAGGCGTTCGGGCCACACCCACCGAGCCTCATCGAAGAGAACTCGCATCACGTCGGGAGGGCACGCAAAGGGTGGCCCTTGCTCACGGTCGGTCTGCATAAACACCGCGAACAGGCCGCCTCCTGGGGCAATCCACGCAGCGAGCCGCTTTTCGTAGCAGTTCCAGCGACTCGGCGAGAGGGCGCAGAGACACGTCTGCTCGTAGACCGCATCGAAGGGAGCGTCCGGCTGGTAGTCGAAGAGGTCTGTCTGCACGACCTTCGCCTGCAGCTGGCGAGCCTCCAACGCCTGTGAGACCGACGCGACTGCTGCCGCGGCGTAGTCGATGGCCACCACGTCGAAGCCTGCTTCGGCAAGCGCCACGACTTCATGGCCGCGACCGCAGCCCGGAACGAGAATGCGACAGGGCGTCAGCATCCCAGTCGTCAGCCAGGTGGTGAGCATGGGGCTTGGCCCGCCACGATCCCAGCCGGTGGAGCCCTCGTCGTAACGGGCCTGCCAGAACTCGCTTGTCAGCGCTCCCTTCGGCCCGCAGACAGCACCAGCAGGGGCATCGTCAGGATTGGAGGCAGCAGGCACGGCAGAACCCTCGTGTGACGAACTCATGGCCAACATCCACGGTCAGTCTGGCAGCGATCAGCCGTAGAGATCAATCGCCTGCACGATTTCGTCAATGCGATTGCCAACACTAACCGCGCGATTGGCAAAGCTCGCCCGGCTCACCCCTCGGCTGCCGAGCACCTCATTGAAAAGTGCTTGGTCGGTGGTGTGGTAGGCCACGGTCGCATTTGGATCCTTCAGCTGATGGCCCGTCAGAATGCAGACCACGCGATCGTCACGGCCGATCACACCCTCCGCGACAAGCTGCTTCGCCCCGGCAACGCTCGCGGCACTCGCAGGCTCACAGCCGAGCCCGCCCGCCCCGACCTGAGCCTTTGCGTCGAGGATCTCTTGTTCGCTGACTTCTCGCACAACACCGTCGCAGGCCTCCAGAGCCCGCAGACACTTGTTGAGATTCACCGGCCGATTGATCTCGATAGCACTGGCGATCGTGTTGGCCCGCTTCTCCAAACGATCGAGTTCGTCGTAGTAGTGGCAGGCCGGCGCAAGGTCTGCCTTGCCGCCGCCCCATCGGAGGCCCCGACGGGTGTAGAGCTCATGCAGCGTGTTGGCACCCGCGGCGTTGATCACCGCCAGCCGCGGCATGCGATCGATCAGTCCCAGCTCCTTCAACTCGATAAACGCCTTGCCAAAGGCAGACGAGTTACCGAGGTTGCCGCCGGGAACAACGATCCAGTCGGGCACTTCCCAGCCGAGCGCTTCGAGCACCCGAAACATGATCGTCTTCTGTCCCTCGAGCCGGAACGGATTGACGCTGTTGACGAGGTAGATGCCCAGTTTGCCGGAGACCTCTTTAACCCGTGCCATGGCGTCATCGAAGTCGCCGGCGATCTGGATCGTGAGGGCTCCGTAGTCGAGGGCCTGCGAGAGCTTGCCGTACGAGATCTTGCCGGAACCAATGAAGATGATGCCTCGCATCAGCCTCGTCACCGCGCAGTAGACCGCCAGCGACGCACTGGTGTTGCCGGTGGATGCACAGGCGGCCCGCTTGGCCCCGATCATGCGAGCGTGCGTAAAGGCCGCCGACATCCCGTTGTCTTTGAAAGAGCCCGAGGGATTGAGCCCTTCATACTGCAGGTGCAGACGACCGGGGCGAACACCCACGAAGCCGCCCACGCTGTCGGAAACGGAGAGCAGCGTCTGCCCCTCGCCGATCGTCACAATCGACTCTCGTGGCGCGAAGGGAAGCAGCTCATGAAACCGCCAGACCCCGCTGAAGGCCACCGGATCGCTCCGCCGCATCCACTTGGTCTCAAAGTGCTCAAAGGAGGTGGGGGGCCGGCTGCGGTCCCAGTCGTAGGCAATATCGAGAAGGTTGCCGCACGCTGGGCAGGATGTGTGGACTTCATCGACGCCATAAGTCGCCCCACAGGCTGGGGCGATGCACCGCTGATAGGCCACTTCTGTTTCCAACGACGTTGCCACTCGACTGTCTCCGACCGATCTCGGCCGCCGCTTGCAAACGACGGCTGACGACCTCATTTCAGTGTCGTCCCAGTGTCGCACCGAACTCGCGGAAAGGGTAGGGCGGCCGTTTTCACCCCTCTTGGTGAGTAACTGCCAGTTTGACAGGGTCTCGTCACGGCGATAGGGTGCCACCTCGGGGTGTTTTTAGCGAATGAGGACGAGCAACCGTGATCAGACGCATGAAGGCGGCAGAGGTAAAGCCCTTTAAGCTCGCATTGCTTGAGCTGCGGGCTCGGCTGCGAGGTGATGTTTCAGCCCTGGCAGACGAGGCTCTGCGGAGTTCGCGTTCGGAGTCTGGCGGCGGCACCTCCGCAATGCCCATTCACATGGCGGACATCGGTTCCGATGCGTTTGAACAGGAGTTCACGCTCAGCCTGATGGCCAGTGAAGAGGACACCCTCGAGGCGGTTGAGCGGGCATTGGAGAGGATTCGCCTCCGCACTTATGGCCTCTGTGAAGACTGCGGTGGCGTGATCACCAAGAAACGACTGCAGGCGATCCCGTTTGCCGACCTCTGCATCAAGTGTGCTGAGGCCAACGAGGGTGGGTTCGGCAGTGGACGGCCCCGGCAGCCGAGATGAGCGGAGAGTTCCCCTGGTCCTGGCCGGGGAGTTCGGGCTAGTCTTCCGAACCGCTTCCTCCAAACTGCTCCGGCCGCAACGAACACGCTCCTTCTTTCCCGCCAGAATCGTCGTATGCGCGGCACCATCCCCTGTTGGCTGCTTTTCTCAACCGCCGCTGTGGTCGCGACGGCGTCAGACCTGCTCTCCAAAGAGTGGATCTTTCAGCGGCTCGGGATGCCTGGTGACCAGCCGCCGATCATCCTGATATCCGGGATGCTGGCGTTGCGGACAAACCTTAACGAGGGCGCTCTGTTCGGCATGGGGCAGGGGCTCGGACTGGTGTTCGCGGCGATCTCGCTGGTGGCCCTGACCGGAATTGGGATCATGGCGGCACGACTCTGCCAGCAGAACAAAGGCGGCACCGCTGCCGCGATCGATCTCTGGTCACTGGCAGCCCTGGGCATGATCACCGGCGGCATCCTCGGCAATCTCTACGACAGGCTTGGCCTCCCAAGGCTCACCTGGCACGCCCCCGCTGAACGGTTTGGCGAGCCGGTCCGGGCAGTTCGCGACTGGATTCATTTTGCCATTGAGGACGTCATCGACTGGCCGATCTTTAACCTGGCCGACTCCTACCTTGTCGTGGGAGCCGCCATACTCGTCGTGGTGTCCCTTTTCCAAGCCCGGGTGCCCTGCGACAGCGACCTTCCCCAGCCTGAAAAACAGCCATGAGCCCCGCTCCGCACGACGTTGCTATTCGCCTCAAGGCTGCTCTCACTGCCGTCGCCGCGGCCGCTGCGTCAACACTGGAACGATTCTGCGACCCCCAGCTCGCGGTCGACCTCAAGGACGATCGCTCGCCGGTGACGGAAGCCGACCGGGCTGCGGAAGCCATTCTCCGCGAACGACTGCTGGGGGGATTTCCCACCGACAGCTTTCTCGGCGAAGAATCTGGCTCAGCAGCTGGCACCTCGGGCTTTGAATGGATCGTCGACCCGATCGATGGCACGAAGTCTTTCATCCGAGGCGTGCCGCTCTACGCAACCCTTGTCGGCTGCCGCTACGCAGGGCAGGGGGTGCTCGGCGTGATCGCGATCCCCGCCCTCGGCGAACTGATCTACGCCTCGCAGGGGCAGGGAGCCTGGCATCTGCCGGCCGGCCACGCTCCCGGCCAGCAGCCCACGCGTGCCCGCGTCTCGAGCCGCACCGCTCTTGGCAACGCCCTCTGGTGCACCTCGGCGACCACCGCCTTTGCCGAACGGGGCCGGGACGACGCTCGGGAAAAACTCAACAGACACTGCGGCCTGGCCCGCACCTGGGGAGACGGTTACGGCTATCTTCTTGTCGCCACCGGACGGGCGGAGATTATGGTCGATCCGATCATGAATGCCTGGGATGCCGCAGCGGTTGAGCCGATTATCCGGGAGGCTGGCGGCCGATTTTCTGACTGGGACGGGCAGGACCGAATCGATGGCGGGGAAGGTGTGGCCACCAACGGGCAGCTCCATCGCGAGGTGCTCGGCCTGCTGGCGGCAGACGACACGACCGCAGGCTAGCCCGGCGTTCCCAGGGCTTCGCCTTGCGAAAACGCCTGTGGGCGATATGCTTCCGGGTCGAGAGAGGCTCGCCCTGAATCGCCCCAGCGGCGTTCGGCGACCCCCTGGCGTCGGCACGGATGGCCGGCGACCGCATGGATCCAACTGACGAACTTTGGCCGATCTGACCGTCGGCTCGTGTAGAGGTGTAGTGTGGCCCGATCGTGTGAAGTCTGCGGCAAGGGTTTCTCTATGGGAAACTCGGTGACGATCCGCGGTAAGCAGAAGTACCTGGGCGGCGTTGGTACCAAGATCACTGGTATTACGCGTCGGAAGTTCAAGCCAAACCTGCAGCGGGTGCGGGTGACCGAAGGCCGTGGCACGAGCACGAGCAAACTGGTCTGCACCCAGTGCATCCGCAGCGGTCGCATCACGAAACTGGTTCGCCAGGCACCTTTCCGACTGCCATCGGTGGAGAAGGCCACAGCAGTTGTTGAGGAGGCGGTGCCATCCGGTCCCCGCGCTCGGCCATGAGCCTGTCCCGCGACGACGTCGCCAAGGTCGCGGCGCTAGCGAGACTTGCGCTGAGCGAGGACGAGTTGGAGCAGATGACCCGCGAGCTCTCGAAGATCGTGGGCTTTGTTTCGTTGCTTGAAGAGCTCGACACGTCTGATGTCGAGCCTCTGGCGCATCCGCTCGGCACAACGAATGTGTTTCGTGAAGATGAGCCCGCCCCTTCACTCCCCGTCGAGCTTGCGATTGCCACGGCCCCCAAGCAGGACGGCGAATGCTTTCTTGTGCCTGCTGTGCTGGGAGACTGACGCGGCTGTTGATTTAACGAGACGCCTCCGCTCCTCCCCTCATTCCTCGCGTCGCACCTCCGGTCCACAAGCCCACGTCAGCCCATGCAGCCTACCGAACTTTCTGCCATCGACCTTGTTGCTGCCGTTGCCAATGGCGACCTGACCGCGGTGGAGTGCACCCAAGCAGCACTCGACCGAATCGACGCCACGGATGGGCAGACCAACGCTTTCTTGCATGTCGACCGTGAGGGGGCCTTGACCGCCGCTGCTGCCGTCGACGCCAAGCGTGCTGCCGGCACTCCACTCGGGCCACTGGCAGGCCTGCCTGTTGGCGTCAAAGACGCGCTGTGCACGCGAGACATGCCAACGACCTGCGCGTCGAAAATGCTCGAGGGCTACCGTCCGCCCTACGATGCCGACACCGTGGCCCGCCTGCGGGCGGCCGACGCAGTCATCATCGGCAAGACAAACATGGACGAGTTCGCGATGGGTGCCTCCAACGAGAACTCCGCGTTTGGTCCAGTTCGCAACCCCTGGGATGCCACTCGTGCAACCGGTGGCTCAAGTGGTGGCTCAGCCGCCTGCGTGGCCGCCAGCATGTCGACCGTTTCGATCGGCTCAGATACCGGTGGATCGATTCGGCAGCCAGCAGGCCTGTGCGGCGTGACGGGCCTCAAGCCAACCTACGGCCGAGTCAGTCGCCGTGGCCTTGTGGCGTTTGCCTCGAGTCTCGACCAGATCGGTCCGATGGGCCACTCGGCGGCGGACTGCGGACTTGTGCTGGAGACGATTGCGGGCCACGACCCGCTCGACTCCACCTCGCTCAACGAGCCGGTGCCTCGCTACACCGAGATGCTCGAGGAGCCCCTTGCTGGCATCAAGATCGGCCGTGTGCCAGCGCACTTCGGTGAAGGTATCGATCCGGAAGTCGCTGCCGCAGTGGAGGAAGGCTTCCGCGTGCTCGAGGCGGCCGGTGCCACGATCCACGACATCGATCTGCCGCATGCCAAGTATGGCGTTGCCACCTACTACCTGCTCGCCCCCTCGGAAGCGTCGAGCAATCTCGCCCGCTACGACGGCGTGCACTACGGCCATCGCACGACTGAGCCCTGCCGGAGCGATGCGTTTGATTCACCACTCGTAGAGATGTACTGCCGCAGTCGTGCTGAAGGCTTTGGGCCTGAGGTGAAGCGACGCGTGATGCTCGGCACCTACGCCCTCTCCGCTGGCTACTACGACGCCTACTACAAGCGAGCCCTGCAGGTTCGTCGGCTGATTCGTCAGGACTACCTCGACGCTTTTTCCAAGGTCGATCTGATCGGCGGGCCGGTGTCTGCCACGCCAGCCTTCCCGCTCGGCGAGAAGACTGACGATCCACTGGCGATGTATCTGCTCGACCTCTACACCGTGACCACGAATCTCGCTGGCGTGTCTGGCATCTCATTCCCGTGCGGCTTTACCGGATCGGGACTGCCCATCGGCTATCAGCTTCAGGCCCCAGCCCTCGGTGAGCCACTGCTGCTGCGAGCCGCCGATCGTTTCCAGCGTCTCACTGAATGGCACCGTCGCCGCCCACCATCCGCCTGAGTCACGCCTGCTGCCTGAGCTATGTCCGAATCTACCGACAACACCGCGCCCTACACGACCGTGATCGGGCTCGAGGTGCACGTCCAGCTGCTTACCAAGACAAAGCTTTTCTGCAGCTGTGAGAACCGTTTTGGAGCGCCGCCAAACACGCTCACCTGTCCGGTCTGTCTCGGCCTCCCCGGCTCGCTGCCGGTGATGAACCGCGAGGCGTTCCGGCTTGCCGTGCGAGCTGCCTCGGCCCTCGACTGCACGATCGCCGAGTTCACAAAGTGGGACCGCAAGAACTACTTCTACCCAGACCTTCCGAAGGGGTATCAGATCAGCCAGTTTGACCTGCCCTTCTCGGAGCATGGGCAGCTCGAAGCGATTGATCCCAAGGGTGGCTTCGCACCGCGAACGGTTCGCATCCTGCGTGTGCACCTCGAGGAAGACGCCGGCAAGAGCATGCATGACGAGGCAGCGGGCACTGCCGACAGCCGAATCGACCTCAACCGCACCGGCACACCACTCCTCGAGATCGTGAGCCAGCCTGACCTGCGGTCTGCGGCAGAGGCTCGCTGCTGGCTCGGTGAGCTGCGGCTGCTCCTCGTCTACCTTGGCGTCAGCGACTGCAACATGCAGGAAGGCAGCCTCCGGGTCGACGCGAATGTCAACCTGCACATCCCGCGTGCTGATGGCAGTCTCGCCAAGACACCGATCGTTGAAATCAAGAACATGAACAGCTTCCGCTCGGTGGAGCGGGCCCTGACCTACGAGGTCGCTCGCCAGTACGAGGAGTGGCAGGCAACTGGCAAAGAACTCGGCTCGGCTCCCAAGCAGACCCGTGGCTGGGACGATGCCGCTGGGATCACCCGAGGCCAGCGTCACAAGGAAGAGTCGAGTGACTATCGCTACTTCCCCGAGCCCGACCTGGTGCCCGTCAGGCTGACGGCTGACGAGATCGCCACGATTCGCGAAGGCATGCCCGAAACCCCTCGGGCCTTGCGGCAACGGCTGGCCGACACCTGGAACATTTCTGCCTACGACGCCGATGTGCTGGTGGGGCAGGGCAGGGAACTCGTCGCCTACTTTGAAGCACTCGCCAAACTCGTCGACGACGGAAAGGTGGCGAGCAACTGGATGCAGCAAGACGTGCTGCGAACGCTCAACGACCGGGGCATCACGATCGACGCCTTCCCCGTTCCGGCAGAAGGACTTGCCGACGTGATCGGCCGCGTGAAGAAGGGCGACTTCGACACCTCGCGTGGCCGTGACATCTTTGCGGAGATGATCAACAGCGGCCGTTCAGCCGACGAGGTGGTCGCCGAGATGGGCATCGCAGCGGTCGGTGAAGATGAGCTGATGACGCTCTGCCGCGAACTCGTCGCGGAAAACCCGAAGATTGTCGCTGACGTCCAAAGCGGCAAGCAGCAGGCCGCAGGCGGTCTGATCGGGCAGGCCAAGAAGAAGAACCCGAACGTCAATCCGGGCAAGGTTCGTGAACTCTGCCTGAAGATCATTGGCGAACTGCCGGCGCCGTGACCTGGGGCCTGCTGACGCCAGCCACCTGACCACCAGCAGGCTGCCCCATGCCACGCCTTCTCACCCTGACCACCGACTTCGGCCCGGGCAGTCTCTACGTTGCCCAGCTGAAAGCCCGGCTCCTGCATGCCCAGGCGGGCTGCTCACTCGTGGACATCGCCCACGATCTTCCAGCCCACGACGTGCGCGGGGCGAGCTGGTTTATCGGCCAAGCCTGTCTGGCGTTTCCCGCCGACACGCTGCACCTCGTCGTGATCGATCCGGGCGTGGGCACTGAGCGGAAGCTCGTCTGGGCTCGGATCGGCACGCAGGAGTTTCTCGCCCCTGACAATGGTCTCCTGACCCATGCGATGAAAGTCGCTCCACTTCAGGAGGCCCGGCTGCTGCCCGTGCCGACGGATGCGTCGGCCACCTTTCACGGCCGTGACGTGATCGCGGCTGCCGCCTGTCGTCTGCTCGATGGCGAACCGGCGGCGGCGTTGGGCGGTGAACTCACCCGCTTGGAAGAACTTCCCGAGGCGGCTCCGAGTGAAGGTGAAGATGGCATCCAGGGGGAGGTCCGCTTCATCGACCATTTCGGCAACCTGCTGACGAATATTCCCGCCGAGCACTGGCCAGCCGTGGTCGAAGCGGGAGGTGTCGTGCTCGGCGATCGCTTGATCGACCGGCCTGTCCGCACCTACGGCGATGCCCCTCCCGGCACCGCCGTCACGCTCGTCGGTTCACAGGGCGTGCTGGAGATCGCTGTCGTCGAAGGCTCCGCCGCACGTCTTCTCGGTGGCGAGATCGGCACTCCGGTGCGGATCTCTCGCCGTTGACGCCTGC
>Ga0181606_10001860_pt1 | contig 18293 bp, 20 predicted proteins | sample 041ome_10_FD_132994 | JGI IMG/M metagenome (GOLD analysis project Ga0181606, IMG submission 132994) | Coastal salt marsh microbial communities from the Groves Creek Marsh, Skidaway Island, Georgia - 041412US metaG (megahit assembly) | ecosystem: Environmental > Aquatic > Marine > Intertidal... | reverse complement strand
TAAACCCGCATCCGAGAGTGCACTGCGCGCCGCCGCGGCTCCGAGATCTGATGTTAACTCATCATTCGCTGCAATATGCCTTTGCAAAATTCCGGAGCGTGACGAGATCCACGCATCACTGGTGTTGAGAATCTTTGCTAGTGCGTCATTTGTGGTCACTTTTGACGGAAGATATCCGCCAATACCAGCAATTCGGGCGCCAATCGATGTCATGACAATCGCCTTTTCTGAAGCAACGCCTTTGCCGAAATCCGCGTCGACACAAATGTTGCTAAATTAATCGAGCCTCTCAGCCCAAGCATTTTCAAGAAGTACGCGCATTTCTTCAACATCTTGGGAGATCGCGTGGGCCATATCAGCTTTGGCAACTTCAACAGCCACCTCGACCGCCGAACAATAGCCGCCGACATCTGCGCTGCCGTGGCTTTTGACAACAATCCCGTTCACGCCCAAAAACATTCCACCATTCGAGGCATTGGGGTCGAGCTTCTCGCGCAACGCCGCAAAAGATCGATAAGCTAACAGATACCCCAGCTTTCCAAATAGGTTCGACGCCATCGACTCGCGCAACATTGTGGCGAATTGTCGGGCCGTCCCTTCAGCGGTTTTCAGCGCGACATTTCCCGTAAACCCGTCCGTGACGACAACATCCGCATCCCCCCGGCCGATGCCATCACCTTCTACAAAACCAATAAAATTCAGATCGGATTCATGCAAAATGCCCGCCGCATCACGAATATTCTCCGATCCCTTCACATCTTCCACGCCCACATTCAAAATGCCAATGCGGGGTCGAGAAAAGCCTAAAACGCATCGCGCATAGGCTTGGCCCATAATCGCGAATTGCACATATTGCGCGGGCGTAATGTCAATGGTTGCTCCGACATCCAACACCACGCACTCTCCCTTAAGGGTAGGCCAAATCGCCGCCAAAGCGGGGCGTTCAATGCCAGGAATGGTCCGCAGAATGACTTTGGACATGGCCATTAACGCACCGGTGTTTCCCGCCGACACAGCGGCCTGCGCCTCTCCGTTTTTGACCGCCTCAATGGCCCGCCACATCGAGCTCTCACGTCGGCCGCGGCGAACCGCAGCTCCAGGCTTTTCATCCATTGTAATCGCCACATCACAATGCGACACGGTCGAGCGATTATGCAAAATTGGGAAGCGGTCAAAAACAGGCCGCACTATTTCTTCTTGGCCAAAAATCAAAAAACGGACGTCTGGATGCAATTCGCTGGCTTGCGCCAGAGCCGGCAGCACAGTCCCGGGACCATTGTCGCCCCCCATGGCATCAACACTAATTATATTTTGGTTAACCAAAATAACCCTCATAAACTAAAGAACGAACCGCCCCAGCGCCTCGCGTGAAATTTCGCAGAAGATGCGACATTTCGTCAGCTAAGACAAGTTTACATCAGCTATTTTTTTTCAAGGTCTCGAGAACCGCAAATGGTGAGGCGGGCGCCTCCAATCCGAGCTCGGCAGCAGCATCTGACGTGAGGGCGACGCCATCGGCACGCGGGTATAGAGGAATTTCAAGTGCAAATTCCTCAAGACAGACCCCGCCGATCTCTGCCCCGTCGGCCGACATGAGTTCGGGAATATCGGCTTCAAGATCATCCGGATCCAGCCCCAATGATTGAATGTAGCTCTCCGGTTGAAATGAATGATCGATTGCAGCGTAAATTTCGGTGGTGACGGGTTCTAAACTGAGCGCACATGGCTGGATTACGGACCCCGTAACAGCCCCGACGGCGCGTAGCCCCTGCCCTTCACGCCGGATAGCGAGTTGCACGCGAACGCGAGAAACCTCTGACACACCAAACCGCTTGGCGAGGCGCACGCACACATCGTCCGCAAGGACCGTATCGACATGGTGCTCTTGATCACCCAACGTGCTGGGGTGAAGGATCAGACTGAATTCAAGCTCAGGAGATGTGTCAGACATCGGTGAACATCCTCTATTCGTCGCGAACACGTCGCGCTTCTTTTGCGCGAGCTGATGGCTCATTTTATGCGAGCTGATGGCTCAAAGGTTCCTCGAGATAAGCACCTGCCATAATATCGTCCACCGAGCACAGTGCCAATGCTTGATCAAATGCCACCACATATTGGGCGAGCTGCAGGCTCGACGTCAATTTTTCTTCACTCATGATATTGCGGTCGATCACATCCGCCAAGGCTTGATCGGGTTGAGCCGCGTTAAACGCGGCATCATAGGCGGCGGCTCGTCCATAAAATGCCTCAGCCATTCGTTTAATTTTTTTTGATACACTGAGATCGCCAACCCCGCCCTCGCGCAATCCTTGATCTAAGTCGGCAAAAAATGCGTCAAACAGCCCTTGCCCTAACGCTTCGCGCCCCAGATCGTGCCGTCGCAGGGCGCGCAAATATAAATGAACATGCAAAGCCAGTACGTCAAACCGACCATCCAACGTATCAGGGACACCCAGACGCTGATAGAAGTCCGGATGTCGTGCACGCTTAACGATACGGGCATAGAGCCGCGCAATCCGCTTTTCCTCGCGATTTTTTCGAAAAAATCCGAACACAGAACATCCTTCCATTTGCCGCTTCGCCGAAATCAGTATAGCTTGGCGCTCAAGCTTGCAAGGGGTTAGGAGCATAAACTAATGGTCACCGCTGAAAATCGGAAGTCGCAATTGGGAAAAAAGATGAAAGCCTTTTTATATAGTTCGGCTGTGTCTCTCGCTTTGATTGGTTGTGCTCCTGTTGTGCATCATCATGGATATGTTTTTGACGAGGTAGAGCTCAGCGCCTTAAAGCGCGGCGAGACCAGCATGACCGATGTTACATCTATGCTCGGCTCACCAACGGTCACCTCGACCGTTGAGAACCAAGCGCTTTACTATATTTCGAGCCGCATCGAGTCTTATCTTTTCTATGAACCCAAAGAGACCGATCGGCATGTGCTGGCCTTATATTTTGACGAGAATAAAAAGCTGACGGATTACGCGGAATACGGCCTCAAAGACGGCAATATCGTCGCCTTTGTTGCGCGCGAAACTGCTACATCAGGACGCGAATTGTCCTTCTTGCAACAAATTTTTGGAAATTTGGGACGCTTTGATGGCGGCGGTGCAACGGGGCCCATGTCACGCCCTTAATCGGTTCAATACGTTTGCTCAATAGGTTGGCTCAGTGGGTTTGTTTAATTATGTGTGATTATTCTCACGCCCGGCATAAAAAAAGCCCCGATCAGACGATCGGGGCTTTCTTTTTTACGAGAAGCTAAAATTAATGAGCGAGGATCGCGAGCATTAACAAAGCGACAATATTCGTAATTTTGATCATCGGGTTCACGGCAGGACCGGCAGTATCCTTATAAGGATCACCAACGGTATCGCCCGTGACAGCCGCTTTATGCGCTTCAGAACCCTTGCCGCCAAAATGACCATCTTCGATGTATTTCTTAGCGTTGTCCCAAGCGCCGCCGCCGGCCGTCATAGACAGCGCCACAAACAGACCTGTCACAATAACGCCTAACAGCATGGCGCCAAGTGCCGAGAACGCTGCCGAACGATCAGCAACCGCCTCGATGACGAAATACAGAACAACGGGTGACAAAACAGGCAGTAAGGATGGAATGATCATTTCCTTAATCGCCGCTTTTGTCAGAAGATCCACAGCCGTTGCATAATCGGGTTTTTCAGTCCCCTTCATAATGCCTGGCTTTTCACGGAACTGACGACGCACTTCTTCAACAATTGCACCACCTGCTCGACCCACAGCCATCATGCCCATGGCGCCAAACAAATAAGGCAATAATCCACCAATGAACAAGCCTGCCACCACGTAAGGGTTAGACAAGGAGAAGTCTGGCGTCACACCCGCAAAATACGGGTAATCAGCAGCATTTGCCGTGAAAAATTTGAGGTCCTGCGTGTACGCTGCAAAGAGTACCAAAGCCCCCAAACCTGCAGAACCAATGGCATAGCCTTTGGTCACAGCTTTGGTGGTGTTGCCAACGGCATCCAACGCATCGGTCGTTTCACGAACCGATTCAGGTAGATCTGCCATTTCCGCAATACCGCCAGCATTATCGGTTACGGGGCCAAACGCGTCGAGCGCGACAACCATGCCTGCCAAAGCCAACATGGTGGTCACGGCGATGCCAATGCCCAACAATCCAGCTAAGTTATAGGTCACAATAATACCGATCACGATCACAAGCGCAGGCAGAGCCGTTGCTTCCATCGAAACGGCGAGGCCCTGGATCACATTCGTGCCATGCCCGGTTTGGGACGCAGCTGCCACCGACTTCACAGGGCGGAAATTAACGCCCGTATAATATTCGGTAATCCAAATGATTAAGCCTGTGATCACCAAGCCTGCAACGCCGCACAAATAGAGTTTCATGCCGTCGAAAACTTGTCCATCAACAACACGCTGCGTGTCTAAGCCGATAACATGGTCGGTCACAAAATAAAGAGCAATCAACGACAACACTGCCGATGCGATAAATCCTTTATAGAGCGCACCCATGATCGAGTTGCTTGCACCCAAACGCACGAAGAATGTGCCAATGATGGAAGTCACGATACATGTTGCCCCAATCGCCAGCGGATACAGCATCATGGTCAATGCGTCCGCGCTGAAGAAGATCGAGCTCAACACCATCGTTGCCACAATCGTCACAGCATAGGTCTCGAACAAGTCTGCGGCCATGCCAGCACAGTCGCCCACATTATCGCCCACATTGTCAGCGATTGTTGCAGGGTTGCGCGGATCATCCTCAGGAATGCCGGCTTCGACTTTCCCAACAAGGTCACCACCGACATCCGCGCCTTTGGTGAAAATGCCGCCGCCCAGACGGGCAAAAATCGAGATGAGCGATGCACCGAAACCAAGGGCCACAAGTGCGTCAACAACCTCACGCGACGAAGGTGATAGCTCGAATCCGACGAGCAGAACAAAGAAATAAACGGCCACAGACAGCAAAGCGAGGCCCGCAACCAGCATACCGGTAACCGCCCCTGAACGGAACGCCATCGATAAGCCTGCTGCCAGACTAGTGCTCGCGGCTTGGGTTGTGCGCACATTGGCGCGCACGGAGACCAACATGCCAATATACCCCGCAGCGCCAGACAATGTGGCGCCGACAATAAAGCCGATCGAGACTTTTAGTCCCAACAAGAAATAAACAATGATTGCAATCACAACACCAACAACAGCGATTGTTGTGTACTGCCGATTTAGATAAGCGCTGGCGCCTGCTTGGATCGCAGATGCGATTTCTTGCATCCGTTCATTGCCTGGATCCGCAGCCAAAATGCTACGCACAGCCCAGGCTCCATAAACGATCGCCAAGATACCGGCACCGATGATAAGCCACATAAGAGTGCTCATATTATACCCCACTAATTTCCCAATATTTGGATGGGAGGCTACCCTCTCAGCAACCCCCAGTTAAGTGCCGAGAAAATGCCAAAAAAATCACGCCGTGGCAACCAATCAGGCTAAAAAGGCTTGATTTTTATTCGAAATGATCGAATCCACGCCTGAGAAACCGGATCGATTGGCCTTCATCGTTCAAAAAGACTGTCTCTGGCTTGGCTGCACCTGCCTCGCTGACGCGCCCGATTCGATGAAGAGAGAGCTGCGCTTGGCGCGCCGTCTCCTCAATGAGGGCGCGATGTTCAGCCGACGCGGTGAACACGGTTTGATAGTCGTCTCCCCCTGACACCAGCGCTTCCCATCCATGCGTTTCGACATAGCGGCGCCCCTGCTTGGAAATGGGAATGTCTGATAGCCTGATCTCGATGACGCAGCCGCTCGCCAGGGCCATGTGATCGAGATCGGCGGCAAGGCCATCCGAGATATCAATCGATGCATGCGCCCATTTAGCTAATTTTTGAGCAAATTCGCGCGGGGGTTGGGGAGCGCAATAAGCGCGCCGCACGGGATCATCCGGCGCCAGATCGGGTAAAATTCGCCCCAAATAGCCGTCTCCAATCGTGCCCGTCACGTAAACATCATCGCCCTGGCGCGCCCCGTGTCGAGCAATCATCTGCCCCTGGGGCACGAGACCGTGGACCACCAAGCTCACAAAACCCGAACCGCTAACCGTATCCCCACCCCATAACGCCATCTCATATGTTTCAATGGCTGCACCAAATTCCGATGCGAAACGCGAACACCAGGCAACGTCCCAATCCGGTGATCGTCCAAACGTCAATAAACACCCCCAAGGGGTGCTCCCTTTGGCGATAAGATCAGAGACAGCGCTTCCAACCAGCCGACGCGCAACCAATTCAGCTGACGCGTCTTCCTCAAAATGAATACCGCGCACCAAAGCATCCACCGAAATCACTATATCTTGCCCCGCTGGCGGCACAATTACTGCGGCATCATCTGCTAAAGCAAGGCTCTCCGCGGTTTTTGCCCACGGTGCGAACAAGGTAGAAATAAGATCAAATTCACTGGTCATGATGTGTCCAGTCGCAGCGGGTCACGGGCCCTTTGGGCCTTTCTCTAGCTGTTTGCTGCAAAATCTTTGGCGACACGGTCCAAAACAGCATTTACCATGCCCACTTCCGGCCCCTCGAAAAAACTATGCGCAATGTCGGTATATTCCGACACCAAAATCTTACTATTGGTTTCAACCAAATTCATGAGCTCGAAAGCGCCCGCGCGGAAAATTGCCCGCATGGTGCTGTCCACGCGCGCCAGCGGCCAACGGTCGGAAAGCCGATCATTCACGGCTTGGTCGATGGCGACTTGGTCGCTGACCACACCGCGCATTATCCGATCAAATAAAGCGTCATCAACATCTGAAAAGGAGAGTTCCTCCTGATCGTGATCGAGGCGATAGGCTCTAAACTCGTCAATAATATTCTCGAGAGGCGACTGCGCGATATCCATTTGATACAAGGCCTGAACCGCAAAAAGTCGCGCCGCTGTTCTGTCTATATGGCCTTTTTTTGCCTTAAGGTCCTTCGAGTTAGGATCTTCCGCGTTAGGATCGCTCGACATCGAATTACGATTTTCCGTGAAGGGTTTTGATTTCCAGCAGACGCAGAGCCGCATATGCCGCTGCACCCCCTTTATCTTTTTCGCTGGCGCGCACGCGTGCCCAGGCTTGGGCCTCGTTTTCAACCGTCTGGATCCCATTGCCGATGGGCAGCCCTTGAAGGGTTAAGTCCATAATGCCGCGCGCACTCTCATTACACACGGTGTCATAATGCGAGGTTTCGCCGCGAATAACCACACCAAGAGCGACGAATGCATCAAACTGACCCGATTGATGCGCATACCGAATAGCCGCCGGAATTTCCAAAACGCCCGGAACATGCACGCGTGTCACGGTTGCCCCATGCGCATTGGCCACGGCCTCAGCACCTTCTACCAAAGCGTCCGCCATGTCTGGATAAAACCGCGCTTCAACCAACAATAATTGGGTCATAATATTCTCTTCTCCATACGCACCTTATCTCTACACGCCTCATCTATCCGCATTTCAGCGTCTCGCGCCGTTTGATCGGCTTTGATTTTATCAATTCCGTGCATGTAAGCCTTGTGTATAAGCCTGTTGTAACGCGAAGCGCCTCTGTTTCAATCCGAAAAAATCGACTGCTGACCGACAATGCGGAGATCATAGCCATGAACCGCCGCCAAGCTGCGCTGGGTATCTGACAGCACAATAATGTCATGCACCCCCAAATCAGCCAGAATTTGCGCTCCGACACCATATTCGCGCAAACGGGGCGCCCCCTTCTCTACACTCTCAGGAACCACAGCCTCCGAAAAAGGACGCGATGAAGTGTTGCGGATCAGAATAAAAATTCCACGACCAGCCTCATCGATCAGCCGAAGGCTCTCGCGGAGTAATGTACCGCGTGGGCCTCCCGAGCCCAGCAGGTCGGCTGATGTTGCCTCGGAATGAATTCGGGTCAATACCGGTTCTGGTGTTGATATATCACCTTTGATAAGTGCTATATGTTCTTCATTTTCCACATTATTTCGATATATTAAACTTTTAAATTCACCGCCCGTTTCAGTCACAATTTCACTTTCGTGAACGCGCGAAATCAAGCTGTCTTTGCGTCGACGATAGGCGATAAGATCGGCAATGGTTCCCAATTTGAGGCCGTGTAATTGCGCAAATTGAACGAGGTCTGGTAACCGGGCCATTGAGCCGTCATCGTTCATAATTTCGCAGATCACGCCAGCAGGATACAGCCCCGCGAGACGCGAGAGATCAACGGCCGCCTCAGTGTGGCCCGCCCGGATCAGCACGCCACCATCACGCGCCACAAGCGGGAAAACGTGCCCCGGGGACACAATATCGGAGGCGCCTTTTGTAGGATCGATGGCCACCGATATGGTGTGCGACCGATCATGGGCTGAAATACCTGTTGAAATGCCCTCTCGTGCCTCGATTGACACGGTAAAAGCTGTCTGATGACGCGATTGGTTGCGCGAAGACATAAACTCGAGATTGAGTTTTTCTGCGCGATCATTGGTCATCGCAAGACAAATCAACCCACGTCCATATTTGGCCATAAAATTGATCGCCTCGGGCGTCGCCATTTGAGCGGGGATGATCAAATCGCCCTCATTCTCTCGATCTTCCGCATCGACGAGAATAATCATCTTACCGTTGCGGGTATCTTCAATAATATCCTCGGGCGGGGATATGAAAGGCGCAAACTCACTCATGACTTTTGAAACTCCTGAAGCCGCGCCACATAGCGCGCCAATACATCTATTTCGATATTGATCCGGTCGCCCGACTGAGCATTGCCCCAGCAGGTGACGGCTTGTGTGTGGGGGATCATATTAACGGTAAACTGGCAGTGATTGACAGAGTTTACAGTAAGCGATGTGCCATCCAATGTCACGGAGCCCTTGGTGGCGATAAAAGGCGCAAGATTTTCAGGCGCCTCGAACGTGAATTTCTGGCTCGCTCCATCTGGCTGAATATCAACAATGCGGCCAACGCCGTCCACATGTCCGGAAACAATGTGCCCCCCTAACTCATCCCCGATACTCAGCGCCCGCTCGAGGTTCAAGCGCGTTCCAACTTGCCACGCGCCAGCGGTGGTCACAGATAAGGTTTCACCCGACGCATCGACGAAAAAGAGTGCCCCATCTGCGGTGGGATCAATTTTAGTCACGGTGAGGCATACCCCCGAACAGGCAATCGAGGCGCCAAGATCAATCGTCGCCGCCTCATAGCCGCAGCGTATGGCAAATTGGCGATCCCCATGATCTTCCATCGCTTCGATCACGCCGATATCTGTAATAATTCCAGTAAACACATTTATTCCTTCTCTAAACGACCATCCGTCTTGCGCCGCCAAACAATCAGGCGATCTGCGCCTAAAGGACGATCCTCATATAGATGCATTGTGGTCGTCGGTATATCATCTATTCCGATATAAGCCAGATCAGAAGATCCCTCCATAGGAAGATGATGGGGCGCCATCAGGATCGCCAGCTGATCGACCGCGCCCGTCCGCCAAAAGGCACGCGCCAATCGCGGGCCGGCCTCGACCAGAATACGATTGACACCTGTCTCTGCAAGATCTCCGAGAACCGCCATAATATCGACCTGATCGTCTTGCGTAAATGCGAAGGGGCGTGTTGCCGCCTGCAGGGGGGAAATTGGTTTTTGCGTATAGATTGTAACGCCGGATCGGTCGAGATGACAGCCAGGCGGAAAATTTCCGCTTCTGTCGAGCACAAGGCACTCCGGAGATCGCATTAATGGCAGACGGCAGGTCATCTGGGGATTATCGGCACTCACCGTTCCCGACCCGGTGATCAAGACATCATGACGAGACCGCAATCCATGCACCCATCGCCGCGACAGCTCACCGGTAATTTGCGGGGACTGCCCTTCTGGCGTGCGCATAAACCCATTAGCGCTGACCGCAACTTTGAGTGTAATCGCCGGACGACGCTCAGTTTGTCGAGATAAATAGCCTTCCAACACATGCCAAGCGCGCGCTTCGTCGCATCGATCAACACCAATCGACTGCTGCTCAAGATAAGCGCTGCCCTTTCCCGCGGTTCGCGGATCTGGGTCGATACAGGCCACCACCACACGCGCAATGCCTGCCTCAGCTAACAGCCGCGCGCAAGAAGGCGTGCTTCCCTCATGCGCACACGGCTCAAGTGTGACATAGGCCGTGGCGCCCTGGGCCCGCGACCCCGCTATTTTCAAGGCTTGTGCTTCGGCATGGGGGCGCCCACCATCAGCGGTGCGGGCGATAGCGACAACTTCATTTTGTTGATTGACGATCACGCAGCCCACGGAAGGGTTTGGGGATACCCGGCCTAAGCCGCGCGCAGCCACGCGGGCCGCCATTTCCATAAAGCTGTGATCATTTGACGTTTGGGACACGCTATGCCCCCAAATGCTTAGTCGTTATCGGACATTTCGCCGAGGAAAGCCTCGAAATCTTTGGCCTCGCGGAAATTACGATATACGGAAGCAAACCGAACGTAAGCGACTTGATCCAAGGCATATAAGCCCTCCATCACCAGCTCACCGATAACTTTGGCGGGAATCTCAGACTCTCCAAGATTCTCGAGCCGGCGAACAATCCCCGAGACCATACGCTCGATCCGCTCGGGTTCAACTGGGCGTTTTCGCAGGGCGATTTGCACAGAACGCATAAGCTTGTCCCGATCAAAGGGCACTTTTCGACCCGTATTTTTGATAATGGTCAGCTCACGCAATTGGATGCGCTCAAAAGTGGTGAAGCGTCCGCCACAATCTTGGCAAATACGACGCCGACGAATGACCGTATTGTCCTCAGTTGGACGACTGTCTTTTACTTGCGTATCCGCATTAGAACAATAGGGGCAACGCATTGAAAATTATCCGTAAATCGGAAAACGATGACACAGGTCACTGACCTGTTGCCGCACATGATCGCGCACTTTCGGATCGGCCTGCCCCGAGGCGTCAACCGAACCGAGCACCTCAGCAATGAGGTCGCCAATCAGTTTGAACTCACCCGCTCCAAAGCCACGCGTCGTTCCAGCCGGCGTTCCCAAACGCACGCCCGATGTCACTGTTGGTTTTTCAGGGTCAAAGGGCACACCGTTTTTATTGCACGTAATAAAGGCATCCTCTAATACGGCTTCCGCGACGTTTCCGGTCAGTTTTTTGGGTCTTAAATCAACCAAAACGAGGTGGTTGTCGGTTCCGCCTGAGACAATATCAAAACCATGCCCAATTAACGTCTCGGCCAGGGTTCGCGCATTATCGACAACATTCTGAATATAGGTTTTAAATTCGGGCTGCAGAGCCTCACCAAAAGCCACCGCCTTGGCCGCAATCACATGCATGAGTGGGCCCCCTTGAATGCCCGGAAAAATCGCCGAGTTAATTTTTTTACCCAGATCGGGATCATCCGACAAAATCATCCCGCCACGCGGCCCGCGCAAGGTTTTATGCGTGGTGGTGGTGACGGCATGCGCGTGCGGGAATGGGCTGGGGTGCACGCCAGCCGCGACCAAACCAGAAATATGCGCCATATCGACCAAGAAATAAGCCCCCACAGCGTCTGCAATCGCCCGGAAACGTGCAAAATCAATAATGCGTGGATAGGCCGACCCGCCGGCAATAATGAGTTTAGGCTTTTCTGCATGCGCCAGACGCTCAACCTCATCGAAGTCAATCAGATGGTCCTCTTGGCGCACACCATACTGAACCGCATGAAACCATTTCCCACTTTGGTTGGGGGCGGCGCCATGCGTTAAATGCCCCCCTGCTGCCAGGCTCATGCCCAAAATCGTATCACCGGGTTTGAGGAGAGCGAGCATCACCGCTTGGTTTGCTTGCGAACCAGAGTTGGGCTGAACATTGGCGTAACAACACCCATAGAGCTGCTTCGCCCGCTCAATCGCTAAATCTTCCGCAATATCAACAAATTCACACCCGCCATAATAGCGCTTCCCAGGATAACCCTCGGCATATTTATTCGTCAGTACAGAGCCTTGAACCTCGAGCACGGCCCTTGAAACGATATTTTCAGAGGCAATCAGCTCAATTTGATCTTGCTGACGCCCCATCTCCTGCCCCAATACGGCGGCAATTTGCGGATCGCTTTGTTGAACAGAGGTTGAGAAAAAACCCTGTGATGCGTTTGGGGAACTGGCCATGGTGATCTCCTCATGCGAATAGGAGTTCTGTGTACCATGGCAGGCCGGCGAGACCAATAATTTCCGCTCAATGCGACATCATTTCCCCAACTTGTGATAGGTCAATTTGAACTTACCCATAAATTTCGCCGCTCTAAGAGCGCCCGCAAAACGGAAATTCGGTCGGTCATTATGCCATCGACCCCCATGTCGATCAGATCTGACATGAGTGATTCGTCATTCACCGTCCAAACATGCACTTTCAGCCCCAATCGGTGCGCATAAGCGATGCGTTGAGGCGTCATCAATACCCGATCACCAATCCGCATCGGCAACTGAATGCAGTCGGCGGAAAAGGGCTGAGGCAGAGCGAGCATCGATCCAAAGTAAAATCTCTTCACGGCCGAGGTACCCATGGAACGGCACACGGGTTGTGAAAGCTGTCGACACACCGCTTTAATGTGTTGATCGTGAAACGAGCCAATGCAGACGCGATCATGGACACCATGGGCGTTGATCGCGGCAGCCAAGGGCACACACGCCTGAGCCACTTTCGCATCAATATTAAAATAGGCATCCGGAAATTGGTCAAACAAATCGGCAAGGGTCGGAATATGACCTCCGTCAGGTAAGCGCATGGCACGAATTTCGGCTGCAGAGAGATCTTCAATCCGATCCGGCCGCCCCGTTAACCGAGACAGATCCGTGTCATGAAACGCCACCAAAACACCGTCGCGCGTCAGATGCACATCGGTTTCCAAATAGCGAAACCCGAGCGCATAGGCATGGGCGAAGGCCTCGAGACTATTCTCGGTGGCTGTTTCATTGCCGCCGCGATGGGCAAAGGCCTGAAACGGGGTCTGCAAAAACCGATATCGACCCATGACATAAAGCTCCCTGTTTCAATCGTCCGTCGCGGCGCGATTTTTTTCAGCAGCCCCCACTTGCTTAGATGTCGTGCGCCTCTAGATTATAGTCTACGAAACATGCGGCCGCATCGCATAGGAGATCGCAATGAATATATTCGCTACCATTATCAACGAGATCGGATACGAAAGCAGCATCTATTTGGCGCTGGCTATTTTTATGGGATCGGGCTGGCTTTTGAGCCTCTTATTGCGCGATGCCAGTATTGTCGATGTGATGTGGGGGCTTGGATATGTATTGGTTGCGGCCCTCACTTTATTGGCCTTGCCCATGTCATTGCCTTTTACCCTTTTATTTGGCGCTGTGTGCTTATGGGGCCTGCGCTTGGCAGTTCATTTGGGGCGCCGCTGGGCCCAAGAGCCGGAGGAAGACCAACGATATCAATCGATGCGGCGGCGCGCAGGTTCTGCTTTTTGGTGGCGCAGCCTGATCACGGTATTTGCTCTTCAAGGTGTTTTAATCGGCTTAATCGCTCAGCCTTTAATCCGGCTTGCGACAGGCTATTTGGGTGAAATTGCGGCACCACTTGCCTTTATTGCGTTCCTCATTATTGCCCTTGTGGGGCTTTTAATTGAGACCCTTTCTGACATTCAGCTGACCCGCTTTCGGGCACAAAAAACGGGCGGTATTTTGAACACCGGACTGTGGTCGCGTTCACGTCATCCCAATTATTTCGGAGACGCCCTTTTTTGGTGGGGGATTGGGCTCGCAGTTGTGGCCGCGGCGCCTGAACTGGTTTTAACTTTATTGGCCCCGGCGCTTATGAACCTATTATTGGTGAAAATATCGGGCGCCGACTTACTCGACCACTATATGGCGCGCAAGCCCGGCTTCGAGGCCTATCGCGCACAGACGAACCGGTTCATTCCACGGATATTTTAAAGGCCGCGGATATTTTGAAGAGAGTGCTGCGTTAACCGGCGCTAGCTTGCAAATTGATCTCGCAGAAAATTGATCATGCCCGAAAAATCATGATCACCCGCGCCGGCATTTTGCATCAGCTGATACAGCTCTTCGGCGCGCTGTCCCATGGGTGTGGCACAATTGGCCGACTGAGCTGCCGCTTGCGCGAGCATTAAATCTTTCAGCATCATCGCCGCGGCGAAGCCAGGCTGATAATTATTATTCGCGGGACTGGTCGGCACGGGCCCGGGTGCTGGACAATAGCTCGTCATGCTCCAGCATTGGCCTGATGCGGTTGAGGAAATGTTAAATAAGGTTTGCGCATCGAGCCCCAACTTGTCTGCCAACAAAAAGGCCTCGCAGGTCCCGATCATAGAAATGCCCAACAGCATATTGTTACAGATTTTAGCAACCTGACCATTGCCACTCTGCCCGGCGTGAAAAATATTCTTCCCCATCTTCTGCAAGATCGGCTCCGCCCGTGCAAAAGCTTCTTGTGCCCCACCGACCATGAATGTGAGGGTGCCGGCGGTCGCACCACCAACACCGCCCGAAACGGGAGCATCGACCATAGAAAACCCTGCCGCCTGCGCCTGATCAGCAACGCGCCGCGCCGTATCAACATCAATGGTCGAACTGTCAATCAGCAGCGCGCCCGCGGGTGCATGCGCCAGCACGCCGTCATTCGCATATACAGCCTCCACATGTTTACCGGCGGGCAGCATGGTCACAACAATGTCAGCCCCCGAGACGACCTGCGCAATTGAACCTGCTTGTTGACCGCCCGCCGCAACCAGTGCATCAGTGGCAGACGCCGACAGATCGTAGCCGACCACGTTATGACCCGCTTTCACCAAATTCAACGCCATGGGCAGGCCCATATTGCCAAGACCAATAAATGCAATCTGTGTCATTCGTTTTCTCCTATCGCTCGACCCTGTTACAGGGGCAAACTGAGCTCATCCTCGCCAAGATTTGAAAAGATCGCATCCAGGTCAGCTTCATTGACCGCGTCATGCGCGCCGGGCGACCATTGCGGCGCCTGATCTTTATCGATAATCACCGCCCGCACCCCTTCATAAAAATCGTGCAGGGCCATCAACCGGGTGACCGCGCGCATTTCCATTTTCATACAGTCGGCAAAACTTGCTTGCGCGCCCAGGCGCATTTGGCGCAGCGCCACACCACAACTCGTGGGAGATTTTGTGGATATGATCTGCGCAAGCCCTTGAGCCCACTCATCATCTGCGGCTAACGCATCTATGATCTCGCACACGGTATGACCCGCAAACAGGGTATCAATTTGTGTTTGCCGAGCAGATATGGGCGCGGTTCCCTCAGGCGGCGATGTGTAAGAGGCCAGAACGACATCTGGGTCTCTACAGACCAACAAGGCCTCGCGTAAAGCATCGACCCCATTTTGATCGACATAATGCGTGCCAATGCCTGCGTACAGACAATCTGCCGCTTTAAAGCGATTACCCGTTAAAACCAAATAGGTGCCCAATTGCCCCGGAAGTCGCGGCAGGAAATAAGTGCCCCCCACATCGGGCAACAGACCTATACCTGTTTCAGGCATGGCAAAAACGGTTCGGTCGGTAACAATACGATACTGCCCATGCACCGACACGCCAACACCACCGCCCATCGTGACGCCGTCCATCAGCGCAATATAGGGCTTGGGGAAATTTTTAATCAAAAAATTGAGAACATATTCCTCACGATAAAAGCCCGTGGCCTCTGGCGCACCGGCCTTGCCCCAATCATGCAAGGCCCGAATATCGCCGCCAGCACAAAACCCTTTCTCGCCAGCTCCTTCAATCACCACATGGGTGATAGCCGGGTCGTGCGCCCAGGCGCGGAGATGCGGATCGAGGGCCCGCACCATATCAAGCGTTAACGCGTTGAGCGCCTGTGGCCGGTTCAATGTGATAACCCCACAGCTTCCCGACTGCCGCATTAAGACAGCATCGGTCATGCGCGTTCCTTTAAAATTTCGCGCGCGATAATGACCCGCATGATTTCGTTGGTGCCCTCCAGAATTTGATGCACCCGCAAATCGCGCACCATGCGCTCCACTTCATAATCTTTTAAATAGCCATAGCCGCCATGAATTTGCAGCGCCTCATTGGCCACCTCAAATCCGGCGTCGGTCACGTAGCGTTTGGCCATCGCCGCAAATTTGGTTTTATCCGGGGCATTCTCATCAACTTTCACCGCCGCCTGGCGCAACAAGAGGCGGGCGAGTGCTAATTTGGTTTCCATATCTGCAAGCTTAAATTGCATGGATTGGAAATCGATAATAGGCGACCCAAATTGTTGCCGATCTTTGGCATAATCCACCGCTTTATCAAAAGCGCGTTGGGCGGTTCCTAACGAACAAGCGGCGATATTAAGGCGCCCGCCATCGAGACCCATCATCGCAAATTTAAAGCCTTCCCCCTCTTCACCAATACGGTTACGCGCGGGAATACGCAGATCATCAAACAGCACCTGTGCTGTTGGTTGGCTCGACCAACCCATTTTTTTCTCATTCGCGCCGAAGCTCAGCCCTTTGCTATCCTTCGGAATAATGAAACACGAAACACCTTTGGGGCCGTCTTCTCCGGTTCGGACCATCGCCACATAGACATCCGACACCCCCGCGCCCGAAATGAAAGCCTTCGAGCCGTTCAACACATAATCGTCACCATCGCGCACGGCGCGGCTGCGCATGGCAGCGGCGTCCGACCCTGAGCCTGGCTCCGTAAGGCAATAGCTCGCGATCAAATTCATGGAGGTGAGCTGGGGTAACCATTCTTGACGTTGCTCAGCCGATCCAAAACGATCGATCATCCAACTGGCCATATTGTGAATGGTCATAAAGGCTGTCGTGGACGTGCATCCAGCGGAGAGTGCTTCAAAAATCAAACTGGCATCGAGACGACTGAGCGCAGAGCCTCCAACATCTTCTGAGATATAAATGCCTGCAAAACCAAGCCCTGCCATTTCGCGCAACACCTCGACAGGAAAATATCCCGTCTCATCCCAATATGCGGCCTGAGGCGCCAAGCGCTCAGCTGCAAAGTCGGCGGCCATATCTTGCATGGCGACCTGATCGACGGTTAGCTCAAACCCCATTACTCTCTCCCAAAACGCTTCCGTGGACGACCCCAGCACTTATCGCCCCACTCTGCGCGAATTGCCATAAAGGTCAAGAAACGCTATGAAATTATTTTTTAAGGACAAAAGATGCAAGGTGCTTTTCCTCATATACGGCTCCGCCGCCTTCGCCAAGCCGACTGGTCTCGACGTTTGGTCGCGGAAACCCATCTCGATGCTGCTGATTTAATTTGGCCGATCTTCATCATTGAGGGCGAAAACGAGCGTCAGAAAATTGATGCGATGCCCGGGGTTCATCGTCTCACCATTGATCTTGCGGTTGAGGCGGCGCGCGAAGCAGCTGATCTGGGCATTCCCGTCATTGCCTTATTCCCGAATACGCCCGCCGAACGCCGCTCAGATGATGGGGCGGAAGCCTATCATCCCGATAATTTGGTCTGCCGCGCCACTCAAGCCATTAAAAAAGCTGTGCCTCATATTGGTATTTTATGCGATGTAGCGCTGGACCCCTATACCAGCCACGGCCATGATGGACTGCTTGATAATGGCGTCATTTTAAATGATGAAACGGTCGAGATTTTAGTCAAGCAAGCACTGACGCAAGTCGCTGCCGGATGCGATATAACGGCACCCTCCGACATGATGGATGGCCGCATTGGCGCCATTCGAACAGCATTTGAAGCGGCCGGACACACCAATAGTCTGATTATGGCCTATAGCGCCAAATATGCCTCGTCTTTTTACGGGCCTTTTCGCGATGCGGTGGGCTCGGGAAATCGCCTCAAAGGGGATAAACGAAGCTATCAGATGGACCCTCGAAATCATGCCGAAGCCCTTCGCGAGATCGCGCTCGACATTCAAGAAGGAGCAGATATGGTGATGGTGAAGCCAGGCATGCCCTATCTAGACATTGTTGAGCGCTGCAAATCGCAATTTGGCGTTCCCACATTTGCCTATCAGGTGTCAGGTGAATACGCCATGATGTGCGCTGCATTTGATCGAAATTTATTGGATCGAAACGCGACCATCCTCGAGAGCCTGCACGGTTTCAAACGCGCCGGAGCTGACGGGATCTTGACCTATTTTGCGCTCGAAGCCGCTCAATTGCTGGCAAAAGCCTAACCTCAAAAAGGTCGACCGAGCCGGCATGATACGCATCCGGCTCGGTCAATGAATGCCGCCTTAAATGGCATCCATATTCGGCGATGGGATCGAGTTAAGTTTGGCCATCCTATGCG
>Ga0181606_10001847_pt1 | contig 18357 bp, 19 predicted proteins | sample 041ome_10_FD_132994 | JGI IMG/M metagenome (GOLD analysis project Ga0181606, IMG submission 132994) | Coastal salt marsh microbial communities from the Groves Creek Marsh, Skidaway Island, Georgia - 041412US metaG (megahit assembly) | ecosystem: Environmental > Aquatic > Marine > Intertidal... | reverse complement strand
GCGCTTTGAAAAGAAAGTCTTGGCCCAGTTTCTAATGGGCTATTGAGCCGGACCAGTTTTTTGAGACAGGTCGATAATTGATAATAGGTCGTTGGTCATTGAGGCGCTGTGCGCCAAGGAGCAATTCGATGAGACGACCCCGACGTACGTTTTCGCCCGAGTTTCGGGCCAAGGTGGCCTTAGCGGCTTTGAAGGGTGACAAGACGGTGGCAGAGCTTGCCGAGCAGTTTGAGCTGCACCCCAACCAGATCATCCAGTTCCGCCAGCACGCGGTTGAAAACCGTTACCACTAAGCAAAACCTAGAGTTGGACTCTCAAGACGATCTTTCACAATAAAGAAATGTCTAAAGAGAGTAGTCACTAGCCTGAAACACGGTGAAGAGACCACCGTCAACAGGCTATGGACTAGGAAAAGTAAGATGCGGGAGGTCCAATTTGGTGGACACCACAGGGTTCGAACCTGTGACCCCTGCCGTGTGAAGACGCCAGCCAGTTTTTATTACCAAATTAAATCAGTGGCTTATGCGACTTCTGAGCGCCTGTAGTTAAAAAGTAATTAACTGGTGAGCCAGCTGCCTACTAAAAATCAGGGTCTGGTCACGAGCAGGCCCTGCTCGTGCGATGTCCGGAAACAGGACAACAAAAGAGTAGGCCCTAATCGTAGGCGCGCCTAGCAAAGCGATCCTTTTTCTCGGCTTGAGCTAGGCCGCGTGCTTCAAAGGAACAATCTTGGGCAACTTCCTCTCAGACGTCGCCTGCCAGAGGTCGTATTGGGCTTGGAGTCCCATCCATAGGTCTGGGGAGGTGCCAAGCCACTTTGCCAGTCGCAGGGACATCTCGGCCGAAATGCCGGCATTTCCATTCAGAATTTTGCTCAAGGTGACGCGGGCAACATGGAGTGCAGATGCTGCTTCTGTGATTGTCATTTCCTCTGGGATCCACTCTCGAAGCACTTCTCCGGGGTGCGGTGGGTTATGCATTCTGCTCATGGCACTTGCTCCTGTTAGTGATAGTCCTGATAGTCCAATAGCTCAACGTCGCCGCCATTGAATTTAAACGTCAGCCTCCAGTTCTCATCCACCGCTATTGAAAAGTGTCCAACCAACTTTCCGGTCAGAGCATGCAGTCGCCAACTTGCCAGCGCCACATCGGCGGCACTCCTTGCATTGTTTAATACAGCCAATTGAATTCGCAATCTTGTTGCATGCTTAGGTTGTATACCCTTTTTTGAGCCCTGGATGAAAAAACGCTCGAGGCCTTTGTGCCTAAACGACTTAATCATGGACGTAATGTAACGTGTAACGTATCAATACGCAATAAGTGAGCGAGTCTTGATCAAAAGTATTTTAGCTATACCTCTCCTCCCCAGACACGGGGCGCTGAAATTACGTATTGATCTCCACCAAACCCAGCTCTTTAGGCCGGTCTCACAGGGTTTAGGGCTGCGAGAGCCTTCCTTGCCCGCTCGGTTTCACGCTGCCTACGCTGGGATTCCTGCTCTCGTTTTAGTGCATCTTTGCTGGCCTTCACCCGGGTTTTGAGAGCGTGGATCCTACTCTGGGCGGGTCAGTTTTCAGTGCAAATCCCGGGTCAGGTTTCAGTGCAAATTAACACCCTTTAACTATGTATCTAGCCATGTGAAATAGGTTGTCATCTAATGACTTCTTTGAGCCACAGTACATCTCGGTAAGCGAACATGCCAATAACGACTGTCGGGGGGACGGAAGAGTCGCAAGACACTCGGATAACCTTTGATGGTGTGTGTTGACATAGGCTGAGTCTAATTTCTATAGATCTCAGTTTCATTCACAAAATCTAGACAACCAAAAACCTGCTAAGAGAAACTTAACAGGTTTCTCTGTTAGAGAATGCCAAAAAAGTTACGTAAGTCTGTGATTTTATTGGTGGGGCATGACCCATCATATTCGTACGTGTTGACAACATTCAGGCCTTATCTTGCGCAACAAATACCAGCACATTGCGCAAGGCGGCCGCGAAATACAGCTCATAGCCCTTTTGCTCGACATAACCCAGATGGGGTGTGGCTACCACATTGGGCAGCTGCAGCAGGGGATCGCTGACGGGCAAGGGCTCCTGCTCAAACACATCTACCGCGACGAACCCAGGCCGCCCCTCTTGCAGAACGCGAAGCAGCGCGCCGGGCTCGATCAGCTCAGCTCGGCTGGTGTTTAGCAACAGAGCGCTGGGTTTCATGCGCGCTAGGTCGCTGGCGGTGACCACGCCACGGGTGGCGTCGTTGAGCCGCAGGTGCAGGGTCACCACATCGGCCTCGGCAAAGAACGCCTCTTTCGACGCGGCCACGCGGTGACCATCGGCCAGCGCTTGCGCGCGACTGGGCTCGCGGCCCCAGACCAGCACCGGCATGTCAAAGGCTTGGGCGTAACGGGCCATGCGCTGACCGATTTTTCCGTAGCCCCAGATGCCCAACACATCGCCTTTGAGCGCACGGCCGATGGTGTTGTGCACCCCATCGATGGACACCCGCTGCCAGTGGCCGGCCTGCAACGCCGACACATACTGCGGAATGCGCCGGTAAGCCGCCAGCAGCAAGGCCCAGCTCAGCTCAGCCGGTGCGGTGGGATCGCCCACTCCTTCCATGACGGTCACACCGCGCAGTGCGGCGGCCGCCATGTCGACGTTGCCGCTGACCTTGCCGGTCTGGGAAATCAGCCGCAGCCGCGGCAGCCGATCCAACAAGGCGGCGGTGATGTGGGTGCGCTCGCGGATCAGTACCACCGCCTCGTGCTCGGCCAGGTGCTGAGCCATCGCGTCTTCGTCCATGGGTTCGGTGAACACGTCCACCTGATGGCCATTGAGCATCGAAAAACACGGCAGGCGACGCACGGCGTCTTGGTAGTCTTCCAAAATGGCGATTTTCATGGTGTTGTCTCAGTGGGTGGCACTTCAAACGCGGCGCTTTTATGCCAGCGCACGGGCTTTTTCCTGCAGCGCTTCGGACGGCCGGTGGATGGGGAACATGCCGTCCATGAAGAGCTGTGCATTGCGCTCGTAAGCCACCCAGGGAAAAGCGAAATCGCTCTCGCCTTGCAGCCGGCCATACACCCGTGCCCGCAGAATGCCGGCGGGGTTCTCCATAGCCACGGCGCGTTCGCTGTCCTGTATGACCAAGGATGCCAGACCCTGCGCCACCTCATGCGCGGTGGTGCCTGGCACCAAGCAAGCTGTGGCCAAGCAGCAGCCACCGGTGACGGCCAGCGAGGCGTGCGATTCCTGCGGCGTGAAGTAGCGCGCTGAGATGTGCCCGCCTTGGGTCGGCGGCGAGACCAAACAGACCTTGGGCACCGTTTCGCTGGCCGCGAGTTCGTCTGCGGTCATGGGCACCCCTTTGCGCTGGAGCCGCATGGCCAAGCCCGCTTGCACCCAGATGGAGCGCAGGCGGGCCTTGAGCGCTTCGTCGGCGTTGAGGCTGGCCACCGATTCGTCGCCGCGCAGGCCCAGCGCGTCGGCGCGCAAGATCACCATCGGCACCGCCACGTCCACACAGCTCACCGCAACGCCATCGAACACATCGCGTAGACGCCCGGTGGGCAAGAGCCGCCCAGTCTTGGCCCCCACCGGGTTGCGCAAGCTCAGTTCCACGCCAGGGAACGCGCCGAACACCCCGGGAATCTCGGTGTCGGCCGGGATCACCGGCCGGCCACCGGGTGTGCGCACCCGGCAGTCGGTGACGACCGAGGTGTTGGTGTTGAACACCCGGACTTCGGTGACCGGATCGCCCGCTGGCAACAAGCAGTTGTTGAGCAAGAACATCGGAATGGCCGCCGACATGTTGCCGCAATTGACACCCCAATCGATGGCGGATTTTTCGGCCGCCAACTGAGCCAGGGTGCTGTTGAAATCGGCCTGTACCCCATCGCCCGGTTCGACGATGAACACCTTATTACTGGTGGCGGGCCCACGCCCCAGGCCGGTGATCTGTTTGTTGCCTTTGCGCTCGCCACTGTCGGGTACACCCATGATTTTGCGGATGATTTCTTCGCGCAGCTCACCAAAAGGCGCTAGGTGCGACCCCCACAACACCACGCCGGTGGAGGTGCCACCACGCATGTAGCTCACCGGAAAATACAGCACCCCGTCGACGAGTCGAGGGCGGCTGGTCAGCCAATCGGAGGTAACAGTGTCGGTGTGGTTTGTCATGGGCTTGTCTCCTGGATTCGATGATATTGGTAAGGGTATGGCTCAGACCCAACCCATGGCGCCGACCAACGCACCAGCGCCCATCACCCACAGCAGATGAAGGGATGTGCGCCACAAAACGCCAATGGCTAGCAAAACGAACAGGCCAGCAGCGAGCGCGGTACGACCCGTCAGGCTGGGTGCTAACAACAGCCAAGCGGTGGACGCCAATAAAGCCACCACCAACGGCGTGAGACCAGCCTTCAAAGCGCGCACACCGGGATGTGTCCGATTGCGCTGCGCCCAGCGCGTGGTCAGCAGCGTCAGCAAAGAGCTGGGCAACACCAGCCCCAGTAGACACAGCATCGCCCCCAGCGCCCCAAGGTACACACTGCCAGCGTTGGTACCCACGTTCCAACCCATGAGCGCCACAAACAGCACATTGGGCCCAGGGGCGATCTGTGCCAGTGCAACAGAAGACGTGAACTGCTGCTGCGTAAGCCAGCCCTGCTCGGCCACCAAATAGCGGTGCATATCGGGCACCACGCTGATGCCACCGCCCACCGACAGCAGCGACAACACGCTGAAATGCAGCCAGAGGCCGAGCCAATCGCTGGCGGTCAGCGCAGTCATGCGTCTGACCTTTCAGCCACCACGCGGCGCACGATGCACCGATAGGTCCAGCCACAGGACAGACTGCCAATCGCCAGCAGCACCCAGACCAAAGGCAGCCGCAACACCGCAATCGCCACAAAGGTGGCGCCACCCGCCTGCACACAGAACCACACGCCACCCACATGGCTGCGAAGGGCCACCGCCAGCTTGACCGCCGTGGTCACAATCAGCGCCACCACCACCAGGCCCATGCCGTTCAAAGCGCCTTGCACCATGGGCACATGTTGAAAGCTGGTGAAGGCCAGCGCCAGCAGGCCCACGATGACCAGCGGAAACAGAAACAGACCCAAGAGGCACACCATCGCGCCCCGGGTGCCAAAGCAGCGGTCGCCGATGATGACCCCGAGGTTGGCCACATTGGGCCCTGGGAGCACCTGCGCCACCGCCCAATCTTCCAAAAACGCCTCCAGTGGCATCCAACGACGCCGTTCAATGAGTTCGCGCTGGGTAACCGCCATGACGCCACCAAAGCCTTGCAGTGAGAGCATGCTGAAACCCCAGAACAGCTCGCGCAGGCTGCGCGGTGGTGTGCAGGCCGGTGTGGCCACGGTGGCATCAGAACTCAAGGTGTGGTCCATGCGGTGCCACGCCGGCCAACATATTGCCGCAGTTGGGTCGGGTGTCGACCGACTGGTGGCCCACGCCCACCTGGGCAAACAGGTAGTCCAGGTCGCAATCGGGCAGGCACGAGCGCGAGACAATGGCGACTTTGCTGTTGAGCGTGCTGCCACCCCCCAGGCCATCGAGCTGCAGTGGATCGCTGGCACCGATGGCGCCGATCAAGGCTTGGTTGCGGTCGGTCTCGTCCTGCGGCAGCCAGTCGCTCAAGAAAAACGGGCCACGGGACGGGCCCGCGCGCATCAGCACACAAGGGATGGACAGGCTCACAGCGCGTCTTTCACAAAGTTCAGTCGTCGCCGATGCCGATCGGGTTGGGTTGGCGCCGCTCCACCGCCCAGCGCAGCAGCGCCGCGCTGCGGAACACACCATGGGCGAACTTGCCATAAGGCAAAGTAGTAAACAGCGCCATCACCAAACCGAGGTGCAGCGCCAGCATCAGCGCCAGTGCGTCGGTGCCGCGCAGCCACCACAGCAACAAACCGGTCAGGCTGGTCAGAAACAGCAGCGCGATAAAACCGTAGTCCATCGGCGCCTGCGCGGCGTCGCCGTGCAAGGGGTGGCGGTGCCATTTCAGGCGGAACAGACCCGCGGTGCCCAGCAGCAGGCTGATGCCACCGACCGCGCCCAGCACCTTGGGCAGGCTCGGCAGGTCGTAGGGTGCCACCCAACCGAACACATAGTGATAGACCGTGCCCAAGCTGGTCGCGACAAAACACAACAAGAAGCCGTAAAAGGTCAGGTGGTGGGCGCGCCTGCGGCTCAAGGTGTAGGCGTCGTCCTCGTTGTGGCAACCATCGCCGTGGCCACCGTCAAGGTATTTGAGCGTCAGCGCGTCGTAGGCCGCACCAGACAGATCGCGCGACGTGGCAGCTTGGGCGCTGGTAACTGGGCCAACGTCGCTCAGGAAACGCGTCACCCCAAAGCCCAATGCTAAAACCACCCAGGCAAAGACCGGCAGGAACATGGCCACCAGCAAGTTGTGCGGAAACAGGCGGTAGAAGTCGCCCTGCAAGTCACCGCCCCAGAGAGTGCCGTTGAAGGCCAAGGCCAGTACCAAGAAGAGGCTCAGCGCCGCCGCCAGGGCCAGCGAGACCGCCAGACCATTGCGCTTGTACAAGACGCCCAGCGGCTGGGGCCAAGCGTAGGTGATGTAGGTCTCGCGACGAACCTCGGCCATGGCCTTGGGCACGTTCACCGCGAATTCGTGCGGCGGCGCGTACTGGCAAGCGTGCAGGCAAGCGCCGCAGTTGTGGCACAGATTGGCCAGGTAGTGCACGTCGGCGGTGGGAAATTCGAGCCGCCGTGTCATGGCGGGGAACACCGCACAAAAGCCTTCGCAATAGCGGCAGGCGTTGCAGATCGCCAGCTGACGCGCTACTTCACTCTCGGGTCCCGTGACCGATTCGCCGTCTGCCAACGCCCGAGCGTCATTGACCAAGGATTCAAGCGCGGTCATGGACGGCCTCCTGAACTTGCAAGGAACGGGCTGCTTCGCGGCCGGCAATGCGGCCAAAGGTGGTGCCAATCGACATGCCGACACCCGCGGTGTAGCCTTTGCCCAGCACGTTGCCGGCCATCATTTCGCCAGCCACAAACAGGTTAGCACTGGGCTGGCCTCCAAAGTACACCGCAGCGGTATCGTCCGTCTTCAAGCTCAGGTAAGTGAAGGTGACACCCGGCCGTAGCGCATAGGCGTAAAACGGTGCGGTGTCGATTGGGCGCGCCCAATGGGTCTTGGCCGGGCTCACACCATCGGTGTGACAGTCGTCGAGCGCGGTATGGTCAAAAGTGCCTAGCCGGCAGGCTTGGTTGTAGTCGTTGAGGGTTTGCATGAAAGTGGGCACGTCGAGTCCGAGTTGCTGGGCGAGTTCGGGCAAGGTATTGGCTTTGACACCGGGAAACACCGGCGGCATGAACCGGCCAATGGCCTTGGCGTCGATGATGGAATAGCCGACCTGGCCTGGCTGCTGGGCCACCAACCGCCCCCAAATGGCGTAACGCTTGGGCCAGAAGTCCTCACCCTCGTCGTAGAAGCGACGCGCTTCTCGGTTGACCACCACGCCCAAAGACACGCAGTCGATGCGGGTGCAGATTCCACCGTCGTAGAGTGGCGCACGCGCATCAATGGCGACCATATGGGCCTGGGTCGGATCGCCGATGGCGTCGGCACCGTGGTCCTGCAGCAGGTGGCGCAGGAGCACGCCTTGGTTAAAACGCGTCCCACGGATCAGGAAATTGTCCGACGGGCTTTCGCCACGCTCATTGACACCCCAAGCTTCTCGTAACCATTCACGGTTGGACTCAAATCCCCCAGCCGCCAGCACACAGCTGCACGCGGTGATGCGCTCATCACCGACATAGGCGGCCACAAAGCGGCCTTGGTCGAGTTCGATGCGGTCCACCGGGGATTCGTAGCGAATGGTGATGCCCAGGCTCTCGGCGCTGCGGTAATAGGCGTTTATCAGCGCCTTTCCCCCACCCATAAAAAAAGCGTTGGTGCGCGCAGTATGCAGAGCGCCCGATAGCGAGGGCTGGAAATGCACGCCGTGGCTGCGCATCCAAGGCCGGCAGACGCTAGAGTCGCGGATCACCAGTCGGGCCAACTTCTCGTTGGTGAGCCCGCCGGTGACCTTGAGCAGGTCCTGCCAGAATTCCTCTTCGGGGTAGGTGTCGACCAACACATCCTCTGGCGCCTCGTGCATGCAGCGCAGGTTGCGGGTGTGGGCCGAATTACCACCGCGCCACAACTTCGGCGCCGACTCGAGCACCATGACCGAGGCGCCTGCCTCGCGTGCGGTCAAGGCGGCACACAGGGCCGCGTTACCGCCACCGATCACCAGCACATCGACCATCCTCTCAGCCTCGCTTTCGGGCCGCGAGCACACGATCGACCATGACACCAGCTTGGCCAACATGGTGCACGGGGTTGCAGAGGTATTCGAGCTGGGCGCGATCGACGTGACGGTTGATCTCGGGATGCGCTTCCAGAATATCGATGAGCGGGCGGTTCTCTTTGAGCGCTTGACGGCACAGGTCGTAGACCAAATCGTGAGCGTACTCGCGGCCCAGATACGGGCCCAGGCCCATCATCACCGCCTCGGACATCACAAGGCCGTTGGTCATGTCCATGTTGGCACGCATGCGCTCGGCGTCCACCTCCAGGCCTTGCAACACAAACTTGGTTTGTTTGAGCGCGCCCGACATCAGGCAGAAGATCTCAGGCAGCGAGACCCATTCGATTTCCCAGGGACCGGTGGAGCGCTCGTGGTCAGCCACCATCGCGTCCATCAGCGCAGCGGCGTGTTGACGCGCCACCGAAATATTGGCGTGGATGTAGAGGCAAGAAATCGGGTTGCGCTTTTGGGGCATGGTGGACGATGAGCCGCGGCCGGGGGCAAAGGGTTCAAACACCTCGGCCACCTCGGTCTGCATCAGCAACTTTACGTCCATCGCAATCTTGCCGAGCGACCCCCCCACCAAGCCCAGAAACGCACCAACCTCGGCCACCGTGTCGCGCACGGTGTGCCAAGAGATGAGCGGCTGAGCCAGACCCAACTCTTTCATCAGCGCGGCCTGGGTTTCCATGGCGCCTTTTTCGAGCGAGGACAAGGTGCCCGATGCGCCACCAAACTCGCCCATCAAAACGCGGGGCTTGAGCTGCTGCAAGCGCTCGCGGTGGCGCTCGATGCCGGCCAAGATGCTGGCCATCTTGTAGCCAAAGGTGATCGGTGTGGCCTGTTGCAAATTGGAGCGGCCGATGATCGGGGTGTCGCGGTGGGTCTTGGCCAACACCGCCAGCGCGTCGGCGATATCACTCAGGTCTTGCTCGACCAGGGCCAGGCCTTCGCGCATCTGCAAAATCATGGCGGTGTCGGTGATGTCCTGGGTGGTGGCGCCCCAGTGGCAGTACTCACCCAAGCGGTCGCGGCAGTTGGCGTTGATCTGGTTGACCACCGCGATGATGGGGTAACCGATTTGTTCGGTCTTGGCCTTAAGCTTGTCCCAGTCGATCATAGACAACTCGCAGTGTTTAACGATCTCGTCGGCCGCTTCCTGCGGGATCAAGCCCAGTTCGCCTTGCACCTTGGCCAGAGCTCGCTCAATGTCGAGGTATTTGGCGGTGCGGTTTTCATCGGACCAGACCTGGCGCATGCGCGCGTCGCTGAAGATGTCGCCAAAGATGCGGGAGTCGATAATGGTTGAAGCCATGAAATCCTCTTTATGTTGTGGGGTTAAACAGAAACAGAAAACTGGGCCAATAAATTCCGAGCCCGCAGATAAACCGGTTTATCGACCATGCGGGCGTCGACCTGCACCGCACCGCTGTGGGGGCTGTGTTCCCAGGCGTCGACTACGCGCCGGGCCCAGGCCTGCGCGTCGGCGCTGGGCACAAAAGCCTGGCGCGCTGGATCAATTTGCTGAGGGTGAATGCACAGCTTGGCGCCAAAGCCCAAACGGTGGGCCTGTGCGGCGTCGGCAGCCACAGCATCCCCACCCAGTTCGGGGGTGACGCCGGCCACCGGCGCGGGTAGATCGGCCAGCCGCGAGGCCACCACCAGCGCCACAGCGGCCGCCTCCAGCGCCGGACTGCCACTGGGTACATCCAGATCGAGCTGGTAGTCGATAGCACCAAACGCCAGACGCGACACACCGGGCGCGACAGCGACGGCGGCAGCGCCATGCACGCCGCGCACCGTTTCCATGAGGGGTAACACGCGTGCGCCAGCCGGCAGCTGCGCCAGCACCGCGGCCACTTGGGCCGGGCTTTCGCATTTAGAGAGCATCACCTCCGACAGGGGCTGGTCATGCACCCACGCCATGTCCTCGCTGTGCCAAGCGCTATGTGCGTCGTTGATTCGCACCAGCACACGGGTACGTTGCTTGGTATCAGAAGACGCCAGCCAGGCGCCGATGGCCGCGCGCGCGCGCGCCTTCTCGGAAGGCGCCACCGCGTCTTCTAGATCCAGGATGACGCGATCAGCCCCGCTGGCCAAGGCCTTGGCAAACCGTTCGGGCCGGTTGCCTGGCACAAACAAATAGGTCAGTGGTGTCACACCACCCCCTGCTCGCGCAGGCTGGCCACCGCCTCGTCGCTGTAGCCCAGATCGCGCAAGATCGTACTGGTGTGTTCGCCGAGCGCGGGTACCGCCTGCATGCGCGGTGGCGCAAGGCTCCAAGAACCCGGGGGCGTGAGCGCCGGCACGGAGCCAACCGAGGTCTCGACCGTGGTCCAGCGACCGCGCGCCTGCAGCTGCGGATGGGCCCATACCTCGGCCATGCTGTTGACCTGGGCGTTGGCGATCTGGGCCACCTCGAGGCGCTGCACCACTTCGGCCGCCGTCAAATCGGCAAAGGCTTCCACAATAGTCTTATAGAGCTCGGTGCGTGCGGCCACCCGTTTGGGGTTGCTGGCGTAGCGCGGGTCTTCGGCCAATTCGGGCTGCAGCAGCACCTGGGCGCAAAACGCTTTCCATTCGCGCTCGTTCTGCAAGCCCAGCATGACGGTTTTGCCATCGCCGGAGGGAAAGGGACCGTAGGGATAAATGGTGGCGTGGCTAGCACCGGTGCGTGGGGGCGGCTCGGCGCCATCGAGGCTGTAATAGAGCGGATACCCCATCCACTCGGTCAGCGCTTCGAGCATGGAGATGTCGATGTGCTGACCTTCACCGGTTTGTTGGCGGTGCAGCAGCGCCGCGAGGATGTTGGTGTAGGCATACATGCCAGCGGCGATGTCGGCGATTGACGGGCCGGCTTTGGAGGGGGTGTCTGAGGTGCCGGTGACCGACACAAAACCCGCCTCACTCTGAATCAACAGGTCGTAGGCCTTTTTGTCGCGGTACGGCCCGTTGTTGCCATAACCCGAGATATCGCACACGATGATGTCGGGCTTAACCGCCTTGAGGTCGGCGTAGGACAAACCCAGCCGCGCGGCCGCACCCGGCGCCAGGTTTTGCACCAACACATCGGCCTTCTCTGTAATGATGGTCTGCAAAATGCGCTGGGCCTCGGGGTGTTTCACATCGAGCGTCAGGCTTTCCTTGCTGCGATTGGTCCAGACAAAGTGCGAGGCGATGCCGCGTACCCGGGTGTCGTAACCGCGCGCAAAGTCACCCACACTGGGGCGCTCGACCTTGATGACACGCGCCCCCAAATCGGCGAGCTGGCGGGTCGCAAACGGCGCCGCAATCGCATGCTCCAGGGTGACAACGGTGATGCCTTTTAAGGGTTGCATGGTGGCTCCTCTCAGCGCACGGTCGCGATCGCGTCCATGGTCAACCACCCCTCATGGTCCTGGGCCCACAAGCGAACCGTCTTGCCGTCGGCTTGCGGCGCCCCGTTGACCTTGAACGGGTGCAAATCAAAGGTGGGGCGCACCGCCTTGAAGCTGAAACTCGCCACCTCGGCACCCGGCATTTCGCGGCGCACCAGGTCCATCAACAAGGTCGCAATCAGGGGCCCGTGCACGATCAGGCCGGGGTAGCCCTCGACCTCGGTCACGTACTTACGGTCGTAGTGGATGCGGTGCCCGTTGAAGGTCAGTGCGCTGTAGCGAAACAGCAGCACGTCGTCGGACACGATCTCGCGCTGCCACACGGCGTCGGTGGACGCGGTTTGCGGCGGTGGCTCAATATCGCCGGGCTGTTTGGCCTCGCGGTAGACGATGTCGTGAAACTCCACCAGCGCTGGATCAACTGCCCCGTTGCAGCGCAACTCGTGGCGCACCTTCACAAACACCAGATTGCCGGTGCGCCCTTCTTTTTCGCTCACGTTGGCAATGGTGGAGGTGCGCTCCACCACATCGCCCACCCGCACCGGCGAGCGGAACTCAAACTGGCTGCCGGCCCACATGCGCCGTGGCAACGCGACGGGCGGTAAAAAACCGCCGCGCTTGGCGTGGCCGTCGGCGCCGATCTCGCTTTGGCGGTGCAGCGGCAGAAAATACAGCCAATGCCACAAGGGCGGCAAAGCGGTGCCGTCCGACACCTGCATCGCAGCGTGATCAAGTGTGGCGTTCAGCGCTTTGAAAGGCGTCGCGCCGATGCTGTCACGCACAGTTTCTTGACGGCCGATCCAGGCCGACAACTCCGTGGGTTTTTCGCTCATATCAACTCCAGAAAATCTTGGTGGCTTCGGGCTTGTGCATCACTTCAATGGCCAAGGCAGCTCGACCATGCGCTGCAACAGACCCGATGGGAAATCCAGGGTCATGTAATGACCGACGGTGGACATGAACCCAATACACACCACTGTGTAGACTAAGCTCCGACCCCAGCCCAGTGAGGTTCGTGAAACCAGAAAGCCTGTGATGAATATCGCCAACGACAGGATGAAGCCCACCAAGGTGGTCAAACCAAACAACAAGGCAAACCAAGCCACCGACGGCCAAACACTTTTGCCGTCGTGTTCGCCCTTGACCTTGGCCGCCAACTCTTGGTCGTAATGGGTGGAATGGCCCGTATCACCACTCCACAGCCTCCAAACAATGAAACCCGTGAACAGCAGCATCAGAGCCGATGTGGCCAGCGGGAAGACCGCCCCGAGGAACGACAGGGGATAGCTGCTCAGCACGCCATAACCGAAAACGATCAACATCAGCACGGCAAAAACGATTTGCGGCATCCGTTCGGCACGCGAAAGACCCCCTGTTGGGGTTGTGGCCGCTTGCTCGTTCGCTTGAGCACCAACGCCAACCGAGCCATCTTCAGATACACGACTGCGAACCGCCATCATCAGCGATGCGATCGCCAAGGCGCCAATGATGAGCACACCAGGGCGTGTAAGAAAGCCCCAACCGTTGAACTGGACGGCTTGATACAAGTAAGTCTCAACCTGGCCCGACAGCACAAAGCCAATCAAGAAGGCTGGCCGAGGCCAACCAAAACGGCGCAGGAAAACGCCCAGAATCCCCAGACCAAAAAGCAGCAACAGGTCGGTCAAGTCACGCCGCGCCTGGAAGGCAGCGAAACAAATCAACATGATCATCGCTGGCGCGATGAGGTTGAACGGGATGAATGTCAAACGGGAAATCGGCGCTGCCAGAAAGAAGCAAATGAGCGCACCGACCACACTGGCAATCGCAAGCGTCCAGGCAATCGTGTAGGTCAAGCCCAAATCGGTGGTTACCATGCTGGGACCAGGCTGAATGCCCAGCAGCACCATGCCGCCCAAAAACACAGCCATGGAGCCGGAACCTGGGATACCGAACAGCAAGGTCGGCATCAAAGCGCCGCCCTGGAGCGCGTTGTTGGCAGATTCGGGTGCAATGACCCCACGGATGTCACCCTTGCCAAATTGCGCGGTGTCTTTGTTTGACTGCACCACATGCCCATAAGCGATCCAGTCGACCACACCCCCACCTAGACCAGGAATGGCGCCAATGAAGGTGCCCAAGGTAGAGCAACGAAGCACAAGGAACCAGTGGCGAAAGGTGTCTTTTGCACCTTGGAGCCAGCCCGAACCCATAGTCGACCCTGAAGCGATCGAGCTTTGCCGACGAATCAGCTCGGCCATCTCGGGAATGGCAAAAAGGCCCAGACCCATGACAGCCAGTGGTATGCCGTCCTGCAAATAATCCAGATTCAGGTCAAAGCGGCTTTCACCAGTCGCGGGAGCGGCACCAATGGCGCCAAACATGATGCCTAGACCACAGGCCGCCACACCACGCACAATGCTGCCTCCGGCCAATACACCAACCACCGAAAGCCCCAGTAACGCGAACATGAAGAGCTCAGCGGTCGAGAACAACAAGATGATGGGTTTGGCGACCAACACGAACCCCGTCAGCATCACGGCACCAAATACACCACCCAACAGCGATGAGGTGAAGGCGGCACTCAGAGCCCGAGCGGCTTGACCTTGCTTGGCCAAAGGATAACCATCCAGAACCGTGGCCTGACTAGCGCTGGAGCCAGGGATGCCCATCAGCACCGAGGTGAAGGTGTCACCGGTCGGGATCACCGCCACCATGCCGATCAGCAGCGCAATCGCAGAAACGGAGTCCATGCCATACATGAAAGGCATGAGCAAAGACATGCCGGCAATACCACCCAGACCGGGCATGATCCCGACGGCCAGGCCCACCACAACGCCCAGAAGCATGTAACTTAGGTGATGAACGTTCATGAGCCCCAAAAAGGCGCTTTGCATGGTTTCCAACATGGATGAACCCCACTTCAAAAATTAAGACGCCCAAGTGAGCATCACTTAGGCGGCGTAGGTCAAAACATCATTGAGGCAAATTGGCGTTGTAGTTTTTGACCAAGTGATTTCGCACCCATTCACGAGCGGCTGGATCAATCGTCGTGGCCTCACGAAAAAGAGATTCGGCCGCTTTGTCGGTCACTTGGTCGTAACCGCCCAAAACTTTTTTTACACCTGCTTTGTATTCAGGGTCGTTGCGCATGTCACGGACTGCCTTTCGGTATGCTTCCACGATGGGCTTGGGGGTTTGCTTGGGCAAGACCAACAGCTTCTGCGCAGGGAATCCAGCAATCAAGAATGACTTGAACGCTTCCCACTCTTGGCCAGAAGGTACTTTGCCAGTAACCTGCTGAAGGGCCTCGGCAATGTGCGGCAACTCTGGGAATGCCGGGTCGCGAACAATGTTGCCGTTGTCATCGGTTACACCCCAACTGAACAAGGGAACCGCCTTCCCCTCTTTCACCAAGGGAATAGAGTTCTTGATGTAGGCGGAGCTGGTTTGGTAGTCGATGGTGGCTTCACCGCGCTCAAATGCCAATCGCCCTGCACCGCGGCTTTTCATGCCAAACACGTGCTGAACATCCAAACCCAGCATACGAAAAGCGAGCAAAGGCACCAAATCCAATGAGGTCGCACCTTGGCTACCGTAGACCAACTTTTGACCTTTGACTTTGCTCAATTCTTTGACCGACTTGACGCCAAACTTCGAACTCAAATAGGCCACCCCTCCGGTTGGAGAAGCCATCACAACTTCCCAATTCTTGTAGTCGTAACGCACACGAGGGTCACCCAACAAATAAGGGAACTGGGTCGAACCGGATGTGCCCAACAAGCTCAGGCCATCGGGCTTTGCATTCGCCGCATACTGATTGGCACCTGTGATGGATCCTCCACCAGGTGCATTTTTAACCACAACGTTCGGGTTTCCAGGCAAATATTTGGACAGGAAGGGCGCATTGAAACGAGCCCACGTATCCGAGCCACCCCCCACACCAAAAGGAATCACCCACTCGACTGTTTTTCCAGCGAAGTTGACATCTTGGGCGTGTGCCAGATGGGTTCCCGATAAGGCCAGCGTCAAAGCCGCCAACTGAAGTGCGGTACGGCCAAAATTTCGACGATTCAAGTTGTGATTCATGGTTGTCTCCTGTGGAAGGTTGAAATCTTTGAGATGAGCAAAACAAACACCTGCATGGGCAACGTGTACTGGCATGTTCCAACTCACTTGCCATAAAGTAAATTGCAGATTTAGAATCGATTGATCCACTTGGCGCATCAATATTCGGGGTTAACACCTACATGAACTTCGACATCAACGACTTGATTGCTTTTCGTGCGGTTGCTGAGCTTGGCAACTTTCGGAAAGCTGCCGAATCCATTCATTTGTCGCAACCCGCCTTCAGCCGACGGATCGAAAAACTCGAAAGCGCATTGGGCACACAACTGCTGGAACGAACCACGCGCAAAGTGAACCTGACCAGCGTCGGCAGAGATTTTGATAAACAGTTACGTCAAATCCTAGATGCTTTGGATGTGACGTTGCTCAACATCAGAGGTGTGGCAGCCACTCGGATGGGTGAAGTGACCATCGCCTGTGTGCCATCGGCCGTGAACTACTTTGCATCGGGTGTGATCAAAGAATTTCACGCTCGGTATCCCAAAACCCGGGTTCGCATCATCGACGACAGTGCCAACCATGTTTTGATTGCAGTATCAGGAGGCGAAGCCGATTTTGGTTTGAATTTCACTGGATCTCTAGAAAACGACATCGAATTCACCCCTATCCTTGAGGACCAATTCGTGGCCGCATGTCGCAAAGATCACCCTTTGGCCAGACAAAAATCCGTTTGTTGGCGTGATTTGGCTGAGTTCGACTACATCTCAGTCAGCAAAGCTTCGGGTAACCGAGTGTTGTTGGATCAAGCGTTGGCTGGTCTAAGCAAGCAGCCTCAAAGCATGTACGAAACCCAACACGGAACAACCATGATTGGTCTGGTCGAAGCCGGACTTGGCGTGGCCGCAGTGCCAGCAATGGCCATGCCCAAGAAGGGACACCCCTTGCTGGTCAGCGTTCCTTTGATCGATCCCGTTGTGAAACGAAAAATGGGGTTGATCAAGCGCCGCTCCGTTCAACTGACCCCTATCGCCTCAGAGCTCTACGAGATGTTCATGGAAACCAGTCGACAAATGAACCGTCACCGGTAACCAGCCCCGCGGGCTGTTGAGGAATGTCCAAGCCTGCACGCGGTGGGCATCTTCACGGCGGATCACCGCTTCTCTCACTCGCCCCTCTTGCAAAGCGATGGTGCGACCAATACCGGGCAACAAGCCGCGGTGCAAGGCCGGTGTGAGCCATTGACCGTCGATGAGCGCGGCGATGTTGCCGCGCACACATTCGGTGATCTCGCCTTCGGCGTTGTAGAGCAAGGTGTCGAACACAGAGTAGATCTCCCCGATGCCCCTTTTCCTGAGGAAGCCTTTCCTGGCTATGCGGCCCCGATCGTTCGACTAAACGCAAGTGGGAACGTTTGTTGCGAGCTCGCTCGCTTCGGACTTATTCCGCACTGGTCTAAGGACACCAATATTGGCAAGCGAACCTACAACGCCCGATCCGAAACCGTGGCAGAAAAGCCAAGCTATCGCATGCCTTGGAGAAAGCGTCAATTTGCGATTGCATTGGCCGATGCGATCTACGAGCCCAACTACGAATCAGGTAAGGCTGTTCGCTGGAAGATCCAGCGAGAAGACACAGAACCCTTGGCCTTAGATGGGTTTCTTAGTGACCTCTCAAAAGAAGCTAAAAAGCTCAGTGTCTCCACCATATCCGCCTACATGGGCCTAGTAAGAGCTGTACTTATCCATGCAGCGCGCAAAAAGTGGATTCACCACGTTCCCGAGTTTCCCAAGGTTGGAGTGGACGATCGACCTCGTGGCTGGTTCAAAATCTACGAGTACAAGGCCATGTACAAGTACGCAAGGAAGATCGTAGGTAAGACTGTGGAGAGAGTCAGAGCTACTGACGATCAAGGCAACGTCGTCTACCACCATTTACTCAAGGGTCACAACCGAGGAGGAGAAAAGCGTCGCAGCGTGAAAATTACCCCAGATCTGCGGGAGATGATCGTGTTCATGGTCAACAGCTACATCCGCCCCACAGACTTGAAGAACATGCAGCACAAGCATGTGGATGTGATAAAGGGAGAATGGAAGTACCTGAGGCTTAGTCTCCCGCCAAGTAAAGGCCATAAGTTCCCCATCACGACCATGCCTTGGGCAGTGAGGGTCTACGAGCGCATGCGAGCCTACAACGAGAAACGCGAACTCGCTGGACCAGAAGACTATGTGTTCATGCCCGAGTTTGGAGCTAAGCAGCGGGATCGAGCCCTAAAGCTTCTGCAGCATCAGTTCGATGCCTTACTGGACCTCTTAGGTATCAAGATGTCACCACAAGGTGAGCCCAGGACCATCTACAGCCTGAGACACAGTTCAATTATGTTTAGACTGCTCTATGGCGCCAGCATCGACACGCTCAAGCTAGCGAGAAATGCCCGCACCAGCCCCGAGATGATCGATAGGTTTTACGCTGCACCACTGATGGGTGAAATGGCCATACAGGAGCTACAAGCCAAGCGCAGACCGAGGCCGTGGGAGCGTTGACTCTCGTCTTTGTTACTAAACAATAGAATCAACACCTCCAATGGC
>Ga0181606_10001845_pt1 | contig 18369 bp, 18 predicted proteins | sample 041ome_10_FD_132994 | JGI IMG/M metagenome (GOLD analysis project Ga0181606, IMG submission 132994) | Coastal salt marsh microbial communities from the Groves Creek Marsh, Skidaway Island, Georgia - 041412US metaG (megahit assembly) | ecosystem: Environmental > Aquatic > Marine > Intertidal... | reverse complement strand
TCTTTACCCTGTAATATAAACCGTGTAGATCGCGGCTATGACTGAAATGCCTTCTGAAATTGCCGCGCCCCGCCATTTTGACGGGATGGCCGCGATTGCCGGGCGCTACGATGCGTTCATTCTGGATGTCTGGGGCGTGCTGCATGACGGGGTGAAGCTGTATCCGGGCGCGGTCGATACGCTGGAACAGCTGACGGCGGCGGGGAAACCCTTCGTTATGCTGACGAACGCACCGCGGCGCAGTTCAGCCGTCGCGGAATCGATGATCGCCATGGGGATGCCCGAAGCTTTCTGCCGCCATATCCTGTCTTCCGGGGAAGCGACGTTCCTCGATTTGAAGGAACGATCTGATCCGTTCTATGCCCGGGTCGGAAATCGCTGCATTCATATCGGTCCTGAACGGGATCTCAACCTGTTCGAGGGGCTGGACTGGGATCAGACCGACCGTCTCGAGGACGCCGACCTGATCGTCAATACCGGTCCCTGGGTCGACGGCGAAACCGTCGCTGATTACGAGGAAAAACTGGCAACGGGCGTAGAACTCGGTCTGCCCATGATATGTGCCAACCCGGACCTTGAAGTGGTGCGGGACGGCCGAAAACTGGTCTGCGCCGGGGCATTGGCACTGCGGTATGAGGAACTTGGCGGGAATGTGCGCTGGTTCGGCAAACCGAAGGCCGAGATATACGAATACTGTTTCCGGGTCCTGTCGGGTTTTGACAAAAACCGCATCGCAGCTGTCGGCGATTCATTCCGCACCGATCTTGCCGGCGCGCAGAACGCGGGCGTGGATCCGATCCTTGTTGCCGGTGGAATTCATGGCGATGAGCTGGGGAATCCTCCGAAGGCAGAGATTGTCGCGTCTCTGGCGACCCAATGGAACGCCCTTCCTGCGGCGTCGATACCGTCCTTTGTCTGGTGATCTGGCCGGGCTGAAGCGGCACTGATCTGCCCCCTTTGCGAAAAAGCGCGATTTTCCGCCGGAATTGTTGTCGCGAATCAAGGTGATCTAGTATCGTGCTTGGATGTATTTGACCGGAAAAGCAGCGCTATGACATATCTTTTCCGGCTTATTTTTACGTCGTTTTTGCGCCGTCCTGCCGGTGCCGCCCTGGTCCTGACGATTCTGTGGCTGTTTGGGTGTGCCTGGTACGTCTCGGCGAATATCGGTTGGGAGGCGCTCAGTACCTTCCTGCCGCATGAACTCGGGGCGTTCTGCGCCGGTGTTTTTGCGCCACCGGCTTTCCTGTGGTTGCTGGTGGCCTATTTGCGGCGCGGCGCCGATTTCGACGAAGCAGCGGGCCAGATTCGTCAGGGAATGTCGCGTCTTACCTATCCGGTGGATGAGGCAACCGACAGGGTCGAATCAATCAGCGAGGCGCTGAGCCGTCAGGCGGACATGTTGTCGGCAGCGACGGACAAGGCCGCCGAGCAGGCTGCATTGCTTCGTGAGGTTCTCGAAGATCACACGAGCCGCCTGGGAAAGCATCCGACATTGCCGGCGTCCGGGCCGGCCAGGCGCAGGAGGTCATGCGCGTTCATGCGTCGGAACTCGAACGCTCATCTGCCAATGCTGCCGATCGCGTCAGGGAAATGACCGCGGGGATGCGGCATCAGCTTTAGGATCTGACCGATGCCTCAGACCGCGCCGCCGAGGCGACAGAAGCCGCCACACAATCGATTCGTCAGCAGTCCGACGATGCGCTGTCCGCCTTCGGGCAGGTATCCGTCGGCATCGAGAACACCGGCGAGGAACTGAAACGCAAAGCAGAAGAAGTCACAGAAGCTTCCCTCGACGCTGTCGGCCGGGTGCGTAATATGGCGGATTCTCTTGGCGAGAATGCGCGCGGCCTGAACGAAGCATCGCGTCATGCGCAAACCGTCACCCAGCGTGTCAGCGAGACTTTCCGGCAGCAATCTGACGGGCTGGTCGAGACTGCCAAGGAGGCCGTTGCCCGGGTCGAGGATTCATCCGACGCCTTGCGCCGCCGCAGCATGGATGTCGCAAAGACCGGTCATGCCGCCGCCGAACAGCTTAATATCGCTTCCGGGAACGTTAACGATGATATCGAAGCGCTGGGCGATGCGGCCGGGCGGGTGAATGAACGCATCGGTGAAATTGCGACAGAGATTCAGGCGCGCGGTGCGGAATTTGAAGATGAAACCGATCGTCTGGTGCGACTTGCAACCGAGCGGTTGGAAGGCGTGGCAAACGCCATTCGCGGGACTGCAGCCGAAGCCGGCCAGGCAGCGGCCAATACAGCGGACAGGGCCAATGCCCGGATGGAACAGGTCGGCGATTCTCTGCGGTCACTGTCTGAACAGGTGACGGGCGCTGCGGCCCGGGCGGCGGAACAGGCGGCCGAGCGAATGGCGGGGATCGGGGTGGCCCTGGATGCCACGACGGATGATTTCCGCGCGCGGCTCGACGGCGCCCTTGATGGCGTAGGTGCGCGTCTGGATGAGACCGGCGAAGAGGTCGAACAGCGGAGCTCGTTGATGGTGCAGGCGATCGGTGACGGTGCCGATACGGCGGCGACCAGTATTTTCGATATCGTAGAGGCATTACGCGCCCAGTCTGGAGCGATGCGCGAAATCGCTTCACAGACGGCAGCGCACACCGAACAGTCACTTGAAGAGACCGAGGCGGCGCTGCGGCGGCAATCGACGGCATTGTCGGCGGCGTCCGATGCTGTCCTTGCGCGCATGAATGCCCGCGCCGAGGATATCAGTGCGGTCCTGGCAGCCCAGTTGTCGCGCTTTGATGATCTCGCCGTCGAAGCGGTGCGGAACGTTGCCGCAAGTGCTGATGCGACGGGGAAACCGTGCAGGACGCCGCGGGACGGATCGAACTTGCTGCCGAGGAAGCCCTGCAGGCGCTTCTGGCGCGGGCGCAAAGCGTCATGGTCGAATTCCGTGACAGCGTTGCAGGCATGTCGGAGGCGTCAGGCCAGGTCACGGCCGCGATCCTGGCGACAGTGGATGATGTCGGAAACCGGTTCGCCGACCGCTCCGGCGAGATGACAATTAGCATTGGTGCTGCTGCCGCAGAGATGATCTCGAGCCTCGACGCGATAAGTGGAACGGTGAAACATCAGGCCAGTGATCTGACTCAGGCGATGGAACACGCCGCAGCCCAGGCAACGGCGCGGATCAAGGTTGCAGGCGGTGCGCTGAAGCAACAATCATCCGATCTCGCGACGATTGCCGATTCCGTCGTTGAGCGGACCGATGCCTATGGCGAACAGGTCGCCGGACATGCCGAACGCTTCAATCAGTCGGCCGACAGGATCGCGGCGCAATCGGAAACGGTCACCGAGACATACAAGTCGCAGGTCGCACATCTGGATGCGGCAGGCGAGCGCGCCGTGGCACGGTCGGAAGACGTGCGGGAGCTCATCGTCCGTCAGGGGGTTGAGCTTGAAGCGACGTCAGATCAGTTGACCGCACGGGCGCGGGAAATTGAAGATGCAACCCGGCGACAGTTTGAGCGTCTGCAGCAGGCTGCGCAGACCGCCGCCAGGCGTTCCGAAGAGGTCGGTGAAATTCTGCAGAGCCAGACGGCGGCGCTCGCCGCGCAATCCGAGGAATCGGTCAATAGCCTCGGGATGGTCGGAAATACGTTGCAGCAGCAATCCCGTCAGATGGTTGATGCCTGCCTGGCAGCGGCCAGGGAAGTGGCGGAACTGATAGATACCCTTAAAGAGGAATCGAACCAGATCGGCGGTACGGCGACTGTTGCCGAGGAACGTATCCGCGCAATCGGCGATATGTTCCATACCCGCTCTGAAGAGCTTGCAAAAGCATCCGAGGCGGCATTCGAACAGGTATCACGCGTCGGTGAGACGCTTCAAAACCAGAGGGTATCTCTGACGAGTGCCTTGACGGAAGCATCCGAAAAAGCGTCCGAGGTCGGCAACGTATTCTCGCGTCAGGCTGAAACGCTGACCTCTGCGTCGACCGAAGCTGAAAATCAGGCCGCTATTATTCGCCGGAATGCTTTCGATTCCCGGCGCGATATGTTCCTGCGCGCATCCAAGTTCGTGATTGAGGACCTCAATTCCACCGCGATCGATCTCAACCGGCTGATGGATAGCGAGAAATCCCAGAAACTGTGGTCCAAGTATTCCAAGGGAGACCGCGGTATATTTGTGCGCGGCATCATTTCCGACGATGAGCGCCAGGCGCGTAGCGTGATCAGCACCAAGTACGAAGATGACGAGGAATTCCGCCGTTACGTGCAGCGATATCTCGATCATTTCGAAAAGCTACTATCTGAAGCCAATGAGAGCGATCCGGAAAATCTTCTCAGCTCGACCTTTCTGTCCGCAGACGTGGGAAAGCTTCACCTGCTGCTTGCCCGTGCGGTCGGGCGGTTGAATTAGATATTACGTCGCGCTGGTTTTGCGCCTCACGTGGCGCGACGGCAAACTCCACTGGACACTCCGCCCCCTGACATGGCAAAGCCTCGTTCGTGTACGCTCTGATATTTACAGTTTTCGTCGACATGGTCGGGTTCGGCATCGTGCTGCCGCTTTTGCCGCTTTATGCGCAGAAATTCGGCGCGTCGCCTGAAATCGTCACGCTGGTCGCTGTCAGCTATACGCTGGCCCAATCCATATTCGGACCGTTCTGGGGCTGGCTGAGTGACCGGATCGGGCGCAAACCGGTCCTGTTGTTCACAATTGGCGGCACGTTCTGTGCCTATTTCCTGCTCGCCTTCAGCTCGTCGCTCTGGATGTTGTTCATTGCGCGTTTCTTGGGTGGGGCCATGGCGGCCAATATGAGCGTCACCCACGCCCTGATCGCCGACGTGACGACGCCGGCAGAACGGACGCGGGCGATTGCCAGATTGTCGGGCGCCGCTGGGCTGGGCTTCGTCGCCGGTCCTGCTATCGGCGGGTTGTTGGGGGGCAGCGATCCCGCAAATCCCGATTTCCTGTCGCCGTATCTTGCCGCCGCCGCATTTTCCGCCATTGCCTTTGTGCTGGCGATTATCCTGATCCGCGAAACGGTATCGGCTGAACAGAAATCACGCGCCCGTATGATGCCGGGATTGAGCAGCTGGATTGCGGTGTTTTCAAAGCCGCAGACCCGCCTGGTCCTGTGCCTGATGTTCTGCACCCCTTTTGTCTTCGCCGGGGTCGAGGTCATCATCGTGCTGTGGTCAGAGCGTGTCTGGGGCTGGGGCCCGCATCAGAACGGGCTATTCTATGCCTGGATGGGATTGTGCCACATGGTGCTGCAATGGTTCGTGGTCGGCGGGCTGGCGGTCCGGTTCGGTGAACGAAACCTGATTACGGCAGGGGCTATTTCGCTCGGCCTGGGCGTATTGTGGCTGCCGCTCGCCTCATCCGAGGTCGAACTTTATCTTGGCGCGCTGTTGATGATTTTTGGTACGTCGACGTCATCGGCATCGCTAAGCAGCATGCTGTCGCAATATGCCGATGCAGACAGCCGCGGACGCGTGTTAGGGGTCGGCCAGACATTCGGCGGATTCGGGCGTATCGGCGGCCCGGCGCTCGCCGGCGTGGCTTTTGCCGCCCTTGGTGTCCATTGGCCTTTCTATGTCGGGGCAATGGTGATGGTCGGAATGGCGATTTTTAGCCGTTTTATCATTGCCCGGCGGGCGACAGAGATATCCACCGGACATGCGGATGATCCTGGCCAAAAACCTTGACGTGAACGTCCCGGACGACTAAAACTCGCGCTTTCCGGACCTGTTAGGGTCTGTTTTACGTGTTTAATCAAGATTTTGCGGGAAGAGACCATGTCCAGAAGATGCTCCATGACGGGTAAAGGCGTATTGTCCGGCAACAATGTCAGCCACGCCCACAACAAGACCCGCCGCCGCTTCCTGCCCAATCTGCAGGTCACATCGCTGCTGTCGGATGCCCTGGGCGAAGTTGTTCGCCTGCGTCTGTCGGCCCGTGCGATCCGCACGATCGAGCATAAGGGCGGACTGGATGCCTTTCTGTTGGGTACCAGCGACACAAAGCTTCCCGAAGATGCCCTTTCGCTGAAGCGCAAGGTCAAGAAAGCAATGGCCGCAGCCTGACAGGCGCGCCGCAGAATTAAAAAAGGCCCGCCTCCCAGCGGGCCTTTTTTGTATCCGGGCGAATAGCCGGCCCGTCAGATGATGTCGCAGACCTCGTCGAAACCGTAGCGGTAGAGCCGTGGGCCCTGGTTCCCTTGAGATCGCCATAGCCGATATTGCACAGCAAGTTGGACTTCCAGTTCCCGCCGCCGGGGAATTCGGCATCGGCCGCATCGGTGTTGATGCCGCCCATCGAGCCGGCATCCAGACCCACAGCGTGGATCGCCATGATCAGATAGGCGCCCTGTAGCGCGCTCTGCTGGAAGGCAAAATTCTCCGCGCGTGCAGGGTCGGAACTGTAAATGTCGGCCCTTTCCGGGCGGATCGGATACAATCTGGCGAAATCGGTGAAGAACTCGAGGTCATAGGCGAGCCGGGCGGTGATCGGCGCAGCCACGGTTGTGTCCTTCGGAAATTGACAGGCTCCGGGTTGAATTGAATGAATATGGACAATTTGGACGCAACAGAGCTCTTCCAAATGGGATTTGCACCTGGCGTCTATTTTGTGAGAAGCTGCCAACACTTAGATAGCTAACGACATAAAAACGGGAGAGTCTGGTATGAAAAACGTTACTAAAACTGTGATAGCCGGTGTTGCAGCCGGGTTGGCGATCGCCGCCATCCCGGGCATTACCCCGGTAGAGGCGAAGGACTACAAGGGCAAGACGATCAAAATCGTGATCCCTTACGGCCCCGGCGGTACGTATGACAAATACGGCGTCGCTTTTTCGAACCATCTCGGGAGGCACATTGAAGGCAACCCGAATATCATCCTTCAGCATATGCCGGGTGCCGGTGGCGCAAAGGCGATGAACTGGTTCTACAAAGTCGCGCCCAAAGACGGCATGACCTTGATCGTCCCGCTCGATAACGGCGTGACGAACCAGCTGATGCGTCCGGCAAAAATGCGGTATGACGCGCGGAATTTCAGCTGGATCGGGTCGAGCAATCAGACCAACGTGGTGATGGTGGTTCGCACGGATTCTGGTATCGAAAAGCTGTCCGATCTGAAGACCAAAAATCTTATCGGCAGTACCAGTGGCAAAAATTCGACGGGTTATATCAACCCGATGCTGATCCGCGGCCTGTTCGGTTATAACATCAAGATGGTGACGGGCTACAAGGGGTCGTCGAAATCGATCTTCGCGATGGAACAGGGCGAATCCCAGATGGCGGCCTTCAATTGGCTGGCCTGGTCGTCCAAGGTGCCGCATTGGTTCACGGGTGATAAGCCGTTTGCGAAAGCGGTTGCCCAGATCGGTATTTTCCGCGATCCCGACCTGCCCAAATCCGTGCCGATGGTCAGTGAACTGGTCACCAGCGACATGGACAAGAAAGCCGTTAGCTTACTGAGTGTCGCCGGTCTGCTTGGCCGCGGTCTTGCTCTGCCGCCAGGTGTCGACAAGGATACCGTCGCCACCCTGCGCGCCGCGTATGACAAGATGAATGCGTCTCCGGAATTCGCTGCGGATCTGAAGAAGCGCAAGCTCCGGCTGATTCCGTCGTCGGGTGCCAAGATTCAGGCTATCGTCAAATCGGCGGTCGAGGATGCGTCTCCCGAGGTAGTGAAGCATGCCCGCAAGCTGATCTTCGGCGGCGAAAGCTAGGCTTTATCTTTCCGGCGGTTCGTTCCCCCGTAAACGCGAAACCGGCCGGGTTATCAACCCGGCCGGTTTTTTATTCTGGACCTGTGATCGCGGGACCGGTCAGGCGGCGCGCTTCTTGCGGCGTGTCTGTGCACCGCCCGGCGCCATGTCGTCATCGAACAATTCGGCCAGCCGGTCCATCATAGTGCCACCAAGCTGTTCTGCATCCATGATCGTGACCGCGCGGTCGTAATAGCGCGTCACGTCGTGGCCGATACCGATCGCGGTAAGTTGCACGTCGGTATAGGATTCAAGCGTCTTAATGACTTCGCGCAGATGGCGTTCTAGATAGTTGCCGGGATTCACCGAAAGCGTCGAATCATCGACCGGTGCGCCATCCGAAATCACCATCAGGATTTTACGCTGTTCGGGCCGGTTGACCATCCGGCTATGGGCCCAGAGCAGCGCTTCGCCGTCGATGTTTTCCTTCAGCAAGCCTTCACGCAACATCAGGCCAAGCGCTTTGCGCGAGCGCCGCCAGGGGGCATCCGCCGATTTGTAGACGATGTGCCGCAGGTCGTTCAGGCGGCCGGGGTTTGTCGGTTTACCGTCGGCAAGCCAGCGTTCGCGTGCCTGGCCGCCTTTCCATGCCCGTGTGGTGAAGCCGAGAATTTCGACCTTCACACCACAGCGTTCCAGGGTTCGCGCCAGAATATCTGCGCACATCGCGGCAACCGTGATTGGCCGGCCCCGCATGGAGCCTGAATTGTCGATCAGCAGCGTGACGACGGTATCGCGGAACTCGGTTTCTTTTTCGACCTTGTAGGACAGCGCATGCATGGGGTTCGTGACCACGCGCGATAGCCGGCCCGCATCGAGAATGCCTTCTTCAAGGTCGAATTCCCATGACCGCGATTGCTGCGCAAGCAGACGGCGCTGCAACCGGTTGGCCAGGCGACCGATAATGCCCTGAAGGTTGGCAAGCTGCTGGTCCAGATGATGACGCAGCCGTGCGAGTTCATCCGGGTCGCACAGCTCTTCAGCTTCGACGACCTCGTCATATTCAACCGTGTAGGGCTTGTACATCGGTTCACGCGAACCACCCGGTCCACTGCCATCGGGGCGCCGCTGGTTCTCGGATTGTTCGCCATCCTCGTCGCCGGTGCCGGGCATCATTTCTTCCTGGCCCTGCTCGGACATTGATTCGTCGCCGTCCTCGACATCCATTTCCTCCATCTCGGAGGACTCGGAGCCGCTCATTTCAGCGGATACGCCTTCCATATCTGCGTCTTCGGAATCTGCGTCCTCGGCGTCTTGTTCCTCGGTGTCTTCGCCCTGTTCGCCTTCCTGCTGTTCGGTCGCTTCGGACTGTTCATCAATCAGTTCGAGCTCGACCAGCAGATCGGTCAGGGCTGCGGCGTATGCTTCCTGGTCGTCGATGCAGTCAGCCAGCTTGTCGAAATCGGTATCAACCTTGTCGTTGACCCAGTCACGCCACAGGCTGACCAGCTGTTCGCCGCCTTCTGGCAGTTTCTCACCGGTCAGTTTTTCGCGCACCATTAACCCGATCGCTTCGGATAACGGCGCATCGTCGCGAACGTTCACACGAGTATAGCCGAACGCATCGCATTTTTCTTCCAACGCGGCTCGCAGGTTGGTGGCGACGCCCGCCATCATCCGCGAACCCAGCGCTTCGCAGCGGACACGTTCGAGCGATTCGAACACCGCACGGGCGTTCTCTCCCTGGGGCGCCCGTGTTGAGTGGACGTCTTCGTCGTGGAAGCGCAGGCGCAGGGCCATCGCATCTGCTTCGCCCCGCAATGCCGCGACTTCCGCTTCGGTGAAATCCCGCGATGGGACCGGCAGCCGCGCCTGGTTATCGACCAGACGTGCTTCCGAACCATAGACAAGCGTGATGTCATCACGCTCGGCGATGGCGCGCATGGCTGCCGCTGTTACACGACGAAACTCTTCTGCCGGCTGGTCGTCACTCATATGCGTCTTAAGCCGCCGACTGCGTTGCTTTCAGCTCCGGCAATTCGTCGCCGAAACAGCGTTGATAGTATTCCGCGACCGTCGTCCGTTCGAGTTCGTCGCACTTGTTCAGGAACGTCATGCGGAACGCGGTGGCCCGATCACCGAACAGTTCGGTATTCTCGGCCCAGGTGATGACGGTACGCGGAGACATAACGGTCGAGATGTCGCCTGCCATGAATCCGGCGCGCGACAGATCGGCAACGCGGACCATCGACGCGATTTCCTGACGGCCGGCATCGTCCTTGTCGAAAGACGGGCTTTTCGCCAGCACGATGGCAGTTTCCATTTCATGCGGCAGGTAGTTCAGCGTCGTTACAAGATTCCAGCGGTCGAGCTGGCCCTGGTTGATCTGCTGGGTGCCGTGATACAGCCCGGTCGTATCGCCAAGGCCGACCGTATTTGCGGTTGCCATCAGGCGGAATGCGGGATGCGGGCGCAGAACGCGGTTCTGGTCCAGCAGGGTCATTTTGCCGTCGCGTTCGAGCACACGCTGAATTACGAACATGACATCCGGCCGGCCGGCATCGTATTCGTCGAAGACGAGCGCGATCGGGCTTTGCAGCGCCCAGGGCAGAATGCCGTCGCGGAACTCGGTGATCTGCATACCGTCCTTGACGACGATTGCGTCCTTACCGATCAGATCGATACGGCTGATATGGCTGTCGAGGTTGATGCGGATACACGGCCAGTTCAGGCGGGCGGCGACCTGTTCGACATGGGTCGATTTGCCTGTGCCGTGGAAACCCTGGATCAATAGGCGGCGGTTATGCGCAAACGCTACAAGGATCGCGAGCGTGGTGTCGTGATCGAAACAATAGGTGTCGTCGAGATCCGGCACATGCTCGGTCTTTTTTGTGAAGGCCGGAACCTCCATATCGATATCAAGGTCGAAAACGTCGCGCGCGGATACCGTGGTATCCGGCAGGTCGATTTCACTGAGATCGGCGACAATATTTTGGGTCTTGGAAGCCATTCAACTCCGTTCCTTCAGCGTAAGCATAAAATAAAGCGAGCCGCGCTACGTCAGGCGCTCGCTGTCCTTAAGTGTCGTATAGGCATGATTGACTGATTTTAACCGGTCTTCTGCCCTCTTGTCGCCCCCGTTTGCGTCCGGATGCAACGTTTTTGCAAGAATTTTGTACCGTTGTTTTATATCGGCTTTGGAAATTGGTGCAACCAGCCCCAGAACGGACAGTGCTTCGCGCTCCGGACCGGTCAGGTTTTGCAACTGAACCCGGGCCTCCCGGTCGCGCCGGGGGTCGGTCGCACCCTCTCCCAGAAGGCTGAGCGGGTCGTGAAACGGTGCGCCGCTGGCGCCCGGGCGTGTCCCGAACGGCCAGGTTGGCCTTTGCCAGACGCTGTCTTTACGAATTTCAGCTTCGACCGCGGCTTCGTCCATATCGGCATAATAGTTCCAGGCCGCGTTGTATTCCCGAACATGTTCGAGGCAAAACCAGTAAAACCGGTTTAATTCCGTCCGCGAGCGCGGAGCGCGGAATTTCCCCGGTTCCTGACAGTCGGGATGGTCACAAGCGCTGATCTCCGACTCATTGGGCTTCTCTCTGCCTGAATTACCACCTGAACGACTTTCTGAAAGACCTTCTGACCCATCGGCGGATTCCGCCGTTGGACCCGTGCCGGACGGATCTTCCGGCATGGCCCCGATTTCGGCGGTGGAATGGTTCTTTTCAGACATCATACCAGTATGATCGCCCGAAATTGGCCGTGCAAGGACGTGCGTTTTGATCCGTTACAGGGTATTTCCTGTTTCCATCGCACTTTTCCGGAGGACGCATCTGAATGTCTGTTGCGCAAAATATCGAACGCAAGCTGAACGAGGCGTTTGCCCCGTTGTCATTGCAGGTGATCGACGAATCCCATCTTCACGCCGGCCATGTCGGTGCGCGGCCTGAAGGAGAGACTCATTTCAGGGTCGAGGTCGTGTCGGCCGCCTTCGCCGATTGCAGCCGGGTCGACCGGCAGCGCATGGTCTATGACACGCTTAGCGAAGAACTTGCAGGGCCGGTACACGCCCTTTCGGTGCTTGCTTCTCCGCCGTGAATTTCGGTTTTCTTGGATAATTGTTGTAATTGCGGGAGCGCCGGGGGTAACCTGAAGGCATCACAGAACTGTGTTTTTCGTTAACCGGATACGGTTATGATTGCTACTCTCAATGCGTGGTCGCACATGGTCGCCGCGGCGTTGATACAAAAGATGGGTGTTATAGTGGTTCAGACGTCTCCTCTCGTAACGCGCAACGTAACTGTCAGTGGTCGGCGGACCAGTGTCAGGCTTGAACCTGATCTGTGGGAGGCTCTCAACGAGATTGCCACACGCGAAGGCCGGTCAGTGCACCAGATTTGCGCAGATATAGAGCAAGCCAGAGGCAATACCCGCCTGACGTCATCCATGAGAACGTATATCGTCAATTATTTCCGGTCGGCTGCGAACCCCTCCTGAGGGACAGTTACGACAATCTTTGATCCGTCGGGTGCCGTTTGTCGGTCGTGCCGACAGCTGGATCAGTCTTTTCTATAAAATTCCGGGTGTTCTGTCCGGATCAGGTCGCCGTCGGCGGCCCAGACATGGCAGGTATTGACCGGCGGGCGGCCGATTTTCTGAGGTTCGCGCTGTTCGTCTGCCGCGTCGTTTTCGGGTGCTGATGCGGACCACCGGACAGTATGAAATGCGACGGTCGCGATTGGTTTCAGCATATCGACAAGATGTGCGCAGCCCAGGGCGCCGCCGAGATGTTCCCGAACCCGTCGGTTCCAGCCGGCCCCGATTTTTAATCCCTTGAGCTTCTGAAACGACGGCAGGATAGCCGGGCACAATGCGTAAGGGCCGGCATCGGTGACGGCCTCGACTTTCTGTATGATGAATTCCCCGTCGACTGTTAAACGTATCCACATGTCGTGCAGGGGTTCGCCCGGCACGACCTCGCCGCGAAAGCTGTTCAGAAACGGATAGGCCTTGATATCGGTGAGGTGCCCTTCGATATCCCACAATCCGTCGGCGCGACGGTAACTGCGGCATTCAATGGCGCGGGTGTGTATCGGGTCCCGTTCGACGGTGACTTCGCTTAGCGGCATGTCCGCTCCTTTCAGTGCTTACTGTTCCGGTTTCCGGCCGGGTCGTTCCAGACGTGGCTGGCGCGGATCGCTTATTCTGCGGTGTCTTCGGTGATGCCGTCGATCTTTGTCATCCGCACCGACGTGATCCGGTTGCGCTGTCGCCGCGCGATCTGGAACCGGAAGCCGTGAAAATGGAATATCTGGCCGACCTGCGGGATGACTTTTGATTCGTGGATAACCAGGCCGGCAATCGTGGCGGCTTCCTGGTCGGGCAGGTCCCATCCGAAACGGCGGTTCAGGTCACGCACTGTCACGCCACCGGCAATCAGGTAGGAACCATCGCGTTGCGGACGGACACCGATTGGGACGACGTCATGTTCGTCGGAAATATCGCCGACGATTTCTTCCAGAATATCTTCCAGCGTGACAACCCCCATCAGGGCACCGTATTCGTCGACGACAAGTGCAAAGTGCTCTCTCCGGCGGCGGAAGGCGTGAAGTTGATCCAGCAGGGTCGTGGATTCCGGGATGAACCAGGGGGGCGTGGCTATTTTGTCGAGGTCCAGCGCATCCAGGTCACCGGTATGGGCATGGACTTCGCGCAGCATCGCTTTCGCGTGCATGACGCCGATGATGTTGTCCGGCGTATCGCGCCACAGCGGAATACGGGTAAACGGGCTCTCCAGCGCTTCCTCGACAATCTTGCTGGTGGGCAGCGCTGAATCGATCATGAAGATGTCGCGCCGGTGATGCATGACCATTTCGACATCGACATCCGCGAGGTCGAGGATGCTGTGCAGCATCGCGCGTTCGTGCCGGGCCATCGCACCGCGGCCCCGATGCATTTCAATTGCGCCACGAAGTTCTTCGACCGTGGCGTTCCATTCCTGGGTGCTGTCGATTTTGACGCCGAATACGCGCTGTACGCCTCGGATGAGATATTGAATTGCCGACATCACCGGGCCCAGCAGGCGTACCAGTAACAGGAATGTCGGCGCGATGGTCAGCGCAAGCTTGTCGGAATGCCGGAACGCATATGTCTTGGGCAGAATTTCACCGAATATGAGCACCAACAGCGTCATGCCGATGGTCGCGTAGACCACGCCGGTTTCACCAAACAGACTGATGAGCACACTGGTCGCCAATGCCGAGGCGAGAATATTGACCAGATTGTTACCGAGCAGGATCGTGCCGATCATGTTGTCCTGATCGCTGCGCAGTCGGTTGACCAGCTTGGCCCGCTTGTCGCCCTTGGCTTCAAGCAGATGCATCCGCGGCCGGGATGCTGCTGTCAGCGCTGTTTCCGAACTGGAAAAGAAAGCGGATAGAACAAGAAGGACGGCGATGCCGCCGATCGTAGCAAGGGTTGCGATTTCCATCAGGGGGGAGAGTCCGCTCCGTTTATTTGTGAGGTTGCAGGGGTGTCGTCTGAGAGAGCAAAAACGGAATAATCGGCATCATGCTGCCACCGCCTGATCGAGCAGGCGCTCGACATCATCCAGATTGACGTCTCGTGCGACAAAGGCGTCACCGATGCCGCGGGCGAGAATAAACGTCACCTTGCCGTCCTGGACTTTTTTGTCATGGCCCATGTGACGGATCAGCGTGGCGGGATCCCATCGGCGATTCTGCGCGGTGGGGACGGTCATCGGCAGACCGGTCGCTGTATAGTGCCGGCGCACGCGCTCAACATCCGCCGCCGGACATAGATCCAGCATCGCGGAAAGTTCGAGGGCCATGATCATGCCGATCGCCACGGCTTCCCCGTGGAGCAGCTCTGCACCGAAACCTGTTTCCGCTTCCAGGGCGTGACCGAAAGTGTGGCCGAAGTTAAGCAATGCCCGAACGCCGTTTTCACGTTCATCTTCTGCAACGACTGCGGCCTTGGCAGCGCAGCTGGCACGGACCGCATAGGCGCGCGCATCTCCATCGCCGTCGAGTACCGCTGTGCCATTCTGCTCCAGCCAGCCGAAAAACCCGGGGTCGCGGATCAGGCCGTATTTAATGACCTCCGCGTAGCCTGCCAGTAATTCCCGGCGCGGTAATGTGTCGAGCACACCCGTATCAGCGATGACCAGTTTGGGCTGGTAGAAAGCACCCGCCAGGTTCTTGCCATGGCGCGTATTGATGCCGGTTTTGCCGCCAACCGAGCTGTCCACCTGAGCGAGCAGGGTGGTCGGAATCTGAACGAAATTTATGCCGCGCAGAATGATGCTCGCCGCAAAGCCGGTGAGGTCGCCGATAACGCCGCCGCCAAGGGCGATCAGCGTCGACGACCGTTCCGGTGATCCGTCGAGTACCGTGTTGACGACTTTTTCGACGGTCGCGAAGCTTTTAGAGCCTTCACCCGGCGGCAGCACAATGGTCTGTGCGTTAAGTCCCGCGGCCTGCAGTGATTTTTCGAGGGGCGCAAGATAGGTGGCTGCAACGGTCTCGTCTGTCACAATCCAGCATTTTCCGGTTCCCGTTGCTGCCCGAATCGCCGGGCCTGCTATCTCCAGAACGCCGGTGCCGACGGCGATATCATATGAGCGCTCGCCGAGGTCGAGCCGCAGGCTGTCTTGCGATCCGGTCATTCTGCGGCGGCCTCTGCCTGGCGCGGGTCATCAATGGTCTTCAGGGCGTCGATCACTTTTGCGACCGTGATGTCGGGTGATTCACTGCCGGACTCGACGGTAAGGTCGGCTTCGCCATAGGCGGGGTATCTTTCATCGATTAGTCGTTCCAGGATTTCCCGTTTGTTGCCGTTCTTGAGCAGCGGTCGGTTATTCCGACGGGATACCCTTTGCAGCAAAATGTCGATATCTGCCTTCAGCCAGATCGATATGCCCAGCCGCCGAACATTTTCCCGGGTCTCCGGGCTGGCGAATGCGCCGCCGCCGGTGGCCACCACGCGCGGTTCTCCTTCGAGCAGGCGCGCAATCACGCGACGTTCCCCGTCGCGGAAGGCCTGTTCGCCGTACTGGTTAAAGATTTCTTCAATCGTGCAGTCCGCCGCGGTTTCTATTTCGTCGTCTGCATCCACGAAACCCATACCCAGTTTCTTTGCAAGCCGGGTGCCGATACAGGTCTTGCCCGCCCCCATCAGTCCGACAAGAACGATGGATTTTTCCACAGGAACGGTTTTCGCAGAGTCTTTTTTCAATTTGCTTTGTGCAGACATCACATCAGGGCCGGAAAGGGACAACGGTATTCGCTGCTGGAACGATAAAACGGGCTCTCCTCCCGCGCTTGCCGAACGGGAGTGCCGAAAGCGACGTTGAAAGCTTTTCCGACAGCCGATAGACTGCCCCGAAATCGCCACAAATATCCATTACCTCCTGAATATACGACGAAATATCGTTCGTGTCGCCAGTTGTGTGGCTTACCCCGATGGGCCGGTTTTCGGCGATTGGGACTGGCGGCGAATCACAAAACGGGACAGGGTCGCGCCTGAATGAAAAAACTAGCATCCATCATCATTATTGGCGCTCTGATTGTCCTTGTCGGCGGCGGATTGTTTCTCGCAACGTGGGAAATACCCGTACCGGCGACGGAAATCGAAAGAACCATTCCGAATGACCGCTTCCCGCGCTAGGGATAAGGCGCTTTCCGGCGCCGCCGGAAAAGCCCCGCCCCGCACCTGGTCGATGGCGGCAGTTGCCGCGATATACACCGCGACAGTTCCAGCGATCGCCGGGTTGTGCGCTCTTGCCGTGTTTATACCCTCCATCGCGTCGGCTCAGCTTCAGTTGCGCCGCCCGACTCCTGTTATAGCCTCACCGTCGTCGACCGATGAACTGCCCGGGTCGGTCCAAGGTGGGACGGCTCAGGGTGGGACGGCGCAGGGCGTGACGCCGCCAAAAGAATCTGTCCCCTCCGTTCAGCCCCCTGCCGGGGTCACCGTGGCGCCGCGTCCGCTTGACGCTTCCGGGATCACGGTTAACCGGCTGGAGACCGTCGACCCTGATGCGATCGGATTGATTGGTGTTGACCAGGGCGCCTTCCCGCTGAATCTCTGGCAGGGTGCAGAGTGGTCCGTTGTCAGTGCATTGATGCCGCGGATGCCGGCGGGTCTGTCTTCGTCCACGCTGCGCGGGATGGCCCGGCAACTGCTCGTGTCCCAGGCGAGCGTGCCGGCCGGCAAACCGCTGGATGCCAGTTTCGTTGCATTGCGGATCGACCGTCTGCTCGCCATGGGTGATATCGGCAATGCGCTGGCGCTCCTGAAAATTACGCCGGATGAGCGCCGTGATGAATCACTCGCGCGTACCAGGATCGAAGCGCTGTTTTTCGATAATAATAATGCAGATGCCTGCAAGGCGGTGCGGCGTGCGATCCGCGGTTATTCCGGCCTGTACTGGTCTCAGGCGCAGGCTTTCTGTCTTGCGCTTTCGGGCGAGCACGCCCGTGCGTCGCTGATCGCCGACCTGCTGCGTGAACGTGAAAACGAAATTGAAAAAGTATTCTTCGCTGCCATCGACGCCCTCGCGGACGTCACCGGGGTCGAAAACCCGGCATTAACCGCGCCCTCAGCGCTGCACCTGTCGATGATGCGGGCTGCGGGGTTCCGGTTTCCATCGGAGATCGTGCAGACTGCCCGGGCGGCCGTTCTGCGTGCGGTTTCGCTTTCCCCCAACGCGACGCTGGACGTTCGTCTGATCGCGGCGGAAAAGGCGCATCGGATCGGTGCGCTCGATGATGAAGAGATTCTGCGCCTGTATTCGAGCATCCCGTTCAGCAAGGCGGAATTGTCCGGTCCTATTTCGGCCGCGGAGGAAAGCTGGACACCGCGGACCCGCGCATTGCTGATACGTGCAGCGGCGTCTCAGCCGGTGGCCCTGGCGAAGGCTGAAGTGTTGCGTCGCGCTTGGCAGCTTGGTCGGGAACGCGACGGCTATGCGGAGATCTCAGGCACCAGCATCCCTGTTATTGCGGAAATTGAGCCTGCGGCGGAATTATTATGGTTTGCCAGGGACGCGGCGCGGGTGCTGTTCGCGGCGGGGCGGACAGATCGGGCGCTTGGCTGGTATGCAATAGCCGCGGCCGATCGTGAACGTATCGAGGAGGCGCGTGATGCTGAGGCCGCGCTCTGGCCGCTCGCCGTTCTTGCGGACAGCCTGTCCGCCGACCGCGAATCCGGTGACGGAGAAAATCGCGGCGAGGGGGGCGACGTTGGCGTTTCTGCCGTTCAGGAAAATGTCGTCCCTATAGATGCCGCACGGGTTCGCAAATGGTTTGAGGCTCGCCGTCAGGTGGACGCACAGGCATTTCCCCGTCAGGCCGCGGCTTTCTATACCCTGCTGGAAGCGACGGGCAGAACTGTTCCTGCCGATTTGTGGCAATCATTGCTCGACCGTCCTTTCGCCGGTGAAGGTCAAAGCGGCCTGAACCCGGTCTGGACGCATAGTCTTGAGACGGCGTCGACCGGCGCCCGGCTTGGCGAGACCGTGTTGCTCGCGACCGTCGGTGCGGGAGATGTCGGCGACAGGGAAAACGGAGGCCTCAGCCTCGCCGATGCCGCCCGTATAATTGTCGCATTGCGCCGGGTTGGGCTGGTATCCGAGGCACGCAGGCTTGCTGTCGAAACGGCGAT
>Ga0181606_10001829_pt1 | contig 18479 bp, 19 predicted proteins | sample 041ome_10_FD_132994 | JGI IMG/M metagenome (GOLD analysis project Ga0181606, IMG submission 132994) | Coastal salt marsh microbial communities from the Groves Creek Marsh, Skidaway Island, Georgia - 041412US metaG (megahit assembly) | ecosystem: Environmental > Aquatic > Marine > Intertidal... | reverse complement strand
TTTTTTCTGCCATTACTGGCCTCAACTCAATCTTATCTAGAATGGCATCAACAGCATAATACAATGACAAGTCATCATTACCCTGGGATATTTTTTCATCAATAGCAGCAATAATCTCAGCAATCCCCTGTTTCGAAAACTGGTAAAGACCAATAGCCAGACCATCGACATGCCTCAATTCTTCATTCTTTTTTCTGATCCCGGTAATACGCTCTTTTTCCACGCATACTTTCACGGGATCAGGATCAACAAACAAAGACTCAGACTGATTATCAATCAGGATTTTGTTTTTAAAGGGTGATCTGTTAAACAAGTCAATATCGTGGTTATCACATATCAGATCGCTGGTGGTAAAAAGAATATCCGTGTCACAAAAATGACGCGCATGCCACAAGCTAAGCATGTTTCCTTTATCTTTATAATCTGGGTTATACACGTATTGTATAGACACACCATTATATTCATTACCAAGTACCTCACGATAAAGCTCATGCTCTAGACCTAGTACGATAACTACTTCTGTAATCGGCTGTCTGGTTATCCAGTCAAGTTGATACTCGATTATTTTTTTGCCGTTAAGTTCCAGCAATCCTTTCAACCCATTAACTGCCAAGGATTTCAGCCTTCGTGAAACACCCGCTGCATAAATAATAATCCTCATCTAGTACACACCTGTTAGCTGGATGTCCAGCCACCATCAACAACGATATCGCTTCCTGTCACGTAGGAAGAATAACGAGAAGCAAGAAATAACGCGGATGTCACAACCTCATAGGGTTCCCCAAAGCGCCGCATAGGGATGCGCTCGCAAAATTTATTGTAGTTATCGCGATCTTCAAGCACCTTTTTGTTAATTTCCGTGAGTAATGGACCTGGTGAGATAGTATTTACAGTAATACCCTGCTCCGCCCATTCTAATGCTATTGTCTTTGAGAATAAGAGCACCCCGCCTTTACTCGATGAATAGCTAAGACGATGGGGATAAGTTACTGTCGAGAAAATACTCGCTAAATTAATAACCCGGCCATAATTAGCCGCTTTTAACATTGCATGTGACTTTTGGGTCACCAAAAATGTACCCACTAAGTTGGCATCTAAGACAGCCTTAAAATCATCTAAAGAAACGCTTTCTATTGGCGCTCTTATGTTAGTACCAGCGCAGTTGACCAGTATATTCAGACTTCCCTGGAAAAAATTTGAAACACTTTCGATCAAATCATCCACTGAACTTTCTGAAGTGACATCAACTTTTAAGTAGCTGCAATGCCCAGGATATTTCTCATTTATACAGTCCGAGCTTATTTTTAACTTATCCTCGTTTCTACCAGAGATAATTACTCTTGCACCTCGACTACAAAAGGCAGTTGCGATCTCTAAACCAATACCAGATCCGCCACCAATAACCAACGCGGTTGCGCCAGTAAAATCAAATGGATCTTTGTTAGTGGGCATGATAGTAAGATTTGACGTGTTAAAAATTTAATTATATGGGTTGGTTAAATAAAGCTCCATCAACTTTAATAACTTCCCCAGAAATAAAATCCGACGCGGGCGAAAGCAGAAAATCGACAACCGGCGACACATCAGCTGGATTAGCCACTCTTTCCAACCTAGATTTAGCCTCTAAGAACTGAAGATCATGGGGATTTCTCCCCTTCAAAGTAGACATAAATCGTCCAGTTTTAACGGGTCCAGGCATTATGCAATTTACGTTCACGCCATTTTTTCTTAGTTCTTTTGCCAAGGATCGTGTCAATTGAAGTACCGCTGCTTTAGCGATAGAGTAAGTGGTTTCTTTCTCCACCCCAAATGCGGCATTTATTGAAGAAACAGTAATAATCTTTCCAAAACCTTGCTCAACCAAATAAGGTGTTACAGCGCGAAGTGTATTCAAACAAGTGCGGAAGTTTCTATCAAAAATATTGTCATATTCTTCAGGATTTATGAAAAAAGAATTATTATTCGCTTTACCACCAGCAGCGTCCTCGTCGTTACCCGAAATATCACCACCAGCATTTGCAACTACAGCATGGATTTCACCGAAGTGATTAACAAAAGAAGACACCATTCGAGTAGTTTCAGTTAAATCAGTTAAATCTGCTGCCTCAAACCAAGCATTAACTCCATGCGCTATCAATTGATCAAGAATTGCATCTACAGATCTCGCCTCATCGTATATGTGACAAGCATTTCGACTTATGTCAGTAAGACCAATATTGTAGCCTTGTGATGCTAAATACTTCGCATACTCTAGACCCAAGCCTCTTGTGCCACCGGTGATAAGAACATTTTTGATAATACTCATGATTTAAAGGCTGCTTATTATTTGATTTAAATTTTTAACCGATATATCAATATCATTCAATTCAGACTCAATCATAAGCTCTTCACTGACATCCTTCTCATATTCTGAATAACCGACTTTAGTTTCAACTTTAGCGTTATCATCAACGAAATGAAGGAACGAATCTCGATCAACTGAAGCACCGTCTAACGCTTCCCAATATTGACTAAAATTCAAATCACATTCTCTTGTAATTTGCGCCCCAAGCTCGATTGACATGTTCACTACTCGATCGTTTCGGTAGAGCATTGGCAATATATTTCTATAATCAACAAAACCCTCTCCAAATGGACATCTAATTAACTTAATGCCATTTGCAGATTTTACTAATGAGTAGTCTTTCAAGTGGACGTTGCGAATATATGGCTCAAGAGTCTTATAAAATGTCTCTGGAGAGTCACAGACAGACGATGAATTCCCGACATCCCATGTAATGCCTATATGTTCCGTTGAGATTTCTTCTACAATTTTTTTTAGTTCACTACTATGGAAATCCTGATGATTCTCAATAGCCAGACAAATATCGTAATTCTCTAAGAAAGGAACCAATTCTTTTAATTGTGACTTGAATACTTTTACAGCCTCATCAAAAGTTTGTGACAAGTACCGATTGCCGCCGTAAATCGTTTTACCGATCTGATCCATCTTAATTCGTAAAACTTTAATCTCAAGCTGTGAAAGCATTGGAAGCAGTAATTTTATATATACGGGGTTTGTTTTCTCCAAATCTATAAAAACCGAGTGGCCAGATTCTTTTATCCCCCTCAGGTATGTAATGCCATTTTGGATTTCATCACTAGAAAAAAAATGATCAAAAGGAATCTCTATTCCACCCAGCTTATACTTTTCAACCAGAGCAACAAGCCCATCGATACCTAAAGGCGGCTTACTTCGTGCCTCATCTTTTATAAAGCCACCATAATAGCCAAACGAGTAAAGATTTAAGGCAACATCTTTAGTAGTCAGCATTTAATTCACACTATGATTATCAATGTACGACAAGATTTCTCCGATCTCTGTTGGATCATGAGCTTTACTCAAAGAATCAAAGACAATAAGGTTTTTTACTGCCATCTCTTCCATATCTTTGCGCGTCTCTAGAGTATGTGAACCTATATGCGGAGTTAAGATCACCCTGTCCAGATTACCATAAGGATGAGGATCCCTCTCTTCATCAAATACATCTATAGCAACTCCAGCCAACCGATTAGCCGTCACAGCCTCAGCTAGAGCTGCGTTATCGATTACGCCAGCCCTAGACGTATTTAGCAAAACCGAACCTTTAGTTATTTTTGAGATTAGCTCTTTGCTAACAATTCCTTTTGTCTCAGGAGTTAAAGGTAAGTGAACAGTTATAACATCACTTTCTCTGAATACATCTTCGATTGATTTACGCTCAACATCATTATCACGTGCGAATCTTTCATCCCACGTTCTACTATAAGCAATCACTTTAGAGCCAAAAGGCCCTAGTCTTTTTATAACTTCTTTACCAATACTTCCCATACCAACAATACCTACGGTACAGCTGCGGAGATCTCTACCCTGAATTGGGTTCCAAATCGACTGCTTCAGATCATTACTCATCTCATAAGTTCTTCTTAAAAGAGCTATCATGTTTGAGATGCAAAGCTCTGACACAGCAACAGAAGGCTTATCTGAAGTGATAAAGATTTTTACATTTTGATTAGTTGCAGCTTTTATATTTATCGCATCAGTTCCAACACCAATACGGGATATTGCATTCACATTAGGAAATCTCTCAAAAAAAACTGATGGATACCCCTCAAGCCCAGCAATCACATAATCTACTTTTTCATAGAGGGACGAACTCTCTACATAATGCAACGGCTTACCCGTGTCATTCCACACTAAATGAAATCCATACTCCTTGAGCAGACGGATCGGATAATCAGACGCCTTGGCAAATTCATCAATAGCAATAAGTACAGTCTTTTTCATGCCAACAGCCAGCAGTATTAAGATTCTTTATAAAATGAAAAAAGAAAAAAATCAGACATGTTAGTGCCCGTCTTGGGACCTTTGATTAAGGTATCCATTTTACTGTGAAAATCATATGTACGATTTTTCTCAATGCATTCTACAAGGAAACTCTCATGATCAGGTCTTTTTTCACTAATGAAATTATCAAATTGAGCTCCATGAACGCCCTCTAAATAGTCCATTCCATCAGTTGCTACAGCAGCAAATGAAAAAGGGAATTGAAATTTGGATTTCAATAGCATTAAGGCAGCAAGGTGTTGATTCCTCCCCCCTTTGCCAATTTTTTTCGTATCAACCTTAACCTGCACCTCGCCCGTACATAGAACTAAGTGATGCCCAGATGAACAATTATTGAAAGCGTCAAAATATTTTTGAATCAAAAAATCAACAGCATTCTCGGGACTACATGAATGTAAATTCTCTAAGGTGGTAACGGACTCAAAATTATAACTTTGAGCAACGCTTCTTATAACACAGCTCAAATCGTCTCTAGAACCAATAAGAAAATTATTAATAACCCTTCCGCAACCAACGTCTCTTTTTTGCCCAAACTCAAGGAGTTTCTTTTTAATATGTGGCGATGGAACGTCCCAAAGTGCATATTTATCCATTACACCTACTGAATCAATAAACTCATTGCAAACTGTCATCCCTGATGAAATTGCTGCAAATTGGTGGTTTCGTTCATCTGAAAGTATCAGATTAATGATCCTTCCATCTCTAGCAACTTCTGCCAACTTGCCACCTTTAACATTAGATAAAGCTTTTTTTAATTCATTGACCTCCCTTTCAGGCACTCCCATGTGCATTACATCGGATATGAACTTAATTTTTTCACCTATATTAAGGCCCTCAACAGGAAGCGCTACCATGGCAGAGCCCCCACCAGAAACTAAACACAACAGGATGTCGTCACAATTATGTGCCTCAACAAATTCTTTTGCTTTACGCCCTGCCTTTACGCTCAATTCACTTATTAATGGATGCGTTGAAAAAATGACTTGTTCAATATCGGAGTCCACATCCAGGTTAGGTTCATTAAGGTGGGTAATTACCAAGCCAGCTCCAAACGCATCAGAAGCCCTACAAATCTTTCGTGCAGATTCATACATTAAGGCACTAGCTTTACCAAAAGCTAAAAGATTGATTCGCCCCTTAATCTCAAAAGCATCATCTCCAACCAAGAGTTTTTTATCTTTGATTCTAAAAGCACTTTCCACCATAGACCCAGGCGTACACTTCTCTAGGCTAGCGAAATATATTTCTAGTGGATCAATAGCTTTATTCATTTTCAAAATTTCAAATAAGCTTTTGAATGCCTAACTCAAACGCCTCAAGCCTGGTAACACCATTAGTACTCAAAGAGTATTTTTTTGTAAATCGATTTTCCTGAGCCTTAAAGTCTAATTGCTCCAGAATGTCATCCTTAGAGGGCAATCCGTTTTTTATATCGATGTAAATGGTCCTATGTTTAATTTCCTCTAAAGCCACGGGGCTTATCTTTCTAATACCGAGATCAAAATATATTACTGGCTTGTCTGTAGCGCATGCAATGTTAAAAGCCGTGCCAATATAATCAAAAACAAATACATCCACATTTGATAGCAATTCCTCAAAGCCCCCGGTGATAACTTGATTCGTAGGAAAAGAACACGCTGTTGAATATTTCTCTTTTGGGTGTGCCTTAATTATCAATTCATCACCGAATAAATCAGTTATGCATTTTTGCCACTTAATGTATAAATAATCTGATGTGTCTCTATAGGGACCATAGCGGTGTGATGAGCCAGACAACGTAGTTGGATAATAATAGATAGAAATTGATCGAAGATTTTTCTGTACCCCTTTAAATTCTGGCTGATAAAATCTTTTAACCTGCACGCCATCGCTCTCTAGATAGATACACCTTTTCTTCATGCCATATTGATAGGAAGAATTGTGTTGGGCACACCCAGGCCCATAACCTATAAGTGCTGATGAATATAGTTGCTCGCCCAACTCTGAAAATATAGGTTCGTCATATATACCAAAACCTTCACCATGCAGGGTATTGATTATTGGCACGCCCTTACGTTTTGCCAGTGAACCCAACATTCTACTCTGTAATTCAACTCCACTTTTCAAAAACAAGATGTCATGAAAAGGCTCCATAGCATGTATACCATCAGATGTGTTAGCTGAAATATGCGATCTAATTAAATGACGCGCCACATCAACGTTCAACTTATGCCCTTGTTTCACCATTACTTGAGAAACAACATCATCTATTATCTTTAGCTGGTCCATCAAGTAAGGGATCGAAAACCAACCAGAACTTAAAGTGAGCAAGGATGATTTTGCTTTTCTGCTTAATAAGATTCTATTCCCGCTATCAACCGAAAAACTCAAGCAGGACACTGAAGGCAAGCTAACAGGAAAAAAAGATTTTCCAAAATTTACTAACGAGTTAGATATTACTTCTAGTGTATTTGGCTTTGAAACAAGGCTTTTCCCAAAACTCTTTTTGGTATTTATTGGCGCTTGTTTGAGATCTTCATATCCTAAATAGGGCCATTTATTTAATGATCCAGTTACGTTGGCATCAGGTGGCTCAAACCCAATAGAAATTTCTTTTAACTTAAAGTGAGTATTTGTGAGAAATTTAAGAATATCTATAAAATAAACACCTAAAAGATTGATTTCCTCTGGGAAGATCTTCAGAGTTTCCTTATAAAGCGCACTCAGCTCATTGTATATATTTAATGCGTCCTCATTATCACTATCAACATGCGTTACAAAATCCTCAATAAAAGACATTTTTCGAGTTTTTTCTTTTTCAGCTGTAGGTCAAGCGAATTTTATCGTTTTCCATCTCATAGATGACCTTATTGAGATCAACTTGGTTATCAACACTAAAGCTTTTATCTGAGGAATAAACCATTCTGACTTTACCCCCGTTCTCTATGACTCTTAGCATGTCTATCGACTCAATTCGCTCCAACACAGTCTCTTCCATTTCATTGAATTTAATTAGAAAGTCTCTTTTGAACGGAATTACGCATACTTGTTTCAACATTTTTACAGACTCAACGCCTTTTCTTCTAGAGGGTATAGGTTCGCGTGAAAAATAAATCGCATCACTGTTTTTATCTACTACGACTTTAACTTCATTAGGGTCTTCAAATTCATCGACAGATTCCATTTCTGACATCAGATTTACAATATTGACTTCGGAGTTGGTCCTGAAAGGCTCCAAAGCAAGTGAAATCATACCCGGGGTTACCATTGGCTCATCCCCCTGAACCATGACCACAACATCAACTTTATAACCTAAGTCTTTTTCAATTTTGACCAATGCCTCGGCCGCCCTATCTGATGCACGCTCATGTGATGATGAAGTCATGATAGCTTTACCGCCGATAGAGTGAACATATTCCAATATCTCTTCATTACAAGTTGCAACATAGGTCTCCAACAACTCATCACACATGGCCGTTCTTAGATAACAATGCCCTACCATTGCAACACCATGTATATCGGCTAAAGGCTTACCCGGAAATCTTGATGACTCCATCCTAGCTGGTATGACTGCTACAGCTTTCATTTCCGCATCACCCCTTCAAGCGCATTCCTACAGGACACATCTAACATACGCACATCTAAACTATAGGCAATAAAACTGTAACCCTTATTAACCGCGTCAGCCAACTCTTCAACATTTGGCTCGATAATATGGATACCGCCTTTTGCGCCTAATTTTTCTGCTTGATAATTTATTGCATCGATTGATTTTTTAAAATCAGGATGCTCAAAATCACCTGGGATACCCATTGAGCTACTCAAATCGTATGGGCCAATCATAAAACCACTAATTCCGGGCGTTGTCACAATCGATTCAAAATTCTCGACTGCTTCGAAATGTTCAATTTGTGCTACAACAACTGGTTGAGTTTCAGCCCAACTGAAATAACCTTTAAAATCAGCGCCGTATTTTTGCGCTCTAGCTAGACCCACCCCACGGTTTCCCTGAGGCGCATACTTGACAGCTTGAACAGCTTTGGCAGCATCATCTGCGTTATTAACCATCGGAACTATAACGCCATGAGCACCCGCATCCATAACGCGCTTGATTAGATGAGGATCGTTCGAAGTCAATCGCACCAAAGGAATAACATTACTCAGCTGAATAATCCGGATTAGCTCCTCAGCCTCACGTATGGTTATTACACTATGCTCTAAATCAATCGCCAACCAATCAAAGCCTGCATTGGCCATGATCTCCGCAATAGCTGGATTAGCTAAAGTTATCCACGAGCCGATAGCGGCAGAACTGTGCTCAAATATGTCTACTTTAAGCATGATTGTCTTTCATTGGGAGAATAAAGGATTGAAAAATACGGCTTTCATGGACATCATGCTCGTAATAAGAGAAACCTGCTTTTTTAAATATGAAATCGTATTCACTGGCGGACCAGTGAATATCGCCTTTATCTAAGTCAGGAGGGAATAAATCCTGCCATGAAGGATAAAACTGCTTTAAAGAGCGATATCCTTTTCGGTTTATAAAGTACTTAACAAAGTGCTTGAATGCCCTTTTGTGGTAATCAAACCTTGTGTAGTAATGCTCACCAACAATCAGAATGACGCCATTTTCAGACAATAGCTGCTTTAAAAAACGCAGTAGTCTGATCGGCTCCTCAATATGGTGGAATGCTTGCGATAAGAAAATAATTTCATAGCTTTTGTGCTTAGCATCTAGATCAAAGACACTACCATGAAGAAAATCTACATCGCCCACAACACCGTAATGTTCCATGGTAAATGGGGCAAGTTTATGTATGCGATGCCGTGAAATATCAATACAATGCAAAGCCCTGAATTGTTGATTTTTTAACCACTGACTCTCGACCCAGCAAGTACCGCTTGCGACCGATAAAATATTGCTGTTTTCGACTGATATTTTGTATCTAGCCAAGAGGCATTCGATTTGATCCAGCAGATGTTTATATTTAAGACTGGCTTCGATTTTATCAAAGCCCAGATCGATGACATTAAAGGCTTTATTCTTCTCAAGATCCTCATTATTCCAGTAAGAAGCGCTCACTAAATCAATCTGATGGTCTCCTGTACTGTCCAATGTAATAATGTTGTAAGACATTTTACCCCGCCCGTCAGCCAAGCATTTCCCATTATCAACACTAGTATAGAGTGGCATTTTTCTTTAGATAGCCAATTATACTATTTATAGTCAACTCAATTTTAACATCATACCCCTTTAACACCAGATTAGGCTCTTTGGGTCTCTCATATACTGAATCAACCCCAGTGAAATTTTTCAATTTACCAAGCCTAGCTTTTTTATAGAGTCCTTTTGTATCTCTTTGCTCCGCAATCTCTATGGGTGTATCAATAAAGATTTCTACAAATTCGCCTTCCGTGAATAATTCTCGAGCCATTTGACGATCAGACCTAAAGGGAGAAATGAATGCCGATATAACAATAAGACCTGCATCAACCATAAGCTTAGATACCTCAGCGACTCTCCTCAAATTTTCAACTCGATCTTCATCTGTAAAGCCAAGGTCTTTTGAAAGGCCATGTCGAAAGTTATCACCATCTAGTAAATAGGTATGCCTACCCATCTCATGAAGTTTTTTCTCGAGCGCATTAGCTATGGTTGATTTGCCTGCACCCGACAAACCAGTAAACCAAAGCACACAAGGCTTCTGAGATTTTAATTTACTTCTATCGAGTTTAGTTACATCAATTTTTTGATCAAAAATATTTTGAATAGGCATTACAGAGAATCCCCGCAAACCAAGAAGTATGGATTTAGCAATGATGATTTATTTTCATTACATCTTAGCGGAGTCATTTCTGGCATTCTCAAAACTTGCCCACCAGCCCCTTCAACAACTGCTTGAGAAGCTGCCGTATCCCATTCTGAGGTCAAACCTAAACGCGGGTATAAATCTGCAACCCCTTCAGCAACCAAGCAAAATTTTAGAGAACTACCCATAGATATTATTTCGGCACCTGGATACTTTTTGATAAATGTTATGAACTCATCAGATTGATGAGAGCGACTACCAACAATTTTCCATTCAGAAGTATCTTCAGGACGTTTCCGAACATTTATTTCAATGGCCTTGCCGTCTTGTATTTTAAATGATCCAAATGACTTACCACCACAATAAGCCACCTCTAAGATTGGAGCATAGACGATACCAAAGACAGGTTCTTGGTTGTTAACTAAAGCAATATTTACCGTAAATTCACCATTACGTTTCACAAACTCTTTTGTTCCATCTAATGGATCAATGAGCCAATATGTATCCCAACTTAATCTGTTAAGTTTATCGCCCTCAGGAGACTCCTCTGAGAGTACTGGAATATCAGGCGTAAGATCAGCAAGCCCATCAATAATTGTTTTGTGAGACAACAGATCAGCTTCTGTTAAGGGACTTACATTCGCTTTCTCGTACACCTCAAAGTCTTGACTATAGATGCCCAAGATCTTCTTACCCGCCACATGAGCAATTGAAAGTACTGCATCAACATTAAATTCAAAAGGTAAACTCATTTTGAAAATTCACTTGATATAGGCATCTTGAATGCGCCATTCACCCCAAGTAGATACTCCTTTATCTTAAGAGCAATGATCTCCTAGTAAATATAAAGTCTGACGATCCCCTGGATCAGGAATAGATCTTGTTATAGGAATAAGTCTATACATTTATTGATCGATTTCTTCAATTAACTTTTTGTTAGTGCGGGGCATTCTTTATCTACTCAAAGAATTTCCATTGAAGCACTTCATCTTCTCTTATATTGCATTTGGCTTTCTTACCAAGAACCGTTTCGATCTCTTTAGGACTGATACCATGGGCTGGCCGCTTCCAGGTTAGGTGTTCATATGTGATTATTGTGCCTTCTGGAATATCACATACTGTTACCAAGCTACGGCGGGCGTTTTTACGCGCAGGCGCTTCACTTAACAGTGAATATTTCTTCTGGTCTCCAAGAATCATGAATGTTCGCTCAATATTATGGTTGAAACTCTTAAGATCCTCTTTATCCATGGCGTGGTAGTGATCGTTTCCAGGTAGCGTTTTATCATGAGTAAAGTGCTTCTCAAGTATCACTGCTCCCAGAAGCGTTGCCATCTCTAAAACCTTCATTTCATTTGGCAAGGTATGATCTGAGTATCCGATGATTTTATCCGGAAACTTTCGTTGCAGATCTTTGATCATTCCTAAGTGAGCATTATTATCTTTAGTTGGATAATTGAGAATGCAATGCAAAAGAGCAACCGGCACCTGCTTGTCATCAATCCACTCCACCGCTTGATGTATCTCATGCATGTAGGAGGCGCCCGTAGATAAGATAATTGGTTTACCAAAATCACAGAGATATTCAATGAAGGGTTTATTCGTGATATCAGATGAGGAGATTTTAAATACATCCATCATGTCATTTAAAAACTTAGCTGAATCCACATCGAATGGTGTACTCATAAACTCAATACCAGCCTGCTCACAACAGGATTTGAGTTGCTCAAACTCTTCTTTCCAAAATTTATCGTATTTTTGGAAGAGTTTAAATTGGCTATCTGTTGGCTCCTTAGTGGTATCCCAATAGGCGGGCGAATCCTTAGAAGCTATGGTGTTTGCCTTATAAGTTTGGAATTTAATAGCATGAGCACCACCTTCTGCTGCTTCGTCTATTAGACGACGAGCAAGCTCCATATCACCCTCATGGTTTACCCCTGCCTCTGCTATGACGTAAGGTTGTTTTATATGGTCATTTTGGCAAATTTTGTTGTTGAACAAATCTAGGATTTTCATTTAGATACAATCCTTTATTACACATGTAATTTTGCGTTAAAAAGTGCAGCTTGAACTACTTCAATAGCATCCATATCAATCTGGAAGGGTATTTGAAGTAAGCGATGGTAGTCATTCATGGTGTCGATGTCGAGTTTCAACTCTGGATGTGCTATTGCCTCAGGTGGCTCGAATGTAGCGATTTTATACTGGCCAGAATTTTGCCAGACATAGTTAAAGAGGTGTTCTCGATGCTCCGGAAGAATTGCCTTGGAGTGCATTTCTTCAAGAAGAGCCATATTGCATATTTCTGCGCCCAAGCCATCTGGCCAAGAATTATTTCGCGGGATGTTATTATGAGCGTAATCACAATCATGTTGATTAGCGAAGTCAATAAGTCGATCAACCTCACTGGCGCAGATTAGTGGATTGTCGGCACAGATACGAACCACACGGGTTGCATTTGCACTTTTTGCAGCCTGATAAAAACGATCAACTAGATCCAATTCGCTTCCGCGAAAGACATTAGCTCCGATTAATTCAAGGTACCATGCAAGAAGATCATCCTTCTCACTGTCAGGCAATGCAAAAATAACCTTATGGATTTTCTTACTTTGTGAGACTCTTCGGTATACCCACTCAACAACAGGGTGTCCGTGAAAGTGCAGCAGCATTTTATTGGGTAGGCGGCTAGCCCCCATTCGAGCTTGAATAATGGCAACTGTAAAACCCATTGATTTATACAACTCGATTAATCACTAATCGCATCACCATGCTTTGCAATGAGTCTCTCATCATGTTTTTTCATTGCATCAATGTCGTTTGTCATATTATTAGCATGACGTCTATAGCGATAAAGCGGTATATCTAGATGTTGAATATTGTACTTTTTTTCAAAACGTATTCTCATCTCACGTTCTTCATGGCACAGAAATTTCTCATCATATAGCCCAACATCAAAAAGATGCTCTTTTTTAAACATAATCCCACATGCGATAGGCTCTTCAACACAATTACAGCGACCAATCTCGATCTCATTGTCATCTATAAGCAGGTAGTCGCAGGCAACAGCATCAGCATACTCATTTGCCTCCAGATAGAAATGTAGGAATCTTAGGAAGTTAGTATTAACAAAATCATCTGCATCAACTCGTATTACGTAAGGGGCTCTGGATGCTTTCAAGCCGAGATTAATAGATGCAGGTAGCCCAAGGTTAATTTTGTTAGTAATGACTCTTACTACGGATTCCTTAGGGTCACAAAACAATTCCAGTGCATAAGAAGTGAGGTCTTCACTGCCATCATCTACCACAATGATTTCATAATCTTCATGGGGCATTGACTGGTGAAGAAGAGAACGCAGGCATCTTCCGATATATTTCTCTTGATTGTAAGCCGCGACAATCACAGTAACTTTAGGAATGGTAGATCTAATTTTTTTCACATTAAGAACCAATAGCTCTAATCAAAGCCTCACGAATCTTCGCCGGAGTTTCACTAGCCAACTTAACACCAACTGGCAAAGATACAGACCTTAAAAGAATTTCTTTTGACTTCAAAAACGCTCCTGATAAGTCACCTCCATGTTGGTTAACTAACTCTGGCATATGCCCCCATGTGCCAGCAAAGTGCCAACTGTATGCTTCAGGAAGTATCTTAGTTGAAAGACCCTCTTTAACTAGCTCGTCACGACAACGCCTTGCGGTTAAATTGTCTTTTACAAAAAAAATCAACGCGTCGGCCGTTTCGAAGGAGCCTTCGGGCACAACTCTTTCTTCAAGGCCATTGAGATCTGAAATTGCGCGCCAGATTGCTTTCTTATTTTTTTGTTGCTCAGCAACAACCATCGGTAGCTTTTTGAGCTGAGCCAAGCCTATAGCACCTTGCAACTCCATCATACGATAGTTAAAACCGCTACTTGATCTTGTATCCTCCCACCTAGGTACCGCTGGGTTATTTTCATGCCCATGATCATGCCAAGCAGATGCTTTCTTAAAGACACTCTCATCTCGAAATAGCAACATGCCACCTTCCCCAGTAGTCATTGTTTTAGCAAAATCAAAACTATACGTACCCACATCACCCCAAGCGCCTAAGGCTTTTGATTGAAGGGAACCACCACATCCCCATGCAGTGTCTTCAATTAAATAAAGATTGTGCCGACGGCATATTTCAGCAATCTCTGGCAATCGAGCAGGTGTCCCTAACATGTGGACAACTATTACCGCTTTAGTCTGCGGCGTTATAAGTTGCTCCAATGCCTCTGGATCTAAGTTTAATGTTTTATCAATATCTGCACAGATTGGAGTTGCGCGAGATTCAATAATTGCCTCTACCGTTGCAACAAAAGTGAAGCTTTGAGTAATAACTTCATCACCCGGACCTATACCCAAAGCAGCAAGAGCAACGCGCAGAGCTGCTGTGCCTGAACTTACTGCCAGCGCATAATCAACGCCATTGGCTTCAGCAAAAGCCTTCTCAAACTCTTTGACCTTAAAGCAATTATTACGTATCCCATCAAAACCATGACGAAAGAGAACCCCCCCCTTATCAAACACGTCAGAAACTTCTTTCAATTCTTCTTCACCAATGACTTCAAAACCTGGCATTGAGATCACCTAAATTAAACTTATCTACGAATTTTTTTGAAAAGACTTTGGCAAGCAAAACGACACTTGAATGGATATTGCTTGAAGGATACTCGGATAGCACGCTCGCATCACAAACATATAATCCCTCAATGCCTTTAAATTTGAAATCAGCATCAATTAAACCAGAGGCACCGCCTATTAAATGATATCCACTGTAGAAATTCTTCATTACATATTCTTCAGGTGCCTCCAGAATCTGTTGAAGATCAATTATTTCTCCAACATATTCACTCAATGGGGGCGTCTCGAGTAATTTAATGGCATATAGCAATGCATCCTTTAAGAACTGGAGATCTTCATTGTCTGCTAAATAAGCAGGATCAATATTCCCATCCTCATCAATCGCTCCATAGGACTTAGGGTTAACCTGTGTTAACGATAATGAAAAGCCGTGATCACAGTTGTCAAACAATTTCCCCGAACTACCTAGCCTGCCACTTTCGTGGAATCGCAATAAATTTACTCTGAGCGAGATTTCTCCAGTTCCATACAAATCTATATTGGCGGCAGATGATGCACCACTACCTCTAATCAATGAGAGCAACTGCCTTCTATTTTTGAATATATACGCAACTCTCCTAAAAAATGGCAGCCCAACCTGATTCAGAGATAAAATATCTTTTTTCGCCCGAACATTAATCCTAATGTTTGTATGATCTTTAACTCCAAAAATTTTCTTTCGTGCTAAGTCTTTTGGTGAGTTATTAGTTAGCCGGCAAAGAAGCTTTCCTGTGCCTGCGACTCCCGCAGAGATAATAACTGTATCAGCAGCGATAAACTTATTGTCAACCCAAACGCCCTTAACTAAACCTCCTTTAACATCAATATTATCTACAGTTGAAGATAATCTTATTGGACTTACCCCTTTGGGTAAAAATTCTAAAACAGATGATCGGAAAAACCCTTTAACCGTGTTTAAAATTGGGCCGCAGGAGGGAGTAGCGAAAAATTCACTACCACTCTTTTCTACCGAAAAGCTCCGTAACGATTTAAAAAATGCCTTATCAAGTTCATCAGAAGATTGCTGTCTGATTTTTACTTTTTGTTTATCATTTTTTTTTGTGAAGGAAGATCTGTACAACTTAAAGAAATTATCAAAATCAAATGCAAATTTTTCGAACACGCCTCTCCAGGCCACTAAAGAACCCATAACATGAACAGATCCGTTTATAACCGATGCGCCGCCCAGGCAATTAGATTTAAAAAAAGGTATTAGTCTTTTCTCAGCTGAACAAATATTGAACTTAGTAACATACTTGTTGTTTCTACTGAAAAGTAATCCAATCGCAATAGGGATCCTGAAGTAAAAAGGAATCTTTCCAACTTCATTCTGGTCAAAAACGGTAACCTCAAAATGTTTTTTTAGTTCATTAAAAATTACTATACCGGCAGTTCCCCCACCTACAATCAATATTCTCTTTTTTTTATTCACGATTGAATCATTCAGTTTTGATAAACCCTTTTGGGTTATGAATTTGCCAGTTCCAGCTATCATGGCACATCTCATCCAGCCCTAAATTAGCTTTCCAACCCAAATGGTTTTCTGCGAATTGAGTGTTCGCATAACATTCAGCAACATCCCCTGCCCTTCTTTCAATAATCTTATAGGCGACAGAGACCTTATTAACTCTTTCAAATGCGTGAATCATTTGTAAAACTGAATATCCTTCACCAGTACCAAGGTTGACAGTATGAATACCGGTGCACAAAAAACATTTATCTAGTGCTGCAAGGTGTCCTTTAGCAAGATCTACCACGTGGATGTAATCACGAACTCCAGTCCCATCAGGCGTCGAATAATCACCACCAAATACTAAAAGGACTTCTCTTTCCCTCAATGCGGTTTGAGTAATAAACGGCATCAAATTATTGGGCATACCAGACGTGGCCTCTCCAATTAAGCCAGAAGGATGAGCCCCAACAGGGTTGAAATAACGAAGCCTTGCAATACGCCAAGAATCATCCGAAACATACAGATCGGCAAGAATATTTTCAATCATCAACTTAGACATACCATAGGGGTTTATTGGAACCCCCGTTGGCATTTTTTCGTGCAATGGGAGTTCTACTGGATCTCCGTATACAGTGGCAGAACTTGAAAAGACGATTGTCTTAACGTCATGTTTCGCCATTGACTCGAAAAGCTGCAAACTACCAAACACATTATTATTGTAGTAGCGAAGAGGCTTCTCGATAGACTCACCAATCGCTTTTAAGCCAGCGAAATGAATCACTCCATCAAAATTGTGTTGAGAAAAGATCGTGTCAAGCTTTTGCTTATCTCTTATATCCCCCTCAATGAACAACACCCGCTTCCCAGTAATTTGATGAACACGATCTAGAGAAATGGGTGATGAGTTTGATAGATTGTCGTAAACGACCACGTCATAGCCCGCACCTAACAGTTCCACAAGAGTATGCGACCCGATATAACCAGCGCCTCCAGTAACTAATAACTTTTTCATTTTGCTGCAGTAAAGAAAATAACAGGGTAAAAATCCACTAACTCATGGGAAGTCTCTTCAAGCATTGATAAGATATTTTCAAAATACATCATGAAGAAATTAAGCAAGTGGATAGATAAGCCCTTTGATTCGTATAGGTATGATGAATGCTATTATAACAACCCATCAGATTTATGTTAGATACGAAGCAAATACTGGTTTTCTACAAGGCAGCGCACTGAATATGGGTGGCATGATGCTAAATTCTTTACCTACTCGATATGCCATATTGCCAATGCTTTCTTTGATGAGACTTCATAAGCAGATGCCCTCAAAAATTATTATCGACAACACTGCCGTTAATTCTTAATGCCAATCCCTCGCTTCATAAGCGAATGTGCGTATATAGCTAAGACGAATGTAAACCCCAAAATAATCCCTATGCCAGAGCTCAAATTAATGTCGCTCACTCCCAATAGCCCATAGCGGAAGGCATTGACCATATAGAGGACGGGATTTGCCATAGAGACACTTTGCCAAAATTCCGGCAAAAGACTCATCGAATAGAACACCCCTCCTAAATAGGTAAGCGGCGTTAAAACGAATGTCGGAATAATCGAAATATCATCAAAACTGTTCGCGAATACCCCATTGATAAAGCCTGCTAAAGAGAACAACACAGAGGTCAGCACAAAGACAAGGAAGCTGATTCCGTATGAGTGGATAGATAGATCAGAGAAAAAGGAGGCCACAATAGTAACGACCACACCAACAATAACACCTCTCGCAACACCACCCGCAACGTAACCCGCCAAGATCAACCAATTGGGGATTGGCGCAATCAGCAATTCATCGATATGTTTATTCCATCTGCTGAAATAAAAGCTAGAGACGGTGTTTGCGTAGCTATTTGATATTACCGACATCAAGATCAAGCCCGGCACAATAAAATCAATGTACCGAAAGCCTTCCATGTCACCTATCTGCTCACCAATAAGCTTACCGAAGATAATAAAGTACAGCGCCATGGTGATCGCCGGCGGCAATAAGGTCTGCACCCAGATACGAGAGAACCTGAAGATCTCCTTAATGATGAGCGTACGAAAAGCAACCCAATAGGTTTTGATCATGACTTCTCACCCACCATGTCAATAAAGAGCTGCTCCAAACGGTTCTGCTTATTACGCATACTCAGCACCGTAATGCCCGCCTCATTTAATGCTGAGAACAA
>Ga0181606_10001827_pt1 | contig 18482 bp, 19 predicted proteins | sample 041ome_10_FD_132994 | JGI IMG/M metagenome (GOLD analysis project Ga0181606, IMG submission 132994) | Coastal salt marsh microbial communities from the Groves Creek Marsh, Skidaway Island, Georgia - 041412US metaG (megahit assembly) | ecosystem: Environmental > Aquatic > Marine > Intertidal... | reverse complement strand
TGCGATCATCTGGACAGTCCTTCAAAGCAACATAGCTGGTGGACGCATTCTGATCGGTCGCATTTTCCAATCAGCGCCGGATTTGCGAAACGAGGCCGTTGCATTCTGCGCGGCGTCGGTATTCGGGTTCGGTGTTGCGCAGGTGCTGCCACCTGAACGCATCGCCGCGCACTTGAGCGCCTGGAATCTCGGCGGTGACGCAATCGTAATTGCGGTCATATTCGGCATGGCTGTGGCGAGCGCTATTGGGCTGCACCCCGTCATCTTGGTGATTCTCATCGGCGAAGTCCTGCCGCCCGAAGTGATCGGCGTGCCGGCGCCGCTGTTGGCAATTGCGTTGCTCGGCGTTTGGGGGATCTCGACAATGGTCTCGCCGTTTTCGGCGACCACATTGTTCATGTCGCGGGTCTTGAATGTGCCGAGCCACATCATCGCTTGGCGCTGGTCCATGCCTGTCGTCACGATCACGACCATCCTGGTTGCGGTTTATGTCGTCATCTTGCGGCACTTGTTCTATTCCTAGGGCGAGGGGACGCAAATGGGACTCGTGCTAGGAATTGATACCGCGACATCCGCATGTGGTGCAGCCGTCGTGCGGGATGACGATTGCCTGTCGATGCGCCAGGAGCGTATGGCGCGCGGCCAGTCCGAGGCACTGATGCCGATGATCGAAGCGGTTCTCGGAGAAGCCGGCGTGGTGGCTTCCGCTTTGGATGCCGTCGCCGTAACAAGGGGGCCCGGCGCTTTCACGGGGCTTCGGATCGGTTTGTCGGCAGCGCGCGCTTTTGCGTTGACCATCGGCAAGCCTTGTTTGGGTATCGATACCTTTCAGGCCATCGCCGCCGAAGTGCTAAAAACGCCGGAAGACATAGCCGGAGCAGACGTGCTGCTGATCGCGATTGAGACAAAACGCGAGGACCTGTATCTCCAGCTCATCGATCTCGCGGGTGTGCCCTTGAGTCCAGGGGCCGCTGCACCGCCCGATGCCGTCAGGGAACTCTGCCGTGACTATGCTTCGGTGGCCGTCGCCGGTGACGGCGGGAGTCGCGCCGCCGCTGTGCTGGGGGATCGTGCCGTACTCTTAGATCGTTACGATGTGGCCAATCCGGTCTCGGTCGCCCGTCTTGCGCAGCGGTTTCTCGAAGACCCATCTGCGGCGCCGGCGACACCGATTTATCTCCGGCCGCCGGATGTCACGCTACCGGGAAAACCTTAGACGTCCTCGCGCCGGATCGAGACGATAAACACGGCGTCTTCGCCGCTGCTGTCATCCGGGCGGGTCGACAGCACCGTATGACCGTGCTGTGTCGCCGAGCGCGGCACGTTCTTAAGAGGTTCTTCTCCTTTCAAGCGGACATGCAAGACATCGCCTGGGGATATCTTTTCCAGCCTGAGTTTTGTCCTGACAAACGTCATCGGACAAATAAGATCAGTGATATCGATTGAATGTTCTGTAGTCGTTTCTGTCATTTTTACTGTCATTCGATTTCAACAACTTGCGTCCCTAGTTAAAAGTTATTATAACCCCGCACCAACAGAAAAGCTTCGCTGATTTCCCAATAATTTGATCGACCGGAGTCAATTTTAATGACGGACACCCCGAGCCAAAACGAACTTCTTGAACTCACTGCAGATATTGTGTCTGCGCACGCATCGAACAATACCGTTGCCCAGGCCGATCTTCCGCAAGTGATTCGAGACGTCTATTCCACCTTGGCGGGGCTTGGCACCGCAGCGGCGCCGGCTGAAACGCCTAAGCCCGCCGTGCCGGTTAAACGGTCGGTTACCCCAGACTTCATCATCTGCCTCGAGGATGGCAAGAAGCTGAAAATGCTGAAGCGCCACCTGAAGACCGCCTACAACATGACGCCGGAACAGTACCGCGAACGGTGGGGCCTGCCGGCCGACTATCCGATGGTCGCGCCGAACTATGCGAAAAAGCGTAGCTCCCTGGCCAAGAAAATCGGTCTCGGCCGCAAACCGGACGCGCGGAAACGCAGGACGAAGTAACTCGCCTTCGGCCTTCACATTGCATGATCGGCCCTGTACCATCTGGTTTCGTGATCGGAAGGGACGATAAATGACGGCTTCGCGTATCGAGCAACTCTGCATCGACAACGGGATGAAGATGACGGAGCAGCGCCGCGTGATTGCCCGCGTGCTCTCCGAAGCCGACGATCATCCCGATGTTGAAGAGGTTTATAAGCGGGCCTCGGAGCAGGATTCGCGCATTTCCATCGCCACGGTTTATCGGACGATGCGGCTGTTCGAGGATGCCGGCATCGTTGAGCGCCATGACTTCGGCGATGGCCGTGCACGCTATGAAGAAGCGACCGACGAACACCACGATCATTTGATCAATGTGAAGTCCGGAACGGTGATCGAATTTCAGAACGAAGAAATCGAGCAGCTCCAGGAGAAAATCGCTCGGGCGCATGGCCTAAAATTGGTCGGGCATCGTCTGGAACTCTATGGGGTGCCGCTCGCTGAAGGAGATGCCGACGCATGATGTGGTCGCCGGGTAGGAGCGCTGCTTGACTCTCTTCCAGCCGCTCATCATGTTGCGCCCGCTCGAAGCCGCCTGGACGGCTTTAGAAAAGATTTCGGCATGAGGAATAACGTGGCCAAGACCGTCCACATTAAATCCTACGGCTGCCAGATGAACGTATATGACGCCCAGCGCATGGGCGACGTTCTGGCGCCACTGGGCTACAACACCGCAGACGACATGATCGGCTCCGATCTGGTCATTCTGAATACCTGTCATATTCGCGAGAAGGCGGCTGAGAAGGTTTATTCTGAGTTGGGCCGGCTGCGCCTGGAAAAAGAACAACGTGCCGTGTCCGGGCGCCCCATGGTGATCGCCGTCGGTGGCTGCGTGGCGCAGGCGGAAGGCGAAGAAATCCTGCGCCGGGCGCCCTTCGTCGACATGGTATTCGGGCCGCAGACATATCATCGGCTCGGGTTGATGTTGCGTGAGCATGAGAAGACGGGCCGTGCCGTCGTCGACACCGAATTCCCGCCCGAAGATAAATTCGATGCCCTGCCCACTGCCGGCAAAATCGACGGCAGTGCCGCTTTCCTCACGGTGCAGGAAGGATGCGATAAATTCTGCACGTTCTGCGTCGTGCCGTATACCCGCGGCGCCGAGTTCTCGCGTCCGGTCGATCCGGTCCTGCGGGAGGCCAAATTGCTGGTCGGGAAAGGGGCGCGTGAAATCACGCTCTTGGGTCAGAACGTCAACGCTTATCACGGCGAAACCGTCGATGGCGAATGGTCCTTGGGGCGGCTGATCCGGGGCTTGGCGGACATCGACGGGCTTGATCGCATTCGCTACACGACGTCCTATCCCGCCGAAGTTGACGAAGATCTGATCTCGGCGCATCGCGACGTGCCGGAACTGATGCCGTTCCTGCATCTGCCGGTGCAGGCGGGGTCGGACCGCATCTTAAAGGCTATGAACCGGCGCCATACGTCAGGCGATTTCAAGGAAGTGGTAGAGCGCCTGCGCGCGGCCCAGCCGGATTTGGCGTTGTCGTCCGATTTCATCGTCGGCTTCCCTGGTGAGACCGATGCCGACTTCGACGCGACGATGGATCTGGTCCGCGAGGTCGGTTTCGTGCAGGCATACTCCTTCAAGTACAGTCCACGTCCCGGCACGCCGGCCGCCGACATGGAAGGCCAGGTGCCTGAGGACGTGAAGTCCGAGCGCTTGAGAATTCTGCAAGACGAACTGAATGCCCAGCAGATCGCTTTCAACCAATCCTGCGTCGGGCGCGGCATGCCTGTTTTATTCGACCGTCCGGGGTCACGCCCGAGACAACTCGTTGGCCGCAGTCCTTATATGCAGGCCGTTCACGCCGAATTGCCCTCATCTCATTTGGGAGACATCGTTACGGTGACCATCGATCGCGCGAAGCCCAATAGTTTGTCAGCACATGCCGAAACGCCGAAGCGGGAGGCTGTCGCTTGAGCCGCCCCGCCCGGAATGCCGCCCGCTCCGGCCGCAAGAGCGACGCCGTGACCAAACGCAAAAATTTTCCAAAGAACGGGTTGGCGCTGGCCTTGTTCGGTTCGCACCACAGCCATTTGGCGCAGATCGAGGGCGCGCTCGGCGTCGTCATCCACGCACGTGGCAACGAAGTGACGATTGCAGGCGACGCCGAACAAGTGGCCCGTGCCGGCGCCGTTTTGGACTCACTTTACGAGCGGCTTGAAAAAGGTCAGGACGTGGACCGCCCGGAAGTCGATGCCGCGTTGCGGTTCTCGGTCGAGCCGGAGCGAGCGTCTGCGGCGAACGCGACCGGCGTGAGCGTGCGTAACCGTGTGGTCAGTGCCAGAACACCGACACAGGCCGCTTATCTGAAGGCAATCGACGACTCCGAATTGGTGTTCGCCGAAGGACCGGCCGGGACCGGTAAAACGTATCTTGCCGTCGCCAAGGCGGTCGAGCGGCTGGTCAGCGGCGATGTAGAGCGGATTATCCTGTCCCGTCCGGCCGTCGAAGCCGGCGAGCAACTCGGCTTTCTGCCTGGCGACATGCGGGAAAAGGTCGACCCATACTTGCGTCCGCTTTATGACGCTTTGCATGACATGATGCCGGGTCAACAAGTGCAAAAGCGCTTGGAAAGCGGCGAAATCGAAGTCGCACCGCTTGCCTTTATGCGGGGCCGCACTCTTGCTAACGCCTTCGTTATATTGGACGAAGCGCAGAACACCACCGCGGTGCAGATGAAGATGTTTCTGACGCGCCTTGGTGAAAATTCACGCATGGTCATCACGGGCGACTTGAGCCAGGTCGATCTGCCGCGTGGCACGCGCTCGGGCCTTCGTGATGCAAGGGAAGCGCTGTCACAAGTCGATGATATCCGTTTCATCCGCTTTGCCGACAGCGACGTCGTCCGCCACCCGTTGGTCGCCAAAATCGTCCATGCCTACCGTGGCATGGAAGACCGCCGCGGCGCCGGTGCGGAATATCAAACCGACGATAAGGATGACAGCGGAGAAGATGCAGGCTGAGTCCGCCTATTCGGGGAACGCGGGAAATCTGACCATCGATATCGACGTGGACAGCGAGTTATGGGCTGGCGCCATCGACGCCTTGCATCCCTGTGCAGAGCAGGCTGTATCCGCCGCCATCGGTGCCGGGCGGGCGACGATCGACCTTCCAGATGAATTGGAAGTCTCGGTGCTGCTGACATCCGACGCGCGCCAGCGAGTACTGAACAGGGATTTCCGAGGCAAGGACGCACCGACGAATGTGCTGTCTTTTCCGGCCTATGAGGGCGGTGATGTGCCGAATCGTCCCGGCCAAGCTTTGCCGTTGGGCGACATCTCGGTCGCCTTTGAGACCATGAAGCAAGAAGCAGAAACGCAGGACTTGCCAATCGAGGCGCATTTCACCCATCTTCTGGTACATGGTGCGTTGCACCTGCTCGGCTTCGACCACGAAGTGCCTGAAGACGCCGAGCGCATGGAACGGCTGGAAACCGAGATCCTTGCAGGGCTTGGAATCGCTGATCCTTATGCGAATAGTATAGTCGACGGAATGGAAGAATGAGCGGATCAACCCGAAACGGAGAACCTCCGAGTAGCGTCACCGCCGAGTCTGGGCAAGACAACGGACGCGGCGGCATGTCGGAATGGTTTCGCTCATTGGCGCGCGGCGTGAGGCGGTTTTCTGGACCGAACGCGTCGGCCCGCGATACCCTTGAAGAACTGATCGAAGAGCGCGAAGAGAGCGAACTGCCTCTCGACCCCGACGAGCGGCTGCTGGTCGCGAACATCCTCGCCCTTCGTAACCTGACCATTTACGACGTCATGGTGCCGCGCGCCGATATCGTCGCGATCCCTTCGTCCGCGTCCCTTGCGGACGTGATTGAGATTGCCATGCGCGGCGGCCACTCTCGGCTGCCGATCTATCGTGACACCTTGGATGACGCCCAAGGCATGGTGCATATCAAGGATGTGCTCGGATGGCGGGGCAAGGACGATGAGTTCAAGGTCTCGAGCGTCCAGCGTAAGCTGTTGTTCGTCGCGCCGTCGATGCGTGTTCTGGAACTTCTATTGGAGATGCGCGTCAAACGGTCGCATATGGCATTGGTCGTCGATGAGTTCGGCGGCGTCGACGGTTTGGTCACCATCGAAGATCTGGTCGAGGAAATCGTCGGCGAGATCGACGATGAACACGACACGAATGAGGACCCGAAGCTGGAACCCAAACGGGACGGCTCCTGGGTCGCCGATGCACGGGTCGAGATCGAGACGCTGGAAGAAAGTATGGGCCCCATCGCAACAGAGGATGAGCGTGAGGATATCGATACTCTCGGCGGACTCGTTTTTGCGACGGCGGGCCGAGTGCCGATCCGTGGCGAGATTATTTCCCATGAGGGTGGGGTCGAATTCGAAATCCTCGATGCGGACTCCCGGCGCGTTCACCGCGTTCGTGTCAGGCGGAACACGCCCGAGCCGGCGGAAACAGAAACTTCCGCATGACGGGCCCGTTTAAGGTGCCTGCGGCAGTCGATGCCGCGTCGTGGCGCCGTTACGCCGCTGCACTCGTTCTGGGCTTTGCAAGCGCGCTCGCACTGCCCCCTTTCTATGTCGTTCCGTTACTCTGGCCGGGTCTCGTCGGCCTTTGTTTGCTGACGATTACCGCGGCGTCGTGGCGGCAAGCGGCACTTGTCGGCTGGTTGTTCGGTGTCGGCTGGTTTGCTTTTGGACTTTATTGGATCGCTAATGCGTTCCTGGTCGATGCCGAGCGATACGGCTTCCTGGCGCCGGTCGCAGTGGTCGGCATGGCGGTCGGGATGGCGATCTACCCGGCGCTGGCGGCAGTGGCACTCTGGCAATTCATGAAACGGTATCACCTGCCGGCATGGGGCGTGGTGACGGCTTTCGCTTCTTTATGGACGCTCGCGGAATGGCTGCGCGGCTGGCTGCTGACCGGCTTTCCTTGGAACCCGTTGTCCAGTGTTTGGGTGTTCTCCGGTGAGATGTTGCAGGGAGCGGCCTTACTCGGTGCGCTTGGTCTGAGTTTCGTGACGGCCCTCGTCTTCACCGCACCTGTCCTGTTGTTTTCCCCTTCGCTAGAGCGGCGCCGCGCACGTGCCTTGGTCTTGGTGGCGTCGGCCTTGTTGCCGCTTTTCTGGATGGGCGGATGGCTGCGTCTCTCCGGCGCAGGAACGGTCACGCGACCTGACATCAACCTTCGAATTGTTCAGCCGTCGATCCCGCAGGCGGACAAGTGGCGGCCCGAGTTGCGTCAGGGGCATGTGATCCGGCAAATGGCGATGAGTAAGCGACGCCCGGGTCCGGCCGGAGCCCCGACGCATGTGATCTGGGCGGAAACCAACGTCCCGTTCCTGTTGGGGCCGGAGCCGGAGATCGTCTCTTCGCTGGCCGCTACGGTCCCCGAACAAGGTCATCTTATTTTTGGCGCACCGAGGCGCTCGAGCACGGGCGACGTCTTCAACAGTCTGTTCGTCATCGACGGCCAAGGGGACGTCAACGCGACCTTCGATAAGTTTCATCTCGTGCCGTTCGGCGAGTATGTGCCGCTGAGATGGATTCTGCCGTTCGGCAAGCTTGTCGAGAGCCGCGGAGACTTTACCCCGGGTCCCGGTCCCACAACGTTGAAAGTCGATGGACTTCCACCATTCTCGCCGGTCATCTGCTACGAGATCATCTTCGCCGGAGATGTGATTGACTCAGCCGATCGCCCAGAGTGGATCTTGAATATTACGAACGATGGCTGGTTCGGCGCTTCGACAGGCCCCCGGCAGCACCTGGTGCAAGCACGACTGCGGGCTATCGAGGAAGGGCTTCCCGTCGTCCGCGCGGCAAATTCCGGGATATCTGCAGTCATCGATGCTTACGGCCGCGTTCGCAACAGTCTCGGCCTCGGCGAGCAAGGTGTCGTCGATGCGCCGCTTCCGGTGGCTTTGTCGCGTACACCGTTCGCCTTTTTAGGCCATTGGCCGGCGCTTCTTTTGACCGTCATCGGCTTGCTCGCCGGCATCGTGCCGACCTTGCGTCGTCGGATTGTGGAACGTGGATAGGTGGCTAATCTTGTTAGACTCGCGCATTTCATCTGTTCGCCTATAATGAGAATTCGATCATCCCTAACTTGGAGACGGGACATGACAGTTCGCCCGACACATCCGTGAGCCCCACCGGCATCGGAAGAGGTCGCCGCCAGCGCGAATTTCCGGCGGGCACGCCGCATCCCGTCGATGCACACGTCGGCAGCCGCGTCCGATTGCGGCGTACGATGATGGGGATGTCGCAGGAGACGTTGGGCGAAGCCGTCGCCTTAACCTTCCAGCAAATTCAGAAATACGAGCGCGGCGCCAATCGGATCGGTTGCAGTCGCCTATTTCAGTTCAGTCATATTCTGGGCGTGCCGGTATCATTCTTCTTTGAGGATATGCCGGACGGCGCTCTCGGCAAAATGGCAAAGTCGACGGCGAAGGGGCTGTCCGATAATGACCAGCCGGCCCTTGAAGACGACCCGATGATGCGTCAGGAAACCCTTGAATTGGTTCGAGCCTACTACCGGATTTCGGACCCTACCGTGCGCAAGAAAGTTTTTGATCTTCTGCGCGCCATGACGAACTTGCCCGATCAAACCTGAGTCCACGAAAATCATTGGAAATTCTTGACGCCGCGTACGCACGTAGTACAAGTCTGCCGCGCAACAAAAGCGCCGTGGGTGGATTTGGACCGCTTGCCGCCACGTAAAAGACGGAGCTAAGTGGGTGCTCAGACCGACGCAGTTCGGCGGCTCCCCGGTCCAGCTTGGTATCACTTTTTCACTTGGGAGGTCCCGACGTGAGCAGACAGAACTATCTCTTTACCAGCGAATCGGTTTCCGAAGGCCATCCGGACAAGATTTGCGACCGCGTTTCCGATGAAGTCGTTGACGCGATGTTGGCGCTCGACCCGGTTGCCCGTGTCGGCTGCGAAACCTTGGTGACGACCAACCTCGTCGTCATTGCCGGTGAAACGCGCTGTGCCGGGGAACTCTCGCACGCCCGCGTCGAAGAATTGGCGCGCGCCGCGATCAAGGACATCGGTTACGACCAGGACAACTTCCACTGGGCCAATTCCGAAGTGCAGGTCCATCTGCATGGTCAGTCCGCGCACATCGCGCAGGGCGTCGATGCGCTCGGCAACAAAGACGAAGGTGCCGGCGACCAAGGTATCATGTTCGGTTATGCCTGCACCGAAACCGACGTTTTGATGCCGGCGCCGATCCACTATTCGCATCAGATCCTCAAGATCATGGCGGACAAGCGTAAAGCCGGCGAGCTTCCCGGCATCGGCCCGGACAACAAAAGCCAGGTCACGCTGCAGTACGAAAACGGCAAGCCGGTCCGCGCGACCTCGGTCGTGCTCTCAACCCAGCACGACGAAGACTTGTCGCAAGATGACGTCCGCGAACTGGTCCGCCCGATCATCGAAGGCGTGCTGCCGGATGGTTGGATGTGCCCCGAAGAAGAGTTTTATGTGAACCCCACGGGCAAATTCGTCATCGGCGGTCCCGACGGCGACGCCGGTCTAACCGGCCGTAAGATCATCGTCGATACGTACGGCGGCGCAGCCCCGCACGGTGGCGGCGCGTTCTCCGGTAAGGACCCGTCCAAGGTCGACCGCTCCGCCGCGTATGCGGGCCGGTATCTGGCCAAGAACGTTGTGGCCGCCGGCCTCGCGGATCGCTGCTGCATCCAGCTGGCCTATGCCATCGGCGTTTCCAAGCCGTTGTCGGTTTACATTGAAACCTATGGCACCGGTAAGGTCGACGAAGATGCGATCGCCGAAAAACTGCGCGAGTTGGTCGATCTTTCGCCGCGCGGCATCCGCATGCACCTGGAACTCAACAAGCCGGTTTATCGCCGCACCTCGGCCTATGGTCACTTCGGCCGTCAGCCGGATGCGGACGGCGGGTTCTCGTGGGAAAAGACAGACCTCGTCGACGCGTTGAAAGCGGCGTTTTAAGCGCCGCGCTTCTTCGGGAGCGAACCCTTGACGTCCGCACCGAAACGTCCTGACGGCACACCGATCTGGTACGGCCGGCGCAGCAGCCACAAGCTGCGGCCCGGCCGTCGCCGTTTGATGGACGAACTTCTGCCCAGAGTTCAGATCACGCCGCTTTCGGATGGTGCGAAGATCAACCTCGACGATGTCTTCGGCACGGAGCGCGGCGACCTGCATCTCGAGATTGGCTTCGGCGGTGGCGAACACCTCAGCGGCTGCGCAAATGCAGCGCCGGAGACGAGCTTTATCGGCTGTGAGCCTTTCATTGACGGGGTCGCATCATTGCTGGCGGACGTCGAGGAACTCGGTCTCGAGAACGTCCGCGTCTTCTCGGACGACGCCCGGATTCTGCTTGAGGCATTGCCGGATGGTTGCCTCAGCCGGACATATCTGTTGTTTCCCGACCCTTGGCCGAAGAAGCGCCACAACCGCCGGCGCCTCGTCGGTCCCGAGTTTCTGACAACTCTTGCTCGGCTCTCAGCGGACAAAGCTGAGTTTTTGTTCGCATCCGATCACATGGGATATGTCGCCTGGACTTTGGCCGAGGTTCATCGGCATCCGGATTGGACGTGGACCGCGCGCCGGCCGGCCGACTGGCGCGACCCGCCGCCGGACTGGGTCGAGACCCGCTACGAAGCGAAAGCACGCAAGAAGGGTGATCTGCCGGCTTATCTGTCGTTTCGACGCCGCCCCCGGTGACATCCCGAATCCATAACGGCCTTGCGTTAGAAGGGCTTTATGGATATATAACGCACGCCCTTTCGAGGGCGCTCGTTGATCTGATCGATTAATGGGTGGGCCTGGGGCCCGCCTTTTTTAATGCCTGAACGCGGTCAACGTGCCGGTTTAGGTGATGGCGAGAGGTTATAAGTGCCCGGTAACGATCTGGAAGCCCGCGTCGAGAACATGATCTCGCCGGCGGTAACGGATATGGGATTTACCATCGTGCGCGTGCAACTCAGCGGCGACAGCCGCCGCACGCTGCAAATCATGGCCGAGCCCACGGACGGTCGCGAGATGAACGTGGACGACTGCGCCGATATTTCGCGGACCGTTTCCGCTATCCTGGATGTTGAAGACCCGATTGCCGGCGCCTACTCGCTGGAAGTCAGCTCGCCGGGGTTGGACCGTCCGCTGGTCAAACTGACGGATTTCGATCGGTTCGCCGGTTTCGAGGCAAAGATCGAACTGACGGCGCTGATGGACGGCCGCCGCCGATTCAAATGCCGTGTTAAGGGTACCGAGGGTAACGACGTATTGGTCGATGTCGATGGCGAAAGCCTGAGGATCGACTATGGAAATATTACCAAGGCGAAACTGATCGTCACTGACGAGATGATCGCACAGTTAGAGGAACAGAGGGCATCATGAGCGAGATTCTTCTGCAGGCCGGGGACGTTCATGCGCGTCCCGAATTGTTGGTGGTCGCCGATACGGTCGCCAAGGATAAAGGCATCGACCGTGAAGAAGTGTTGGAAGCAATGGAAATGGCGATCCAGAAGGCTGGTCGCTCAAAGTACGGTCACGAGCACGACATCCGCGCGCACATCGACCGCAAATCCGGCGAAATCACGTTGGCCCGCTACATCGAAGTACTGGAAGACGGTGCTGAGCGCGAAAACGAAGTGACGCAGATTTTTCTTGCCGATGCCCTGAAGAAGAAGAATGACGCCACGGTCGGCGACTTCCTGGTCGATATTTTGCCGCCGATCGATTTCGGCCGTATCGCAGCGCAGACCGCCAAACAGGTCATCGTGCAGAAGGTTCGTGAAGCCGAGCGCGAGCGTCAGTTCGAAGAGTACAAGGACCGCGTCGGCGAGATCGTCAACGGTATCGTCAAGCGCAGCGAGTACGGCAACGCGGTTGTCGACCTTGGCCGCGCCGAAGCCGTGCTGCGCCGGGACGAGTCGATTCCGCGCGAACACTTCAACAACGGCGACCGCATCCGTGCGTATATCGTCGATGTCCGTCAGGAACCACGCGGGCCGCAGATCTTCCTGTCCCGTACGCACCCGGATTTCATGGCAGCCCTATTCAAACAGGAAGTGCCGGAAATCTATGACGGCATTATCGAAATCAAGGCCGTCGCCCGTGACCCGGGTTCGCGCGCCAAGATCGCCGTTATTTCTCACGACAGCTCCATCGATCCGGTCGGTCCGTGTATCGGTATGCGCGGTTCGCGCGTCCAGGCGGTCGTGGGTGAACTGCAGGGCGAAAAGATCGATATCATTCAGTGGTCGCCGGACTCGGCATCGTTCATCGTCAACGCCCTGGCGCCCGCCGAAGTCGCGAAGGTTGTTCTCGACGAAGAGAACAACAAGATCGAAGTCGTGGTGCCGGATGAGCAGCTTTCGCTCGCTATCGGCCGTCGCGGTCAAAATGTGCGCCTGGCGTCGCAGCTTTCCGGCTGGGACATCGACATTCTGACGGAAGCCGAGGAATCGGAACGCCGTCAGAAGGAACTCCAGGAACGCTCCAAAATGTTTGTCGATGCGCTGGACGTTGATGACGTTATTGCGCACTTGCTGGTGACAGAAGGCTTCAGCTCCGTCGAAGACGTTGCCTTCGTGCCGCCGGAAGATCTGACGGACATCGAGGGCTTTGACGAAGACGTTGCCGAAGAACTTCAGAACCGTGCGCGCAACCACCTGGCGACCCGCGAGGACGAGTTGAACGCACGCCGTAAAGAGCTGGGCGTTTCCGATGAGATCGCCGAACTTGAAGGCATGACCGGCACCATCATGGTGGCGCTGGGCGAAAACGACGTGAAGAGCCGCGACGATCTTGCCGATCTGGCCGGTGACGAGCTGCTTGAGATGTTGCCGAGCGGGACGATGACGCTGGATGCGGCGAACGAGCTGATTATGCTGGCGCGGGCGCATTGGTTTGCTGACGATCAGGAACCGGCGGAAGAAGCTGCCGAGACTGGCGAAACGGCGGACGCTTAAGGTAGGATTGGGAACCGTATGGCGGCAGTCGCGACAATGACCAGACCTGGACGGGCCAAGGAGCGTGAATCCGAACGGCGTTGCATCGCCACAGGTGAATCGCAGCCGAAGCACGGTCTGATCCGGTTCGTTGTCGGACCTGACGATCATATTGTGCCGGATTTGGGCGAACGTCTGCCCGGGCGCGGTATCTGGGTGACCTCGACGCGCGAAGCATTGTCGCTGGCGATTGCCAAGAAAATGTTTGCCCGCGCGGCGAAACAAGCGGTCGTCGCAGAGAGTGACTTGATCGATCGGGTCGAGGCGATGCTTGCCAAGCGTTGCCAGGACGTGATCGGGTTGGCGCGGCGCTCCGATCAGATGGTGCCGGGCTACGACCGGGTGTTGGAAGCGCTTGAACGTGTGCCGGTCGGCGCCGTCGCAATTGCCTCCGACGCCGGCACCGGGCGGCGAAGTGTCGAATACGGGGCCGGAGATTTGCCGGTCGTACGCGGCCTGACGTCAATGGAAATGGGCGCTGCCGCCGGAAAGGGAACTGTTTCTTTCTTGGCGATGCTGCGCGGTGGCCTTGATGAGACATTGGTACGAGAGAACGATAGATTATCCGGCTTTCGGCCGGAGGGGACGGGCGAAGAAAAATGAGTGATGCAAAAGAAACGCAGGGCGAAAAGAAACGCCTCGGTCTGTCGAAGCCAGGCCGGCTCGAACTGAACAAGACTGTCGAAACCGGCCAGGTTAAGCAGAACTTTTCGCATGGCCGCTCCAAGATGGTCACGGTCGAGAAAAAGCGTAAGCGGACGTATGTCAGCGACAGTGGCGGTCAGCTCTCCGAGCTGAAGGAAGCTGCTGCCGCAGCGACGGCGCAGCTCAAAGAAGAAGCTGCAGCCGAAGCGCCCGCCGCCCCGCCGCCACCGGAACCCGTTGCCGAGGATGCCGACCGTACATCCACCCTGACGGACAGCGAGCGCCAAGCACGCATGCGCGCTCTGGAGTCGGCACGTCAGACCGGCGACGAGGCTGAGACCAGAACCACCGGTCGCGGTAAGCCGCAGCTCTCGGATATCGGCCGTGTTGAGGTCGAGGAAGAACCGGAAATCACCGAAGAAGAAGCGGCGATCAAGGCAGCTCAAGAAGAAGAAGCCAAGCGGCTCGAAAAAGAACGCGAAGCGCGCGCCAAGGAAGCTGACCGCGAGGAAGCACCGACGGCCGAAACCGCGGATTCTGAAGACGAGGATGACGACAAAGCCTCGCGTCGCCGTGCCAAACCTGGTAAGGCCGAGGTTAAACGTCCGTCTCCGGGTAAGGGGGCGCACGAAGAGCGTCGCCGCCGCGGCAAACTCACCATCGCCGAAGCGGAATCCTTCGAAGAGCTCGAGGAACATCGCCGTTCGCTGGCCTCTGTGAAGCGCCAGCGTGATCGTGAACGCGAGCGTCAACGTGAGCACCGCGCCGAAGGCGCCAAGGTGATCCGTGACGTCGTCGTGCCGGAAACCATCACGGTTTCGGAACTCGCCAACCGCATGGCGGAACGCGGTGGCGTTGTCGTAAAGAAGCTGATGGAACTCGGCGTCATGGCGACGATCACGCAGTCGATTGATGCCGATACGGCGGAACTGGTGGTGCAGGAATTCGGTCACCGCGTGAAGCGCGTTTCCGAGTCCGATATCGAAGACGGCCTCAACCTCGGTGTCGAGGACGACGGCGGCGAACAGCTGCCGCGTGCACCGGTTGTTACCGTCATGGGCCACGTCGACCACGGTAAGACGTCGCTGTTGGATGCGTTGCGTGAATCCGATGTCGCCGATCACGAGGCCGGCGGCATCACGCAGCACATCGGCGCTTATCAGATCACGACGCCGGACAAGCACCAGATCACCTTCATCGATACGCCGGGCCACGCCGCGTTTACCGAAATGCGGGCACGTGGTGCCAAGGTGACGGATATCGTCGTGCTCTGCGTTGCTGCCGACGACGGCATCATGCCGCAAACGATTGAGGCCATTGACCACGCCAAGGCGGCTGAAGTGCCTATCATCGTCGCGGTCAATAAAATCGACAAACAGGGCGCAAACACGGATCGCATTAAGACCGATCTTCTCAGCCACGACATTCAAGTCGAGGACATGGGTGGCGACGTGCTCTGCATCCCGGTCTCGGCGCTGAAGAAGACCAACCTGGACAAGCTGATCGAAGCAATCATGCTGCAGGCAGAATTGCTCGACCTGAAGGCTAACCCGACCCGTGCCGCGGAAGGTGTTGTCGTCGAATCCAAGATGGAACAGGGCCGTGGCTCTGTCGCTACGGTTTTGGTGCAGCGTGGCACCCTCAAGGTCGGCGACATCCTTGTCGCCGGGGCCGAATGGGGCCGCGTGCGCGCACTGACCGATGCGAACGGTGCCAAGCTCAAAGATGCTGGACCGTCTGTCCCGGCCGAGGTTCTCGGCCTCAACGGCACGCCGATGGCCGGTGACGAAGTCATCGTCGTCGACAGCGAAAACAAGGCCCGCGAGGTTTCCGAGTTCCGCCAACGTCGCGAACGCGAAGCACGCACGACGGCATCTGCGCGCGGCACGCTCGAACAGATGTTCGAGAAGATCAAGGAAGGCGTTGCCGAGACGTTGCCTGTTATTATCAAGGCCGACGTGCACGGTTCCGTCGAAGCGATCGTCGGCGCACTGCAGAAAATGGCGACCGACGAGGTCGAGGTGCAGGTTCTGCACTCCGGCGTCGGCGGCATCAACGAGTCGGACGTCACCCTGGCCCGCGCTTCCAACGCCCTGGTCGTCGGTTTCAACGTCCGCGCCAACCCGCAGGCGCGTGAAGCTGCGAAGCGGGACGGCGTCGATATCCGTTACTATTCGATCATCTATGACCTCACCGACGACGTGAAGAAAATGCTCTCGGGCATGCTGTCGCCGGATCTGTCGGAAGAACTTCTGGGTTATGCAGAAATCCGCGAAGTGTTCTCGATTACCAAAGTCGGCAAAGTTGCCGGTTGTATGGTCACCGAGGGCCAGGTCAAACGCGGTGCCAAGGTTCGCCTGTTGCGCGACGATGTCGTGATACACGAGGGCGATCTCAGCCAGCTCAAGCGCTTCAAAGACGACGCCCGCGAGGTGAAGGAAGGCTACGAATGTGGTATGGCCTTCGCCAATTACAATGATATCGCAGTGGGCGACAAGATCGAGTGTTTCGAAGTCAAGGAGACCGAGCGCGAACTGTGATCCATAGGGTCACAGGCCGTCGCTCAGCCCGGCAACCGATATGAGCCGTCAACCAGACCGTATCCCGTCGCAGCGCCAGCTTCGCGTCGGTGAAGAAGTGCGCCATGCGCTGGCCCAAGCGTTCGAGCGTGGTGAAGTCCGCGACCCGGCGCTGGTCGGCAAATCGATGACCGTCACGGAAGTGCGGATCAGCCCGGATCTTAAGAACGCGACGGCGTTCGTCATGCCGCTCGGCGGTGGCGAAGCCGAGGAAGCCGTTGCCGCTATTAACCGCGCGTCCTCTTTTCTGCGCGGCTGGGTCGGTAAGCAAGTCCGCCTCCGCCATGTGCCGAAACTGAATTTCCGTTTCGACGACTCGTTCGATGAGGCGGCACACTTGGATTCCCTTCTGCATGACCCGCGCGTCCTTCGGGATGTCGAGCAGGGCCATGAAGAAGAGGAAGAATAAGCCGTGGGCCGGCGCAAAGGCAGGCCCATTCATGGCTGGCTGATTCTGGATAAACCCGAGGGGCCGTCGTCGAACGGCTGTGTCGGACGCATCAAGCGCCTGACCGGTGCGGCCAAAGTCGGCCACGGCGGCACGTTGGACCCCTTGGCGAGCGGCGTCCTGCCGATTGCCCTCGGTGAAGCGACGAAAACTCAGCAATTCGCCATGGATCATACGAAAACGTATGAATTTACAATATGTTGGGGCATCTCAACGGCGTCGCAGGACGCCGAAGGCGAGGTCACGGCAGAAAGCGATGTCCGGCCGACGCAGGCAGACATCGAGGCTGCGTTGCCGCAATTTATCGGCGAAATCGAGCAGGTGCCGCCGGTATTTTCGGCCGTCAAAGTCGATGGCGAGAGGGCTTATAAGTTGGCGCGGCGTGACGAAGAGGTGACGCTGCAACCCCGGACGGTGCGGATCGATGATTTGCGCCTGTTGGATTGTCCCGATACCGACCACGCAAACCTGGAAATGGTATGCGGCAAGGGGACTTACGTCCGCGCCCTGGTCCGTGATCTGGCCTTGCACTTGGGTGCCGAAGGCCATATAAGGCGCCTCAGACGCACTGCCGTCGGGCCTTTTCTTATTGAGAAGGCCTTTTCGTTAGAACGTTTCGATGGAGACGGAGACAACGATGCGGCGCTGCTTCTAAGCGAATTTCTGCTTCCCGTTGAGACCGTGCTGGACGACATCCCGGCACTGGCCCTGACAGAGCAGGAAGCGCGAAGGCTCCGTCAGGGGCAGGGCGTTCCCGTCCTCCCTGTAGCGCAGCGCTCTCCGTTGCGGGATATCTCGCAGGGGGATCTCGTGCAGGCAAAAGCCGACGGGACGCTGGTGGCCTTGGCGCGAATTATGGGCGGTGAAATTAGACCCGTCCGCGTCATGAACCTTTAGATTAGGAGATAACGATGTCGATTACTGCAGAGCGTAAGCAAGAGCTCATTAACGAGTATGCGACCAACAAGGGCGACACGGGTTCGCCCGAGGTCCAGGTGGCCGTTCTTTCCGAGCGGATTTCCAACCTGACCGAGCACCTTAAAACGCACAGCAAAGATTTCCATTCCCGGCGTGGCCTTCTCATGATGGTTGGTCAGCGCCGCCGCCTTCTCGACTATCTGCGCAAGAAAGACGGGAAGCGTTATGAAGACCTGGTGAAGAAACTGGGTCTGCGCCGCTGATGTGGCGCGGCGGGGCATCGCGCAGGTGCGCATGCCCCGTGGCCGGCGTCGGCCGCTTCATGTTTTCAGCAAGCTGGATGGATGTTCGCGGACGGCGCCTCGCCCTTTACCGAGGTGGTGAAGGGTTGCGCGCGGTCTGAGTGCCGTGCGTTGTCCGTATGATGAGGAAAGAAACTATGTTCAAAGAATTCCGAAAAGAAATCGATTGGGGTGGTAAGACCCTGGTCCTTGAAACGGGTAAAATTGCCCGCCAAGCCGACGGCGCTGTGATGGCGACCCTCGGTGAAAGCAAAGTGCTCTGCACCGTCGTCGGTGCGAAGTCCCCGAAACCGGGTATCGACTTCTTCCCGCTGTCTGTCCACTACAACGAAAAAGCGTTCGCCGCCGGTAAAATTCCAGGCGGCTTTTTCAAACGTGAAGGTCGTCCGACCGAGCGTGAGACCCTGATCTCGCGCCTGATCGACCGTCCGATCCGTCCGCTGTTCGTCGATGGTTTCAAGAATGAAACTCAGGTGATCTGCACGGTCGTCTCGCACGACCTGGAAAACGAAACCGACGTTTTGGCCATGATCGGCACCTCGGCGGCGTTGACGATTTCCGGCCT
>Ga0181606_10001823_pt1 | contig 18499 bp, 22 predicted proteins | sample 041ome_10_FD_132994 | JGI IMG/M metagenome (GOLD analysis project Ga0181606, IMG submission 132994) | Coastal salt marsh microbial communities from the Groves Creek Marsh, Skidaway Island, Georgia - 041412US metaG (megahit assembly) | ecosystem: Environmental > Aquatic > Marine > Intertidal... | reverse complement strand
CACTTCGCCCCCCAAGGATGTAATCACCCTAATTTTGACGCAGTTGGCGCAGTACTCATTGACGTAGATGGTGTAGGGGTTGACCTCATAGGCGCCTGATAGACTCAGGAATTGAGTTTGGTAATTCAAGGGCACGTCAACAGTGTAGCCTTGAGCGTTGAGTTGTTGGTAGCGCAGTCCAAATTTGAGGCTTCGCGCATCGATGGGGCGACCTAGAGATTTATACCCCATGAGCGCAACACCGGTAGAACGGCCTGGCTCTAGGGTAGAGAGGCGCTCGTTGTCGCTGTTTTTGTAGTAATACGAGCTGCTTACGGCGCCTACCTCAAAGCTGATCGCCTGTCCCCAAAAGAACTGGGGGATCAGGAGTATAAAAATAAGCAGTTTGTTCATCTGACAGATAATGTAGTAAATTTACAAAAACAACCCACCCTTGCGGAGTTCTGCAGCAACATTTATTCTTTTGTGTGTTTTGTGGGCATTGGCCCCAGCTGCCTTTGGGCAGAGGTTGCTCAAGGAAGCTTGGCCAGGGATGAGTGTGCTGGTTCAAAGCCCCAGGGTTTCGCAAACGGCTGCTCTGCCGTTTTCAACGGTTAGTCAAACCAAGAGCGCTCATTATTATGGGTTTGAAGTACCTGATGTGCCTGTGTTTCTTCCAACAATTTCAGGCCCGAACATCAAGATTTATCCCAATCCATTTGTTGCCCAGTTCACCATAGCCATTTCTCGAGAATTCTCTGACTATGAAGTTCGGTTGTACACCACCACAGGTCGAGAAATTCCCAGCACCGTCTGGCGTAATGAACAATCCCTCACCATTCAGCCCAGGGTATTTGAGCGGGGCTTACTGATTGCGATGATGTATATCGATGGGGTGCTCTATGCCAAAAATGTAGTGGCGCAATAAACTATCTCAGCAACGGGCTAAGTGCTTCGAGCAAAATGGGTTCCATTACTTGATACCCAGCCACATTGGGGTGAACGGGGTCATAGCCTAAAGGTGATTTAAGCCCGAGTTGTTCATCCACCATGGGGGTGTAAAAATCGACAAATACTAGGTTTTTTTCTACGGTCCATTGATGCAGTTGTCTGTTTAGGTCAATCACTTGTTGGGTCGGTATAATCTCTGGACGCCAAGGAAACGAATTGGCGGGTAGTACAGAGCAGATGACTGGAGTGATGCCGTGAGCTAAGGCTAGCTCAGCCATACTTTGGATATTGCCCAAGGTTTCTGTTAAGGTGATGGGCCCCGTGTTTTGCGCGATGTCGTTGATGCCGGCAAGTATCACAACAGCCTTGGGTTTTAGTTCAAGCACGTCTTGTCTGAGTCGAAGGAGCATTTGGGGCGTGGTTTGCCCGCCAATCCCTCGGCCGACAAATCCGTGATCCTCAAAAAATTCGGGACGCATGTCGGCCCATCCTTGGGTGATGGAATTTCCCATAAAAACGACCTGAACAGGTGTTTTTTCACGGAGGATTCGCGCGTTGTCGCTTTGGTACTTTTGGCCCTGATGCCAATCTTGTGCGGATAGTAATGCCATGCTCGTTAGGGCGATGAATGCAAAAAGTTTTTTCATAAGCTGGAGCCGTAAGGGGGGTTGGCTTCCAGAGGTGGGAATCGCTCGTGAAAGTCAGCCTTGGCCTGTTCTAAAATACGCAAAAACCCTTGGTTTTTTTCGTATTGCTTGTCCTTGTACAGTTGAATCCCCAGTCCCTGTCCGTATATTCCCAGGTGGTCGGTGTGGTAGAGGTGCATTTGGTAAAAGGGCAAAGCCCAGGCATAGGTGTCGTTTCGGTGTTTGAGGTGAACCAATATGCCATTTGGCCTCAGTTCAAGGACCGCCCGAACGTCAGGGGCCTGTTGGAGTTCTGGAAAATATTCGCCCAAGCGCAAAGCAGCTACCTTGAAATAAGCAGAACCCACTCGTCCCTTTTTGAGGATGTCCCAGATTGAAAAGGCAGGGCCAACCAATTGATCAAATGCCTTTTTGGTCTTTTTGTCGCTGTATGAAGTGAGTGCTATCATGTGTTTTGGGTGTATTTTCTCAGAGAGATAAAAAGAGGAATAAACATAGAAAAGGCTACGATACCTGGAAGAATCCAAGCAGTGGGCATCCAAATTAAGGCACAACCCAAGAGAAGCAGTTGAAATCCAAGTCCGTATATAGAGACCAGCGTCATCAGCCAAGGTTGAGGCAAGGACTCCTGATATGCTTTGGGATCTAAAGCGTGAATGGTTTTGTCAAATACGCCATAGCATATCTGGTAACACTGGTACATGAGGTTGACTGACCACTGGGATTCGCCAGGAAGGGCTTCAGGGACCTTGTACTCAAAAACCTTACTGGTATTATCGCCCCCGGAGAGTCTATTGCGCAAAATTACGTAGTAGTAATTGTATAAGGTGCCTTGAAGTTGCAGAGAGACAAATGCGGCCACCCACCAGATCCACGATCCGCCACTGATCCACCAGACACCCCCCAATAAAATAAAGTTGAGCAGTATGTCAAACACACTGTCCAGATATCTTCCTGTATAACTCGGTTGGTTGTTGAGTCTAGCTAGTGCCCCGTCAGCTCCATCGATGACGGATTTGATCAATAAAAAAAGCAAGGTGATTTTATAGTGGCCCTCGATGAGGGCATAAAAGGCTACCAAACCTGCTACACCAAAAAGCAACGTGAGGTGAATCGAGGTTACCCAAGTGTTTTTTAGCGATATGGCCATTCGGTCCGATAAGGGTCTTCCGTAGTCAGATAAATCAATGAATCGGTATTGAGCTCCTAGTTTTTTCATCCACACGGTTTCAGTTATGCAAGGTACTACCCAAAAACAAGAAAAGGCCGCTTTTGGCGGCCTTTTACCTGTAAAATTTGTGTTATTCAGACTTAGCTACAGCCAAGCTATATACAACTAATCCAAATCCAATTTTGTTGATGGCATCACCGATGTTGTAAACAACATCTAGATTAAGTCCACCGAAAATACTGTCATACCAACCTGGAGTACCTGCCATGTATCCGATAGGATAGATAGCCCATCCTACTAGGACAAACCAGCTCAACATTTTGTGGGCTGATAGTACAGCACCACCTGCAGCAGTAGCTAGTTTTTTGGCTTCACCTATCCAGATGTCATACACGATGACAAAATAGGCGATACCTGAAATTAGTCCCCAAACTTGTGCATTGTCTCTGTCAATAGTTTCTCCAAAGTACCCAGTGACCAACATCACCAAAGAAAGGAAGATCATTCTCCACATCAATGATTTTTTGGCTCCAGCAGCTTTGAGGATTAGATAAAACTCTACGCACATCAGCGGCACAGTTAATACCCAATCTACATAGCGGAAGAATGTTGGAGATTCGCCAAAGGCGGCCCAATAATCCCTCATGTACCAGTAGTGTACTGCGGCGATAAAAGTAATCAAACCGGATACGAGGATAGAGGTCCTCCATTTACGGTCAAATCCATTCATCGACAAAAAGAAAAATGCCGAAGCGGCCATCATCGCCATACATCCAACAAAGAATGTAAAGCCAACGTAGTCATTTGGTGCCATCTGAGACGCCAAAGGAAGCATGCTTAGTAATTTTGTCATGGTTGATTGATTTTTGTTTGATTAAACTATTATAAAGTTAAACAAAATATTCATCTTTCAAAATTAAAAATGTAAATTCAATAAATTAGTATCATAATATTTTGAGATGACACAAAAATACAGTCTAATTTTTACCGTATTAATTATTTGGCTTTCGCTGTATTTAAGCCCGATCGCAGAGATTTATCTCGCTGGTTTTTTTTCCCTCACCTTGGGTTTAATGCATGGTTCTTTTGATATTTTTTTGTTTAAGTCATTGATTGCCAAAGCAGAAAACAAACAGATGTTTGTTTTAATTACTTATTACTTGATTTTTGTCGTACTCATCTTTTTTCTGGTGTATGGGGCCCCTGTTTTTGGTTTTTGGTTCTTTTTATTGGTGAGCAGTTATCATTTTGGGGAACAACATCTGCACACCAGACCATTAAAGTATGTACCCAGAGTACACTATTTGATTTATGGATTTTTCTTATTTGGGATGTTGATCAGCAGTCATCTCGATGAAGCAGCTGCCTTGTTACTCCCCATGACCGGATATTCATTCACAGAACTGCCTTGGGAAGTTATGACCATTTCTACCGGAATTCTATTGTCCTTGTTATGGATGCTTGAATATCGGGCATTTCGCGGGAATACCCTGCAGGAGGTATTTTATCTGTTGCTTTTCTGGGCCGTATTTAACAGCACTGATCTAGCCCTTTCATTCGGGTTGTATTTTGTGCTTTGGCACGCGTTGCCTTCTGTAGTGGATCAGATCAACCAAACATTCGGTAGTTTTACTAGAAACCACCTCAAGTTATACCTGGTCAAAGGACTACCCTTTTGGGGGGTAGCTCTTTTAGGCTTCAGTGGTTTACTTTGGGCCAATGCGGAACTTCAAGGAAGCCTGTTTCCCGTATTACTAGCCGCAGGTGTAGGAATCACATTTCCCCACATACTTTTAATCGGTAGACTCTTTAAGCAGTCCAACCCTTAAAAGTATGTTAAACAGTACTCACCTAATAGTATTACTATTATATTTGTTAAATGCAGCACTTATCCATCAACCTTACGGTGCACGAGAAGCTTTATCTCAAAGACCCTTTGTCTTCTGACCTGGGTAAGAAGATCGTGAAGCATGGAGTGGCTATGATTGAGTCCTTGGGATTTGAAGAATTCACTTTTAAAAAGTTAGGTGCTGAGATACAATCCAATGAGAGTTCTATCTACCGTTATTTTGAGAGTAAACACCAATTATTGCTTTATTTGATCAATTGGTACTGGTCATGGATGGAATACCAAATCGTGTTTTCCACCTCCAGCATGACGGATGCACCACTCAAGTTGAATAAAGCTATCGCTTTGTTAACTCAAAAATGGCCAGACAATTCTTTGGTCGCCGGGATTAATGCAGCCCAATTGCAGCGGGTAATTATCACGGAAGCGCCCAAAGCCATGCACACCAAATCTATTGATAAAGAAAATGAGGAGGGTCTATTTGGTGTCTACAAAAGGGTGATACAACGGGTAAGCGATATGGTCATGGACATAAACCCAAAGTACGCATACCCACATATGTTGATTACTACCGTGGTAGAAGGTGCTCATCAGATGCGTTTTTTTGCAGATCATCTTCCAACGATCACTGATCAAGTAGATAATCAAGCTCCATTCGTCGAATCATTCTATCAAGATCTTATCCAAAAAACCATAATTCGATGAGAAATAGCTATACACATATCGCTATTGTTTGGTTTTTTGTGCTGTCCTTTATGACGGGAAACGTATTTGTCTTTGCAGATATCGATTCAAGGTTAAACACTCAACTGGAGTGGTCGGATTCCCCGGATGACTCATCTGCAGAGGGAGGGGATTCTTTGGTAAAAGTTGGCTGGGATGAAGAGAAAATATTGGATCATCCCCAAGCCGCTGCGCTATATGATTCAATCATTATCGTACACCACAACTGGGTGTATGCAGATCATTTTCCACTAGGTGAGGCTAGGGATATTTTAGATCCCCCAGACAGGGCCTAATTCACTCAGTTTTCACGGATTATTATCATCTGCCTTTCGGGGCTAAACCTTCATTTATATGTTTAAGTATTTAAAGTCGGATCTTCCGGCTAGTATTGTTGTTTTTTTCGTGGCCTTGCCCCTGTGTTTAGGCGTGGCCTTGGCCTCAGGAGCTCCGTTATTTTCAGGGTTAATCGCGGGAATTATCGGAGGAATTGTCGTAGGTGCGCTCAGTGGCTCTCAAGTAGGAGTTAGTGGACCAGCTGCAGGATTGGCCGCTATTGTACTGACAGCTATCAGTACCTTGGGTAGTTTTGAGGCATTTTTAGTGGCCGTGGTTTTAGCAGGTGTACTTCAACTTGTGTTGGGTATTGCAAAAGCCGGTGTAATTGGCTATTTCTTTCCAAACTCTGTCATAAAAGGTATGCTTACCGGGATAGGAATTATTATTATCCTCAAGCAAATACCCCATTTTTTCGGGTATGATGCGGATCCCAATGGAGAGATGTCCTTTATCCAACCTGATGGGGAAAATACCTTTTCTGAGTTGTTGCGCACCGCCGAACATGTCAGCTTAGGCGCCACAACCATAGGTTTTATTGGACTCGGTATCATGCTCTTTTGGGATCTATATCTATCTAAAAAGGGCAGGTTTTTTCAAGTAGTGCAAGGGCCTTTGGTAGCCGTAGCTATGGGTATCACCTATTTTATGATGACTCAGGGAAATACAATTTGGGCGATCGATCCTATTCATTTAGTCTCTGTACCTGTACCTGGGGATTTGGGTGATTTTTTTGGCCAATTTACATTTCCTGATTTTGGTGCCATCGGTCGAACAGAGGTATGGGTTATCGCATTTACCATAGCTCTAGTAGCTAGTTTAGAGACCTTATTAAGCGTAGAAGCGACGGATAAATTGGATCCAGAAAAAAGAGTGACTCCAACCAATCGCGAATTGATGGCGCAAGGTGTAGGAAATATATTTTCCGGATTGGTGGGTGGTATCCCCATTACACAAGTCATTGTGCGCAGCTCTGCCAATGTGCAATCGGGCAATAAAAGCAAGCTTTCAGCTATTTTACACGGCGTCCTTTTATTACTTGCTGTATTACTGATTCCGCTTTTACTGAACAAAATCCCACTTTCTGTATTGGCAGCAGTGTTGTTGTTGGTCGGTTACAAACTCGCTAAGCCCAGTTTGTTTTTTACCATGTACCGCATGGGCTGGAAACAATGGGTACCCTTTGCCACCACGGTACTTGGGATTGTTTTTACCGACCTTTTGATCGGCATCAGTCTTGGGCTTGGAGTGGGTGTGTTGGTTATTTTGATCAAGAGTTATCAAAATTCACATTTCCTACATCTGGAAGATCAGAGTAATGGTCGTCCTAAATTTAAGATGACCCTAGCGGAGGAGGTGACGTTCTTTAATAAAGGAGCTATTATCCGTGAGCTTGAGGCCTTACCAGACCACACTTTGTTAGAAGTAGATGTGCGCAAGACTAGATATTTGGACCAAGACATCATTGAAATTTTTCAAGATTTTGCCGTAAAGGCACAGACCAAACAGATTGATATACGTATCAATTCGGAGCGTGGGATCGTGGACAATCCTAAAGATCTCATGGCATTTTTTCAACTAGACAAACAATCGATATAAATAGGGGGCATGAAAACACTAACAGCAGAACAACAAGCGAAAATCACCCCAGACCTTGCTATTCAATTACTCAAGGATGGTAACAAACGATTTGTGGAAAACACAAAAATCAACAGGAACTTGATGGAACAAGTCAATCAGACCAGTGAAGGCCAATACCCCTTTGCCACGATTTTGAGCTGTATTGATTCCCGGGTTTCAGCAGAACTTATATTTGATCAAGGTATCGGGGATATTTTTAGTATCCGCATTGCGGGCAACATAGTCAATAAGGATATTTTGGGCAGTATGGAGTTTGCCAGTAAAGTAGCGGGCACCAAAATCATTGTGGTTTTGGGACACACCAACTGTGGAGCCGTTAAAGGAGCCTGTGATGGCGTGGAGTTGGGTAATTTGACTCATTTGCTCGATAAAATCACCCCAGCTATGGATTTGATTGATTCTCCCAAAGAAAAAGAGCTGCGCAACAGTAAAAATATCGATTTTGTGGATGCAGTGGCCAACGCTAACGTGGACCGAACAGTCGTTTTGATCCGAAAAAACAGCCCTATTCTGGCTGAAATGGAAGATTCAGGCTTGATTAAATTGGTGAGTGGGATGTACGATATCCAAACAGGTGTCGTCAGTTTTCACGCCTAATTCATGGATTCAATTACTGTGGGGCGGCCGAAGGCCGCCCCACTTTTTTATACCGGCTCCCAGATTTGATGATCAGTCAGTTTGTAGGAGCCCAAGTGTTCAAACGTGCATTCACTAGGGAGTAGCAAAGAGAGGAATTCGCCCCCTTGATTGCTTTGATACAAATGGTATGTTTTTCCCACTATGGGGGTAAATTTAAAGTGGGCTCGATAGACGCGTTCATTGCTCTCAACACGTTCTTTGAGCGCCAGGTATTGTTGTTTTATGGCATCAAATTGAGCTTCCAACATAGAGTTGGCGACGACCACTTGCTGGGTTTTCCACCCCTCAATATCATCCATTTCTATTTTAGGGGCACCTACGGAAGTTGCATAGGGGGTTAATGCAGCGTCATAACGTCCTGTTTGCTCGTTGTACTTGACTTGATCTGGTTTTTTCATGATCGCTTACTTATTTTATTTTGACTGATGCTTCTCTGTCGGGAACAGCGAAATCTTCCTTGTTCAAAAATACGTTTTTGTAGGTGTTTGGTCGATCTACCTTGAACTCGAGCACGCCATAATTTAAAACTCGACTCTTTCATTTCACGCCGCATCAACTTGATCACCTCTGATTCTGCTACGCCAAATTGGGCTTTGATGGCATCAAAAGGTGTCCGGTCCTCCCAGGCCATTTCGATAATTCGGTCGATGGCTTTGTCGTCTAAATTTTTAAGTTCTGTTTTTTTGGCCATGGATCAATACATATCAGGTTGTTCTATTATTTTTTCTGCGCGAACGATCAGTTGCTGTTGTTCCTCAGAAGGGATTTTATCCCAAAGGGCATACATCATCCGCATGCGTTCGTTTTGCCCCAATAGCGGTCGATGTACCCCGAGAAATCGCCAATACAGGGCGTTGAAAGGACAAGCCGAATCACCCAAACGTTCCTTGGGGTTGTAGCGACATCCAGTACAGCTTTTCCCCATTTTATGTAGGTAGTTGGCACTGGATATATACGGTTTAGTGGCTAGTTTACCCCCATCCACAAATTGGCTCATACCTAAAGTGTTGGGCATTTCTACCCATTCAATAGCGTCTATATACACGCCTAAATACCAAGATTCAATCGCTTTTGGTGCCACCCCCAACAACAGGGCTAGATTGCCTGTCACCATCAACCGTTCTATATGATGCGCATAAGCATTATCCAGGGTGTGTTGGATGCTTGATTTCACGCAGGCCATTTGTGTTTGAGCCGTCCAATAGAAATCGGGTAGTTTATTTTGGTGATCAAAGAAGTTTAGGTCGGGGTAGCCAGGCATGTGTGCCCAATAAAAACCGCGAACATATTCCCTCCATCCAATTAGTTGACGTACAAACCCCTCTACTTGGGCCAACTCAATACGTTCTGGTGATTTTTTCCAGGCTTCTATGGCGGCCTCAACCACCTCTTGTGGACTGATTATTTTTGTGTTCAGGCAGAAGGAAAGTCTGCTGTGAAATAAAATAGGTTCATCGGGATGCATAGCATCTTGGAATCGACCAAAGTGGGGTAATAAATGCTCGACAAAATGCCTGAGTAGCCGTTCAGCTTCTTCCCGGGTGGTCGCCCAAAGAAACTGTCCCGGCTCGGGAGATTTCCCCATGGTTTTTACCCCATGCTCTTGCAGCATGGATAAAATGCTGTCTATTTCTGGATCGAATACGGGAGCTTTGGGGAGGCTAGGGGTGCCGTTCCATGTTTTGCGGTTCTCTGTGTCAAAATTCCATTGGCCACCTTCTGGTTGTCCCGATGAGGTCATCAAATACCCCGTTTTTTTTCGCATGGCCCGATAAAAAAACTCCATGGTATAGGTTTTTTTATCCTTAAAGTGCTCTTGCCAGTCTGTGCGTGAAGTCAAAAAGTGCTGGGTGTCCTCAACAGTTATCGGGATGGATTGTTGGTCACACCAATCCTTGAGCTGCTTGTCCAATCGGTATTCATCTGGCCATAGGTACCCAAATGATTGGAACCCTTGGGTCTGAATCAGCTCGTCAATGTTTTTAATTAAGTCTTGTCGATTTCTTGGATCGTCCAGTTTGTAGTATATGAATTGGTGACCCTGTGCTGACATCTGTTCGGCAAATCGGCGCATGGCCAGAAAAAAGGCCAATACTTTTTGCACGTGGTGGAGTGCGTAATCCGTCTCCTGCCGCATCTCGCACATCAGGTAGGTCACCTGCGGATCTGCCTGTTGAAACCAAGTGTGTTTTGGGTTGAGTTGGTCGCCTAATATCAGTCGAAGTGTCTTCAAAATAAAGCGGTTTGTAGCCAAGTCTTTTGATGAAGACCTTTTGGGTCGTATTGCTGCGCTTGACGCTCCATACTAAACACTCGTGCCCTGGGGTCATTTCCCACGCCAGCAACGTACATCCAGTTACCGTAGTTGGAGGATGGGTCGTAATCGATTAAAAGCGATTCAAAGTAAGCGGCTCCCCAACGCCAATCGATACCGAGCTCATGAACTAGGTAGGACGCAACATTTTGTCGTCCCCGATTACTCATCCAACCCGTTTCAGCTAGTTCGATCATATGTGCATTGACAAAATCAACCTGAGTTTGACCGTTGATCCATTGGCCCCAGGATCCATGGGTAGGGATCGGTTTAGGACTTCTCCACGGATTTCCTGAACGATTATTTTTCGATTGGGGTACTTCAGGACTGGGATGTTGGGCAATACCGGTTGCGTTGAAAAATAATGACCCGTATTTCATGGCTGTGTAGGCAAAAAATTCCCGCCATAACAACTCAAAAATCACCCAATAGGTGTCTTCATTTTTTATGTGTTTCGCTTCAAACTCTTTTATCGTTCGGTAGATTGTTCTGGGAGAAATACATCCCAAGGCCAGATAGGGGGAAAATTTAGTGGAGTAGTCCACTCCCAGCATACCATTTCTGGTGTGTTTGTACCAAGCTACTTTTTGGGTTTCAAAGGTGTATTGATGAAGTCTTGCTTGGGCAGATATGCATCCGCCTTGAAAGGGAAACGCAGAGTGAGCGGGTTGAGTCACCGATTTAATTCCCCAAGAACTGAGATCGGGAATGGGGTGAATTTCAGGGGGTGTAGCACTTAATTTTCTCGGCTGGTGCGCCGCTTTAATTTGGAGATTTCGCTCTACTTTTTTTCTGAACTCTGTAAAAATCCACGGCAGGTCTTTTAATTCGAAACCCAGTTGCTCGGGTTCAATCAACAAACTGTTGTGGTGAAACACCCACTCAACAGTACACGCTTTTTGACAATCTGCTATACGCGCTTTTTCTTCGGGCATCCAGTGGTGTTGGGCGTACACTCGAATAGCTTTGTTTTTAGTGACTAATTCCGCAAGACCTTGAGCGGTATCTCCTCGGTGATAACAAAGTTCAATGCCCAGTTCCGCTAAATCATGTGCTAGCTCAACCAGTGCTTCAGCAATAAATTGCGCTCTGAAGTTTCCAGTTTTTCGAAATCCCCAAGGCGTTTGGGTGTAATCCGTCTGGTCAAAACAATAATAGGCGATTACTCGGTCGTGAATCCTTGTCGCTTCAGCCAGACCTGAGTGGTCTTTAACCCGTAAATCATTGGTGTACCAAATTATTGCCGTGTTCATTTCCCTTTTTTTCGACATGCATCACTGCAATAAATTACCCTATCCCAATCTCGTTCCCATTTCTTTCGCCAGGAAAAGGGTCGTTGACAAGCCGGACATGTTTTTTGAGGTAGATTACCCTTAGCAATAGTTTTTTGGGCAGAATTGCGCAAAAGTTTTAGTCCTTATTGATGTATTGGTGCAACTCAGCCATTTTTTCTGGCTTGTTGAAAATTCCGCTGTAGAATACAGTTACTGTGGATGATGCATCATCTTTAACTCCCCGGGATGAGACGCACAAATGCTTGGCATCCATGATCACCGCAACATCGGTTGTCCCTAAAACTTCGATGAGTTCTTGACCTATTTGGTTGGTTAAGCGCTCTTGAACCTGAGGTCTAGCTGCGTAGTACTGTACAATTCGATTGAGTTTTGACAGACCAATTACTTTGCCGTTAGATCGGTAGGCGACGTGTGCTTTGCCAAAGATGGGGACAAAGTGGTGCTCGCAATTCGAGTAGAAACTGATGTTTTTTTCGACCAACATTTGGTTGTATTGAAACTTATTTTCAAACAAGGTCATCGCAGGCTTGTTTTTGGGGTTTAATCCACCAAAAAGTTCCTCTACATACATCTTGGCCACTCGTTTCGGGGTCCCTCTAAGTGAATCATCGGTAAGATCCATACCCATCACTTCCATGATTTGGGCAAATAACTCCGCAATTTCTAATTTTTTTTGTTCGTCGCTTTTGACAAATGCGTCTGCGCGCATCGGGGTCTCGATGCTAGTGGCTGAATGGGCATCACCTAGTTCGTCTTCTAGGTCGATTTGATGTTTAGACAGGGTATTGAACATAGTTTCTGGGTGTTTCGTAGAGTGTAAGACTCCATGACTGCTCGGGTTTCATATGGGGTTTGAGCCACTGATAAATGACCCGGGCTATATTTTCTGCCGTTGGATTAAGCTGGCCAAACTCGGGTACATCTAGGTTGAGGTTTTTGTGATCGAGCTTGTTGGTCACCTCTTTTTTGATCAGATCAGACAACGCTTTTGTATCCACTACATAGCCAGTTTCAGGATCAATGGGTCCTTTTACGCAGACAATTAATTCGTAATTGTGTCCGTGAAAATTCGGATTGTTGCACAATCCGAAAACGTCTTGATTTTTTTGGGCATCCCAGGCTGGGTTGTGAAGCCTGTGCGCAGCGTTAAAGTGTTCTTTTCTGAAAATGGCAGCGTGTTCCATACGAACAAAGATATTAATTTGTTTAACAATTTTATAAAACTGTTAAACAAAAGTGTATTTTTGTTTCAAGTTAACTGATATGTACGAACTACACACCAAACAAAAGTTACCCATTTCTGTGGAAGAGGCTTGGGGATTTTTTTCTGATCCAAAAAATCTAAAAGAAATTACACCACCTTATATGGGGTTTGATATTTTGTCTGGTGCTGACCGAAAGGTTTATGCTGGACAAATTATTCGCTATACGGTAAAGCCCTTATTGGGGTTGAAGTTACATTGGGTAACCGAGATCACCCATGTGGCACCTGGACAATTTTTTGTCGATGAGCAGCGTTTTGGGCCGTATACCTTTTGGCACCACAAACATTTTTTACACCCCATTGAGGGCGGTGTGGAGATGGAAGATTGGGTGCATTACAAACTACCTATGGGACCTTTAGGTCAATGGGCTCATGCGCTATTTGTACGCAGACAACTTCAAGGAATTTTTGATTACCGCACCGAAAAATTAAACAGCCTTTTTGGCACATATACCGATAAACGTTGAAAAATATATTCATTGTAGGAGGAAGTTCAGGAATTGGACGGGCACTGGTAAAACTGTTGGCCCAAGAACACCATGTTTGGGTCGCGTCTAGATCCGCTGAAGCGCTCAGCGATGTGCGATGTACGCACATCGCATTTGATGCGTGTACAGACACCTTGGATGTGACTCAGTTACCCGAACATTTAGACGGGTTTGTCTATGCGCCAGGCAGTATTAACCTAAGACCTTTCTCTGGATTGAAACCGGAGACATTTGCCCAGGATATGGAAGTGAATTTTTTGGCTATGGTGCGCGTATTGCAAAGTGTGTTGCCCAAACTCAAGAAGTCCGAGGCGGCGAGTATTGTCTTGTTTAGTACGGTAGCCGTCTCTGTAGGAATGCCTTTTCACACATCCGTCGCAGCGGCCAAAGGAGCTGTTGAGGGTTTTGCACGAGCACTAGCCGCAGAATTAGCGCCCAAAATACGGGTCAACGTAGTTGCTCCTTCTTTGACCGACACTCCACTGGCCAATAAGTTCCTCAACAACGAACAGAAAATGGAAAACGCCGCGCTAAGGCATCCGCTAAAATCGGTAGGTACGGCCGATCAAATCGCCCAAACCGCTGCTTTTTTACTCAGCGATAAGGCTTCTTGGACCACAGGCCAAGTGCTTGGAGTTGATGGAGGAATGTCTCGCTTAAATCTAGGATAATGAATGAGTCTATAGCCCTGTTTTGGTTTCGAAGAGATTTGAGGTTGGAAGACAACCACGGTCTTTTCCGTGCCTTGAGCAGTGGTAAACGGGTAGTCCCCATTTTTATTTTTGACCCGTGTATTCTCGACGAATTGCCCAAAGACGACCACAGAGTTGGTTTTATTTGGGCACAATTAAAAAGAATAAGTGCTCAATGGCTTGATAAGGGCACGGGCCTCCAGGTGTTTTACGGCGCTGTAGAAACTGTTTTTGAAGAGCTTTCCTCCATCTATTCGGTAGCGGAAATTCACACCAACAGAGATTATGAGCCCTATGCGCGACAAAGAGATGAAAAAATAGCCCGATGGGCTGAAGCCAAAGGAATTGCGTTCCACACTCACCAGGACCAGGTAATTTTTGAGCCTCAAGAGGTGGTCAAATCAGATGGAACTCCTTATTTAGTCTACACGCCATTTAGCAAAGCTTGGCTAGCAAAACTGGACCAAAAAACACTCGAGGGTTATCCCAGTGAAGAAAAACTAAACCATGGGTTAGGTTTAAAAGAGCAGATGGTTGATTTGGCACTAATGGGCTTTACTTCCTCGATCATTCACCCCCCCCAAGCACACACTGAAGATCGGCGGATTGCCGATTATGCGCAAACCAGAAATTTCCCATTCCTCGATGCGACCACAAAAGTAGGAGTTCATCTAAGGTTCGGCACGATTAGTGTGCGTTCCTTGGTGCGCAAGGCTATGGTCAGTGAGGAAAACACTTACCTAAAAGAATTGATTTGGCGTGAGTTTATGATGATGCTTTTATGGCATTTTCCCCATACGGTGCAAAATTCATACAAACCAGTTTTTGATCGGATTGCCTGGCGCAACAATCAAGAGGAATTCACGGCTTGGTGTCAAGGAAAAACAGGTTATCCACTAGTAGATGCAGGCATGAGGGAACTCAATGCTACCGGATTTATGCACAACAGAGTGCGTATGTTGGTGGGCAGTTTTCTAGTCAAACATTTGCTGATTGATTGGCGTTGGGGTGAGGCCTATTTTGCCCAAAAACTCTTTGATTTTGAACTTTCCAGCAATGTGGGAAATTGGCAGTGGGTAGCTGGAAGCGGTATTGATGCAGCTCCCTATTTTAGAATTTTCAATCCAGAAGAACAGGTTAAGAAGTTTGATAAAGACCACAAATACATCCGCCGATGGGTGCCTGAATATCAGGAATTCACGTACCCTAAGCCTATCGTGGACCACAAAATGGCCCGTGAACGTTTTCTGCAAGCCCACAAAGCTGCAGCTTCTATGTTAAATTAATTCTTATGTCGTTAATCGATTACACATTAGTGCGTTTCACCATTGGGGATCTTTCCTCTATATCGGGCATAAAAACCCCCGCTTTGAGGATGTGGGAAAAACGCTATGGTTTGTTGACCCCAGAGCGCACAGATACCAATTTGCGTCAGTACGATTTGTCGCAACTTCAAAAATTGCTCAACGTGCGATTTTTGTTGCAGCATGGACATAAGATTTCCAAAATTGCTGAGGCATCTCAGCAACAGGTCTTTGAGTGGGTGCACAAAGAGGTGACCGAAAAACATCCCGAAGATTATTACATAGACGAATTGATGTTGAGCTGCATCGGCTATGACCGCATTCGTTTTCTTGAGCTTTATGAGGAATTGCTTCAGCAGCATTCATTTTCTGTGGTATTTAGCCAATATTTTGTTCCTCTATTGCAGAAAATAGGAACACTATGGCAGACCAATACAGTTGATATCACCCAAGAACACTTTATCGTTCAATTGATCAAGGAGCGTCTATTGCTGCAACTGGCACCGCTTGAAGGAAAAAAATCAAAAACCACCTCAGTACTGGTATTTTTCTTTTTACCAGAAAATGAGATTCATGAGATCGGCTTGTATTTTGCCTATTATCTCGCGCTCGCTAAGGGAGTTCAATCAGTCATGCTCGGTCCTTCGGTACCTGTTTCTGCGCTGGCCAAATTTAACGCGCTTCCCAAAGAAGTCATTTATTACACGCACATGTCGCACAGTATGCGACCCTCGAGCACGGCACAGTATTTTGCGCAGCTCAGCGAAGCCTTACTCAACCAACCACAAAGACAATTGTGGATTTCTGGAGACATTGTTCAAGAAATCCCTTCAGTACTCACCCATCCCCAGGTGCGCTATGTGGGGCAGGTAAACGATTTAGAAAAGGCCTTAAATGCCTATGCCCATTATGACCGAGAAGATTCACTGGTCGAGCAATGACCTAACCCAAATGGATGCGAAACACAGGATCCATTTGATCAATTCTGCATCCGGATATAAATCGGCCAACTTAATCGGAACCAGATCGCCTAACGGGCAGGATAACCTGGCTGTTTTTAGTTCTGTCATCCACATGGGTAGCCAGCCTGCAGTATTTGGATTCTTGCTCAGGCCGGCCACCGTACCCCGTCATACCTGGAGCAATATTTTAGCTACGGGTGTATACACCATCAACCATATTCATCTTCCAATACTAGAAGCAGCTCACCAAACGAGTTTAAAGTTTCCAGAGGATGTCTCGGAGTTTGAGGCTACTGGATTGTGTGCTGAAATGAAGGGTGGATTTGCCGCGCCTTACGTAGCAGAATCCCCGGTTCAAATGGGTATGAAGTACTTAAGTCACTACGAGATCAAGGAAAATGGGACTATCCTCGTGGTGGGTCAAGTAGAGCACTTATACGCGGACTCTCAGATCGTGGCTTCCGACGGATGGCTTCAGCTCGATCAAGCGCAAACTCTGACGATCAATGGGTTGGATGGCTATGCTTTGCCTGCATTGATTCAGCGTATGCCCTACGAGAAAATCTAATTCATATACCGGGCAAAACGCTTAGTATCCACCCGTGCCCCTAGATCAAACAACAAATTATACAAACCGTAAAAGGTGCGATTGACGTATAGGAAGTGTTTGGAGCCTCTGTTGCCATTCATTTTTCTGATGGTTTGGTCACTGCTTAACCGCTTGCTCAGTGCACCAACTGCTCCCCAAAATTCTGGATTGGAAAAATCAAATTGATCTTGTTGAAACGGCTGGGTGAATAAGCTGAGCAATTCGTGAAAAAGGTCAGAAACAAATTTTAGCGTGGTTGGATCATCGCTAGGCACTAAGATTTCCAAGTCCCAAAGCAAGGCATCAAATACGCGTCGATCATTCTGGGCTTCAGCGGTAGCTAGGGCAAAATAGGGGGTGTAGAAATTTTCAGGCACCTGTTTCATGCAGCCAAAATCAATCGGTACTAACCTGTTTTCAGCGTCTACCAAGAAATTTCCTGGATGTGGATCTGCATGTACTTTTTTCAATAAATGCATTTGATACATATAGAAATCCCAAAGGGATTGGCCCACTCGATGAGCTAACTCTGTTCCTCTATGGGCTTTGGCAAATGTTTGAATATGCTGTCCCTCCATCCAATCCATGGTTAGGATGCGATCACTGGAAAGGGATCGATAGTATTTAGGGAAACGAACATTTTCCAATCCAGCACAGGATTGTGCAATGGCTTCGCTTTGTTCTAATTCTAGCTGATAGTCGGTCTCTTCTAACAATTTTTCTTGTACCTCTTGAAAGTATTTTTCAGAATCCTTGGCATTGATATTAAACATCTTAAGCGCTACAGGCTTAACCAGTTTAAGGTCGGATACAATACTCTCAGCCACTCCTGGATATTGAATTTTTACGGCATAAGCATGACCCTCCTTATAGGCTTTATGCACCTGGCCAATGCTTGCTGCATGGGCTGCTTCTCGTTCAAATTGATCAAATAATACTTCAGGGCCTTGTCCCATGGATCGCTTAAAGCTTTTTTGCACTAAGGGGTAGGAAAGTGGGGGAACGGAAAATTGCGCTAGGGAAAACTGGTCGTAGTAGGCTTCGGGCAGCATGTTTTTTTCCATGCTCAACATTTGGGCTACCTTCAGAGCGCTCCCCTTCATCGTTTTCAGACCATCATAGATAGCCGAGGCATTCTCTTTGTCCAAGTCATTTTGAGATACGTCTTGTCCGAGTATTTTTTTGGTATAGTGTACCGTGTAGTTGCCGCCAACTTGGACTCCCGTCTTTAATAGGGTTTTGGCACGTGCAATTTTTGACGTGGGGATAGAATTGATCGATTTCATGGCTTAATGAGCGATGAAGTCCTTGATGAGGTATTTGCCTAGGTCAAATAAATTGCTGTTGGGTCGATCCATGAATAACTCAAAAAAAGTAGCCGTTGATTTTTCAATCAATATGTCAGTTTTTTCAAATCCTTTGGATCGATCCTTGACCCAATATTGGAATAAGAGCATAAACTGAATCCAAAAGGCTTCTTCAGTACCTGCACTTTGCAGCTGAGCTATAGCCTTAGGCCCCTGTTGGGTTCTAGATAGATGTTCTTTGGCCCACGCCTTGTATTGTGTTCTAAATCCTTTGAGGTCTCCCCAGGAAGCCAGGTCAGACTTAAACGCTTCCGCACTGTGGAGGATATACGTTCTGTTGGCTGTCAT
>Ga0181606_10001813_pt1 | contig 18557 bp, 16 predicted proteins | sample 041ome_10_FD_132994 | JGI IMG/M metagenome (GOLD analysis project Ga0181606, IMG submission 132994) | Coastal salt marsh microbial communities from the Groves Creek Marsh, Skidaway Island, Georgia - 041412US metaG (megahit assembly) | ecosystem: Environmental > Aquatic > Marine > Intertidal... | reverse complement strand
GACTGGATTCTCAAGAATGGCCTGCGCAATACGTTGCCAGTTTTCAGAGACCGGAAGCTCCTGAGGAAACTGGAAAGACCCATACTCCCAGGAAATGGGCTGGTCATGCGAAGAAGACAACATTAGAGAAGGCGACACATCCAAATTATAGGTTTTCACTTGCACCGAGGCGTTGAACCTCCTAACCTTCGGTACAACTCTTCTTTAGACTCTTAGTGCAAGTCATGATCCCTTCGAATCATCAACCTGACTTCGTCAGCTGGCTCCGTACCGTAGCGCCGTATATTCATGCGTTTCGCAATAAGACCTTCGTGATTGCATTCCCAGGGGAGCTGGTTGCTGAAGGTCAGCTGGAGTCACTGGTGCACGACCTCGCCTTATTGCAGGCCATGGGCATGCGGTTGGTCATCACCTATGGCTCACGGCCCCAGATACAAGAGCAGCTCCGGCTTCGAAATATTCAAGAACACTACAGCCAAGGCCTACGAATTACCGACCGCGCTGCCCTAGAGTGCGCGAAGGAAGCAGCCGGCGAACTCAGGCTTGATATCGAAGCAGCCTTCTCCGCAGGCCTGCCGAATACACCCATGGGTAACTCGCGTATTCGACTCATGAGTGGAAACTTTGTCACAGCGCGCCCTGTAGGTATTGTGGACGGTGTCGACTTCGAACTCACGGGAGTGGTTCGAAAGGTTGAGGCCGACTCCATCCGACAGGCTCTCGATACGGGCTTCATTGTCCTTGTTCCTCCACTGGGCTTTTCGCCAACAGGCGAGGCCTTCAATCTATCGCTCGAGGATGTTGCGGCAAGCCTCGCCATCGCCCTGGATGCCTCGAAGCTCGTCTTTCTCGTCACCGACGAGGCCGTCCCCAACGACCACGGCAGGCCCCTTGTTGAGATTTCCGAAATGCAGGCTGAGCAGCTCATCCAGCATGAGGACATTGGCGAGGAGGCACGCATCACTCTTCAACACGCTCTTAAGGCTTGTCGAGGTGGGGTTGAGCGGGCGCATGTTGTACCGTTTCGAAAAGACGGTGCTCTGCTGCTTGAGCTTTTTACCCATGATGGAGTTGGCGTCATGATTGTTGAGGAGACTCTCGAAGCGCTTCGGCCAGCGACGGTTGACGATGTCGCAGCCATCGTCTCCTTACTCGAACCGCTTGAGGCGGACGGAACTTTGGTTCTGAGAGGCCGCGCGCAGATTGAACGCGATATTGAGTTTTTTACCGTCATTGAACATGACGGCGTTATATTTGGGTGTGCCGCTCTCTATAGCTTTGAGGATTCGGACATGGGCGAACTGGCCTGCCTCATGGTTCGATCGGATACACGGGAGATGGGCGACGGGGAACGACTGCTTAAGAGTATTGAGGGCCAAGCTCGCCAGGCGGGTTTAAAACGGCTTTTCGTGCTAACAACGCGGACCACGCACTGGTTTCTTAAGCGTGGCTTTCAGCCCACGGCCATTAATGAGCTTCCGGTAACGCGTCAACAGGCCTACGATCAGGCCAGGCGCTCACAAATTCTCGTGAAAAAGCTTACCGCTTAAGCCTAGACTCCAAGCTCACGGGCATAAGACCCCGCGCCGAGTGCACTAAACTCGGCGAGAATTTCGGGCACATGTCGGGGGTTCTGGTGAAGGGCACTCAAAACATCGTCGGGGGCCTGGATAAGGCCGTCAATGTAGCGAGCAGCCTTGCCCCCGCGATGGGCAAACTGCATGTGCCAATCACTAAAAAGACGCAGAGGAATTTCAGAGTCGGCCAGAACCTCGATGGCCTCGTGGCGCGAGTCGTGTCGAATGGCCGTCCAGACCCTTTGAAGTGGCAAGGCTGGGCCTTCAAGCCACTGAAAAAAGTGGCCTTCATCGTAGACGAGCAGACCAGTCAACCCCTCGGACTGATTACGTGAACGCGCTGCTGCGAGCAAATACAGCAGATCAATCTCCGTAAAAATCTGAGTCGCACGACTGTGATAGACCAACGTAGACAGCTTAGACTGTGGCATAAAGCCTCCCTGACAGTTCTAGTGTCAACCCTAATTGAAACTTTTGCAACCGAAAGTCAGGGTTTTACGGCCGTCGCAGAATGAGCCTTGTTTCCCCCGAGCCCAGAAGTCCCATTCCCAACAAAGCAGACTGGTCTTCGAGCGCCTCGTCGAGCCAAAAGAAAAGACAGGGCTCGCCCTCGTGAAATGACCAATGAACCGCAGTGTCGTCGCCTTGACCGGCAACAGTGGCAAGGCCAAGCTCGGGAAAGGAGGGTAAATAAACCCCTTGTCCACGCGCCATGGGGATGAGGCTAAGCGTCTCACCCACAGGTCCCGCAAGGGCAGCTAAATCGTCAAGAAGGTTCGATGGCGAGACAGGCCTTGCGCTTGAAATTAGCAGCCCCTCGGCATCGTCGGTCTGATCGATTAGCAGGTCTTCATGAAGACTACCCATAAGCCTTGCCCAACGCGGCGAAAGTAGATGGGAGCGGCCATTGGCCAGCGCGAATGTCGCAGCCCGCCTACGCAAATGTCGACGAAGCATCGCCCGCGCGCCCCTTGCCATCCCCGCCACACGATCGGACGCCAAGGCCACCCAGCCTACGGAGGCAACAAGCCCCAAGAACTCCCAGTCGGCCTCGCTCGGCAGCCCGATCTCTGCATTGTTATCAACGGGAATCGACTGGGCCGAGGCCAGCCGATCACGCGAGGCCAGAAGGTTGTCGAGCCCTGCGAGTAGTCCGTCGAGGGACTTCTCGAGATCAGTGGGAGGTTGCTGCGACATGAGACGAGGAAGGAGCCTGGCTAACCAAGGCCGCCATAACGCGGTGTTGTTCCCCCTTTAGGGTTTCAAGGGTAATCTCAAGCTCTTCAATACTGGTACGCAGGTCTTGCATGTCCTCGGTGGCTGTGGAGCCTGCATCTAAATAAACATTCACCAAGGCCCTTCGCAGACGCTCAACCGACTCTTGAGCATGGGAGAGCTGCGCCTCGGAGTACAAAAGGCTCTCTTCAACAAGCTTTTCAAGTGAATCGGGCTGCTTATGATTTCCCGAGGTTCCCAGACTGGGGGCCTGCTGGGCTTGGGGGGGAGGGGTATCTTCGTCTTCGAACGATGATGACCCCACGGGGGAATGGCCTGATACATAGGAATGATGCGCCGAGCCTGTCTTAGCCAAAACGGGCTCAACCTCCTGATTTAGAAGCTGGGGTGCGCCTGAGCGGACAAAAGAAAGCAGAAAAAAAACAGTAGCAAGCAAAAGCAGGCATACGGCCAGACCAAGCCAAGGCAGGAAGGCAGGCACACCTTGAGACTTGAATTGCCTTATACCCTCCGGAAGGATGCCCTGGCTCACCCCCCAAACTGCAAATTCACGCGCACCATTCCAAAGGAACTCATATACCACCAAATGAGGTGGAGACCATGCGGCATTCATGGCAGACGGCGGCAAGAACCAGAGCTGCAGGGCTGATGCAATAACCGCCAATCCAATCGCAAGAAGGCCGACGATTACGAGGAGCTTCGCGATGGCGCGACTCTTTTGAAGCTGCACTAGAGATCTCCCGGCGCCACGCGAGCAGAGGGGCGCCAGTCAAGGTCGTCTGCAACCACGGCCTGCATGACATCGCCGTTACCCCATTTCAACAAAACGAGGTGGTTAGCTCCCGACTTGAGGTGAAGGGCGTCCCCCGCGCGGCCAGGATCGATAAGCCAGTCGGGCTCGTGGGCGAGAACGGGCAGGCCCAGTGCGAAGCCAAGCCCGGCTGTCGCCGCCACCCCCGCGGCCTGCGAACATGGATGAAAATCAGAATAGGCAAGCACCTTCAAGACCTCGTGGTCCTGCAGCTCATAGCGGGAGTTGTCTCGGAAAAGTGCAAGCATTAGAGTATTTTCCCCCAGATCGGGGACATTGCACATTCTTTTTCAAGACCTGCCAAATAATGCTGATGCGCCTGCGCCTCGTCTTGCGAAACCTCCGCACGCTTTAAAGACCCTCTAGCAAGAATTTCGGAAAGTGGTTGAAGATCGTGCTGGCTCTGCTGCTCGCTAATTCCCAGGTCGTTTTGGCCCCGAGTCATGAGCAGATAGACCTCGGCAAGAAGCTCCGCGTCAAGAAGTGCGCCATGGAAGTGACGATGCTTATTAGATACGCCATACCTTTGGCAGAGCGCATCAAGCGAGTTGCGCTGCCCAGGATGCAGCTCTCGCGCAAGCTTGAGGCTATCTGTCACCTGGCAAAGTGTATCCGGACCCCCATCGCCCGCCTGAATGCGAATGGATTGATTAAGCAAGGCCAGCTCATGGTTAAGAAAACCAAGGTCGAAGGGCGCGTTGTGAATAACAAGTTCAGAGTCTTTCAAGAACTCAAGCAACTCATTAAGAATCTCTTCAAAGCGCGGCTCGTTCATAAGGCGCTCATAAGTCAGCCCATGAACTTCAACGGCCCCAGGGTCGACCTCACGCTCGGGGTTTAAGTAATAGTGAAGTCGCCTTCCCGAAGGACGACGACCTATGAGTTCGATAGCACCGACTTCAATAATACGGTGACCGTCTTCGGGCTTTAATCCGGTTGTTTCGGTGTCGAGGACGACGATACGCATGAGGCTACCCAAGCATAAATGGTGGGAATAACAAACAAGGTTAAAAGTGTTCCAAAGCTCATACCACCTACAACAACCCAGCCGATTTCCTGGCGGCTCTCAGAACCAGGACCCGTGGCAAGGGCGAGAGGCAAGGCACCGAAAATGGTGGCGATGGTGGTCATCAGGATAGGACGAAAACGCCTTACGGCTGCAGCCCGTGCAGCCTCGTATACCGACATGCCCGCAGCACGCAGTTGATTGGCGAACTCAACAATGAGGATCCCATTCTTCGCAATAAGGCCAATAAGTGCCACAAGTCCGATTTGCGAATAAACATTAAGGCTGCCGTTCGAAAAGTAGACCGTCACCAAGGCGCCCGTGAGCGCAAGGGGCACAGTCATAAGAATCACCAAAGGAAACACAAAGCTTTCGAACTGGGCGGCAAGAACCAAGTAGATGAAGAGCAAGGCCAGAACAAAGACAAATAAAAGAGTGCTTTGAGAATCTCGAAACTCACGAGACTGCCCGTCATAGTCCAGCGTGTAACCCGCAGGCAGTTGATCTCGAGCGGTCTTCTCAACAAATTTCAGGGCCTCACCAATTGTGATATCGGGGGCAAGACTCGCCGTGATGGTGACAGCACGCTGCTGCATAAAATGGTTAAGTTCGCGAGGACTGACCGATTCGGAAATTTTGAGAAGGCTCGAAAGTGGCACTAAACCGCCATCGCGACCACGCACATAAATAGCTTGTATATCTTGTGGTGTGTTTCGGTTCTGCTCCTCAAGCTGGACGACCACCTCGTACTGCTCATTGCCACGCTTAAAGCGGGTTACCTGTCGCCCTCCAAGCAAACTTTCCAATGTGCGTCCGATGGCCTCAACCTGCACGCCCATATCTGCGGCTCGCTCACGGTCGATTTCGAGGCGAAACTCCGGCTTATTAAGCTGAAGGTCGGTATCAACCCCTCGGAGCATTGGATTCTCACTTAGGCGGTTACGTAGCTTTTCGGTAACCTCGGCAAGCTCATCCACGGGCGCTGAGGACAAAATAACCACCTGAATGGGGCGGGACCGAACACTCTGCCCGAGGGCTGGCGGATTCACTGCAAAGGCATTGACCCCTGGAATCGACAGCAATTTGGGCTGCAACTCCTGGGAAATTTCCATGGTTGATCGATCACGGTCATCCCAGTCCACAGGCCTAAAAAATGCAATGCCTCGTTCGACCGTGGGTGAGCCCGAGATCACAAAAAACTTATCGGCCTCGGGGACCTGCTTAAAAATCTCCTCGATACTAAGGGCGTAGCGAGCCGTGTAATCAATGGAGCTGCCTTCAGGGGCACTAAAAACAGAAACCAGAAAGCCTCTGTCCTCTGCGGGCGCCAATTCCTTTTTAATAACATTAAAAAGTAAAACACCAAGTCCAATGATGGCAAGCGCGACAAAACCAATGGCAAGCCTGCGATTAAGAATTCGATGAAGCACGGCTTCGTAAGAAACAAGAAGCTTGGCGAACCAAGACTCAAAGCCATCTCCCCATCGTCCAATAAAAGACGTCTGACTCTTAGCGGGTTGCCCCTCGAGCGCCTGCAAAGGACGAGGCTTAAGCAAACGACCACACATCATCGGAGAAAGCGTTAGCGCCACAAAGCCTGAGACAAGAACGGCACCGGCCAGGGTGAGGGCAAATTCCGTAAAAAGCCGGCCTGTTCGGCCTGTCGAGAAGGCCATCGGTGCAAAAACTGCTGCCAGGGTCAATGTCATCGCCACAACAGCAAAGCTAATTTCTTGCATGCCCTTGGTGGCTGCCTTTAACGGCTCCATACCCTGCTCAATGTGATGCGAGATGTTCTCAAGCACCACGATGGCGTCGTCAACAACCAGACCAATTGAGAGAACCAAGGCAAGCAGGGTGAGCGTATTAATTGAAAAGCCCAAGGCATACAAAATAGCAAAGCTTGTAACAAGTGACACAGGTATTGTGACAAGAGGAATGATGGAGGCTCTGACCGAGCGCAGGAATACAAAAACTGTCAGACCCACCAGCAAGAGCGCCTCGGTAATGGTCTTGGCAACAGCACGAATCGACCGGTCGATAAACACGGAATAGTCGTTAGCCACCTCCATTCCAACAGTAGGCGGCAGGTCTTGTAGGATTGTGGGAATGGCCTTCGAGACCTCTTGTGAAAGGGTCAATGGGTTGGCAGTGGCCTGCTTGATGACCCCCATAGCAACTGTTGTCCGCCCTTTGTACCGAGCAACGCGTCTCTCATCCTCGGGGGCAATTTCAACCCGGGCGACATCACCCAGACGCACAAGCGCAGAGGACCCCTGAGGAGCACGTAAAACAATGCCTTCAAACTCCCTGGGCGTCTGTAGATCGGTAGGCGCCATCACCGAAAACTCGCGTCCCGGCGTTTCAACCCGACCCGCGGGAATTTCCACATTCTGACGCCGCAAGGCTTCCTCAACATCCTGGACCGTGAGCCCCTGACTCGCAAGTCGGTCTCGGTCAAGCCAGATTCGCATGGAGTAGCGTCGGTCACCAAAAATTCGCACATCGGCCGCGCCAGGTAGGTTCTGCAGTCGGGGCTTAACAACCCTGTTTGCAAGATCGGAAAGGTCCATTAAGGACATGGACTCACTATTGAAGGTGAGCCAGATGATGGGCTGCGCATCAGCCTCCACCTTCGAAATAACCGACTCGCTTACCTCTTCAGGTAGTCGCGAACGCACCCTTGCTACACGATCACGCACATCGGAGGCGGCGCTGTCGGGATCGCGGTCAAGCTTAAATCGCACCGTAATCTGCGAACGCTCAGAGCGCGAGATGGAGGTAAGGACCTCAATACCCTCAATGCCCGCAATGGAGTCCTCAAGCGGCTTCGTAACCTGAGATTCGATAATCTCTGGCGAGGCACCGCGGTAGTCCGTACTGACGGTAACAATCGGCTCTTCAATTTTTGGGTATTCACGAATGGAGAGTCGTTCAAGGCTCACAAGGCCTAGCAGCATCAAAATAAGCGACAACACCGTTGCAAAAACGGGGCGGTCAATGCAGACCTGAGAAAGCTTCATGCTTAGGTTTAGGGCTTCTTACCGCCAGCCGCGTTAAGAATTCGAACGTCCTGACCTGGAGTGCGAATCTTCAACTGACCAGCAACCACAACCTCATCGCCTTCGGCCAACCCCTCCAAGACCTGAACTTCTTTCTCAAGGCGAATGCCTAACTTAATACGAACTTTCTGAACCTTGCCCTCTGAAACTCTCCATACAAAAAAGCCCTCTCGGTCACCAACCAAGGCCTCTTCGGAGACCAGCAATCCATCGTCAATTGTTTTCAAACGCAGGCCTGCACGGCCAAACATTCCGGTCTTCCATCGCCCATCAGCATTGGGTGTTACCGCTCGCAACCTTAAGAAGCGTCCATTCTGGTCGACCTCGACATCCACCGCACTGACGCGATACAAACGGTCATCGCTATACCCTTCGGTCTGGATACTTAGAACCTGTCCAACGGACACCTGACCGGCAAAGCGCTCAGGTACTCGGAAATCGAAATGCATGCGGTCAGTATCCTCGATGGTGACCAGGCGCTCGCCCTCCTTCACATAGTCACCAACGCTCCAGTCTTTAAGTCCGGCACGGCCAGCAAAGGGGGCACGAATCTCGGTACGGGCAAGCCGAGCAAAACTAAGGTCTTGCCTTGCCTTCGCAACAGCAGCATTGGCCTTGGCCTCGTCAAGTCCACGTGGACTTATGAACTGACGATCGAAGAGTTCTTGAGCCCTTGCAAGATTAGACTGAGCAAGATCGGCCTCAGCCTTGGCCTGTGCGTACTCCGCCCTCAGTAGGCTGTCATCGAGCCTTACCAACACCTGCCCCGGCGTTACTTTTTGGCCGTCACGAAAGCCAAGCTCAGCGATGCGTCCGGCTATTTCGGGGCGCAGATCAACCCGATCGGTTGCCTTGAATTCGCCTGTGACCCAGAGCGTATCAGACACCTCACGACGGATCACTTTTGCGACCTCAACCGGTGCTGCCATGGCTCCCGGTCTTGCAGGCCCGCCACCCCCAGGTGCTTTCGGCGCCGATGCTCCTTGCGCAGTCGGCCCCTGCGGCGAGCCCCCTGACCCCGACATGACCTGGTCAAGCCAGCCCATACGGTAGGCAACCAAGAGCACAAGGGCTAGCCCAATAAGCAGGACCACAAAAAGACGAAAGTTAAAACGCAAGGCTTGACTATCCTTTGCCGCTTAGTGGTTTGTCGAGAGGAGTGATGTCATGAAAAAACAATAGCCAATCAGCTTGTTATCTTTACTTCTTTAAACTTGAGCATAGCAAGTTAATTGAGGCTGGGTACGCCGCTGTTCGCGAGACTGTCTGCCCGTTCATTCCCATAATCGCCGGCGTGCCCCTTGACCCAGCGCCATGTGACAACATGCCTGCGCAGCGACTCCTCCAAAAGAACCCACAGGTCCTGATTGGCGACAGGTTTGCCAGCGCTTGTGCGCCAGCCCCGAGCCTTCCACTGGGAAATCCATCGCTCAATCCCATTCTTAACATACTGAGAATCGGTGAAAATCGTAACTTCACAAGGCTTATTGAGGGCGTTAAGACCTTGAATCACAGCCGTTAGCTCCATTCGATTATTGGTTGTCAAGGGCTCTCCGCCCGAAAGTTCGCGCTCCTTTTCCTGGTGCCGAAGCAACACACCCCAGCCGCCAGGCCCAGGGTTCCCCTTACAGGCCCCATCCGAATAAAGATCCACCTTGGGCTTGTCGGTCACTTGCTGACCCTCACGCTGGAGCCGACCACAACCTGCGACGATGCAGAGGCACGTCGCTGCCGCCAATGAGCCTTCATCATTCGCATACCCTCGCGACGCTTGACTGCTGAGAGAAGATAGATTGCCCCCAGGCCCGGCCACCAGCGTGCGCCAGCAGCCTCAAGCCAGGCGAGCTTATCCCACCAACGGGATTTAGAAACAACGGGCCGATACAGGGCCGCAGCACCTCCGTCGGGCGTCATACCCAAAACCCTGCACCAGTCTTTAAGACGCCCGAGACTTAGCCATTGGTGACCAGCAGGCGGAAAGTAGCGAGTCGCAAGGGGTTGATGGAACGCCCATAGACTGTAAGGATTAAAACCCAGAACAACCAGACGGCCCTCGGGTATCAGCACACGTTCGGCCTCTCGCAGCAGGCTGTGGGGGTCTGAGACAAGCTCAAGGCAGTGCACTAAGACAACCAAATCGACGGACTCCGATTCAATCGGAAGCGCATCTGGATGACAAACAACCTGCTGCTCCGCATCGGAATCAAAGGGCTGCGGGCCAAAAAAACTGATCCTGGCCTTACAAAGCATTCGATTGGAGGCCAAAGCATTAACTTCGGACGGCCCAACCTGCAGGGCGTTGTATCCAAACTGGTCCACCAGCCGCTCCTCAAGCCACCGGCGCTCAATCTGAAGAAGCGCTTGCCCCGATGGGCTGTTCAACCAGGCCGCCCAGGCCTGGTAGGGGTTCTGCGGGTTTCGAGAGGCATCTGACCGTAAGGACATGGAATCGCTTAATCACGTAGCATTAGGAATGAGCCCTTATTATCAACCGAGCCCATGACATTTTTTAATACTGGCTTAAGCATTAGCCCCATTCAGGCGTTTGACGATAACCTCATCTGGTGCCTGCACGGTAAGCAAACGGACAGCGCTGTTGTTGTCGACCCAGGCGACGCGACACCTGTTCTTCAATGGTTAGGCGCAAACCAAAAGATCCTTGATGGTATTTTGATCACCCACCATCATGGCGACCACACAGGGGGAGTCAAAGAACTTGTTGCCCACTGCCTTGAAAGCCATGGGCACGCCCCCGTCGTATACGGACCAGAGTTTTGCGTGAATAAAGGCGTGACGCAGGTGGTTCGCGAGGCAAGCCAGATTCAACTTGAGCCCCTAGGGGTTGGGCTAACGGTGCTTTTTGTGCCCGGTCACACCACCGATCACATCGCCTACCTGTTGAACGACAATGACCATAAGCCTGTGGCTGTTTTTTGTGGGGATACGTTGTTTGCTGCAGGTTGTGGCCGTCTACTTGGGGGAACGGCCGATCAACTCTTCCATTCACTCAACCGGCTTGCCAGTCTACCCCCAGAAACGATGGTCTATTGCGCCCACGAGTACACCCTGGGAAATCTACTTTTCGCAAAATCCATTTGCCCCGGCTCCCCAGCCATCGCCGATCGACTCGCAGAAGTTCAGGAGCTGCGAAGCCAAAACAAACTAACTCTCCCATCGACCATTTCTAAGGAGCTGGTCACCAACCCATTTCTAGGCTGCGCCAGTGCAATGGAATTTGGCCGGCTTCGTCAAGCCAAAGACCACTTTAGGCCAAACTAGCGGTTCCTTATAAAATCTTCCAATGAATGCTCTTCCTTTTCTCGTTGTTGGGGCCTTAACGGCCCTTACCGGCTGCGCCACAACGCAGACATCCCAGGTTGACGAATCAGCGCCTGTTTCAAATGCAATCGCCGAAAGCGTTGAAAAATCTAATCCTATTGGAACAAGCACCGCGGGCCCGGCAACCGAGGCAAGTCAGCTAGGCAACCTGACATCGGAAAGCGATCCCATTGAAACGCTTATTGGTGCTACGCCTGCCTATGACAACCTGGTTGATCGAATTCGTTCGGGCTTTGCAATGCCCGACATGCCACAGTCGCGAATCAGACCATTTGTTAAGAGGTTTTCCTCGAACCCCGACTACCTGAATCGAGTCTTCGCGCGGGGAGGCCCTTACCTTCATCACATTGTTGAAGAAATCGAAGCACGTGGACTGCCCATGGAGCTCGCTTTATTGCCCATTGTTGAGAGCGCCTACAACCCGCAGGCAACCTCTCACGCGAAGGCCGCAGGACTCTGGCAGTTCATTCCATCCACCGGACGAATCTATCAGCTCTCCCAAGATTGGTGGATGGATGAGCGACGCGATGTGATTGAGTCAACCCGGGCCGCGCTTGACTACCTTGAAAAAATCTACGCTCTGCATGGGAACGACTGGTTTCTGGCCTTGGCATCTTATAACTGGGGGGAAGGTGCGGTTGGCCGAGCCATTCGACGAAACAAGGCTGCAGGAAAGCCTACCGATTACCTAAATCTGCGTATGCCGCGAGAGACACGCAATTACGTCCCCCAGCTCATTGCCTTGCGAGACATCCTTGAAAGCCCGCAAGACTACGGCCTGACTTTGCCTTATGTTGAGAATCGCCCCTATTTCGCGGTGATCGACAAGAACCAGTCGATCGACTTAAAACTCGCAGCGGAACTCGCGGAGCTTGACCAAAAGGAATTTCAAGCCCTCAACCCCCATCTACGGCGGCCTGTCATTGAAATAAGCAGAACAAACCGCATTGTTCTGCCCATTGAGAATGTTGATCGTTTCAATGCAAATCTTTCAAGCTATCTGTCCCGGGGTCTACCGCTGGTCACCTGGAAGCCCTACACCATGAAGCGCGGGGACTCCCTTCAGTCGATTGCGTCGCGTGCAGGGATCTCCGCTGATGTTTTAGCGAAGGCCAACAGCCTAAAGAGTGGGAAGGCAAAGCTTCTACCCGGCACTGTATTGCTTGCACCTGTTGCTGCCCAACCCAGTAGTGGCCCTGCCCTTGAGACAACCCTTGCCAGTTTTAAAGGTGCACGAACGATCGAACGTGAATACGTTCCAGCCAAGACCTACGTTGTTCGTCGTAATGAGACCTGGCAGTCGATTGCCAGAAAATGGCGCGTGCGGGTCTCAGATTTAAAAGCGCTGAACCGAGGGGTTGATCAACTTAAAACAGGTATCCGCCTTATTTTACGGCCCGGAAGATCGAGGACGGTTATTACAGAGGCAAACGGAAAGCGCATTTACAAGCGCTAAACCGCGTGCCTCATTACTTCAAAGGATTGCTTACTAAAGCGCCGATTTAACTGTCATCATACGCAGACGTCGAGCGAACTCTTCGCAAGCCGATATACCGCTTGCCTCCGCCTGTTGGCACCACTGCTGAACTGCCGCGATTGTCTGGTCAACGGATAACGCTCGCTGCGACCAGATCGCCTCAAAATCCATGCGAAGCTGGCCAGCGGTGCGAGCAAGGTCGGAGATGGCGCTTGTGTTGGAGACACTGGCCTGGAATTTTTGAACTCGCTTAGAAAGGCGGGCCATTAGCTCGTATTTGCTAGAGATAATGGCCTGGATGGTTGCCGCATCGATTTCGAATTTGTCGGGGTTGATTGCAACGTCCGACATCGGAAGTGAGCGGGGCTTGGCCAGCCCGAAAGCCTGAAGAATGCGAATGTACATCCAGCCAATATCGAACTCGTACCAACGCGAGCTTAGCTTGGGCGAGGTTGCGTGGGCGTGGTGATTGTTGTGAAGCTCTTCCCCACCAATAAGAATGCCCCAGGGAATAAGGTTAGCGCTGGTGTCGGGGCTTTTGAAATTACGGTAGCCCCAAAAGTGGGCAATACCGTTGATAACTCCTGCTGCAAAGAACGGGATCCACATCATTTGAACGGCCCAAACAGCGGCTCCGACAACCCCAAACAAGGCAACATTGATAATAAACATGAGGGTCACACCGAGAGCGCTGCGGCCCGTGTACACGTGCCTCTCAACCCAGTCATCGGGGCAGCCGTGGCCATAACGATCGAGAATGGAGTTGTCCTTCGCCGCATCACGATATAAATCGGCGCCCTGCCAAAGTACCGTTGAAAGCCCACGGGTTTGAGGACTATGAGGATCTTCTTCTGTTTCGCACTTGGCATGATGCTTTCGGTGAATTGCAGCCCATTCCTTCGTGACCATGCCAGTTGTAAGCCAGAGCCAAAAGCGAAAGAAATGCGAGACGATGGGATGAAGCTCGACGGCGCGATGGGCCTGGCAACGATGAAGATAGATGGTGACCCCAGCGATGGTGATGTGGGTAACGGCGAGCGTGAAAGCAACAATTTCAAGCCAGCTCCAGCCGGTCAGTCCATACTTTACGAATTCAAAGATTGCGTCCAAGGCACTCCCTTTCATCCCTTGATTTTGAAGAAACAACTTATAAGTGCCTCAAGTGTCTCACTTTTCTTACGTCTACGCACGTATTAAGTTGACACCAAAGAAGCCGTCGGTGTCGCTGCGGTGAGGCCAGAGTCGAAGCTCGCCATGCTCACCAAACCATTGGGCCTCTGGCTTGGGTTCGATCCCCTGCCGCGACAGAATGCGCTCGGCCGAATCAATCGAAAACTCTGGATGCAATTGAAGAAACGCCTCCACCTGCTGCTCGTTCTCCTCGCGCTTGAGACTGCAGGTTGCATAAACAAGGTGACCCCCCGATTTCACAAGGCTTGCGGCTGCACTTAAGATCGACGCCTGAAGAGCAAGTAAGTCACCGAGGCCCTCACTCGTCTGTCGCCATTTGAGATCGGGGTTGCGCCGAAGGGTGCCAAGGCCGGTGCAGGGCGCATCAACAAGAACAAGGTCAGCCTTCGCCTTTAAGCGCTTGATTCGAAGATCGTTGAGCCCTTGAATCGCAATTGCCCAGACATTGGAAAGCCCGCTTCGTGCAAGCCGCGGCTTTAAGCGCGCCAGCCGAGACGAGGAGGTATCCAGGGCATAGATTCGGCCTGAATTGCGCATCAGCGCTCCGAGTGCCAGCGTTTTGCCGCCTGCCCCCGCGCAAAAGTCAACCACCGTCTGGCCGCGCTGAGGCGCACAGAGCCGGGCAAGTAACTGACTGCCTGCATCTTGCACCTCAAAATGGCCTTGTTTAAAGGCCGCAAGGCCCTGCAGGGCGGGCCGCCCCTGGCAGCGCAGACCTTCGGGTAACCAGTCGATGGGATGGGCTGCAATACCCGCAAGACTGAGCTCTTGGCGCAAATGCGCAAGACCCTGCCCCTGAGTCAAATTAAGACGAAGGTCCAATGGCGCCTCTTGATCCAAGTAGGCCGCAAGGTGACTCGCCTCCTCCTCCCCAATCTGGTCAACCCAATCCCCCCAGATCCAATCGGGGACGCAGAAACGGTACTGAGCACTAAACGTGCTGAGCGCCGCAGACTGGCTCTCTGCCCAGTGGAGCTCGCCGGCGGTAAGCCTAAGGATCTTGTCCTTATCGACAAGAAAACCTGCCATGACAGACATCGCCCGAAGCTGGGACGACGAGAGCTCCGAGCTCGGCCGGGATGCAATTGGCCTGCCCGTGGTGATTGCCTCAAGCCATGTCCAACGCCGAATTGCAAAATAAAAACACTCCGCAAGAACATGTCGTTCGCGTGGTCCCAAGCCTCGATTTTTCTCAAAGAGGCTTGAGAGGATTTTGTCTGCAGGAAGTGTGAATACTGAAGCGTCTCTCAAGGCCGCAACCAAGACAGTGAGCAGAGAAACAGGCTTAACCGGGTTTAACGGGGGCTTACGACGAGCTGAGGATGAAGAAGGCATGAGGAAAATTGAAGTCCTAAAGGTAGGTCAGACTGAGTCTTAATCAGGCTCCATCGTCCGTCAATGAACTGAAGGTCGTCGCGCAACAAGGCCCAGGTTGTCATGGGCAGGAGCTTATGCTCCATCTCGAGGACTCGGGCGCTTAGGCTCTCCTCATTGTCTTGGGGTGAGACACCAACAATGGCTTGGGCAAGTATAGGCCCATGGTCGAGCTGAGGGGTCACGCTGTGCACAGTTGCCCCATGGACGGCCACGCCATCATGAAGGGCGCGAGCATGGGTATGAAGCCCGGGGTAGGCAGGCAAGAGCGAAGGGTGAATATTGATGATGGGGCCACGAAATGCGCCAAAGAAGGCTTCCGTGAGTACTCGCATAAAGCCAGCAAGAACGACAAGCCTGGGCCCAAACTGCTCAAGCAATCCTGCCAACTGAAGGTCAAATGCCTCGCGCGAAGCGAAATCGGTGTGCGCGAGCAGTTCCGTCGGGAGACCTTGGTTTTTTGCCCAACGAAGGCCCTGAGAATCTTTCCGATTTGCGATAACAAGCCAGTCGAGCGGAAACCCCTGCGCTTGAGCAGACTGGTAGAGGGCCTGAAGGTTGGAACCCCGGCCGGAGATCAACACGGCCAATCGACTCTTTTGCCGCCGAGGCCATGACCGGGACGGGATCTCTTGACTCGTTGACTCGGAAATCGACGAAAGCAACATATGCCCTTCATTCTAAGGGTTGAATTTATAATCGGAGGTTTTGACGAGTCGCCATGTTCAACCTTCGCAGTCTTTTGCTTGCTCCAGGCGTCACTAAGGGGCATCTCGGGCATAGGCTCAAGGTAGAGCCTAGCTCAGCAAGGGTCGTAGCCATTGGTAATTTTGACGGCCTGCACCGAGGGCACCTTGCCCTGCTTAACGAGCTGCGCGTGGTGCAAAAGCTGCTCGCGGCTGAGGGTCAAAACTGTCACAAGACCGTCCTTAGCTTCGAGCCTCATCCGAGGGCTTTTTTCCAGCCTGATCACGCCCCCTTAAAAATCCTACCCTTTGGCACCAAGGTTCTCCACCTGCAAGAGCTCGGGCTTGAGGAACTCGCCATACTGAAATTCAACAAAGAGCTTGCCTCCATGACCCCCGAGGCGTTTATTCAGAGAGTGCTCGTAGAGACACTGAATGCCAAGGCCATCGTGGTGGGAGAAGACTTTCGGTTTGGCTCCAAGCGCGCGGGCTCTGTCACAACCCTTCAAGAAATGGGCAATCGTATGGGGTTTCAGGTCAGAGCCGTGGCCTCTGTTAGGCATCAGCACGACAGGGTCTCAAGCAGCCTACTGCGAGATGTTCTTCAGTCCGCCAACCTGCTCGGCTACAAAGATCTTACGGGACGAGACTATGAGCTTTCGGGCCGCGTGAGCTACGGCAGACAGCTTGGTCGAACGCTTGGCTTCCCAACCCTTAACCTTGCAATGCCCGAGAGGCTTGCCATCGCGGGCATTTTTGCCGTGGAGGTTTTTGGTCTTCGGGCCTCTAGCCCTGTTATGGGTGTTGCTAGTCTTGGGCGGCGACCCACCGTTGAGACTCAGGGTCGAAACCTGCTCGAAGTCTATCTTTTTGACTGGAGCGAGATGGTTTACGGCAGGCGAATCTGCGTAAGGCTTAAGTCATTTATTCGCGCTGAGCAAAAATTCGATGATCTAGAGACAATGCGATTACAGATGCTGCAAGACATGGACCAGGCCCGCGACTTTCTTCAGAGAACAAGTTAAAACAAACCAATGACCGACTACCGAGCAACCCTGCAACTTCCCGAAACCCCTTTTCCAATGCGAGGTGACTTGGCAAAGCGCGAGCCAGGCTGGGTGCAGGATTGGCAGCAAAAAGGCTTTTACCAAAGGATTCGCAAGGCGGCCCTAGGACGCCCAGTTTTTACGCTCCATGACGGCCCCCCCTATGCCAATGGCGATATTCATATCGGCCATGCAGTGAACAAAATTCTTAAAGACATCATCGTCAAGTCGAAGGGACTCGCGGGGTTTGACGCGCGGTATGTACCCGGCTGGGACTGCCATGGGATGCCCATCGAGATTCAAATTGAGAAGCTACACGGCAAGGGGCTCTCAACCCAGGAGGTGCAGTCAAAGTCGCGGGCCTATGCCCAGGAGCAAATTGAGCGACAGAAGAAAGACTTCATTCGACTGGGTGTTCTTGGCCAATGGGAGCAGCCCTACAAGACCATGGACTTCAAGAATGAGGCCGACGAGCTTCGTACGCTTCAGGCCATCGTCGAAAAAGGTTTCGTCTACCGAGGGCTCAAGCCTGTGAACTGGTGTTTTGACTGTGGCTCTGCACTGGCAGAAGCGGAAGTCGAGTACGCCGACAAGACCGACCCTGCCGTCTATGTAAGTTTTGCGGCAACGACTGCAACAGCCCAAGGCTTAATGCGCCTCCTTGGTCTCGAGCTTAAGGACCCCGACATTGCTGCAGTGATCTGGACAACCACGCCCTGGACGCTCCCCGCCAATCAGGCACTCAACGTGCACCCGGATGCCTCGATGGCCCTGGTTGAGCTTGACCAGCCCATGCACGAGCACCACACCACAAGGCGCTTACTTCTTGCCGAAGAGCGAGTGGAGGCCTGCCTTTCGCAGTGGAAGGTCTCGGGGCGGGTCATCGCACGCTGTAAAGGCCAAGACCTCGCGGGCCTTGGCTTTCAACATCCACTCTGGGAGGCTGATGCGGGCTATCAGCGTGAGTCGGTGGTTATTCCAGCCGACTACGTGGGTCTGGATGCCGGTACCGGAATTGTTCATTGCGCGCCAGCCTACGGTGTCGAAGACTTCTTAAGCTGGCGGGGGGCCGGGCACCCCGACGACACGGTGATTAACCCGGTTATGGGCAATGGCCACTATGCCGAAAGCCTGCCCTTGTTTTCGGGCATGTTCATCTGGAAGGCCAATGCCGAGGTCATCCGTCAGCTTACAGCCTGTCGGCGCCTGGTTGCCTCAAGCAATGATCGACACAGCTATATGCACTGCTGGCGGCATAAGACCCCCATTATTTATCGAGCAACCAGCCAGTGGTTTGCCAGCATGGACAAGCCTGTAGGCCAGAATGGAAAGAGCCTTCGACAGCTTGCCATGGCGGGCGTTGAGCAGACCGAGTTCTTTCCTGCCTGGGGGAAGGCAAGACTGTCTGCCATGATTGCGAATCGTCCCGACTGGACGCTATCACGTCAAAGGCAATGGGGTGTGCCCATGGCCTTCCTCGTTCACAAAGAAACTGGCGAGCTTCATCCACGAACATCCGAGTTACTTGAAATTGTGGCTCAGCAGGTTGAAAAGACGGGTATTGAGGCCTGGCAGGCGCTTACCGTAGACGAACTGCTCAAGAGCCTGCCAAGCACCGAAGTGGACCCAAAGCCTGTTGAACACGCCAAGGTTTACGAAAAGAATCGGGACACCCTGGATGTCTGGTTCGATTCCGGGACGACTCATGCCACCGTGCTGCGCGGCTCCCATAAAGAACAATCAAGCTTCCCG
>Ga0181606_10001788_pt1 | contig 18686 bp, 15 predicted proteins | sample 041ome_10_FD_132994 | JGI IMG/M metagenome (GOLD analysis project Ga0181606, IMG submission 132994) | Coastal salt marsh microbial communities from the Groves Creek Marsh, Skidaway Island, Georgia - 041412US metaG (megahit assembly) | ecosystem: Environmental > Aquatic > Marine > Intertidal... | reverse complement strand
GGGATCAGATGAGCCAGCCGCCGCACGGCGCGAGCACAAACCTGTCGTAGTACCTCCGGATACGGGACCTGATGTATCGGTGCGTTCTGCTCCCGACCCCATCGACGTGGCGGTTGAGGCGCTCGACGCCGGTGAGGCCGAGCAGCACGATGCGTTAGCAGCATCTGACGGCTCATCTGAGATGGCTTCCCAAGGCGTTTCGCCAGAGGTCAGTCCGCTAGCGACAAAACCGTCAACGCTTAAAGCACCCGCGGCGCCGACCGACCCGCCGGCAGGGGATACACCGGAAAAGAGGAGAGAGCCGCCACAGGCACCCACTTCCGAGACCCAGTCACCCCGCCGACGCACGGTTAAAGCCGTTCCGGCTGACGCCGCTGAGCCCTCAGAGACAGAGCCTGAGGTTGCCGGTACCGTGGACTGGCTGGATACCCTTGAATCCGAGGAGCCTATCGAGTCTGACGTACCGGAGCACGGGCGGCTGCCCAGGGGTGCCGATACCCATGTCTTCATTTTGTATGTGGTCGCCAGGTCTGAGGAGGGATTTTCGGGTACCGGTATTCTCGAGACGCTCTTGGCCTGCGACCTGCGCTTCGGTGACATGGACTTCTTTCATCGCCACGAGAGAGCGTCTGGCCGCGGCCCAATCGAGTTCAGTGTCGCTAACATGATGAAGCCCGGGGTGTTTGATATTGACAACATGGAGCCGCTGCAGACGCGCGGGCTGATGTTTTTTGTAACCCTTCCGGGGCCAACGGATATGCTGAAGGCCTTCGATTACATGTACGAGACCGTCAAGGTGGTTGCCAAAACGCTCGACGGCGACATACAGGATGAGACTCGCAGCGTGATTACGCGGCAAAGTCTTGAACATATGAGACAGCAAATACGGGAGCTGGAGAGGCGCCTGCTCGTCCGCCGGGATTAAAGTGATGGCAACGTCACCCGCTGAGGAAGTGGCCGCGCTCAGAAAGAAGCTTGTGCGTTGGGCGAGCGCCTACTTTGAGCAGGATGAACCGGTAGTACCGGACTCGGATTATGACGCAGCCATGCAGCAGTTGCAGAGGCTGGAGCGTGAACATCCGGAACTGGCGGATCCCGACTCACCGTCGCAAAGGGTGGGCTCCGCGCCGCTGAGTGCTTTTGAGTCTGTTGTGCATCGCTTGCCCATGCTGTCTCTCGATAACGCCTTTTCTGCCGAGGATCTCGCGGATTTTAATCGCCGAGCGATGGACCGTTTGGGTCGGACAGACATTACCTACTGTTGCGAACCCAAGCTGGACGGCGTCGCGGTCAGCATTGTGTATGAGCAGGGTGTACTGGCTTTGGCGGCGACCCGGGGCGATGGCACCTCCGGCGAAAATATTACTGCTAACGTTCAGACCATTCAGAATGTGCCGCTGCGCCTGCAGGGCGTCGGTATACCGCCCTATCTCGAAGTAAGAGGTGAGGTGGTTATACCTCGCGACGCTTTCGAGCGCATGAACGCCAATGCACGTGCCAGCAACGACAAAGTGTTCGTGAATCCCCGCAACGCGGCGGCGGGCAGCCTGCGTCAACTCGACTCCCGTATCACCGCACGAAGACCTCTTCAATTCACAGCCTATTCGGTGGGGGTGGTAGAAGGCGATCTGCCGGCTTGTCATGACGAGATGTTAAAGGAGCTGGGTCAGTGGGGTGTGCCGATATCGCCCTACATGAAGACCGTCGATGGCGTGGACGCCTGTGAGCGCTATTACGAGGACATTGCCGAGCAGCGTGACGCACTCCCATTCGACATTGACGGGATTGTTTTCAAAGTCAATGCGATCGCAGATCAGGAGAAACTGGGGTTTGTGTCCAGAGCGCCTCGCTGGGCCATTGCGCGCAAGTTTCCGGCGCAAGAGGTGAGCACCCGATTGCGCGGGGTTGATTTTCAGGTCGGCAGAACGGGCGCGATCACTCCTGTCGCCCGTCTAGAGCCGGTTTTTGTGGGCGGGGTCACGGTCAGCAATGCGACGCTACATAACAGTGATGAAATTGAGCGATTGGCTGTTCGGATTGGCGATCGCGTGGTGGTACGCCGCGCCGGCGACGTGATTCCACAAATCGTGTCGGCGGTAGCCGACGAGCCGGGTGACGCCAACGTCGCGCGGCAGGACATCGTTTTTCCACAAGCGTGCCCTGAGTGCGGTTCGATGGTCGTTCGCGAGGAGGGCGAGGCAGTTGTGCGGTGCGCGGGTGGCATGAGCTGCTCGGCGCAACTGAAGGGTGTGGTCCGTCACTTCGCTTCGCGCAAGGCAATGGATATTGAGGGCTTGGGTGACAAGCTCATTGATCAGCTGGTGGATGACGCGCTCATCACCTCGGTTGCCGGTATCTTTAATTTGACAGAGATCCAACTCGCTTCGCTGGAGAGAATGGGCGACAAATCGGCCGGTAATTTGATGGTGTCAATCGCGCGCGCTCGAGAGACAACGCTGCCCCGATTTATTTACGCATTGGGTATTCGTGAGGTGGGCGAGGCGACGGCCCGGGCGTTAGCGCAGCACTTTCTGACGCTAGAGGCGATGCTCGATGCGTCGGCCGAGGTCCTCGAAGGCGTCGATGACGTCGGCCCTGTAGTCGCGCGATATATTCGGCTGTTCAGCGAGGACGAGCGTAACCGTAGCGTGCTGGACGATTTATTAGCGGCGGGAGTGCACTGGCCCGCTGTCACAGAGGCGACTGGTGATGGGCCGCTGGCCGGCACCGTTTGGGTTGTCACTGGTAAGCTCGAATCGATGGGCCGTGATGATGCCGAGCAACGGCTAAGGGCGCTGGGTGCAAAGACCGCCAGTAGTGTCTCAAGTAAAACCAGTACGGTGCTGGCAGGTCCGGGCGCGGGGAGTAAACGCAAAAAAGCGGAAGACTTGGGTGTTGCGATTATTGATGAATCGCAATGGCTGGCGATGATGGAGGAACTCGAATGACACGGTCAAAGACGTTGTGTTGCTTAGGTGTGATCCTGCTGATTTCACCGCTATCCGCATGCGTGACGTCACCACCCGAGCAAGTCGATAACGTCTGCGATATTTTTAGAGAGAAATCCGGCTGGTACAAAGATGCCAAGGAATCGCGGTCACGCTGGAGTGTGCCCATCTCCGTGTCGATGGCGTTCATGTGGCAGGAGTCGCGCTTTGTTGCGACCGCAAAACCACCTAGGAAGAAGTTATGGGGATTTATCCCGGGGCCGCGACCCTCAGACGCCTACGGCTATTCGCAGGCCAAAGATAGCACCTGGGAGTGGTATCAACGGAGCACGGGTAACTACGGCGCTGACCGCGATGATTTTGGCGATGCAATCGACTTTATCGGTTGGTACAACAACGTATCGCACAAGGAATTGGGCATCAGTAAACAGGATGCCTTTCGTCTTTATCTGGCCTACCACGAGGGGCACGGCGGTTATAAACGGCAAACCTACCGCAGCAAGGATTGGCTGGTGGACGTCGCGCGCAAAGTGGATCGGAAGGCTCAGGGCTATAACAGCCAGCTTCAAGAGTGCTCAGAGGAGCTGGAGCCCAGGGGGTGGTTCGATTGGTGGTGAGCTAGCTTGAGAGCTCGGGACAGCTGGCAAGGCTTTGCAGGCGGTTCGCGATGCTCTTCTGGTTGTGATGGGGCAGAGTGTCACGGGCCGGAGTGTCATGGGAATGTCATACAACTGACATGTAATACGCGCATGGAGGACATCCTCGAGAGAGATCATGACTAGGGAGAGATCATGACCGCGAAAAAAGTGCTGGTAGTGGACGACGAGACGAGCATTCGAGAAATGCTTCGGCTCGCACTGGAGATCTCCGACTTTGAATGTATGGAAGCCGCCGATATTCATGAGGCATATCGGCTGATCACGGACGAGACCCCGGACATCATTTTGCTCGACTGGATGCTACCTGGGGGTAGCGGTATTGAGCTGCTGCGTCGTCTTAAAAAGGAAGAGGCGACCCAGACACTGCCGGTGATCATGCTGACCGCCAAAACCCATGAAGACAACGTCATACAGGGGTTGGAGGTCGGTGCCGACGATTACATTACCAAGCCCTTTGCGCCCAAGGAGCTGATCGCGCGTATGAAGGCGATTCTGCGGCGAACTGCGAGTGATGAGACGGGTAGTGAGCTCCGCGTTGGGCAGCTGGTGTTAGAGATTGATAGCCGCCGGGTTATTTTGGCCGATAAACCGCTCGAAATGGGGCCGACCGAATTCAAGTTGCTGCACTTCTTCATGTCGCATCCTGAGCGGGCGTATTCCCGCGCGCAGCTGCTGGACCGAGTTTGGGGGGCGAATGTGTACGTCGAGGAGCGCACCGTCGATGTGCATATCCGCAGGCTCCGGAAGGCGCTGCAAGCAGGTGATGCGGTTTACGCGGATTTAATCCAAACCGTTCGTGGTACGGGCTACCGCTTCTCTCCTCGGGATTTGACAGTGACGTGATGACACCCGGCTTTCTCGTTCTGGAGTCTCGCCGTCTTGCAGCGGCATTGCTGGCCGCCGGTGCGATGTGGTGGCTCACACAGGACTGGAGGTTGGCTTTAGCGACGTTGGCCGTCGTCTTGGCCCTGCTTTGGGGGTGGCAGCTCGCAAAGGTCTACCGCTGGTTTGCCAACCCAGAGCAATTACCACCCATCTCAGACGCGGGCCTTGGCGGCATTCTTCGCGATGTCTATGTGCTCCGCAGCCGCGACACATTGGGTACCAAGGTGCCGGCCCGATCACAGCCTTATCTGAAGGACTCGTTGGCGTCTATGCGCGACGCTGCATTAATCATTAATTCAGATGGGCGGCTGGTGTGGTGCAATGATGCGGCCGAGTATCTGTTGGGCATTAAGTTCGAGGAGGAGGAGGGTAAGCCACTCTCTGAGGTCGTGCCGGGCAAGTCGCTAAAGCGTTATATGCGCGACGAAAATTTTCAGAAGCCTTTGCGAGTCAAGCCTGGCCCTGACCCCGAATTCTGTCTGCAATTTGAGTTCTCGCGGTTTGGCGTCAGCGACCGCTTGGTGTTCGTGAAGGATGTGAGCGAACAGGACAAGTTGGAGCGAATGCGACGAGACTTTGTTGGCAACGTGTCCCATGAGCTACGTACCCCGCTGACCGTGATCAAAGGCTACATCGAGACCCTGCAGTCGCTTGTGGCTGAGACGAACCCCACGTTGACGAAATCACTGGGTTCGATGGATACCCAGGTCGGCAGGATGGAGCGCTTGATCGAGGACTTGCTCTGGCTTTCTCGCATCGAGAGTGTCGAGGGTGAGCGAAAAGATGACCAGATAGACATGGTGCGTCTCTTGTCTGATGTCGGTGAAAGTTTGAGGACCGCCTGGCCGGGGCGCGACATCGAGGTTGAAATTGAAAGCGCTCAGCAGATTTTGGGCAGTGCCAGCGAGCTGCGCAGTGCACTCAGTAATTTGATCGTCAACGCGTTGAAATACAGTGACGGCCGGGTGACCGTACAGTGGTCTGAGACGGTTGTCGGCCCTGCCTTGACGGTGGAGGATGAGGGAGAGGGCATCGACGCCAAGCACATCCCCAGGCTGACAGAGCGCTTTTACCGGGTGGACAAGAGCCGCAGTCAGTCCACTGGCGGCACGGGACTGGGTTTGGCTATCGTCAAGCATGTAGCGGTTTCTCACGAAGCAAAGCTTTTCATCGACAGTGAACCGGGGAAAGGGAGCACCTTCAGGCTGGTATTTCCGCGAGATAGAGTTGCACTGGAATCAAACCTGAGCGGAGCAGCAGTTGCGCAATAGGGGCTGAATACCTGCCTGACTTTATTGATGCCAGCGGTTAGCATGGCGCGCGAGTAAACAGGGTGTCTACGATGAGTCGATTCTGGGTTGATAGGGTGACGGCGCTACAGCCATATGTGCCCGGCGAGCAGCCTCAATTCCCGTCGCTGGTCAAACTCAACACCAATGAGCACGCGCTACCGCCGTCTGATTCTGTGATGCAGGCCATCGCAGCAATCGGCGCTGATCAAATGCGCCGCTATCCCGATCCCGCAGCGACGACTTTGTGCGCCGCCATCGCTCATGCAGAAGGGCTTAACCCCGATCAGGTTTTTGTGGGCAACGGTTCTGACGAGGTGCTGGCACACTTGTGGTTGGCGTTTCTGGCAGGTCGCGCGGTACAGACGCTGGATACGACCTACGGTTTTTATCCGGTCTGGGCAACGCTGTATGGTTCGGATTTGCATGAGGTGCCGGTTAACCCCGACTTTTCGGTCGATCTCAATGCGCTTAAGGCGTCAGCTTTACCCGTAGTATTGGCCAACCCCAACGCACCAACAGGCCTCGCGATCTCACGCGAGGAGGTTGAATCCCTGGTGAAAGACAATCGCGACCGTCTGGTCGTCATTGACGAAGCCTACTTTGGCTTTGGCGCCGAATCTGTCGTGCCGCTGGTCCACGACTATGACAACCTGCTCGTGACGCGAAGCCTCTCCAAGAGTCACGCTTTGGCGGGTATGCGGGTTGGTTACGCCCTCGCGCACCCGGAGTTAATTGAAGGGCTGCGTCGCGTTAAAGATTCTTTTAATTCCTATCCCTTGGATTGCATTGCTCAAATCGCCGCCACGGCGGCCATTGAGGATCAAGAGTGGTTCCGCGAGGCATCCGGCAGGGTGGTGGCAAATCGGCAGGCCATGATTTCTGCGCTGAGCGCTCTTGGGTTTGAGGTCTTGCCGTCAGCAGCCAACTTCATTTTCGTGAAGCACGCCCATTTACAGGGTGAGCAAGTGTTCGCCGCTCTGAGGGCGGCCGACATTTTGGTGCGGCGGTGGGACAAACCGCGCATCGGCGATTGGCTCAGAATTTCGGTGGGCGATGAAGCCCAAACGGAGCGACTGCTGACTGTGACGGAAGAAATAGTGAGCAGATCGTCAGGAAATCTCTAAGCCCGCCGGCGCAGCGGCGCCTTTGGTTCAGCCTCTAGCGGCGGCGCAGCACAATGGAGCCGATGCTGTAGCCCGCTCCAAACGAACACAGTACTGCAAGATCCCCAGAGTCTAGGTCATCACTGTGCTTGTGAAAGGCAATAATGGATCCTGCCGAGGAGGTATTGGCGTATTCGTCCAGAATGGTTGGAGACTCTGCCGACGACGGATCGCGACCAAAAACTTTGCGTGCGATCAGGTCGTTCATGTTTCGATTGGCCTGATGAAGCCAGATGCGCGCGAGATCATTAGGCGCAATGCCTAGCTCAGCAATCTGACTGTTGATCTGCTCCGCGACTGCCGGGCAGACCTCTTTGAACACCTTTCGACCTTCTTGCACAAAGAGCTTATCGACCTGTCCGACGCCCGACTCATCTGCCCGGTTAAGAAAACCAAAGTTGTTGCGGATATTGTTCGAGAACAGCGTTTGCATGCGCGAATCGAGGATGTCCCAGCCTCTTGAGGCGTCTGCCGTGTCGCTGGATTCAACAACGACCGCGGTGGCGACGTCGCCAAAAATGAAGTGAGAATCGCGATCACGGAAGTTCAGATGGCCCGTGCAGATCTCGGGGTTGACCACCAGCACACGGCTCGCGCTACCCGACCTGACGGCGTCGCTGGCTTGTTGTATGCCAAAGGTGGCTGAAGAGCAGGCGACGTTCATATCGAATGCAAACCCTGTCGCCCCCAATGCGGCCTGGACCTCAATGGCCATGGCTGGATAGGCGCGCTGCATATTGGAGGCGGCCACAATGACCGCGTCAATCTCAGCAGCACTGATATTGGCTTGCAACATTGCCTCTTCAGCCGCGCGACAGGCAATTTCGCACATGACCGAGGGTTTGTCGTTCGGTCGCTCTGCGATGTCCGGCACCATACGAAGTGGATCCAGAATGCCCGCTTTGTTAATTACATAACGAGATTTGATACCCGAGGCTTTCTCGATGAATTCGGCCGAGGAGTGTGTCTTGGGCTCCAACGTCCCAGCGGTAATCTCGTCGCGGTGCTCGGTATTGAAGTGGTCGACCCAAGCGTTAAATGAGGCGACCAGCTCCTCATTACTGACAGACTCGGGCGGTGTGTAGAGCCCCGATCCGGAGATGACTGCCGGCCCTGGCATGGGGCTTATCGCTTATCCAGCGGGATAAAGTCGCGTTGCTTTTCGCCTGTGTAGAGCTGCCTCGGTCGCCCAATGCGGTAGGCGCCACCAATCATCTCGTTCCAATGCGCAATCCAGCCTACAGTGCGACCGATGGCGAAGATGACGGTGAACATAGACGTTGGAATACCCAGCGCTTTAAGAATAATGCCCGAGTAGAAATCGACGTTGGGATACAGCTTCTTCTCGATGAAGTACTCATCTCGCAGCGCGATTTCCTCAAGCCGCTTGGCGATCTCAAGGTTTTCATCCTCAATGCCCAGCTCAGCCAGTACTTCGTCAGCCGCCTGCTTCATGACTTTGGCCCGGGGGTCGAAGTTCTTGTACACCCTGTGACCGAAGCCCATGAGCCTGAACGGATCGTCCTTGTCCTTTGCCCGTGCGATAAATTCGTCGATGCGGTCCACAGAGCCAATCTCTTCTAGCATCTTAACCACTGCCTCGTTGGCCCCGCCGTGGGAGGGTCCCCACAAGGCAGCGATGCCGGCGGCGATGCAAGCGAAGGGGTTCGCCTGAGAGGAACCCGCCAGTCGCACTGTCGATGTGGACGCATTCTGCTCGTGGTCGGCGTGGAGTAGGAAAATACGATCCATGGCTCGGGCGATCGTAGGTGACACCTTTGTCGGCTCACAGGGATTGCCGAACATCATGTAAAGGAAGTTCGCCGCGTAATCGAGACTGTTGTCCGGGTACATGAACGGTTGGCCGATCGAGAACTTGTAACTCATTGCAGCGATCGTTGGCATTTTGGCGATGAGGCGAAATGCAGCCACTTCGCGATGCCAAGGGTCAGAGATATCGGTTGAGTCGTGATAGAACGCGGACAGGGCGCCCACCACACCACACATGATCGCCATGGGGTGCGCATCGCGCCGGAAGCCATTGAAAAACGTACGAATTTGCTCGTGGACCATGGTGTGCCGGGTCATGATGCCGACGAATTCGGCCTTTTGATCGGCCGTTGGCAGTTCGCCATTCAGGAGCAGGTAGCAAGTCTCAAGGTAGTCTGAATGCTCCGCCAGCTGCTCGATAGGGTAGCCACGGTGCAGCAGCACACCCTTCTCGCCGTCGATAAACGTGATTTGCGATTCGCACGCAGCGGTAGAGGTAAACCCGGGGTCGTAAGTGAAGTACCCGTTCGCTGTCAGTTTGCCCACGTCGACGACATCGGGACCCAGCGTTCCGGTCCTGACAGTCAGATCGATCTTCTCGGCAGATCCATCCGCATGTGTGAGGTTAAGAGTGGCTTGCTTGTCAGACATGGGGAGTGCTACCGCAACGAATTAGGAGGACGTCAAACTAATGCTGAGTGCCAGTCATGTCAATTTGATTGGGCGCATGGTGGTCGTGTCTGTCGTGAATAGCCACCATTACGACGCAAAAATTGTAATCAATTGTGTGCCCACCTATACTCCCGACCGCGGCCGTTTTGCCACTCGGGCGGGCGTCGCACGATCAACACAACTACTCTGAGAGTGAACGTGAGACCGACTTCAAAAGATACGCGTCCCGTCAATTTGGACTTGGGCACGATTGAGCTGCCGGTAACCGCCTATGCGTCGATCACGCATCGCGTGACCGGCGTGCTGATGTTTTTTTCGAGCTTCCTGATGCTATGGGCGCTCGATGCCAGCCTAGAGTCTGAGGCTTCCTTTGACGCGCTGGCGGCGGTCCTGTCAGCTCCTCTGGCTAAGGGCATTGCATGGGTGATTGCCAGCGTGCTTACCTATCACGCGCTGGCCGGTGTTAAACATCTCGTAATGGACGCCGGCGTGGGCGAGACCTTGCGCGGTGGGGTTATTGGCGCTCGGGTCGTATTTTTATTGGCCGCTCTCGCTGCGATCACATGGGGCACGTTCCTATGGTGACTTCCGTAACGAGTTTCAGTCGCACAGGGCTGTCTGATTGGTTAATCCAGCGCGTCACCTCTCTGGTGTTGTTGGCATATTTTATTTTGATTGCATACCAGTTACTGGGCGCAGTTGACTACACTTCATGGAGAGCGTTGTTCGACCAGACGTGGATGAAGGTGTTTACCTTGATGGCGGCGTTGTCTTTGGCTGCACACAGCTGGATTGGTTTGTGGTCGGTGTTCACGGACTATCTGACCGAGAGAATGCTTGGTCCAAAAGGAAACGCCATTCGTTTGGCCTGCCAATTGGGCGCGTCATTGTCTCTGGTGGGATACGTGATTTGGATTATCGTTATCGTTTGGAGCTAGGCCAAATCAGTCGCAGTGGCGTCTGGAGCCTGTTGGTGTTGGGATAAGTAAGCACTATGAAAACAATATCGTTTGATGGGGTCATTGTTGGGGGCGGTGGTGCCGGCATGCGCGCGGCCCTGCAGCTTGCTCAATCTGGGTACAAGACAGCCGTCATATCAAAGGTATTCCCGACCCGTTCCCACACTGTCTCTGCGCAGGGCGGCATTACCTGTGCGATCGCTAGTGCTGATCCGCAGGATGACTGGCGCTGGCATATGTATGACACCGTAAAGGGGTCTGACTACATAGGTGATCAAGACGCTATTGAGTATATGTGCTCGGTCGGGCCCGAGGCGATCTTTGAGCTGGAGCATATGGGGTTGCCATTTTCCCGAACCGAAGAGGGTCGAATTTATCAACGACCCTTCGGTGGTCAGTCGAAGAATTTTGGAGAGGGTGGGCAGGCAGCGAGAACCTGTGCGGCCGCCGACCGGACCGGTCACGCTTTGCTCCATACCCTCTATCAGAACAACATTAAAAACGAGACGGTGTTCTTCAACGAGTGGTTCGCTGTTGACTTAGTGAAGAATCAGGACGGTGCAGTAGTGGGTGTGATTGCCATCTGCATCGAGACAGGCGAGACCGTGTATGTGAAGTCAAAGGCGACGGTATTTGCCACCGGTGGCGCCGGTCGTATTTATGCCTCTACGACCAACGCTCACATCAATACAGGGGACGGCATGGGCATGGCGCTGCGCGCTGGCGTGCCCGCTCAAGACATGGAGATGTGGCAGTTCCATCCGACTGGCATCTACGGTGCCGGAACACTGGTGACTGAGGGCTGCCGAGGCGAGGGCGGCTATCTGATTAATAAGGATGGCGAGCGATTCATGGAGCGCTATGCCCCGAACGCCAAAGATCTTGCAGGGCGGGATGTGGTCGCGCGGTCGATGGTGTTGGAAATTCTGGAAGGCCGAGGCTGTGGTCCAAGCGGCGACCACGTCAAGCTCAAGCTGGATCATCTGGGTGAAGAAGTACTGGAGTCGCGGCTACCTGGCATTTGCGAGCTCAGCCGTACTTTTGCTCACGTCGATCCCGTAAAAGAACCGATTCCGGTTGTGCCAACTTGCCACTACATGATGGGCGGTATTCCAACCAATGTGCACGGACAGGCGCTGACGGTCGACGCGAATGGTGACGACCAAATCATCCCCGGCCTGTATGCCTGCGGTGAAGTGGCATGCGTCTCGGTTCACGGTGCGAACCGTTTAGGCGGTAACTCTTTGCTCGATCTGGTGGTGTTTGGCCGCGCGTCTGGCTTGTTTATTGAGAAGGCGCTCCGCGAGGGTATTGAGTTGCGCGATGCGTCGCAGACTGACATCGAGGCCGCGGATGCCAGACTGACTGCCCTCAACGAACGCCAGAGTGGCGAGCAGGTCGCCCCATTGCGCGCTGAGCTGCAGGAAATTATGCAGAATCATTTTGGCGTGTTCCGGACCGGCGAGTTTATGCGAGAGGGTATTGCCAAACTCGCTGATCTGCGGGGCCGTGTCGAGAGCGTGGCCTTGGCAGACCGCTCAAGCGCCTTCAACACTTCTCGCATCGAGTGTTTGGAACTGCAGAATTTATTTGAGACCGCTGAGGCGACGGCTATAGTTGCTGAAGCGCGCGACGAAAGCCGTGGCGCCCACGCGCGTGAAGACTTTACAGAGCGCGACGACGAAAATTGGCTGTGTCACTCCTTGTACCACAGCGAGGGCAAAAAGGTGTCTAAGCGAGGCGTTAATTTCACGCCGCAGACCGTCGAGACCTTCCAGCCCAAGGCAAGAAGTTACTGAGCTTTTAGGAGCAGTAGAGCATGTTGCAGGTCAGCTTATATCGTTATAACCCAGAGACTGACGACGCCCCGTTTATGCAGGACTTTTCGGTCGATACGGGTGGCCGAGACCTGATGGTGCTGGATGTTCTGGAGCTGATTAAGGCCGAGCACGACGGCAGTGTGACCTACCGCAGGAGCTGCCGAGAGGGTGTATGCGGCTCCGATGGTCTGAATATGAACGGTAAGAACGGGTTGGCTTGCATCACACCTTTGTCTGACGCGGTGAAGGGCGGCAAGTTGGTGATTCGTCCGTTGCCGGGACTGCCAGTCATTCGCGATCTGGTCGTCGATATGAGCCTATTTTACGCGCAGTACGAGAAAGTGCAGCCTTACTTGCAGAATCCGACGCCGGCGCCCGCCATCGAGCGCTTGCAAAGTCCAGAAGAGCGAGCGCAGTTAGACGGACTGTACGAGTGCATTCTCTGCGCTTGCTGTTCTACCAGTTGCCCCTCTTTTTGGTGGAACCCCGACCGTTTTGTGGGTCCGGCAGGTTTACTTCAGGCATATCGCTTTCTCGCTGATAGTCGCGACACGGCCACAGATGAGCGGTTGGCGAAATTGGACGACCCCTTCAGCGTGTTCCGTTGTCATGGTATCCAGAATTGTGTCAACGTCTGCCCAAAGGGTCTCAACCCAACCAAGGCGATTGGTCACATTCGGACTATGTTGCTGAATCGCGCAACATAGCGCCGTGCCCCTTCATAGCTAGTATTTATATCTGGTGCATATAGCAGGTTATATATAATATAACCCTGGGTTATTGTAACTTCAAAGTTGGCCTTAAACGCTAGTATTTACAGTACCTGACGACCTTGTGCGCTGTGCCCACGCACATCGGAGTGTAGACTGCCTCCCGAGATCAGCCGCTTCAGATCGCCAGTGATAGGCGACGAAGTCTGACAACCATCAGGGGGCAATACGTGACGCAAGCCACACCCATACCCGGAATGTTGGCGCAGTGGGCGAGTTCTCACATCGCGGGCGGTAACGCCGAATACGTCGACGCGCTCTACGAAACCTATCTGCAAGACCCCAATGCTATTCCGCCGGAGTGGCGAGATTACTTTGACCAGTTACCCAAAGTTGCGTCTGACACCCATGCTCTGCATGACGTGCCGCATTCGGTACTGAGGGATCGGTTCGCGCGCATCTCTAAAATGCGGGTTCGAACTGATGCGACGCTGTCACAGGACTCGCATGCCACTGACTACGAACGCAAACAGGTCAGGGTTGTGCAGCTGATATCCGCCTACCGTCAGCGCGGTCATCAGCAGGCGTCACTGGATCCACTTCAGCTCGCGAGTCGACCGCCGGTACCCGACTTATCGCTTTCGTTTCATGAGCTCAGCGACGCCGACCTCGATACGACGTTTCAGGTGGGTACTGTCTATTTCGGCCGATCTGAGGCCACATTAGGTCAGATCCTCGAGGATCTTGAGAGTACCTATTGCGGCACGGTCGGTGCCGAGTTCATGCACATCGTCGACACCGAAGAACGGCATTGGATTATGAGTCGGATGGAGGCGGTGCGCAGCGCGCCTGAGTTTGCCCCCGAACAGCGTCTTAGCATTCTGCGACAGCTCAATGGTGCTGAGGGCCTTGAGCGGTCATTGGGATCAAAGTACCCGGGTACCAAGCGATTTGGTCTCGAGGGCGGCGAGAGCCTGATTCCCATGATGGCTGAGGCTATTCAGCGAATTGGTGGTTATGGCGCCAAGGAAATCTGCATTGGCATGGCGCACCGGGGCAGACTGAATGTGCTGGTCAATATCCTCGGTAAGAACCCGGTGGATTTGTTTGACGAGTTTGAGGGCAAGGTCAGCTATATCGGCTCTGGTGACGTCAAATACCATCAAGGGTTCTCTTCTAACATGATGACGCCAGGCGGCGAGGTGCACCTCGCGCTTGCATTCAACCCCTCGCACCTCGAGATCGTCTCGCCGGTTGTGGAGGGGTCAGTCCGAGCCAGGCAGGACCGCCGTGCAGACCCGATAGGTGATTCTGTTGTGCCGATCGTGCTCCACGGCGACGCGTCCTTTGCAGGTCAGGGCGTGGTCATGGAGACCTTCCAAATGTCGCAGACGCGCGCCTATCGAACCGGTGGCACGCTACACATTGTGCTGAATAATCAGATTGGCTTCACAACCAGTGAACCTTCGGATGCTCGTTCTACCGAGTACTGCACGGATATCGCCAAGATGGTGCAGGCGCCCATTTTTCATGTGAACGGTGATGACCCTGAGGCGGTGGTGTTCGTGACCCAGATGGCGGTCGACTATCGGAACCAGTTCAATAAAGACGTTGTGATTGACTTGGTCTGCTATCGACGACGCGGGCACAACGAGGCGGATGAGCCCTCGGTTACGCAGCCGGGCATGTACGAGCGCATCAAATCCCATGCCTCAACGCGCACCCTATATGCCAAGCGATTGATTGAGGCGGCCTTGCTGACCGAGCAACAAGACGCTGAGTGGGTCGAGCATTATCGGGAGGCTCTGGAGCGTGACGAGCCGCTGGTCAGCTCTTTGGTATCGGAACCCAACAAAGCCCTTTTCGTTGATTGGTCGCCCTATCTCGGGCACCGCTGGGATGTGACCGCCGAGACTGGCGTGCCACTGGCCGAGCTTAAAAGCCTGTCAGAGCGAGTCAATCAGGTTCCTGAGGGCGTCACTGTTCACCGCGTCGTGAAGAAGTTGCTGTCGGATCGATTGAAAATGGGCGCCGGCGCGCAAGAGGTTAACTGGGGGTTCGCTGAGACGATGGCGTACGCGTCGTTATTGGATGCGGGCTATCCAGTCCGATTGACGGGGCAAGATGTGGGGCGAGGCACGTTCAGTCACCGGCACGCGGTATTGCATAACCAGCGCAGCGGCGAAACCTACGTGCCTTTGATGCACTTGGGTGATACGCAGGCACCTTTTCGCATCTTTGATTCGCTGCTATCTGAAGAAGCTGTACTGGCTTTCGAGTACGGGTATGCGACCACATCCCCCGATGGGCTTGTGGTGTGGGAGGCGCAGTTCGGCGATTTCGCAAACGGCGCGCAGGTGGTCATTGATCAGTTCATCTCAAGTGGGGAAAACAAATGGAGTCGCCTGTGCGGCTTGACCATGCTGTTGCCCCACGGCTATGAAGGCCAGGGACCTGAGCACTCCTCGGCGAGACTGGAGCGTTTTCTGCAGCTTTGTGCAGAGGACAACATTCAGGTATGCATTCCCAGTACGCCAGCGCAGGTTTTCCACATGCTGCGCCGACAAGCGGTTCGTCCTTTGCGAACGCCGTTGGTCGTGATGACGCCAAAGAGTCTGTTGCGACATAAAGAGGCCGTCTCGCAGCTCGAGGAGCTGGCAGAGGGCACGTTTCAGACCGTGATTGATGAGACAGATGCGATTGATCCGCAAGCAGTCAAGCGCGTGGTGCTTTGCTCGGGAAAGGTGTTCTACGACTTGCGAGCCGCTCGCCGTGAGAGGGAGTTGGACGACATCGCGATTGTCAGAATCGAGCAAATGTATCCGTTTCCGCGCCTCGATCTTCAGGCCGTACTTGAGCGGTACCCCAACTTTGAAGATGCAGTTTGGGTTCAGGAAGAACCAAAGAATCAAGGCTCTTGGTACGCCATGCTGAGTCGGCTGGCGACGGTTGTTCAGCGGCAGAAGGTTGATGTGTATATACGTTATGTCGGCCGCGAGCCATCGGCATCGGCGGCAGCGGGTTACTCGGCACTGCACCTGCATCAGCAGGAAACATTCATCGATGAGGCGCTGGGGCCAATGCCCTGGGGCTTTTAATAAGGAGACGCTGAGATGGCAGTAGAGATTAAAGCGCCGGCTTTTCCTGAATCGGTAGCGGATGGAGTCGTATCGGTTTGGCACAAGCAACCCGGTGAGGCCGTCTCACGGGATGAGCTGCTGGTAGAAATTGAAACGGACAAGGTGGTGATGGAAGTGGTCGCCCCCGAGCCCGGTGTATTGGAGTCGGTGGTTGTGGCAGAGGGCGAGACTATCACCAGCGAGGCGCTACTCGCGGTATTGGTGCCCGGTGCCGCTCCGGTTGCGGATCAAGCCGCTACCGAGGAGCCATCTCAGGCGCCTTCGGACCCCGTGTCAGCACCTGATGATGGTGAGTCGGAAACCATTCCGATGGGGCCTGCAGTGAGAGCACTTTTGGAAGAACACAATCTGGCGCCGTCGGCTGTGGCGGCCACCGGTAAGGGTGGCCGTTTGTTGAAGGAAGATGTATTCGCTCACCTGAAGCGAGGCGAGACGGATCAGGTCACGTCTGCGCCGGCGGCACAGCCTGCCCCGAGTGCCGTTGAGGTGACCGGGCCGACCAGCGAGCGCATTGAGAAGCGCGTGCCCATGACACGCATGCGGGCGAGGATCGCTGAGCGGCTGCTAGGGGCAACACAGCAGACCGCCATGCTGACCACGTTTAACGAGGTCAATATGGCGCCCTTGATGAAGCTCCGCCGGCAATACCGAGACGAGTTCGAGTCGGTGCATAACGGCACTCGTTTGGGGTTTATGGGCTTCTTTGTCAAAGCGGCGTGTGAGGCGCTGAAGCGCTTCCCCGAGGTCAACGCATCGATTGATGGTAGCGATGTGGTTTACCACGGTTATCAGGATATTGGCGTTGCAGTCTCAGTCGATGAAGGCCTGGTGGTGCCTGTCCTGCGCGACGCAGATTTCATGAGTATTGCCGATGTCGAGGCTGCCATTGCCAGCTTCGGGAACAAGGCGCGGGAGAAAAAACTGACTATCGAGGATATGACCGGCGGCACCTTTACCGTGTCAAACGGGGGTGTATTTGGCTCCCTGCTGTCGACACCTATTCTCAATCCGCCACAAACGGGCATTTTGGGTATGCACACGATTCAGGAGCGGCCCATTGCAATGGAGGGTGAGGTGGTTATTCAGCCGATGATGTACCTGGCTTTGTCATATGATCACCGATTGGTCGATGGTAAAACGGCGGTGCAGTTTTTGGTCACTATCAAAGGGCTGATAGAGGATCCTGCGCGGATTCTATTGCAGCTTTGACAGGAGAGAAAGGGTGTCTAACCAATTTGATGTCGTTGTTATCGGGTCGGGTCCGGCGGGCTATGTTTGCGCGATTCGCTGCGCTCAGCTGGGCTTGAAAACTGCGGTGATTGAGCAAAACGTCGCAGAGTCATCGCAGCCGCTGCTAGGCGGCACCTGTCTCAATGTCGGCTGTATCCCCTCCAAAGCGCTTTTGGACAGCTCCCACCGATATGCCGAGGCCGCTGGCCATCTCGCAGATCATGGTATTGGCGTCGGCGGTATCACCCTGGATATCGCTGGCATGATGGCGCGGAAAGAAAAAATCGTTGCGCAGCTGACAGGCGGCGTATCCGGACTGCTCAAGGCTAATGCCGTATCGGTCATTACTGGATCCGCGACCTTGAATGCAGGTCGGAACGTCGAGGTGACTTCTCCAGAGGGAGAGGTCAACACGTACACCGCAGACCATATTGTGCTCGCAGCGGGCTCTGAGCCCGCCGCGATACCACCTGCGCCACTGGACGGTGACCGCATTGTTGACTCCACCGGGGCGCTATGTTTCGAAGAGGTGCCCGGCCGCCTCGGTGTCATTGGTGCGGGGGTGATTGGTTTGGAGTTGGGCAGTGTCTGGGCAAGACTCGGATCTGAAGTGGTCATGCTGGAGGCGATGGATCAGTTCTTGCCTAATATGGACGAACAGATCGCGGCCGAGTCCGGCAAGATCTTTGCAAAACAAGGTCTGGATATCCGCCTTGGCGCGCGAGTTACGGACACTGAGATCAGTGGCGACGGCGTGTCTGTGACGTACACCCACAAAGACGCGACCCATCAGGAAACCTTTGATCGTGTGATCGTTGCCGTGGGCCGAACGCCACGCACTGACAAGTTGTTCTCGGCTGATTCTGGTGTCACCGTGGATGAGCGGGGTTTTGTCTTTGTCAACGACTACTGTGCCACCGAGGCGCCAGGTGTATGGGCGATCGGAGATATCGTTCGCGGCCCGATGTTGGCCCACAAAGGCTCGGAAGAGGGGGTGATGGTTGCGGAGCGTATCCATGGTAAAGCGGCGCAACTCAACTATGAGGTCATTCCCTCCATCATTTACACCCACCCGGAAGTAGCGGCGGTCGGCAAGACTGAGCAGGAGCTCAAATCCGAAGGCGTTGACTATAAGGTCGGGACTTTCCCCTTCGCCGCGATCGGCCGAGCGTTGGCCTCAGGCGAAACAGACGGGATGGTGAAGATTCTGTCCGATGCTGACTCCGACCAGCTTCTGGGGGCCCACGTAGTGGGGCCATCGGCAGCGGACTTGGTACAGCAGATAGTGATTGCCATAGAAATGGCGGCGAGTACCGAAGATCTGCAGCTCATGGTCTTTGGCCACCCGACCATGTCGGAGGCAGTGCATGAAGCAGCGCTTGCTGTAGACGGCAGAGCGATTCACATGGTGAATCGACCAAAAAGATAACAAAGCGCG
>Ga0181606_10001784_pt1 | contig 18696 bp, 9 predicted proteins | sample 041ome_10_FD_132994 | JGI IMG/M metagenome (GOLD analysis project Ga0181606, IMG submission 132994) | Coastal salt marsh microbial communities from the Groves Creek Marsh, Skidaway Island, Georgia - 041412US metaG (megahit assembly) | ecosystem: Environmental > Aquatic > Marine > Intertidal zone... | reverse complement strand
GTTTGACACATTTTTATCTGCGGCAGTTGGATCTTCAGACCTTGATGAAAATCGCCTTCTCGACGCCGAGGCAGATAAGCCTACTGTATTCCGCCTTAGTACTGGATATACTGCTTTGAATGGTTTGGGTGGACAAATCGACGTAGTTAATAGTAACCAAGGTATGCAGTTTGCGGATGTTAATATCGATTCTGATGCACTTGATATCGCTGGTCATCTTTTCTATCGCACCGAAACCTTCCAGATTGGGGGCTTTTATCAGAAGCGTTTTAATAATCTAGATGTTAACTTTGGTGACCCATCAGCAGATTTTTGGCTTGATGCTAGTATAGACAGGTCTATGGACAAAGAGCACTTCTACGGTGTTGAAGGAATGGCTTTTCTTGGTGATGCGACCATCAGCGGTATGATTGGTAAACATAAAATCGAGGGTGATTTCTTCGATGCATCTTTAAATACTGAGTCAAAAATTGCTTCGTTGGATTTACGCTATTTTGCCAATGACAACCTTCGCATTGATGCTGGCCTTGCTCGAGAAAGTTATGATGAGATGTACAGCATGCCTTTTGATGCAAAAACATCAACCTACTCCTTGGGTGTAGAATATAGACTACAGAACAATCCGCTTAGCCTTTTTGCAAACTACTCAAGACACAATTCTGACTTTGAGGGCCTTGACCTTTCTGAAAATGTTTACATGGTTGGCGTGAAGGTTAATTTTGGTAGTGAATCGTTGAAAAATAGAGATCGCATGGGCGTAAACCTCGATCCTATTCAAACTCACAGCGCTTCTGTAATACCTGGCTTATACTTTTAATTCTGGCATAGTGACTACACTTAGTAAAAACCAGGCTTTAGCGCCTGGTTTTTTTATAAGTTTGGGTTAAAAAATATCAAATCAATGTCTTCTGAGCACCACCTTATCGGCATGAATTCTGATGGCTCTCTTTTACATTATGGGATATCGAGTCGTCCTTTCAGCAAACCCACCTTCTCTATTTGGGAGCTTAAAAAATTATTTCCAGGCCTTATCACCTTTTTTGAGTTATGGCGACAAAGGTCTAAGCCTTTTGATCAGCCCTGCTTATCGAACGAAGCACAGCATGTTCTCTCAACACTTGCGTCGCTTGATCAGGGCAAACAATGTAGTAGAAAAGATCTCTTAAAGGCTTCGTATTTTCTTCTAGGACTAGCTCCAGGTGTCTCTTTTCGCCGTTTTCAGCATCACTTTCAGCATTTTTCAGCCCTTTTGACACCGCAATACCGAGCGTTGGTACCAAAAGTAGACATAACCCTCATGGCTCGCGATGAACTGATCTTTCATCAGCTCAATCCTGAAGTCTATCTATGGATACCCGAAACCCAAAAAAAACCAGAACAACTTTTACTGTGTTTTCCGACCAAACTTAACTCATTCAACATGCCAAGAAGTATTGCTCATCATATTCTCGGAACGCTTGGCATCGCGATCCTGTACATTGGCAACCGACCAAATCAAGATCCTAGCCAAGGATTTCTCGGAACTGGCATAGATTCTAGCGCCTCTCTTATCAAGCAGGTTTGCTCACATTTTGGGTTTACCAAACTGTATGCCCTTGGTACCTCTCTAGGGGGCTACACAGCCTCATTGTATGCGCCTATCCTGGGTTTTGAGCGCGTTTTAAATTTTTCAGGAATTGTAAAATTGGGGGATAACCCAAGCATCGCGACAATAATTGAAGATTATCCAATCAATAACATACGCTCTATCCTTTCAAGGTCAGACCCAACTGATTTGAAAATAGAAGCTGCGTATCGAGCATGCAACTTCAAAAGCGAAGTTTCTTGGATTGATTCGCAAACTCATGGAACGTTTACAGCGAGCTTTATTGAAGGCTCACTTAACGAACACTTGTCTTGGTTATTGTCTGATTAACACTGGATTAATTTTGCACAAGCAAAAAATATCGTTCTATCTTTCGTGTTGTACCTATCGCATAGGATCAGTTCAGTATCCGGTTAAATTTTTGCTCTTATCGTACCCTTGAGTACTGACAGAGGCCTAGACTACAATTTCACATACTAGTTAACTGAAAGCTTTTATGACTCTGATAATACAATCACTTTGTCATCTGGCCGTACAACAAATTTTTCGGATTTTCTGGGGTTCAAGTCAACACCATACATTTTGTCTGCCGCATAGGCATGCTCCGCACGTCGATACCCAATAGCCGTTTGACCCTTTGACGCGGCAGCCTCGAGTATGGTGTAAAAATTCACCTCAGTGTCTACAGCCACGTATTCAACTGACGGTTTAAGGTATATCTCCGAACCCTCGGCACCAAACAGCTCGTCAAAAACCCGCTTTAGCTGCACGTTCTCGGAGAGCTGAGCCATCATCAGGCTAGTTAGATTATCGCTCACAATAAAATCATCGGCTTTAGTCACTTCAGCTAGCTGGCGGTTCTTTTGATCGAACATTTCACTCACAACATTTAACGCTACGCCAGTCTCCTCTGAGATATTGCGTATATGTAGCAACGTAATCAAGGTTTTAGCATCAGCTTGTTGAACATCCAAACGGGTATCGCCAAGCAAAATAATATTGCCATAACGGTTAACATCTAAAGAATCTAACACTCTGCGATCATTAGTGTCACCGTGTATCACTCTTACCTGCTGGTTTTCCAACCCTTGAGCTAATTCTGATACGAAAGCATTTAAGTGTTCATCACTATCCACAATTAGTAATTCAGAGGCTACAGGTACATACTGATCTAACTCCTGAACAATAGCCGCTCCTTTCTCATTCCAACCCAAAATAAGCGATCGCTCTGGGGCAGCCTCTGAAAGGCTAATGTTGGTAATGGCAGAGGCGGATACATCAAAATCAGCTAAGCCCGAGATCACAATAGTGTCGTCATCCTCTGTAATAGCAATTAACTGGCTACCAGGTGTTATCACTGTATCCATAGTAGGGTTAATTCGCACCCTACCGCAGCTGTCAATGAATCCCATAATGGATGATTTCTCATAAGCAAATATTGCATCTTTAAAGGTCTTACCCACAAGTCCAGGTTCTTCTTTAAAGTAAATCTCGTCACCCGCAAAATCGAGTAGCTCTGTATAAACCACACTCAACCCAGACTGCCTACAAGCTTGTGCCGTAACTTGAGCGATAAGATCCGCTGAGTAAATAAAGGTCGCGTCATCTCGACCAACTAAGTCCGCCGCCGCCAAGTTAGTTGGATCTGTGATTTCAGCGACAATGTGATAAGACTTCTCGCGGCGACTAGGGTTTTTAGTAATGGCCAATACCGTTTTAATAACACTAATATCGGGCAGTTCATTGTTTGGCGATAAAATAATAATAGAGCGGGCGCTATGCGGATCCACCACATCTAAATCGCCCATATCAAGTGATGAGCCGGTTCGGCAGATAATCTTTGTGTTTTTATGATCACTGATATGGATGCGCAATTGATCTTCCATCCATACCTTGTCTTTATCAGCCATTACCACAATGCGTGGTGATTTCTGATTTTCGTTGGCAATAATTAACTCGGAAACAATGGTAAAAATTTTGGAAGACCAGCCTAAAATCAGGGTGTGATCTTGTTCAATAATTTTAGAGCGGCCTTTTCGTAACTCCACTAATTTAGCCTCTAGGCCAGTCGTAAGCGTACCAATCAAAGTACTCAAGATGAGAATGCCGCCAATAGTGACTAAAATAGACAATACTCGGAAGCTCCAACCTTCATCACCTGCCACAGTGCCAGGATCTAAAGTGCGCATAAAGCTCTGCCAAAATGCTTCGGCAAAAGTCATATCTTCGACCTCAAGTGGCTTGAGATTAAAGCCAGTAATAATTACTGCCGAGACAACAACTATCAGTAAAGAGGCCAACGCAAGCCAACCTATGATGGCTATAGTACCGGCGGATAATGTGTTATCAAAAAAGTAGCTAAAGCGCTCTTTTAACGTGAATTTGTCGCGATTTTTTTTCATACTACTTCCCTGGAAACTCATAAATTAAAAATAGATGAAACGACTAGACATAAATTGTTCTAACACTTTTTTTCAAAGCTTAAAAACAGACTTCAACCAAAATAACACCACGTGTTCTTGCTTACTTGCAGATTATAGTAACCGCAAGTCGCATAGTGAAAATTTAGTTTCTTAAAGAAGCTTTGGTCTACTAGCAAAAAGGAAGGCATCGAATTCTTCACGCACACACCTAAAAGTATTGAAGCGCGTAACCTCATCGGAATACGCTTCGATCACATCCTATCAATCTTGAACATCATCTTGCGGACCTACTATAAGAGCTCTACTTAAATGCTCGAAAGCCATTACAGGGCTGGAAACAGCTTCAAGATCGCTGAGCGACGATCGTCATAAGGGACCAACGCATGCCAACCCCGCCAGCCTGAAGATCATCCACTCCCAAAGTACACTCAACTGTTTGCAAAGTATCAGCCTCGGTTGATGCACGCAGATCGAACAACTCATGACAAAACGCTGCCATATCAACACGATTGGCAAATACCCAATGAAAATGACTGGTCTCGACACGCTCGATTGTCCAGCCGGCCTGGGTCATTTCGGACAATGTCCACTCATCAAGAAACACACCTTCGTGGCCGGTGCTGTTGTTAGCCCCAACATAACCATCGAGGAAATGCGCTACAGCGGAAGCGCTGGCTACATCTGATACTACCAAACGACCGCCGGATCTAACTACTCGATAGAACTCTCGAAACAGCGGGCGCTTGTCATCAATATGATGAATTCCAGCCAAGCTGAGAGCGACATCAATACAACCATCAGACCAAGGCAAAGGCAGTAGTGGAACAACCTGCTCGCTCGGCTGGCCATGGTTGGTAAAGCTGGCACAAGGTTCATGAGCAAGCCATTGACAGCCGGCTGGCAAATAGCCTTGAAGATAGCCACCACCGGCAGGAACATCGGCAACGACCATGCCTGACTCAAGCTCGGCCGCTTCAATCAATTGATGGAATTCGGCCTGCCGTGCATCTGGAAACTTCCTCATCGCCCTGTCGTATGCAGAGCCTCGCAGTTCGAAATGTGCCTGATACGTTTTTGTCATGCGCTGTCTGCTCGGTTGCATAAAATTATCAAACATTGTTTTCGCGATAGGAACTTCATTTTTAACTCATTATGAAGCTACAGGCTGCTTTCCTTCAGGTATGCCCGCAAACGCTCAGCGAGGTTATTCGAATCTGCAGATTCATCTAAACTCCATGAATCAATTGACGTTAAAAGCAGCGGGTTAGATTGAGCCTTTAACCCCTGCCCATATATGGCGAGGCTAAGACGATCGAAGGGCATTCCGCCGGCAGGTGATGGTAATGCGTCCATTTGCCAAATCACGGCATCTACATTAGCGTGCCGCAATGCTTCATGGCATTCGAGAGCTGTCGAGGCAACATACAGGCGTATACCGTCCCGCTCCAACGGCCCCACCAACGACTCCAGACGCTTGTTACCTTCGCGTGACAGCATGACACCGACGACTGGGATACGCCCCTTTTGGCAGACCAGTCGTGCAAGTACTTGTTGATGCCGTGTGGCGACCGTGAACTGCGGTTGGGCATTCACCTCGCAAATTGCGCCCCCAGTTTCACGCCACGACCGCGTGATATCCGGGACCAGCAAATCAAGCCCCGCAACGTCAAGACGTAGCGCAGCAACAGCACGAAGTGCTAATTCCAGATTATCCGGATGAGCCTGTCGCGACACATCCTGAGTTGTGCCGCCGTGGCTCCAGTTGGCCGCTCCTCGCAGCCGTACAGAAACCCCGATTGGAACAACGCTGTCCAAGCCAAGACCTTTACTTCTCAGCCAAATTAATGACTCCTCATCCAGTGCAATCGGCTTTCCGCCTTGTTCTACAGAAGGTTCAAGAGGCTCTGACTGATTGGCGCGCTTGGTATTTATTTGATCGACGAGTTCCCGAATGGTGTGTATGCCATCACCGACTACCCCAGGAGGCCGGCGCGCAACCACTGACAACACCTCATCTTTGACGACAGTTACACGGTGATCATTACCCTCAATAAACTGCTCAACCAAAATGCGCTTGCTCAACTTTGCGACGTCAACAAAGGCGCGCTCTACTGCTTCGGCATCACGCAGACCGACCACAACACCTGCACCTCCATCAAGATTTGCAGGCTTAAGAACAACGGGATAGCCCAAGGCCTCGGCCACCTTGACTGCTTGCTCGGCAGTGGCAACAAGCTGATGCTTAGGCACCGGTAAACCCGCATCTCGCAATACCATGGCACATGCAACTTTGTCGCGCGCAAGGCTCGCGCTAATTTTCGACGTTTCATCAGTGAAGGAGCTGTCCAGCCAACGTGAACGACTGCCCCAGCCGAATTGATATACATTATTCGCAACATGGCGCCAAGGAATGTCTAGCTCATGTGCTGCTTGCAAAAACCGCAGAGTATTAACACCTCCTGGTGCTAAAGGGCGAAACTGCTTCGCAAGCTTATTCATATAAGCTACTAGCGCATCAGGTTTGAAATCTTTGCCTGCGGCCAGTTCGTTCATCAGCGAGCACACCAATCTAAAGGCAGCTTGTGGCGCTCGAATGCTCTCTGAAATCGCGGGCAACCCTACAACCCAGTCATGACTATCCTGAGCATCAGGCTTTATCGCTGTCGCGCCGGCCATCACTGGCATCTGCATCTTAGCCAGGATAGCGAGCGTCAACCGCAGTAATCGGCCAAGGACTGGATGATCGGCAACCAATGTAGGTATGGGCGTTAAAATGGCCTCATCTTGCACGGGGCAAACTTGGTCCATGATGGCATCAAACCTGTTTAAGGCAGAGGCGCCAATCTCCAATCTTGTCAGCCGCAGCGAAACCAACATCGCCGGTTGGCGTAGCCCCCGCCAATAACCGGGCTCAAAGCGAGCAGATCCTAATTCCAAAAGTTTATTCATCACAATGGCAGACGTATTCTTGTTCTACGACTTAACATCCAAGTCCGTCATAATCTTGACTATGATGTTTCAATTGAACCGGATTACTTCATCTTCAACTGCGAGTTCCGGCACCAGCTGCGGCTTACCGATAGGTCCGTGGCGAAGGTTGGCCCACGACAGTAGTGATGCATAAACCAGTGGCAGCGCGCCGCTTTTACGTAGTTTGTTAAATGCCAAATCGTCCAGCTTATTGAGTGCGTCTTCATCAATTAAGCACACACCCTCTACATTTCGCTCTGCTTCGCCCTCGTGCTTGATGCGGATACTGCGTTCCATCAGCAGGCCAGCTTCGTTTATAGCCTGAACCATCAGCTGAGTAATGCCAACGCGGTTTTGGACCTGTTCCATTAAGCCAACCAATTGTTGGCTAGCGTGCGCCAACTTACCATCCCGAGTAAAAAGGGGTTGACCCTCACCCTCACTGAGTACTGCTGATTCTTCATCAACTAGCACAAGCAAGCGACTCTCATTCTTTGCGTCAACCTTACCTTTTGCGGCTTGATCTGACACATTAGCAAGAGCCAGTGGATAATGACGAATATGCGCCGGTATATAAGTAGCCAGCCATTGGCCATCTACCCCCACATAGGCATTGTTGTCCTTATTCACGCCCATTAGTACAACCGGCAACTTACCGCCTTTAGGAAACACGATAGGATATTCACGTGCCACATCCGCAATCTCGTCAATCACAATGGGTGCTATCAGTTCACTTCGAGCAAAGCCATAGTCCGTAATTGGCAGTAGCCTTAGATTTGCATGAACACTATATTTAAGAGGTGTAAGTTTTTTGAACATAGCTAATAACCATTTTAATCATTAATTGGCGAAGTCAAACTAACAGAGGTCACCTCAGCAACAGCAATAATCCCGGGCTAGAACTTGCGATAAAAGTTAAAACTACCGCCTTTCGAATCATACAAATCAGACCAATTGCGATACGCCTGAAGCTCAAGATGCGTCTGCTTCCCCAGCACCAGCTTCATGCTCAAATCGAGAAGGTGCTCATCTTTAGGAGGCTCAACGCCATTCACAGTCCAGTAAAAACCAGGAGCAGCAAGCGAGGCTGCCGTGACAGAACGCTCTCGCGAATCGGTTTCAGTCTGGTAGGTATAACGAAGCTTCGGAATAAATTGTCCGTTTTCGCTAATCACCGGCCGCTCAATTGTTATACCGGCGGATGCCGGACGAGACATCACATTTTCGCGCTGGTAGTCGTTACCCCACAACATGTCATCCTCACTATGAGCTGACTGGTTCAAATTATCAGATTGATAAGCGATGAATGGAATCAAATTCCAATTACCTAGCTGGCCACGGTAAAACGCTTCGGTCTTAAAACCATAATTAAATGATTCAGAGTCACCATTCACCAAATTGCCCATCGCATAACGCTCATACGCGTTTGTTGAAAGGCCAATTGAGGCCAGCAATTTCACCCCAAGACCATTATCAGCAGCAGCAACACCATAGAGCGCAGAGTGGAAATGGTTAGAAGACCCGCTCGTCCAACGATTCGGCACGGAAAAGTCAGAGTTGGTATAGCCTGCGGCAAAGCCAACAAGAGTGTTATCAGTAATCAGGCTTTCAATGCCGGCAAATAAATGTTGATTGTCAAAGCGGCCAGAGGCCTCATTGAAATTGCCCTCTTGATCTACCTTATTACGATTAATCACAACCCACTGGCGATATCCGCGCTTACACGCCTCTGGATCTTGCTTATAAGGCTTACGCTGACAATCCAGCAACGCAGTTGAAGAAGAGAGCGATGTGTCAACAAAGCGATTGTTTGCCGCAAAAGCAACCTGTTGGGTCAGAACAGCACCCTCACCGCTCAGTGAATCCAACGCCTCTTGGTAATCAACAGGGTCTGTGATGTCCAACAATTGCGCCGCAATCGGCTGATAAGTTGGCACACCAGTATCCTGAATCTTGATAATTTCTTCCGACACTGCATTCTGGTTTGGCGTCAGGTAATTCGGGCTGTAGTCAATCGAGTATTGCAAGTTCAGATTATTACCCGAGACGATCAGACTAGGCGTGAAAATTGCCGTCGTTGAAGCAACGCCGTCCGAGTAGTCTGAATTCGCAAAAAAGGGATGAATCGCAATTCCATTATCCGTCATCGTGCCGGTTGATGTCATCAGGGTAATCGTTCTCGTCCCTTGTTTACCCGCACCCGTTGAGGGATTGAGTGTCACAAAACCATCCAGTGTGGCGGTTCCGCTAACTGCAATGTGATCACCGTAATCGGTGCGTCCAGAACCGGTGGCATAGTTCACATCCATAACGAGATGACCGTCATCCGCCTGAACAAAATCACCCGTCAACTCAACCTGATTTGCAGTTCGACCACCCTGAGTATCGGGCGACAGAATCGTGCCTAAGCCGCCCGGCGACAAATAGCCGAAAGCCCCATTGGTAAAATCACCACCATCTAGATCGATCACTGAACCAGATTCGATCAAGGACTTGACGACTGCTGAAGTTGAATTGTTATTGATGGCATTCGTACCTTCCCCGAGATCAATTGAACCTCGAATGTAAGCTCCATTCAGGTTATGGATCGTGTCATCACCCGTTGTGGCAGTAATAACATAATCTTGAACCGATCCAAACGTCAGGATTTCAGCTTTGTCATTAGCATCAAGGCTATTGTCATTCGTAATCGTATTGGTTACACCACCGATAAACGAAATAGCTTTGCCAGTTGCGCCACCTTGAATCAAGCCACCATTGGTTAGGGTGAGATTGCCATCTTCACTCTGCTGCGTGACCGCAATGCTTCCATAGCCGGTTGAAATAATGTCGCTCGCGTTAGTTAACGTGACGGCACCGGAGGTGTCTGCTGACTCAATGGCATTACTACGAAGATAAACCGCACCACTTGTGCTGTTGGTCCACAAATAACCACCAGTGTTATCAAACGAAACCGCGCCTGCATTTCCAGTGTCGGATACGCTGCGTGCGTCCACCGTGTAGGCGGAACCAGCCGTCTGACTGACGATTTCTCCATTGAGGTTCGTCACAGTGACAGTGCCCGCGGCATCTGATGCGCCCTGCGCATGAGTCAAGGCCCTGATCGCGGACACATCCCCAGAACCAGCAATCCCAATATAACCGTCATTGGTACTTACAGTGACATTGCCCGCAGCACCAATTTCAGACCAGCTCTCCGCTTCAATACCGTAAGATGCGATGCCGTTGGTTATAATCGTGCCGCCAATGTTTGTCGCAGTGACGTCATCGGCATCAGCGCCAGTCAAGCCACTCAAAGCATATACGCGGCTTGCGGCCACGAGCGCTGGGGAATCGTTACCAAAAGTTTCGAGTCGACCAGTATTTGCTGCAGTTGCCGTGCCTGCACCATATCCAGCGCCGACCGAAAGGCTCATAACAGCACTCGAGCGATCGCCGGCAGTCACCACGGTTGCAGTCGTGTTTGTGCTGGACACGTTCCCAGCACCACCCGTCTGCGAAAGTGTTTGATCGAAGATATTTTTTACTAACCCATTGCGATAGACGTTGTTCGGGTTGTAGTCAGATAGCCCATGCACACCGCCCATGCTGATCGACATGATCGCATCGGAATTTGAACCAACAGTACGGATGTCACCGCTGTTCGTCACAGTTACTGAGCCACCATTTCCACCTGTATAACTTGTGGCACCGGAAGTTAGAGACGCTGTACCTGCAGAACCCGAGGCGCCCAATGGCAAAGACAACGTAACCGTACAAAGATCATCTGCAGAGGCAAAGCTAGCGGCAAGACAAGCGGCATCACCAACAACGCCTAAGTTAACCGTATCAGAACGGCTACCTGAAGGGCTAATGCCAGCATCACCAGCATCTCCACCACTACCACCGACACCTCCAATCGCACCCAAACTCTCTGCCAGAATGCCAGTGGAATATACTGCTCCTGTGGTTCGCAGTATCTGCGCATTGGAGATGCTTACAGATCCGCCGCTGCCACCAGAGGCGCCATCACCTCCAGCCGCTCCGTTTCCACCATCGCCACCAGCACCAGAACTGCCAGCATCACCCCCGTAAAGAATGTTTGCAATCGGGTCCACATATCCGGCCAGACCACCTGTTCCACCCTTACCGCCCGTGCCGCCTTTACCGCCTACGCCACCGATACCGCCACGACTGGCTGCATGAATGGCATTAATGCCTGCAACGATAGATCCTGTGCCGCCATTGTTCAAAACTGTAACCGTACCGCCGGCACCACCCATGCCCGCAGCACCGCCTAGCCCTCCGGTAAAGCCATCACCTGCAGCCCCACCATCCGAAACCACAACATATTGGTTTAAGATAAGACTTGTTCCACTTCCGGCTCCACCGGTGCCGCCCTGACCGCCCTGACCGCCTTGACCACCAGTACCACCCTCTCCACCTTGGCTAAGTGCAAAGAGACCAATGTTCGAAACAACAAGATCACCGATATTGTTCGTGAGGGTAACCGTGCCGCCTACGCCACCAACACCACCTTGACCACCCGTAAAGCCGGCGCCTGCCCTGCCACCGCTGGAACCATCCTCAATACCAGTTCCGATGCCAACACTCATCGCGACGCCTTGGCCACCAGTGCCGCCCTGACCACCCTGACCACCTTGGCCACCCGTGCCGCCCTTACCGCCAATACTCCGGGCCTGCTGACCATGGGTCGCTACCGCATTCGCAAATGTGGTTTCGAGCGACACTGAACCGCCGGCACCACCATCTCCGCCCAAGCCACCTGCACCTGCGAGGCCACCAACACCACCAGTATTACCGATTTCGCTATAGACGTATGGGATTAGGTTATTGGATTCTACCGTGGCGGCTGCGTCACCACCGCGACCTCCGCGGCCACCCTGGCCACCAACTCCACCGGCACCGCCCTTGCCGCCAGTAGAAATCATCGTTGAGAGCGTTCCGGCACTGGCTGTGGAGGCGGAAAGCGCCAAATCAATTTCGCCGCCAAGACCACCAACTTGACCGACTCCACCAATTCCGCCTTGTGCACCTGCGCCACCAACTCCTCCAACAGCTGTAACGGCATCCGTGTCAGGAATTGTGAATAAAAGATAGATGCCAATCCGAGGGACAGTGTCTACATATGCGTCAGCTCCAGCACCACCTGCTCCACCCGCACCACCGATTCCTGCTCTACCGCCATCACCGCCAGTGGTTTGATAATTGAAAGCGGTCCCAGCTGGGACAACAACTGAAGAGTAATTTGGGCTCGTCGAAACGATTGAGTGACCAGCAACACCAGCAACACCAACGCCACCAGACGCAGAACCCGCGCCACTCTGTACTGCCGAGATTGTTGAATTGCCTAACGCTTTTAAAGAAATCTCAACACCGTCAACTGTTACGCTGTTGTCATCCGATATCAGACTTCCATTACCTGAAGATGCATTGTTTATCGTATAGCTTGCAGTTACGGGTTCAGAGTCCGTTGTCAGTGACGAAAAACTCAGGTTCGTTACCGCCTCGCCAGACAGCTGACCTGTCACAGAGCCAGCTGCTTCAATCGCAGCACTAAAACTCGTATCGACGTCAGCGGCACCTCGTAATTTAAGAAGATACTTACCGGTCCATTCACCCGATTCATTCTTCTCCTCAACTACAACGGCTGTTAAGCCAATGTTTGCATCATTTATGGAGTCTTTCACCTGGGTAAGGGTGTACCCGCCCGTTACAGTGTTTGTACTACCGACTCGTGTTTCAGGAAAGTAAATAGAAAAGGATTCACCGTTTTGATTCGTACCCGTAACCCTAAACGCTTGACCTGCATTTATAATTGCTGAACTGGTTAATGAAACATCTGAACTTACGGTTTCATATTCAATTGTACCCGCCAACCGGGTTACTGCGACATCAAAACCATCGGTATTCACCGTTGCCGGATTGTAATCTTCAATTCCAACAACGCCAGCAGAAGAGGAGGATAATGTGGATATAGAACCGCTTGACGGTGCGTCACGACCATCCGCTGGATCTACAACACTGTAGCTACCATAGCTATACCAGTTAACACAAGCCTCACCCCATTGCATTGATGATGTACAGCGGTAATAACCCGATCTACCTGTCTGACCCACAACCCCAGCAGTCGGCACAGACAGGTTATTCGCTGAGGGTGCTTGCGTATAAATCACCGAGTCAGTCGAGGTTAAATCGCTTGCAAATGCCTGTGTTGCAACTACACCTACGAACACCCCTGCCAAACCAAGCACAAAACTCTTTATCTTTCGTATGAATACCTTTGTGCGCTTGGACACAACAACAAAGCACTGCAGTGCGTGGTTCAAAATGGTTTTGTAGATCTTGTTCATGGCGGTAACTGGTTGGTTGTGAATTCAGTAATGACTATTCAGTCGTGTCCGGCTGCAACGACTGCACATCAACAGTCGCCGTTCTCAATAAGCCTTCAAGATGCGCTTTCAAGCCGTTTTTGCTGAGCTCTTGGCGCAGCTCTGACTTTAACTCATCAAACGTGCGCAGCGAGAAGGGGCGACTGTCGGTGAGGAGGAAGATGTGCCACCCGTTTGAACCACGAACCGCGGTTTTGGTGTAGGCACCCTTTTTCAATGCGCGAATTGGCCCAATAAACTCGGGACGAATTGTCAGCGGCGATAACCACCCCAAATTGCCAGCCTTGGCCCTTGAGGGTTCATCCATCGAGTGTTCTTTTGCTAAGTCGGCAAAAGACTTACCCTCACCGAGTAGCGTCAAAATTTCCTTTGCTCTCGCTTCGTCATCAAGAAAAATTTGGCGCACCTCAAACTCTGTATCGCCCGCGCGCTGTACGAGGTCGTCATATACCTTTCGTACTTGGGCATCAGTGATAGGGTTTTGTTTAAGATAGTAAGCGTGATAGGCGCTGGCCAAGACATCTTCTTTTGACATCTGCATGCGTGTAGATACAACCGGATCGCGATCCAAGCCCGCACTCCGCGCCGCCTGCGCCGCAAGCTCTCTTGAAACTAGTACCGACTGCAGCGCCGACAAGGTCTGCGGATTCAGACGCTCTTCAGCAATGCGTCGATCGCGCATCATCAACTGAAGCTCAGCAACTGGAATCTCAACGCCATTTACTGCAATCGGCTTCAATTTGGTCTCTGTGAGCTGTGTGGGCGCACGATCACTAATGCCTGCTCCCAAAAAAAATACACCGATCGCAATAATCACAAATGCAGCACCAATCAATATGCGCGTGTTTTTCATATTCACATTCTCTTTATGCTTTGACATAAAAAATTTAAAGACCCCATACATAAGAAAACACTACGCTTTTTAAGGCGTAGTGTTTCTTTTGTCGAACTAAAGGGGGGGGTTAGAACTTCACGTTCAGCTTAGCACCTAGGCTACCACCCTTATTATCGCCATCCGTCATGTAGTTGCCATCAATCTCAAGATAGGCTGTGTCAACAAGCGCACGGAAGCTGATACCCACATAACCCGTACCCAAATCTTCGGTGAAATAAGGCACATTGTTTGTGTCGCCAATCATGGTCACACGCACATCGTCATCACCTTCAAGATTACGCTGGAGATAACCAAAGCGGGTTGTGACCGAGCCGTTGGTGAACTGTTTGATCAAATCAAATCCAGCACTCATCTCGCTTGTCTTTACTGTGTGATTATCAACAGTCGCATTCGAATTAGAGCCGGTTTCCGTGTAGCGATCAAACTTCTGCACCATGTAACGGGCATTCAGGTTTGGCTTCACCGTGAAGGTTTCAGACGCAGCAAATGGCAGTGCCAAGCTCAGCTCTGGCGCATACCAGTGGCTATCATACTCAGAGTCCGCGTAGGAAATACCCCACCACTGCAAGTTGTCGTTCACAAAACGACGATCCTCATGGTCTTGGCGACCGCCAGCAATACCAAGGCCGACTTCGACATCGCCAACCATGCCCTTGCCGTGAACCCCTAGGAATGCACCCTTGGATTCGTTTTCAAACGACTGGCTGTAGACGTCGCCATAGAAGCTGCCCACATCCAAATTCTGTTTGCTATAACCAGCCATGAGGCCCAAACGAACATCTGTATTTTCACCAAGATCGCGCGTATAACCCACGGCGAAACCTTGGGTACGCACATCTTGGTCCATGGTTGCAAGGCCATCACCCTCGTAGTCCATGCTCACGCCGCGCACGGATACCCACACGCCATTGCGCTCGTTACCTGTGCGATCAAGCCCGTCATGCGCCATGTGAGACGCCATACCCGACAGATCGGCAAGCATATTTGGCGCAGCCGCGAAGGCAGTTGGGTCGATAGTGGCAAAGATATCATCTACGCCATTTAGCGCATCTACATCGCCATCATTATCTTCTCCGGCGAAGTTCGCGTCATTAGTAAACCAAGGCACCGTACCATTTGTGCTGAACGCCTCAGCACCGCTGCTCGCATCTGAGTCATCAAACACCCAACGCACAGAATGCGAAACCCCGGAAGTCAGGTCGACATTCACATTGGAAGCACGATCGAACAAAAACTGTCCCGCAATGTAAGACGGCGCATCTAAATTGACATTATTACTATCTTCACCGGCTTCGCCCAGAATCTGAATTGCGGTGCCAACATTTGTTGTAGTCACGCCCGAATTGAATGCAAAGGGAGTAGATTTGATTAATGATGACCCGTTCAGGCTCATCGAATCACCGTCTTTAGGGGAATGATTATCTGAAACAATCAAACCCGAGTTATTGACCACATTACTTCGCGCGACATCTGCAGTGCCATCGTCGTTGATTGTGATACCAATGTCACGAGCAACGATACGGCCTGGGTAGGTGTTGGAAATGGTATTGCTAATAATTCCCTCTCCGTCCGCCACGAGCGACACGCCATCATCCATCGCATAAATCAGGCCCGTGTTGGCAATTGTATTACCGGTAACCAGCTCCACCGTATTACCACTTAAAGTAGAGGTCATAGCAGCCAGTCGAATACCATCCACGTCCTCACCTGCTCCGCCATCGACAGCAATGATGCCGCTATTGTTAATGATATTGTCTCGAATGGCCGCAAGAGCATTATCGGTATAGACGCCATCAATACTCAGGTCAGAGCTAAAATCATAGCTATAGTCATGCAGGCTGGCGGCATTGGCCAACAACTCAATACCCGCAGCGTCTCGTGAGCCACCATCAACAATAATTGAGCCAGAGTTGTTGATCTCATTGTCTACAACAGTAGCTGCAGCACCGAGGACAACATCATCAGCACTCATATCAGAGAAAAAATCAAAAGACGAATCATCAGAGGCAACCAACCTTGCTCTAGCATCGCCGAAAAAACGCATACCAGCTACATAGCCAGTTCCAAGTGCCTGAATTTCGCCGGCGTTTGAAACGGTATTGTTAGAAACTGTTACCGTTGCAGAAACCTCAACGTCCCCAATAGCGAGATAGTTATCAACGTAGCGGGCACCATTGCCTGAAACAGTCTCAGTGTTAGTAAGCGCCAATTTTGCATCCGCAATAGACTGCACACGGAGACCAACCACATCTGAAGTTCCCTCGACGCTAATCATCGCATCAGGCGAGTTAACAAATGTGTTATTACGCACATGTCCAGTAGAAGACGCAGTTGCCTCCGTTATCACGAGACCAATGTGCGATTCTGCGACTGCATTAGCATCGGGATTGTAAAAGCCATTTCGAGTTTCCGAATAATCGGCTTCTGCATGCGTATCGAGAGTAACGTCAACATCAATGTCAGAATCGGCCAAGAAAGCAACGCCTGTAATCTCTATACTTGATCCAGTTACAGACAAATCGCCTGAATTCGTAACACTGTTGTTATCCGTCAGCGACTCTCCAAACGCACGGAGCGAAGTAACAGTTGCACTAATTTCCGCATAGGCATTAGCGTCAGCATACATGACATCATCAGAATCAGAAGTAGCATAAGCTTGAGCATCAGCACTAGCAGTTAACAACACATCAGAGTCAGCTTCGGTTTCCGCAATAAGTCGCATGCCCACTAGGCTATCGACCCCATCAACCGTAATCGAACCAGCATTGGTCACAAGGTTATTCGACATCGATGCCGTTGAATCTGCAACCTGACCAGTAGCAAAAACGTTATACACATTGCGCGCTAACGAATCAGCATCTCCAGTTAGATTAGAATAATCCTCTCCCGAATAAGTGGCGGAGCTGGCATAAGAATAAGCCGAAACGTCATAATCCAGGGTGGTCTCGGACTCCGCAGTTGACACTAAGTCTAAGCCGTAAGCTGAGGCGTTACCTAGGGTATTGTCAATCGATATTACTGAATTGTTGGTAACAAGATTATTTTGCACCTCTGTATCAGCATCATGCCTGAGGGTGTTGAGAGTATTCACAGTTATTTTGGATGAACCATCAACATTAACACTAGAGGTAGAAGGGGTAGCGGATATTGTATGGCTAGCTTCAGACGAAATTAACAGGGAAGCTCCATGTCCATCGCCACCATCTACTACTGCTTCTTGTGCATCAGCCTGAACACGCACACCGCTGATCGAACCACCATCTGTTTTAGACCCGCCGGTGACGCTAATCAATCCATCGTTGGTAACCGAGTTATTCAAAATGCGAGATTGTGAGTCGGTGGCAATATCAATGAACGATTCGCCAGGATCGACTTCGTAACTTGAGCTTCCAGAGGTATTGGAAGTGTTAGAAGTGGAATCCACGACGACTTCCTTTGCCTTTTCCGCTCTTGAGAGATGCATGAGAAGAACACCATGATTCTCTGAATTATTTAGCGTTATTGACCCAGCAGACTCTATAACAACAAAATCATTATCAATTTGACCTATCGCAGAACCATCAATATCGAATACGCCCTCAATTGAAACCGTAGAAGTCTCAAGGACATCCGACGAAGAAGTACTAAGCGTGTCCTCTGAAATGGTCTGCGGAGCTGATATCGTTACAGTCTGCGCATGCGCCACATTCATTCCAGAGACGGCGAGAATAGAGGTAACTGCGACAGCTAAAGCACTTTTTCTAAACCCAGATGGCTTGACGTTAGGTTTTGAAAGATTTGAGGGCAAGTTCATACTCGAGTTTCCACATTAGGTAAATTAAATATAATTTTATTTTACTATAAATAAATTGACACTAAAAGCCCGAAAACCTCTATCCCACTGCAGACCTTTACACCCCCGCTCCCACCTTGATAAAGTATTGAATTGGAAAAAATTTCCAATTACTCCCCGCTTTAGGCTAAAGAGTTACGCCCGCGCAACCTAGCAACACCCTCAACTCGCTAAAAAAGCTACTAACATAAAGCATGGGCAATAAGCCTTATTATTATTCAATCACTAATCGTGATTTTGTGTTCTCATCTATCTTTCGCCTAGGAGGAGAATAATTGTGTCTACATATTCTTGTAATGTTTGCGGCATGGCAGTCAACGCAACCTGTGCCAAGTGTAACGTTGAGCTGGTAAATGACACCCTTACGCTTGATGATGGCTCAGAAGTTCAGATTTCGAAGTGCCCACAATGTGATGGCAAAATCAAAAGCCCACAATGTTGTGGCGCAGATATGGCCGCTGGGTAAATTTAGCGCAAAAAAAATGCCCCACCTAGGTGGGGCCAGTCTTTTAGGAGGTTGCACTGATGAGACCATCACTTCAACCACCATCCTATAAGTTAAGGTAGACCATATCCGGATAAAAGCAAGGGCTTTTAGG
>Ga0181606_10001773_pt1 | contig 18784 bp, 19 predicted proteins | sample 041ome_10_FD_132994 | JGI IMG/M metagenome (GOLD analysis project Ga0181606, IMG submission 132994) | Coastal salt marsh microbial communities from the Groves Creek Marsh, Skidaway Island, Georgia - 041412US metaG (megahit assembly) | ecosystem: Environmental > Aquatic > Marine > Intertidal... | reverse complement strand
TGCGCTGTTGATTTTGGACGAACCAACAACCGCACTTGACGTGACGGTTGAGGCCGCAGTGGTCGCATTGGTCAAAGATTTGGGTAAAAAATACGGCACATCCATGCTGTTTATTTCGCACAACTTGGGGCTCGTGATGGAAACCTGTGACCGTATCTGCGTTATGTATTCTGGCGAAGCGGTTGAAACGGGATCTATCAAAGATGTGTTTGATAAAATGCAGCACCCTTACACACAGGCCCTTTTTCGCTCGATCCCGCTGCCCGGTGCCGATAAAAACTCGCGTCCCCTTGTGGCAATTCCTGGCAATTTTCCATTGCCACATGAACGGCCACAGGGCTGTAATTTCGGACCACGTTGCGATTATTTCACCGAAGGCCTATGTAACAGGCGCGACATTCCAATGGCCGCTGTCGAAGGCAATGATCGTCACAACACGCGGTGTTTGCGGTTCAAGGAAATCGACTGGGATGCCCCCATTGTAGCGGGCGAACAAAGCGAAAAACCGGAACCGGGCAAGGTCGTTCTAAAGATTGATAATCTGAAAAAATATTACGAAGTTGCGGCAAACGCCTTGTTCGGCGGCTCGGGCGCGAAAAAGGTTGTGAAAGCCAACGAAACCCTGTCGTTTGAGGCCCGTGAAAGCGAAACCTTGGCCATTGTGGGTGAATCGGGCTGTGGCAAATCGACCTTTGCCAAGGTGTTGATGGGGCTGGAAACGGCCACAGACGGTCAAATTCTGCTTGATGGTAAAAACATCGAACGCACACCGATTGAATCGCGTGACACCAAAACCGTTGCCGATGTACAGATGGTGTTCCAAAATCCGTTTGATACGCTAAACCCGTCGATGACCGTTGGGCGGCAGATCATTCGCGCCTTGGAAATTTTCAAATACGGCAATTCAGACCAAGATCGTAAAGATCGCATGTTGGAATTGCTGGATCTGGTGAAACTGCCCCGTGCCTTTGCCGATCGAATGCCGCGACAGTTGTCAGGGGGTCAGAAACAACGTGTGGGCATTGCGCGCGCCTTTGCGGGCGGTGCGCGGATTGTTGTCGCCGACGAACCTGTGTCTGCCTTGGACGTGTCGGTTCAGGCGGCGGTGACCGATTTGTTGATGGAAATTCAGCGCAAGGAAAAAACCACGCTGCTGTTCATCAGCCACGACTTATCGATCGTGCGGTATTTGTCTGATCGGGTGATGGTGATGTATTTGGGCCATGTGGTCGAATTGGGATCAACGGATCAAGTCTTTTCGCCACCCTACCATCCCTATACCGAAGCCCTATTATCGGCGGTACCAATTGCGGATACTTCGATCGAAAAAGAACACATCGTTCTCGAAGGGGATATACCATCCGCGATGAATCCGCCCTCGGGTTGTCCTTTCCAAACCCGCTGCCGTTGGAAATCCAAGGTCGCCGGCGGCCTGTGCGAACGCGAGGTGCCGCCAGTGCGCAATATTGCAAACGGCCACCAGATTAAATGCCATCTGGATCAAGCAGATTTGGACAGCATGCGTCCCGTCATCAAGATCGCTGCAGAATAATTGACCTAGACACAATTTTTAATTACCGTTTTCCTGTTCGATGTTTTAATGGCGTCGAACAGGAGAATGCTCATGTCACGTTTTGCCCCGATGCCAGATCCGCCCTATTACGCGGTGATCTTTTCCAATCAAATCTCAGATACGCCTGAAGGCTATGCGCAAATGGCCGATACAATGGCCGAATTGGCTGAAACTATTCGAGGCTATATCGGACGTGAAACCGCACGAGACGCTGATGGTCTTGCGGTGACGGTCAGTTATTGGGAAACCGAAGCTGCCATTAAACAATGGCGCGAACATGCCAAACACCAGCTTGCTCAGAAACTTGGTAAAGATCGATGGTACGATCATTACAGTTTACGCGCCGCAAAGATCGAACGGCAATACCAAGGTCCTTAGCGTAATATGCGACGGACGTAGTTTTGCGTTTCCTGATAAGGCGGCACGCCACGATATTTTGCCACCGCCTCTGGTCCTGCGTTATAGGCCGCAAGGGCCAAACGCCAATTTCGGAACCTTTTATATTGCGTCGCCAGATAGCGTGCACCGCCATCAAGGTTCTGTCGGACGTCATAGGGATCAACCCCTAATAATTTTGCTGTTTCCGGCATCAATTGTGTTAAACTAATTGCACCTTTATGGGATACGGCTTTTTCGTTCCAACCACTTTCCTGTTGAATGAGGCGCAAAAATAAATCGACCGGAATATTGTGTTTTTGCGCCATTAACCGCGCTATGGACAGATCCGTCGCATTGGTTGCGTTGGGCGAGAATACGTTATCCTCTGGCAGGCTGGGAATATAGACGGGATCTGGATCCAAGGACACGTCAAACCCAGTTGACGTTCGTTTATCTAGGACATCAAATTTCGGGGCATATCTGGCACCACGCGACGTATCGCCAAAGGCAAATTGTGTGGCCAATACCCCGACAAAGGTGCCCAAAAAAACGTGTAACCAAAAACGACGCTGACCATTCATGCTGCTAAGGTAAGGATTTATTACATTTTATCAAGCACGCTGAAACACGCTGGCAAAGTATTGCAAACATTTTATTAAAGTTTAACCTTTTATTCACGGCAAAGGGATGATGTAAACTGTAGCGAACACCAAGAGATTCGACAGGAGAAAGACATGGCAGGGTCGGTAAATAAGGTTATTTTGATTGGGAACTTGGGACGTGATCCCGAAATCCGCAATTTTCCCAACGGCGGCAAGGTGTGTAACCTGCGCATCGCGACGTCTGAAAATTGGAAAGACCGCAACACTGGCGAACGCCGTGAACGCACCGAATGGCATTCGGTTGCAATTTTTTCTGAACCTCTGGTTCGTGTCGCAGAACAATATCTGCGCAAAGGATCCAAGATTTATATCGAAGGACAACTTGAAACCCGCAAATGGCAAGATCAATCGGGCGCAGATCGATACACGACCGAGGTTGTGCTGCGTCCCTACACATCAACGCTGACAATGCTTGATGGTCGCGGCGAAGGTGGCGGCTCAGGTGGCGGAGCATCGGGTGGCGGCTATGGGGGCCCATCTGTCGGTTATGATGATGGCCCGTCTGACGGTGGCTTTGGCAGTGGGGCATCGGGCGGCGGTGGATCGTCGCGCGATTTCGACGACGAGATCCCATTCTAATAAAAAAGCGGGCGCAAAGGCCCGCTTTTTTATTTATAACACAGCAAAAATCATAAATAATCCGATCGTTGTAAACCATATTTTGCCATTTTTTCGTTCAAAGTACGCCGCGGCAGACAAAGTTCGTCCATAACCCGCGCAATCGACCCTTTATGGCGGCGCATGGTATTGTCGATCAACATTTTTTCAAAAGCATCGACATATTCTTTCAATGGCTTACCCTCAGAGGTGACGACAGTGGTCATATTGTCATCATCGCTCATCAACAGCGATGATATCGTCCCCTGCCCGCGCCGCGCCTGTAAAACGGTCTGTTCTGCAACATTCATCAGCTGGCGCACATTGCCCGGCCAAGGCGCTTGTAGCAATTGAGCCGCATCCTGAGCAGAAATTATTGGGGTATCACACCCATAATCATCAGCGTAGGTTTCACACAAGCGATTGAACATATCCAAAATGTCATCCCCGCGCTTGCGCAATGGCGGCACTGTGATCTTAAGGGCATTCAGGCGAAAGTATAAATCACGGCGCAAAGTGTCTTCGGCCGACATTCCGGGTTCATTATTGTTAGATATTGCAACCACCCGTGTCTCAGGTGGCGTGCCCAAATCATCCAAATAACTTTGCAATCGCCGCTGTACAGGTTCAGAAAGGCTTTCGATATCTTCTAGGACAAGTGTACCGCCGCGCGCCTCTTCGATAGCGGGCAGATAACTTTCTTCTGCATGCCCCGGACCAAACAAACGCCGCAAAAGCGCATCCTCTTCAAGCGCCGCGCAGCTTATGATTACAAATTTTTTACCCGCACGCGTCCCAACGGCGTGCAGCGCGTGAGCGACTAAGGTTTTCCCTGTCCCAGTTTCCCCATTAATCAAAACATGTCCGTCAGACTGGCCAATGTCCAAAATATCATCACGAAGGCGCTGCATTGCCGACGAGCGTCCCATCAGTTTTTTCATCAGTTGATCAGCGTCTGATAATTCACGGCGCAGAGCGCGGTTGTCCAATGTCATGCGCCGCTGTTGGGTCGCTTTTTGTGCAAGCTGGCTCATTGTTTCGGGGTTAAAGGGTTTTTCCAAAAAGTTAAAAGCGCCCAAACGCATCGCCTCGACAGCCATCGGGACATCGCCATGCCCTGTGATCATGATAACAGGTAATGTACTGTCGCGGCTCATCAATGCGCGCAAAAATTGCATGCCGTCCATGCCGGGCATGCGAATATCCGTAATCACAATGCCGGGATAATCAGGTCCAATCACAGCCAGCGCATCTGTCGCATTCGCAAAACTTTCGGTGTCATAGCCAGACAAGGCAAGCCATTGCGTGATTGACAAACGCATGTCTTTTTCGTCGTCCACAATTGCGATTTTCATTGCTTTGGTCATTCACTTTACTCTGCTGCTTCGATCGGGGACGTCCCGACACCATGTGGATTAAATATAGGCAGTTCTACGACGAAAACAGCGCCTCCGCCCTCTGCATTCCGTGCGGTCAACCGGCCGCCAAAATCTTTGATAATACCTGATGAAATAGCCAATCCAAGACCGACGCCATCACCGGGCGCTTTCGTTGTATGAAATGGTTCAAAAAGGTTATCTAAATCATTGATCCCATGCCCATTATCACGAACACTCAAAGTGGCATAAGTGCCTCGGCTGAGCATGATTTCGATTTCTGGGTTAGCCTCGTTTTTGACCGCATCATGCGCATTGCGCAGCAAATTGATCAGTACCTGTTCAAGACGCATCCGGTCGCCCATGACCAAAACATCAATGTCGGGCAATATCTTGGTGACCTTGATCTTTGATAACCGCAGCTGTGGATCCATCATCGCGATTGAAGAATCCAAAGCCGCAGCAATGTCGATCGGGCTAAATTTTTCGGCCCCTTTTCGGGCATGTGATTTCAATTGGCGCGTGATTGCGCCCATACGTTCGACCAAATCATCCATCCGCTGAAACGCAACCATTGCTTCGTCAGGGCGATTGCGCCGTAACAACAAACCTGCCCCTGCCAAATAGGTTTTCATCGCGGCCAAAGGTTGGTTTAATTCATGACTGACGGCGGCGGCCATTTCGCCCAACGCCGCCAACTTGGAACTTTGCGCAAGCGATTGTTCTGCCACCTCAAGTGTTTTTTCCACCTTTTCGCGCTCTGCAATTTCACGCTGAAGACGGGCATTTAGATCACGCAGTGTTATGCTCTCACGTTGAAAAAATACCACGCGAGACGCGTTTTTACGGCTGGTGTAATAAAAGCCAAACGCAAAAAGCAAAGCAAACACCATGATTTCAAATGCCAAAATCGCGTTCACGCGTTCACGCACGCTGGAATATGCGGTGAATGTGGTGATTTGCCAGCCTCGAAACGGAATACGACCCTGTATTCGCATCACCGCCTGACCCGCGACATAGGCATTAAAAGGAGAATTGGACCAATCTGATGTGATCCGCAACGCTCGCTCTAGGGCGCTTTCAGGTGATTGTAATGCCAAGGCCTGTTCTTCTGTCATTCCGCGCCATTTTGGTTCAGTTGACAAGGTAATCAAGCCCTCGGAATTGGTCACAAAGACCGCGTCAGATATACCTGCCCAAGTACGTTCAAATTTTTGAAGATCAACCTCGACCAACACAACACCAATCGTTTGGCTCTGGTCTTCGATCCGGCGCGAATAATAAAATCCAAAACCGCCGGTTTCCTTTTCGACCACCCGAAAAACAGTATTCGACGCACGAAGGGCGTCGATGTAATAGCCTTTTTCACGGTGCATTTTTCCGATATTCACACGTTCGCTGGATGCGACCGTTCGACCATCGCGATCCAACAATGACAACGACGCGGCCCCAATTTCATCAACAAAGCTAATAAGACGTTGTGATGTTTGGCTAAAGTCATTGGAATTCAGCGCCGATATCAGCGCGGGATCACGCGCTAAAAGTTGTGGCACAATCGAATTGCGCTGCAATTCGCTTTGCAAATTAGAACCATAAAGCGCCAATCTAAGTTCAGCGCGATTTGTTGTACTTTGGGTAAAGCGCTGGGTTAAAACCGCATTCGTCAGGTACAAGGTTGCAAATGCGATGACCAGCAATATACCTGATATTGTGCGAACCCGCCAATTTGACGGGCCTGCAACATCCACTTGGGACTCACTCTGAGATTCGCGATATAAGTGTGTCATCTTAGGACACAATATAACCAGATTTTTGGCAGGTGTTAGGCGCTGACAAATTGGTCAAAAAGATTGGCAAAAAATGGCTTACCATCTGTTCCGCCATGTGCCTCTTCGGCTAAACGCTCAGGGTGTGGCATCATCCCCATGACGCGGCGGTTTTCAGACAACACACCGGCAATATCTGCAACCGATCCGTTGGGATTATCAACATAAGTGAACGCAACACGATCCTGATCAAACAGTTTTTTAACATCGTCAGCAGGCAGATTGTAATTGCCATCATGATGCGCAATCGGCACTGTGATGGTTTGACCTGTGCTATAGCCACCCGTGTAAACCGAATTGGTCGTTGTGACCTTAAGCGTTTGATGACGGCAAACGTATTTTAGACCAGCATTGCGCAACAACGCACCCGGTAATAACCCGGTTTCAGTCAGAACCTGAAATCCGTTACACACGCCAAATACATAACCGCCTTTGTCTGCAAAACGAATAACCGATTGGCAAATTGGTGACCGCGCTGCGATTGCACCAACACGCAAATAATCACCAAAAGAAAACCCACCTGGTAATGCTATCACATCCAGACCTGTGGGGATCTCAGTAGCTTTGTGCCAGATCATCGACACCTCTGCACCCGCGTTTTTCAACGCAACGGCCATGTCTCGATCACAGTTTGATCCAGGAAAAACGACTACACCCGCGCGCATTAGACGATCTCGACGCTGTAATTTTCGATTACGGTGTTTGCCAAAAGCTTTTCGCACATCTCTTCGACTTGTGCTTTCGCGGCCGCAGCATCTGTTGCGGTGATGTCTAATTCGATCACTTTGCCTTGGCGAACGCCACTCACGCCGTCAAATCCCAACGCACCAAGCGCATGTTGTACGGCTGCACCTTGTGGGTCCAAAACACCGTTTTTGAGCATGACATAAACACGGGCTTTCATAGTTCAATCCTTGGTTTGTCGCACTAGGCGTAATTTTACTTTACGACCGTTGGGGCCGTCGTGATATTAGATGATTGCAGGATGCCAAGACGGCGCGCCACTTCGGAATAGGCGTCAGTCAACGACCCTAAATCACGACGGAACACGTCTTTGTCCAACTTGCGACCGGTTTCGATGTCCCACAAGCGACAGCTGTCTGGGCTGATTTCATCTGCGATGACAAGGCGTTGGAAATCACCTTCATACACGCGGCCAATCTCAATTTTAAAATCAACCAAACGGATGCCAACGGCATACATGACACCAGAAAGATAATCATTCACACGCAACGCCAAGGACAAGACATCTTCCATATCTTGTTGGCTTGCCCACCCAAAGGCTGCGATATGTTCTTCGCTGACCAATGGATCCCCTAAAGAATCGTCTTTATAGCAATATTCGACAACGGGGCGGGACAGCTGCGTTCCCTCTTCGATGCCAAGACGCTTTGACATCGATCCAGCGGCATAGTTGCGTACAATCACTTCCAAAGGAATAATTTCGCAGCTGCGCACTAACTGTTCACGCATGTTCAAACGTTTCAAAAAATGCGTCGGAATGCCAACAGCCTGCAGGCCAAGCATAAAAAACTCGGACAAACGGTTGTTTAGAACACCCTTGCCTTCGATGACATCTCTTTTCTCGGCGTTAAATGCTGTCGCGTCGTCCTTGAAATATTGTACGATTGTTCCTGGCTCGGGACCTTCGTAAAGGATTTTCGCTTTGCCTTCATAGATTTTTGTACGGCGCGCCATGGGATCACTTTCTTGGCTGAATTGCGGCCTCTCTTAGGGCAAGTTGTCAAAAAGGGCAAGTGACGCAATGACCTAGGGCCAAACAAAATGGGGGGCTGTCGCGTTTTTTCCTGATTTGCGAATGAAATTCATAATTTCAATGAAAATTATGAATTTGTCTTTCACAAATAAATATGACACGCGCTGGGTAACGAACACGATTGGGTTGAAAGATGACGAACGCTTTTTTGAAAATGCTAAATGACCGCGACTGGATTTTGACCGATGGCGCGACGGGAACAAATTTGTTCGCGATGGGCCTAGAATCTGGCGATGCGCCAGAGCTTTGGAATGAAACGCATCCACAAAACATCACAAAGCTGTATCAAATGGCCGTTGATGCGGGCAGCGATTTGTTCTTGACCAATAGCTTTGGTGGCAATGCATCACGTCTGAAATTGCACAATGCAGGGTATCGCGCCCGCGAGTTATCGCGTATCTCGGCGGAACTGGGTCGTGAGGTCGCGGACAAAGCTGGTCGCCCCGTTGTTGTCGCCGGATCGGTTGGTCCCACAGGCGACATTATGCAACCGGTCGGGTCCTTATCCCATGCCGATGCCGTCGAAATTTTCCATGAACAGGCCGAAGGGTTAAAGGAAGGTGGCGCAGACGTGTTATGGTTGGAAACCATTTCTGCGCCAGAAGAATATTTGGCCGCCGCCGAAGCATTTTCAAAAGTTGATTTGCCATGGGTGGGCACGATGAGCTTTGATACCGCCGGGCGCACAATGATGGGTGTCACATCAAAGGCAATGGTTGAAATGGTTGCAGGAATTGCCAACGCGCCCGTGGCCTTTGGCGCAAACTGTGGGACCGGTGCGGCAGATATTTTGCGCACCGTGTTGGGATTTGCGGCGGAAAACCCGCCTCACGCCATTATCTCTAAAGGAAATGCTGGCATTCCACAATATGTGGACGGGCATATTTGTTACAATGGCACACCTGATTTAATGGCTGAATACGCGGTCATGGCGCGTAACGCAGGCGCAAAAATTATTGGTGGATGCTGTGGGACCATGCCTGCGCACCTTACCGCTATGCGGAATGCATTGGAAAACACGCACAAGGGTGCTGCGCCAAGCTTGGAGGAAATCGTTGATAAAATTGGTCCGTTTACATCCACATCGGATGGAACGGATGGCGATACACCAGAACCGCGAGCACGCCGCGGACGCCGTCGCGGATAAACGCGCAAACGAGACGGAAAATGCTGGGCGCTATCGGTCAAATAGATCCATTTGCGCCGATTTTTTCCGCGGAGGCAGGAAATCGGCGCAATTTAGTTTTGGCACCTTGTGTGCCAATCCCAATTTTTTGATCGCCAGTTGAAACCGCTTCTCGATCATTTCGGCATAGGTCCCACTGCCCCGCATACGATGTCCCAAGTTTGCGTCGTAGAGTTTACCATCATGCATTTCACGAATATGCCCCAGAACACGTTTTGCACGGTCGGGAAATTTATCGAAAAGCCATGCTTGAAAAAGATCAGAGACATCGCGTGGTAAACGTAACATGATCCAACTTGCCGATTGTGCGCCATGATCGCGCCCCGCCTTTAGGATATTCTCTAATTCATGATCGCTGAGTGCTGGGATCAAGGGTGATGCCATGACGCAGGTTGGTACGCCCGCTTTGGACAGCCGCTCAATGTTACGCAGCCGCGCAGCAGGCGCCGGTGCGCGCGACTCCATCATACGTGATAATTTCGGATTGAGTGTTGTCACAGACACACCCACCCGTACAAGGTTATCCTGTGCCATTTCGGCCAGGATGTCTAAATCTCGGGTGATCATCGCCCCTTTGGTAACGATGGCGGTGGGATGTCGGGTTGTTTGCAGAACCTGCAAAATGTCACGCGTGATTTTATGCGTCACGTCAATGGGTTGGTATGGATCGGTGTTTGTCCCAAGTGCAATGGGCCGGACGCGGTAGGATGGCTTCGAAAGTTGTTGTATCAACACCTCGGCTGCGTTCGGTTTTGCGGTCAATTTGGTTTCGAAATCAAGACCAGAGGACAAGTCCAGATAATTATGTGACGGACGTGCATAGCAATAAATGCATCCGTGTTCACAACCTCGATAGGCGTTGATCGAACGATCAAATGGCAAATCGGGCGATGTGTTATAACTTATGATGCTGCGCACCCGCTCTGACATCATCTCTGCGCGCGAGACAGGTACGCCATCGAGCGGGTCAAACCATCCATCAAAGTTGACTTCCCTGCCCGTCACATCAAACCGCGACTTTGGATTAAGCGTGGTTGCGCGACCGCGGTATGGAGACTTGTTCGAATGATCATCAAAATGCGACATAGCATAAGTTTAGAACATTTGGTGAACATTTGTAAAAATTATGCAATATTTGCATGTAAAACACTCTGGTCACGTGAAAAAAAATTCGTTAAGTCGGCTTCGGTGCACCCAGTGTCGCAATTCGCCAAACACATCTGCGACAAACTGGCAAAAGCTGGCACATCAAATAACTGCGCTCTGCGCATTGAAAAGGAATCGTTAAATGTCAGACGAAGACGACATCATTCTTTCGGAACTGGACGACGAAGAGCTTGTTCAACAGATGTTTGATGACCTATATGACGGTCTCAAAGAAGAAATCGAAGAAGGTGTGAACATCCTTCTGGAACGCGATTGGGCACCCTATCGTATTCTGACAGAAGCACTTGTCGGCGGCATGACAATCGTTGGCCAGGACTTCCGCGATGGTATCCTGTTTGTGCCAGAAGTGCTTTTGGCAGCAAACGCAATGAAAGGTGGCATGGCCATTCTGAAACCATTGCTCGCAGAAACGGGTGCACCGCGCGTTGGCAAAATGGTGATCGGTACCGTCAAAGGCGATATCCACGACATTGGCAAAAACCTTGTATCCATGATGATGGAAGGCGCAGGCTTTGAGGTTGTCGATTTGGGCATCAACAACCCTGTTGAAAAATACCTGGAAGCGCTCGAAACAGAAAAGCCTGATATTCTTGGTATGTCTGCGCTTTTGACAACAACAATGCCCTACATGAAGGTCGTCATCGACACTATGGTCGAACAAGGCGTACGTGATGACTATATCGTATTGGTGGGCGGTGCCCCATTGAACGAAGAATTTGGCAAAGCCATCGGTGCAGACGCCTATTGTCGTGATGCGGCAGTTGCTGTTGAAACCGCAAAAGAATGGATTGCGCGTAAGCACAATCAAATGTCTGCGTAAAAATATGGCAGTCAGTGATACAGAACTGACGTTAAACGGTTTGGATGCGGCTCCTCGGGGTCGCATTTCTATTATCGGCTGCGGCGCGATCGCGCATGAAATATTGGCAATCATGAAAGCCAATCAAATGGATCACATCGTGTTGACCTGTTTGCCCGCGATTTTGCATAACACGCCGGAAAAAATTCCTCAGGCTGTGCGCGACAAAATTCGTTCGCTCCGTGAAAATGGTGTGGATCAGATTTTTGTTGCCTATGCAGATTGTGGTACAGGGGGACTGTTGCAAACTGTCTGTGCCCAAGAACAAGTCGAAATGATCGAAGGACCGCATTGTTATGCCTTTTTTCAAGGACTTAATGTTGCAGATCAATATGACGATATAACCTCTTTTTTTCTAACAGATTTCTTGGTTCGACAGTTTAATGCTTTTGTGTGGAAGCCCCTTGGTTTGGACAGGCATCCTGAATTGTTATCAATGTATTTTGGCAATTATCAGAAACTGGTATATCTAGAACAAGTGTCCGACGCTAAGGTATTGGCAAAAGCAAAAATATGCGCCGAACGCTTGGGCTTGGACTTTGAACACCGCAAGACTGGGTATGGTGATCTTTGGACCTTTATGGATAAAGCCAAAGGTTAAAAAAGAATTGGCGTCACCCCTGTCCGTTTTTCCGACAAAATAGCGATCAGGCACATCCCTTGAGCACATTATGAATAAACAGCGATGGAATGGTCTGATCATTCCATAAGCCCAACTGTTGTTTTTAAAGGTTTATGCCTTCAGCGAATTTTGAATTCGTTCAATCATTGAACGCAAGCCGTTTGATCGCTGCGATGAAAGATGATCTTGTAACGCAAGTCGTCCAAGTTCAGCTTGCGCATTTACGTTGCGTGCGTCTGCAATAGGAAGGCCGTTATAGAGCTTTTGCAAAACCGCGACCAAGCCACGAACTATCATTGCATCACTGTCACCATCAAAGCGGTAAACACCATCATCAATATATTGCTGCATCCAAACTTGGCTTGCACAGCCATGCACTTTGTTGGCGTCAACTTTAAAAGCATCCTCGAGCGGCGGCATCGCCTTGCCCAATTCGATCACATAGCGATAGCGATCTTCCCAATCATCCATAAATTCAAAATCATCTACGATATCTTCAAAAGCTTGCGTCGCCATAGTGCCCTCTTTTTCTTTCTTCTACACCTATGCGGAGCCTTGCCAAAGGTAAAGCACAAGCTAGCGCTTTTCTTATCTTTGCCATTAGGTTAGGAAGTAAGAACATTAGGTTAGGAAGTAAGAAACAGAATTAGGGGGATGTACATGCGTACCTTTGTGTCCATTGTTATTTTGTCTTTGGCGCTCTCGGGCTGTAGTTCGATACGCAATAGTAAGGTGAATCCATTGAATTGGTTTAATGGAGAGACGCAAAGCACCCAGAAATCTCTCATTCCAGAGGAAAACATGTTACGGCGGCGACCAAAAGAGGTCTATGCAGGCATCCCTGTTTATTTTGTTACGGCTGCTGCGCTGGAAAAAACGCTCGACGGAAAGATTCTGCGCATTGATGCAAAGTCAGATCGACTTGGGGCAGCTGATATCCGTATCGAGGATCTTCCAGACCAAGGCGATGGCATTTTACGTGTTGTGGTCAAGGCGGTCACACCGTTAGGCGCGCCTGTTGGATCTGAACGCGCGCGTGAAATCGCTGCTGCACGGTTTTTTTCGCAACAAGACTTGGAAAAATACAAAGCCATTGACGTGAATAGCGCGAACAATGTTTTGCGCGTTCGAAATTAACGCGCCGTAATACAAGCCAAAGAATAGGTTTTAATCACGGCGTACAGCGGGCGCGTTAGTGGGACGTTCCTGTTCCTAATGGTTCGATGGGAAAGAGCAAACTAATGCTGCCCCTATTGCGGGATATCAAAAGTCTTGACCGATTTGCCCTTTGCGACAAGACCGATCTCTCCATTACACAAACGTAACGCGTCTTGGCCAAACACCTCGTAACGCCATCCACGCAGCGTCGGAACGTCACGTTCGCCCGAGGCAAGCGCATCCAGCTCAGCCGAACTTGCGATAAGCTTTGCCGCGACGCCATTATTTTCGGTTTTGGCCTTTAACAAAACACGCAACAAATCAGCAAGCGCTTGATTGACCGCACGCATGTCCTTTTCATCGGGAACTTTCGGAAGGTTTTCTTTCGGCAGCTCTATCGCATATTTTACTGCCTTCAAGATTCCGTTTGCAATTTCCCCCTTGCGCGCTTCGCGCAGTAAAAGGCGCGATTTCTGCAGATCGTCAAAGGTCTTTGGCTTAGTTGATGCCAATTCAATTAGTGCGTCATCTTTGAAAACACGACTGCGCGGAATATCGCGGGTTTGCGCATAGCTTTCGCGAAATTCGGCCAATGCACGCACAATTGCCAATAACCGTGGCGAACTGGACCGGGTTTTAACACGTTCCCACGCATGTGCTGGATCAATCACATAAGTGTCTGGCGTCGTCAAAGTCGCCAATTCTTCGGTCATCCAATGGCTGCGTCCGGTCTTTTCTAATTTAGCAGACAGGTATTCATAGATTTGGCGTAAATGTGTGACATCCGCCAACGCATAGGTTTTTTGTGCATCGCTTAGGGGGCGCCGTGACCAATCGGTAAAGCGTGACGATTTATCCAACGATTGCTTTGCAATTTTGCGAACCAAAGTTTCGTACCCAACCTGATCGCCAAAACCACAAACCATTGCGGCGACTTGGGTATCAAATAACGGTGCGGGAATGACTTTGGCATCAACGTAAAAGATTTCCAAATCTTGACGCGCTGCATGAAAAACTTTCACCACCGCTTCGTTACGAAACAAATCATAAAGCGGTTCTAACGATAAACCCTCTGCCAACGGATCAACAAGGACCGCATCGTCATTTGAACGTCCCGGCAAGGCCAATTGGATTAGACATAATTTAGAATAATATGTCCGCTCGCGCAAAAACTCGGTATCGACCGTGACATAAGCGCAATGACCTGCGCGGTTACAAAATTCGGTCAAATCGTGGGTGGTTGTGATCGTTTTCATTTATCGTTCTTTTGTTCTTAACACCCCGTCTGATCTAGATAGCGTGAATAATTGCTTTAGAAAAGACTTCATTCGCCCCAAATCAACGGTGAACGCTCACCTGACACAAATCTGCGCAAGACGGCGGGATACAGTTTATGTTCTTGGATCAAGACGCGTGCTGCCAGGGTTTCGGCGGTATCATCTGGTAAGATTGGCACACGCGCTTGGCCCAAGATTGGACCATCATCCAATGCGGCCGTTACCTCATGTACGGTGCAACCGGCGACAGCGTCACCTGCATCAAGCGCACGCTGGTGGGTGTGAAGTCCCTTATATTTGGGCAACAAAGATGGGTGAATGTTCAACATACGCCCCGCCCAAGGCGTCACGAATCCCGCGGTCAACACGCGCATGAAACCAGCAAGACATAGAAAATCTGCCGCATAGGGCTCCATCACGCGCTGCAATTCCGCCTCAAACGCATCACGGTTCCCTTTGAACGGACGATGATCAACCGTTTCGGTCGCGATTCCACGGGCGCGCGCATGCGCCAAACCACCTGCATCATCGGAATTGGCCAAGACCAAGATAGGCCGTGCAGGGTGATCGCCCACCATGCTATCGACCAGCTTGACCATGTTAGATCCACCACCAGAAATGAAAATCGCGACGCGCTTGGTCATTCCTGTGGGCCTTATAATGTGCCTTTGTAGACAACGCCTGCAGTGTCAGTCACACGGCCCAACTCAACCACTTCTTCTCCTGCCGCGATCAAAGCTTCGCGCACCGCGTCCACCGAGGCCGCATCAACGATGACCGTCATGCCGATTCCACAGTTAAACGTTTTCAACATTTCGCGTGGTTCCAGTTTACCCCGCGCGGAAAGCCATTTGAAAATGGCAGGCAATTCCCATGAATCCAAATTGATCTCTAGGCCTTGGCCTTCATTCAGGGCGCGTGGGATATTTTCTGTCAGGCCCCCGCCAGTAATATGGGCAAAACCGTGAACGCCGCCTGCGCGGATCGCTGCTAGGCATTGTTTGACATATAAACGGGTCGGCGCAAGCAAGGCCTGACCCAAAGTTCCATCGCCAAACGGGTTCGGCGATTCCCATGTCAAACCAGATGTTTCCACAAGTTTTCGTACCAACGAATAACCGTTCGAATGAACGCCGCTGGATTTCAGCCCCAGCAAAACGTCACCAACGCGGACATCTGCAGGCAAACTTTGTCCGCGTTCCATTGCGCCCACAGCAAATCCCGCAAGATCAAAATCATCCGCAGAATACATGCCAGGCATCTCTGCCGTTTCACCGCCAATTAGCGCGCATCCCGACTGGGCGCAGCCCTCTGCAATGCCATTGATGATTGTGGCAGCTTCATCGACCTTTAGTTTGCCTGTCGCAAAATAGTCCAAGAAAAACAATGGTTCAGCGCCTTGACAGATTAGATCGTTCACGCACATTGCCACCAAATCAATACCGATTGTATCCAAGATCCCAGTATCAATTGCGATGCGCAATTTGGTGCCAACACCATCTGTTGCCGCCACAAGAATTGGATCAGTATATCCAGCAGCCTTTAGATCAAACAAACCGCCAAAACCGCCAAGACCCGCCATAACGCCAGCACGATTTGTGCGCTTTGCCGCTGGTTTGATTTTTTCAACCAACGCGTTGCCTGCGTCAATATCAACGCCTGCGGCAGCATAGGTCATACCGTTGTTAGACTGGCTCATCTGGGATCCTTTCATCGCTTTGGCGGTCAGTTACTGGATTGTGGCGGATTATTCAATCTGAAACACTTGACCTTGCTGATACATGTGGTAGCACGTCCAAAGGCGGGCCTGTAGCTCAACGGTTAGAGCAGAGCGCTCATAACGCTTTGGTTGGGGGTTCAAATCCCTCCGGGCCTACCATCATCTTTCGATCGCGATATAAATTCGTGCAAGCAATCCGCCCAATTCATTACTTTTACCCAATTCAAGCCAACCGCCGTGCGCACGCGCGATATCTTCGGTGATGGGCAAGCCAAGGCCGACCCCTGCCCCTTTGTCTTGGTTACGCGCTGGATCAAGGCGGTGAAATGGTTTGAGAGCATCATCGAATTTTTCATTCGGAATCCCAGGACCATTGTCATGAACCTCAAACACAATTTGCCCTTGTGCCAAATGACAAAACAGCTGAACACGGTCACCATAGCGAAAGGCGTTGTTAATTAAGTTTTCCAGAGCGCGTTTCAACGCCGTGGGCCGCGCCATTAAACGGATATCGGGGAAACGATCCTTGGGCAATTCGATCACCTTGTCCATTCTGCTATAATCAGAGACAAGTTGATGAATAAGGTCGACGGGTCTAACGGGTTCGGGGGCGCCGCTGTCTTCGCCCAAAGCCTTTGCAAAGACCAAAAATTCATCCAAAAGAACGCGCATATCCTCGACATCCTTTTCCAATGGTTCGCGATCTTGATCAGGCAAAAACGACAGGCCAAGTTTCAGCCGTGTCAACGGTGTCCGCAAATCATGGCTAACGCCTGACAAAATCAATGTGCGTTGTTCTATGTGTCGTTCGATCCGCGAACGCATATCCAAAAAAGCACGTCCCGCAGCGCGGACCTCGGTTGCGCCTGACGGACGATAGGGAATATGAACACCGCGACCAAATGCATCGGCTGCCTGCGCCAAGCGCGTGATTGGGCGTAATTGATTACGCAGATACAAAAAGGCAATGACGGTTAACAAAATACCGAAAAAAACCATATTCACGATCAACTGATGTGGGTTGGACGCCGACACACGTTTGCGCAAAACTGTGATTTTGTAATCTTGGCCGCGCACGTTAAGCCCGAGGGTGACGAAATCATCGTCGGGCAAATCAATTGCTTTGACCGATTGAACGGTGCGCAATTCGCGCAATACGATGATTCCTGACAAATCATAAAACCGACGTGTTTCGGTTTCAAAAGGCGTATCAACAGGAACAACGCGCACACCAAGCGCAGTGGCTATTTTTACTGCGTCAGACAGTGCGTCATTTGCAAGCGATTGTTCGATCAATCGCAGATCATCAATGACCCCCCCTGTTAATTGTTCTGTTACCCCTTCAAAGTGGCGTTGAATAAACACAAAGCTCACAATAATCTGCAGTAAAAATACCGGCAGAACCAGAATAAGCGCTGCGCGCCAATACAACCCTTTGGGCAAATATCGTTTGATCCAACTGAACATAGGCTGATCATAGCTGAGCAAATTGAAAAGGTGAAACACATTGACCGCACAGACACCAAAATATGGGCAGGCAGAATTCTTAAGGGATAACATACGGCGTATCTTGGCCCCAAACCCATCGCCGATGACCTTTCAGGGAACAAATACATATATTCTGGGAACGGATGCGGTTGCTGTGATTGATCCCGGGCCTAATTTGGATGACCATCTTAATGCCATTTTGACGGCGACAGAAAACGGTTCGCAGATCACACATATATTGGTCACACATGCGCACATAGATCATTCAACCTTGGCCGCCAGATTATCGGCAATCACAGGTGCAAAAATATATGCGTTCGGGCGGGCAAAAGATGGTCAAAGTGATTTCATGCGACAGGTCGAGGAAAACGGATACACCGGCGGTGGCGAAGGAATCGATCACGACTTTATTCCTGATGTCTTTTTAGCAGATGGGGATCAAATTGTCGGAAAGGATTGGACTGTGACCGCGCTCCATACCCCAGGTCACATGGCGAACCATCTGTGTTTTGCGGTTGGTAATGCCCTCTTTTCGGGGGATCATGTTATGGAATGGGCAACATCATTGGTTTCGCCCCCCGATGGCGATCTCGGCGACTTTATGACGTCCTGTGCACGGCTTGGTCGTCAGGAATGGTCTATCTTTTATCCCGGACACGGTGACTGTGTAGGCAGTCCAAATGAACGCATCAGCTGGCTTGTTGCGCATCGACATCAACGCGAGGCGGAAATTTTAACGGCATTGGCGCAGGGACCTAATTCAGCGCGCAAGCTTGCCGAGATGATTTACACAGAGATTGATCAAACCTTGATCCCCGCAGCAACACGAAATGTTTTTGCGCATCTCTTAGAGCTGGCAAATAAGCATATGATATTATTTGATAATCCCCTTAGCGCTGAGACAGTATTTAGGTTAAGATAAGGTATCAAAAGTTTTTTGATTTTTTTTAAAAAACCCTCTGGACGTCCCTAAAACCTATTGCTATACCCCGCCACATGTTCCGGCGTAGCTCAGCGGTAGAGCAGTTGACTGTTAATCAATTGGTCGTAGGTTCGATCCCTACCGCCGGAGCCAATAAAAACAACACCTTAGCAGATTTTGCGAGGTGTTTTTTTAT
>Ga0181606_10001766_pt1 | contig 18806 bp, 11 predicted proteins | sample 041ome_10_FD_132994 | JGI IMG/M metagenome (GOLD analysis project Ga0181606, IMG submission 132994) | Coastal salt marsh microbial communities from the Groves Creek Marsh, Skidaway Island, Georgia - 041412US metaG (megahit assembly) | ecosystem: Environmental > Aquatic > Marine > Intertidal... | reverse complement strand
TGGCATCCTGACGAACTCGACTTTCCCTTCTCCACCCGCACCCGCTTTCAGTCGCTCGAAACACCTGGCCAGGAGCGGGTGGTCGATCCGCTGTCGTTTCGCAAGACCTACCTCCGCAATCTGGAGCGGTTTCAAACCGCCGTTGCCGAAGGCTGCACGCAGCGACGGATCACGCACGTCCCCTGCCGCAGCGATGAGCCGCATGCCGAGCTGATCGCCCGCTTTCTCAGTCGTCGAGAGGCGGTGTGATGGGGTTCCTCAACGCGATGCTGTTATTTGGGACAGCTGCCTTTGCCGTGCCGCTGGGCATCCATCTCCTCAATCGCTCACGCTTCTATTCGGTTGACTGGGCAGCGATGCACCTGCTCGATGTGAGCGACCTGCAGAACGCTCGCCGCATTGAGTGGCGGTCACTGCTGCTGCTCCTGCTGCGATGCATGATCCCGATCGTACTGGCGGTCTGTATGGCACGGCCGATCGTGCAGACGGCTGCCGTGGGAGGAGCCAGCGGACGCTCCACGACGGTGCTCCTGCTCGATGACAGCTATTCGATGCAGGGGCGTGCTACAGAACCTGGTGGACAGCTCAGTGGCTGGACCATGGCCCAGTCGGCAGCCGACGAAGTGGTCGGACAGCTGGCACGGCAGGCCGAACTGTCGGTTGTCGCCCTCGGTGGTGAAGCCCACCCAGCTGGTGAGCCGACGCGTCGCGACCCACGGCCGGTGCTCGGAGCGATTCGTCGACTGGAGCCTCTGTCCGCAGCCGCTGACGTGATCGGCGGACTTCGGCTCGCTGGCGACATGCTGACGGCATCGCGTGAACCCCATCGACAGGCGGTGGTGGTGAGCGACTTTCAGCGGGCCGACTGGGGAGCTTCGGTCGAAGCTGCCCTCGAGGCGATGCGACGGCAGTGGGAGACCCTGCCTGCCATTCCTGAGCTTCATCTGATCCCACTCGATGTGCAGCCGCAGGCCAACGTGAGTGTCGGCTTTGATGCGATCTCGACAGAGGTCACGCTGCCAGGCGAGCCGCTCGACCTTCAGCTGACCGTGGAAAACCATGGCAACGAACCGCTGCAGACCGTGCCGCTTCGACTGGCGATCGATGGCCGCGACCTGGTGTCTCGCAATCTCGACCTGGCTCCAAACGCCCGCAGTCAGCTGCTGTTCACGGTGAACCTCGATACGCCCGGTCCGCACGTCGCATCCGTGGAGCTTGACGATCCAGCCGGGCAGATCACGGCTGATGATCAGGACACGCTGCAGATCGAAACGCTGCCGCGTCGTCAGGTGTTGCTGATTGAGCCCGAGCCACAACCACGTCTGCTTGAGTGTGAGACTGGATTTCTGCAGCTGGCCCTGGAGGCCACCGCTGGCGAGCTGGGAGCAGGCCAGGCCGCTGAGGTCCGCCGCGTGGCCGCAGCGACGGTGCCACCGGCAGCGATTGCCGAGAGTGATGTGATCGTGCTTGCTGATGTGCCGCGTCTGGCAGACGACGTGGTGGCCGCGCTTGAGCAACGGGTTGCCGAAGGTGGTCTGCTGTGCGTGTTTGCGGGAGAGTCGCTCGATTCCGGGTGGTATGCAGACACGCTCGGGCCGGCCTCGGCGAGCTATCTCGTGCCCTGGAGGTATGGCGACCTGGCGGTGGCGTCGCAGCAGGCAGATCCATCAGGAGAGGCTGCGTCGGCGGCGTCAATTCGCGGCGGACCATATGCCGATCCGTTACTGGCCTTTTTTGATGATCCGCAGCACGGACAGCTGGAGAACGCCAGCCTGACATCCTGGCGGCAGCTGGAGCCATGGCCCGACACCGCAGACACCACTGCAGCTCCCGCCGATGCCAAACTGCTGCTGAGCACGCAGAGCGGCGCACCACTCTTGATAGCAGCCTCGCATGGTGAAGGCCGTGTGCTGCAGTGGGCGATCACGGCCGATGAGACCTCGGGAAGCCTTCCTCTCCAGCCTGTCTTCGTGCCGCTGATGCAACGGTTGCTCTTACTCGATCTGACCTCCGCGGTCGCCAGACATCCTGAACGACGACGTCAGGAATCGACCCTCACCCCGCTCACAGCTGCCGAGCGTGCGTCCCTCGCACAACGCCTCGGCGGCACGCTGCACACCTCGGTAGACGACTTCCTGGCGTACGACAGCAACCGCCAGGGTGGTCGTGAGATCTGGCGATGGCTCTTGGCGGTGGTGGTGCTGTTGCTGTTTGCCGAGATGCTGGTGGCTGGCCGCCTCACGCGACGAGGTGGCCGATGACACAGCTGCGTTTCCTGACCGATTTGCCACTGGCCTGGCCACTGCTTGCTGTGGCTGGAGCGACCGCTGCTGCCTGGTGGCTGGCACACCGAGAAACCCGCGATCTCTCCCCTCCGCGAAACTGGCTGCTGCCGAGCCTGCGGGCGGCGGCGGTGGGACTGATCGTGGCGATGCTGCTCGAGCCCTCACTGCATCACCGTCAGTTTGTTGGTGAGCCATCACGCCTTCGCGTCTGGCTTGATGGTTCAGCCAGCATGCAGGAGACCGACACGGTCGACGCGGGGCCGGCCGTCAGCCGGTACCAGCGGAGTGTCGATTTACTCGCCGGCGGCGACATCCCTCGACTGGAGATCTGGGCTGGCCAAGGTGAAGTTGAGGTGCGGAGATTTACTGGTGACGACACCGCCATGCTCTGGCAGAGTCTACCGACCCAAGACCTTCCCCCCCTCCCGGCAGCTGAAGCCTGGACGCCCGAGGGCTGGAGCCGCTGGACCTCGTTGACACCGCCGCTCGAAGCGGTGGACAGGGGCGACGTGGCAGCCGCTGAGGAAAGCGTTGCGGCAAGCGAATCGATGCTGCATGAGCCACTCCTGTTGTTCACAGACGGCAGACACAACCAGGGCGACTCTCCGCTCGACCTTCTCAATCGCTGGCCGCAGGAGCGTGCCCCGGTCTGGATCGTCGGCATGGGCTCATCAGCGCCCCCGCCGCGGATGACCATCACCCAGATCACCACTCCCGAGGAGCTCTTTCGCTCGGATCGCCTCGAAGGCATCCTCGAACTGCGTGATAACCGCCCCGCTGGTGAAGCATGGCAGCTCTCGGTTCGACTCGATGGGGCCGGTGCCGACATCCGTCCTCTCTGGACACGACGACTCGTCAGCGACGGCCAAGGCGCACGAGATATCTCTTTCGGTTTTCCTCTGGAGCCGGTGGTGAAATCGCTGATGGCCCGCGGTCCGCAGGGGGGGCTGGCCGACGAGACGGTCGACACGCTTGCCGTGCCGCTGGTGTTCGAGGTGCAGCCGGCTTCAGGCGAGCAGGCGACCTTCCCAGGCTGGCAGCAACGGCGACTCGTGGGTGTGACAACCCGACGGCAGCGAGTCTTGCTGCTCGATAGCCGCAGTCGCTGGGAGACGCGGTATCTCCGCAATGCTCTCGAACGTGATCCTCGTTGGGATGTCGATGCGTTTCTGATGAAGCCGCGGCAGTCGCCGGAGTGGTTTGCCCAACAGAACGCTCCCCGCCCCTTTCCGGAAACGCCTGAGTCGTGGCTCGACTACGACCTCGTGATCACCGGTGAGATCGAAGCGAACGCTCAAGGCGTTGCCTCGCTGCGATTTCTCCGCGAGGCGGTGGAACGGGGTGGTACCGGCTGGATCGTCATTGATGGCCAACGGGATACCTGGCGACGCTCAGAGTTCGCATCGCTAAGGGAGATGTTTCCCGTACAGCGACAGCCAACGGCATCCGTTCAGCTGCCTGGTGGTGGCGACTGGAAGCCTGTTGTGGTGGAGCGTGCGTCGGATCTTGGGGCCCTGCAGCTGGGTGATGGATCGCCTGCCTCGAACCGCTCCACCTGGGACCGGCTGCCGGGCCTCGTCAACATCGTGCCGGTGCGGCTGTTGCCGGGAGCCGAGAGCCTGGTGGATCTTCAACGGGCCGCCGCCCGCCTGCCGCTGTTGACCACGCGACTGTATGGCGGCGGACGTGTCGTGCATCTGGCCAGCGATGAGACCTGGCGATGGCGGTACGAGGTCGCCGACGAGATTCACCAGCGGCTGTGGAATCAGCTAGCCCGGTTTGCGATGCGGCTCCCCTTTGCGGTTCGCAATGACTATGCCGCCCTCGACAGCGGCCCGGTCACGGTCACTACTGGCACCGCCGTTCCCGTGCGAGCCCTCCTGCGTGATTCCAGTGGCCTCCCCACCGATGCGTCGCTTGTGCGTGCGGTCGCTTCCCGTGACGGTCGGATTGTCAGTTCGGTGGCCCTCGTCACTGACCCCACGCTTCCCGGGCTTTTCCGAGGGCAGTGGGACTCCCTCCCTCCTGGCACCTACACCATCCGGCTCGAGGCCACCGGCTTCCCACCAGCTGCCCTGGCCCTCGAGACTCGCGTGGAGGTGGTCGCCGTGCCCACAGCGGAAGAACTCGACGTGACTCGAGATGAAGCGATGCTGCGACAGATTGCAGAGCAGACTGGCGGGCTGTACGTGCCTGAGGAACGTGTGGAGGAGATGTGGGACAAGATCGCTCTGGAGAGTACGGGTCGGGTGGTGGAAAATGAGACAGAAGTCTGGCAGAGCGGATGGTGGCTGGCCCTGGCGACGGGGCTCCTCGGTGTCGAGTGGTGGTTCCGTAAGAAAGCAGGCCTGATATGAGTTCTGTAAACATGCCTCCGACGCGGCTTCCTGCGGTGACCGCTGAAGGCCTGCAGCGGGTCGCCCGGCGACGGATGACACTCCTGGTGGCCCGTGGGCTCGCTGTGCTGATGGTGGTGTTTGCAGCGGCATGCCTGGCAGCCGCATTGGCCGACCGCACGCTGCTCCTGAGCGAAACGGTGCGCTGGTGGCTCGCTGCTGGCTTCGTCGTCACGCTGGTGGTGGCGGGAGTCATTGCCGCCCTGCCCTGCCTGCAACGCTTCGGGAAAGCCGCGGTCGCCCGACTTGTCGAGGCAGCGGTGCCGACGCTGAAGAACCGTCTTCTGGCCGCGGTTGAACTCGCTGGCGAACAGGAGAGGCCGTCGCTCGGCTCACCCGCCTTCCGTGATTCGCTCCAGCAGCTGGTCGCTGGTGAGATGCGTGGACTCAACGCGAAGGCCATCCTGCCATGGCGCCGCGTGCAGGGCCCTTTGGTCGTCGCTCTGTGTGTGGTGCTCGTGGTGGGTGGCTTGTTTGCCACGCCATCCCTGGCCCTGCCTCAGCATCTGCTGCGGGTGCTTTTTCCCTCAGCCAACATCGCCCGGCCTTCGATTGCCGACCTGCGTTTCCGCTCCCCCGCATCACCCGATGCGATCGTACCGCTCGCTGAACGGCTGGCGGTCACCCTCGACCTCACTCTCCCTCCCACCGCCGCCTTCGCTGCTCCCGAGACGGTCCGACTGGAAATTGAGTCGCTCGATGGCGATACCGGTGGCCAGGTGATCGAACTGCTCCAAGAGCCTCGCAAGAGCGACGATGAATCTGCGTCTCTACTGACGACGACCTACCAAGCCCAGTGGCTCGTCAACACGCCTCGGCAGCGTTACCGGGCCATCTCGCCCGTCGGTGAGACGCCCTGGTTTGTGCTCGAGGCAGCGGCTCGGCCACAGGTGGACGAGGTCGAGATCGTGGTCACGCCACCTCCGTATGCAGGAGTGGACCCGATCACAACGGTGAATGAGCGGGGGGATGTCGCTGCAGTGATCGGATCGACTGTTCGCTGGATCATCAGCCCGAGTACGCCGCTGAAGTCGGCGGAGCTGGTCTGGCTCGATGCTGCAGCCGATCCACAGGAGCCGATGCGGGCAGCCTTGAGCGAAGCCGCCGATGGTCGCTGGTCGCTCGACACGCCTGTTTCGATCACCCGACGGCTCCAGTTTGACCTCGTGAGTGGGGTGGGCATGCCGAGCCTGTTTACGCCCACCGCCCGGCTGACGGCCGTCGAAGATGAACCACCCCAGATTGTCTGGCGGCAGCCCGAGATGCAGGAAGCGACCGTGCCAGCCGTCTCAAGCCATTTACTTGAGCTCGAGATCACAGATGAGTTTCCGCTGACGTCGTTGGAGCAGTGGACACGCATCAATCGCGGAGCATGGACAACGTTCGCTTGTGACTTTGACAGCACGGCTGCCGAACAGTCGGTGGTCGTGCGATGGGATCTTGAGAGGCTCGAACTGGTGCCCGGTGATCTCGTGGAGACCAAGCTCGTCGCTGTCGACCGTCGCGGCCTCCAGGGTGAGTCGCCAACGCTTGAGTGGGCTATCAGCGAGAGTCTGCTGCAGCTTTCGGCCGTGCCACGCGATCCCGCACGCCGCGAGATCGCCAAACAGATTGCATCGCTGGCCGCAGAAACTGAAGAGGTGCTCGCGGATGCAGTGCTTGAGCAGCTCACACCCAAGGATGGTCACGCACCTGAGCCAGAGCAGCTGCAGACCACAGCCGCAGACCTTCGTGCTGCTGCCGACCGCCTGGAGCAGCAGGCCGCTGCCATTCGCGAGACGATCCATGAAGCCCTGCGCGACACGGACGCCTCGCTCACATCTGATGAACTCGCGGTCACTGCTGCCGCCTTGTCTCGCCAAGAAACTGAGGATGCCGACGCGTTGCGACTGGCCGCCGAAACGCTTGAGCAGTCGCTCCAGCTGCCTGAAGACGAGGCTGCTGCCCAGCAGACCACCGCCGTGCAGCAGGCCAAGCGGGTGCGGCAAAACACCGAACGGCTCGACCGCAGGTTTCGCAGTTTGGCCAGTCAAGATGTGCTGGATGAGGCCGCCTCACGACTCGATGCAGCCGCACGATTTCAGGAAGAACTCGTCAACCGCTCAGACATGCTCGGCAGTGAGACCTACGCACGTGAACAGCAGCTGCTTGCGGTGCACATGCGGGCGATGGCGCTCACTCTTGAACGGGACACCGCCTTGCTCTCAGGGGGAGCCGTGCGACAGGCGATGAATCGCAAGCAGTGGGCCGAAGAGATGGCCGACCGGCTCGAGGAAGCTGCCGGCAAGCCTGTCCCAGCAGAAGACGAGGAGGCTCGCAGTCGTGCACAGACCGCTGCAGCCGAGCTCCTCGCGCAACTGGAGGCCAACCGCAGCGTGCATGGCATCTCTCCGGGACTCTCTGGTGAAACGAGGCAGGCCCGGCGTGAGCTGCGACAGCTTGCCGGGACCGCGGCAGAGGTGGTGTCACGAGCTGCCAAGCAGTTGAAGAACTCGACAGAAAACGCAGCGAGTGATGGTGAGGACCCTGCGGAAACACTGGAGCAGCTCAGGCATCGCCGCACGGCGTTGCTGGCGGAGGCTGGGCCACAACAGGCCTATGCCGCAGCCGACCTTGGCGCTGCCTATCGAGGCCTTACAGACACCCTCAGTGACGTCACCGTTGACAGTGAAGCAGCCAGCCAGACGTTTACAGACACCTCCAAGGCAGTGCAGACCTTAGAAGCCGCAGGACGGCTTGCCACGGCGATGAGCTGGGTCGATCAGATGCTTGAGAGTGAGCGAGATGCTGGTGATCGCGTGACCGCACACACCGCCACGCCACGTGTCTGGGAGGCCACGAGCCAAGAACTCGAAGATGCGTCCAATGCGATTCGACAGGCAGGCCTGCCGGCCGAGGTGGCTGATCAGGTGCGAGCCGCCCGCTGGTCGCCGGCAGCCGAAGAGGTCGGCCGCAAAGTCTCGCCGCGGCAGTGGGATGTGAGCCAGACCGTTTCAGCGGCAGCCGACCTGGAAACCCTGCGGGGCAACCTGCAGCAGCAGTTTGACGCACTCCAGGGCCCGATCGCCGCGGCCAGGGCAACCCTCGAGGGCTTCGCCCCGTCGATTCCTGATCTCGCCCGCCAGGCTGCCGAACGAGCGGCACAGCAACACGAGGCGGCCGAACAGCTGGCCGCGGAAGAGGCGGCCGGTGAGTCGACCGATCTCGATGCAGTCCTCCCCGACGAGGCACCGCAGGACAACGAGCTGATCGATCGGCTGCAGTCGGCGCTCGTGGATGCTGCTGCAACACAAGACCTGCTCGATGCGGCAGAGCGGGAACGGGCTCGCGATGCCGATCTCGCCCGTGAGCTTGTCTCGGCGTCGCAACAGCGTGTCGAAGAGGCCACAGCGGAGGCACGGCAGCAGCAGGGACAGGATCAGGGCAAGGCCCTCGCCGAACTCTCCAATGCGTTCGAAGAGGCAGAGAACACCTTCGACATGATCGCCGATCACTTCGATCGTGATCCGCTGGCTGCCAACACGTCATCACAGCAGGCAGGGAGTGAGTCCTTGGCGGAGGCGGCTGCCAGACAGAGTCCAGCGGCAGCAGCAGAGCTGGAACAGGCCTACGAACAGGCGGAACGGCTCGGCGAGGTTGCCGAGACTGCACCAGAAGACCTGCTGCGGCGTCTCGAAGAAGAACTCCAGACCAACCTGCCAATGAGGGAGGCTCTCTCCGACATTGCCGGTGGCCTGGCGGAACAGTCGCAGCAGGCTCTTGAGTTTGCCGCAGAGCGGGAACGCACCCTGCGACACGACGTGGAGTCCTCTGATGCGACTGTTCGGGAAGAGAAGCGGCAGTTCTCGGCAGAGCTGCGGCTGATCGGAGAACAGACGGCCCGGGTGGCGCAGCGGCTGGGGCAGGAGGCACAGCGACAGGCGGAAGCGGCTGGCCTGCCGGAGCGTCAGGAGCAGCTCGCCGGCATGGCCAAGCAGCTCGAGGAGGCCGTCGAGGCGGTGCGTTCGGTTCCCGACACGGCGAGCGTGCCGGAACTGTTCGAAGCCGCCAGCAGGCTCGATCAAGCGATCGACACTGCAGCCCCTGGGCTGCGAGAAGCCAGCGAAGCGCTCTCCACGGCAACGGCCCAGCGACGAGAGCTGACCGAAGACCAAGAGCGGCGAGCTCTCTCCGACGCGACCGTGGCCAGTGGTCGCTGGCATCAGCAGGATGTCCGCTGGGCAGACCAGGACCTCCGCACCCGTGAACGCCGCATTCAGGAAGCCGATCGGCTGGTGCAGGATGCCGGCCGTCAGCTTGAGCAGGCACGGGCTCAGGAAGACAAGGCGCGGCAGCAGCAGTCGCAAGACCCTGATTCAGAATCGCGGCGGGAGCAGCTGCAACGCACCGAGGTGCGGCGTCAGGAAGCGGAAGCCCTGACCAGTCTCGCCGCCGACATCCGCCAGCGTGAGGAACGCCGCCTCGAGCAGGCACGGGCGACGCGAGAGGAGGCTGGGCAACAGCCGGCCGTTCTCGACGCCGCCAACCCGCAGGCACAGCTGGCTGAGCGGCTGACCAGCGAGGCCGCAGCACGGGCCAACCAGCTCTCCGATCAGCTCGGCACCATGCTCTCAGAAGCTGGCTGGCAACAGCAGCTGGAGGGCTCGCAAGGGCAGCTCGAGTCATCCGCGCGACAGCAGGAAACGGTCACGGCAAGTGTGGCGGATGCTGCCGATTCACTCGAGCGGGCTGCTGCTCATGAAATGCGGCTGGGTGGCTTCGCCACGGCAGGCCAGCTTGCAGATGCTGCCCAGCGGGTTGAGGCAACGTCCCGTCAGGAGCCCGCGTCGGCCGGCACCTCACTGGCTGAAGCGGCAGCATCGAGCGAGGCCACTTCCCCAGCGGCACGCGCAAGCCAGCAGGCTTCACAAGCCGCCGTCGACGCGGTCTCGCGGGCCGGCGAAGCGATTGCCCAGCGTGCTGACGAGCTCGCTCGACTGCTTTCTCCCACCGCTGACTCGGACGACGGCACAAACTCGCGGGAAGGCTCCTCGGGGGAATCGGGAGAAGCGTCCAGCAGCAGTGGCTCTGGCAATCAGCTGCTCGAACCTGCTGAGATGGCCCGCATGCTCGACCAGCTCGATCGCGAGATGCGGCAGTCGCAACCGGGCAGCCCAACACAACCGGGACAGTCGGGTGAGCCCTCAGCGGCCAGACGGGCTCTGCAGCGATCGCAGAGCCAGCTTGCTCGTGGTCTCCAACAGCAGCGTGGCGAGCCAGGGTCGCCCACCTCACAGCAGCAGAATCCTTCGATGATGGACGCCCAGGCGACCCCGTCGATGGCCACCCAGTCGGGCAGCGGCATGCTGCAAGAGGCGGCGACCGCCGATCAGGTTGGAGATGTGCGGCTGCTGGAAGCCGAAGGACGTGATGTGTTTATCGGTGGCTGGAATACGCTCCGCCAGCAGCAGGCCGGCGAAGTGGTGGAGAGCCTCCGCACGACCATCTCACCTCGCTATCGCCGTCAGGTGGAGAACTACTTTCGCGTACTCTCAGAACGCGGCCAATCCGAGGGAGGCCAACAATGAAGACGAACGGTCGCCTGCCGCGTCCACTTCTGAGAATGAAGTGTCTGCTCGTGCTTGGGCTGCTTGCTGCGCGGCCCTGTTCGGCAGAAACGCTCCCCAGCAACGATCCCACCTGGGTAGCAACACAGCAGGCCATCGAGCGAGGCATAGCCTTCCTGCAGGCAAACCAGAAAGACACCGGAGCCATCTCGTCCGGACAGTACGACACGGCAATGACGGCCCTCTCAACGATGGCCATGGCAAGTGTGGGCGTTACGCCCAGTGAGCCCGGGCCGCGTGGCGACTGCATGCGTCGGGCGATCGACTTTGTTGTTGATGAACGTCGGCGGACATCTGAAGGCTACTTTGGCCAGCATGACGGCTCCCGCATGTATGGGCATGGAATCACAACTCTGATGCTCTCCGAGATGGCCGGCATGGGAGCGTCTGCCGAGCAGGATGAGGCGATCGAGCGGGCCTGTGAAGGGGGCCTGTCTGTCATTCTTGAAGCGCAACAGGTTCGCAAGCCTCAGTCTCATCGGGGCGGCTGGCGATACACGCCCGATGCAGGCGACTCTGATCTCTCGGTCTCTGTCTGGCAGCTGATGGCCCTACGGTCAGCCAAGACGGATGGGTTCGATGTGCCTGATGCGGCCATCGCCGAAGCAGTGAGCTACCTGCGGCGATCATGCACCTCGCCGCTTGATGAGAAGGGGCAGCCGACGCGTCCTGAGTCGGGCTTTGCCTACACGCCTGGTGGTGGCGACATTCAGTATGCGATGACCGCTGCAGGCGTGTTGGCGATGCAGGTCTGCGGCCAGTACGACGCCCCTCCTGTTATGCAGGCGGTCGCCTGGCTGAAGTCGCACCCTCCGGCCTGGGGCACGCGGTACTTCTTCTACGGCACCTACTACTACGCCCAGGCAATGCATCAGCAGGGTGGTGACACCGCAGCAGATGCAGAGCGGCTGGTGCGGGAAGTGCTGCTGCCACGGCAGGAAGCGGATGGCGGCTGGAAGCCGGAAGGCGAAGAGTCGGGAGCGTCACGGATCTACGCCACCAGTCTGGCGATCCTCAGCCTCAGCGTCCGCTACCACTACCTGCCGATCTACCAGCGATAAGCGTTCCGTCAGCTGGTGCTCGCCGGGCCAGCCGCATCGAGCTGGTCACGAATCAACGCGTGAATCTGCCTGAGTTCGGCAGGGTCGATGTGGTGCAGCCGACGGTGCTCGCAAGGCCGTGGAGTCTCAAGCAAGAACGCGTCAAAGTCGAGGGAGTAGGTGTCGGCCAGCCGCGTATTGCTGGCAGTGTAGGTGTCGCGAATCGCTCGCTGCTCGTCCTCCGTGAGGTAGCAGGGAGTCGCGCCGAGCCAGTCGGAGAGTCCCTCCTGCTCGGCAGCACGAAAAGCCCGACGAAGGGCTCCGACAACCGCCTGCCGAGAGTCGAGCGACTGGTACCGTGTTGCCAAAGCCAGTGCCAAGGCAACCCCCTTCCAGCCGAGTGAGGGATTACGGGAAGTGGCTTGAGCAGCCGGTGCCACGAGCGTTTCCAGGCCGGTGGCCGTGAGAAAGTCGGGCAGAACATCGCCGCCAGGGAGCGTCTGTATGTCATAGAGCCGTGGCGTCACATGCTGCCGACCAAGCTGGTCAGCAAAGGCGTCAAGGAAGTCGGCGTAGAACATGTTTTCCACGATCGCCGGCCCCAGATAGTCTTCGCTGCCCCACAGCCGATGCGACGGCAAGACCTTCAAAGCCTTCGCTCGCTGGTTGTAGAGCGAGACCCACAGGTCACGCTGGCTGCGGAGGTAGATCACCACCGACACCGATGAAAACAAGGGGCGAACAGCGGCCAGCAGTGGAGCAATCCAGTCCCGAGGCATCGCGAAGAAGTGCTCCGAGCTGAGGATCACCTTTGACGGCTGCACGTCTGCAATCTGGAGCTGAAGTTCCGCAAGCGTGGCATCACATGGGGCCGTGGTGCTGCCGGTGCAGGCCAGCCCGATGTGCTTCTGCAGCGAGGTATGGCTGAGCGGATCACCATCCAGGGTTGGATAGAGCACCTTCTCCTTGGCCAACGCCTCGCGTTGATTGGCCAGGAAGCTCTGGATGGCAGTCGTGCCCGTCTTATGCGTACCAGCGTGGAGCACCAGCTTGGGCCTGCTGGCTGGAGGGCAGTCCGTGGGGAGCGAGGTGGACTTCACGGCAGTGGCACCCAGCGGTCGAAGGTCGCCGCTTGACCACAGTAGGATCCGGCTTCATCGAGCAGGTTCCAGACGATCGCCTGTTCGATCCGAAACCGTTTGCCCGTGGCAGAGATGCGGATTCCTGCGTAGTCATCCACGAAGCCCTGGGCTCTCGTGCGGTCGAGGAGCTGCTGTCGTTCATCACGGTGCATCGGCTCGGCAGTGTGTCGGGCCGGTGTGGCAAGCAGGGTGTCGACATCCACCTCCCAGAGCCCGAGTGCCGTTCGGTTGCCATACGTCAGCAGCGGATCTGCGGAGGCATCGGCGGAGACCACGACGAAGGCCGCCTCGTAGAGCCGCCACGCCTGCTCCTGGTGCGTGCCGCTGCGGTCGACCAGTTCACGCCCGAGTAGGCGTACAAAACTCTCCAGCAGCTGCTGGCTGTGGGCAACCCATGGAGCGTGAGGAAGATGCGAGTCTGACGGAACGGTCACAGTGAGCGATCTCTGGGGATGACGGAGACGCAGTCAGTTAAACCAGGGCTTGTCCGGCACATGCTTCACGCCGAGGTCACGGATCAGGTGGTCGTCGGCAATTCGCTTATTCGCCTGCGCCCAGAGCGTCTCCTCGTCGCCAAAGATGATCTCACTGGTAGCGTCGGTGATCGCCCAGGAGCCCTCCTCGAGTTCTGTCTCGAGCTGTCCACCACCCCAGCCTGAGTAGCCGGCAAAGATCCGCATCGGCAGGTCACCGTTGGCGAGCAACTGAGTGATCAGCTCCTTGTGTGCGGCAAAGTGAACCCCCGGGATGATCTGTCGCTCGGTGAGGTCGCTATCTGCATGCACAATCACCAGTGGACCTTCCACTGGGCCACCGGTCATGACAGGCAGATCGAAGGGGCACGGCTCATCGCTGACCTGATCCCAGATCGCCCCCAACTGGGTGCCACTGCGCCGGTTGAGCACTAAGCCAATCGCTCCCTGCTCCTCATGCTGCAGCATCAAGACCACCGACTTGGCGAAGTGAGGATCGCCGAGTTCGCGAGTGGCAACGAGCAGTTTTCCGTTGAGCGAGTTCATGCTGGGCGTTGCACTCGGCTGTCGATGGACACTGGCTTTAAATAAACGCTGACTGTGGATGAGCACCAGGCCTCAATGAGCACTGATTGCAGCAGGCTTCGCGTTTCAGCGACGTGCGTGACCATGGGCGACCGATGCCGCGAATAGGCTCGACCGCCGCCGCCGTCCGGCAACGTCACTTGTCGCACCCATCGTTCGCTACGAAGAGTATACGCGTCGTCGTTCGCGTCGTCGTTCACGGTGCGGGAGTGAGCGGACTACTCCGCCGACCCACTCTCGAACACGAGCCAGCCAAACCGGGCGGGCGTGTGGAACGATGAGGTGCTCGTAGGCGAGAAGGCGAGCCCTGCACGACCTGCGACGTCATGCCGAAAGAGATTCAGCCGCCAGCTTTCACCCGCTGTGGGAGTGGCTGCAAAGGCCGACCAGGGAATCCGCGTTTCCACCCGCCAGATACCTGCCTCAGCGTCGATATGCACGCCAGATTCGGCATTCGCTGACCAGGCAAAGTCGCGTGCTCCCTCCTCGAGAGAGAGGTCGAGCATCTCACCATTAGGCGCCCACTGCAGTTCGCAATACCGCGAAAGGCTCTTCGGGTCGCTGGCAATAAAGGCCTCGACCACATCTTTCTCCCAGAGCCCAATCCGCTCCTCTGCTTGGTCTGGCTCAAACACGTTAAGGACTGTGAACGGACACTCATAGGAGAGCATCAGGTAGCGGTCAGACCAGAGGGCACGCACGGGCGTGCTCAGACGCGGGTGAGCAACGCTGTCTGCTGATCCATACTCCAGCCGTACAGGTGTCGCGGCGTGCCAGGCGTCTTCATTGAGCACGCCATCCGGCTCGATATCGGCCTCTACTCGGGTTGCCGTCAGCGTGGGCAGCGGCCACGAGCGGGCAAACAGCCGTCGGGCATTGTCAAAGTAGATCTTGCGGAGCACGTCGGTCGGAAGGTTGATGCTGCTGATCGTCCAGTCGCCTTGAATCGGCGTCATGTGGGGCCAGTCTCGGTCTGTCGTTTCGAGCCACCGCCAGTGCTTGGCAAAGAAGAGATCGGCGTCGGCGTCGCTTGGCCTGTCCGCATCACCACCCGAGCCGAGCACCAAGCGGTCAAACACCTGGAAGTCTGTTGCAAACAGGATCCGATCCTGGTGCTTTGTGAACAGTTCTCGAACACGCTGAGGATCGTGTCGACCGAGCTCCGGAACACGTGCGGCCAGGTCGGCATAGAAGTTCGGTCGCTGCGAGAGCTTCTCATCCACCCAGTCGAGCTCTTCGGAGTTGTTGGCGAAATGGACGCCGATGAAGGTTGTGCCTGGGTGACGAGCGACAACGCGGTCGAGGGCGTTGAGCAGGTCCATGCGAGGTGGATGCACCGTGCGATCGCCAAACCACCAGCTGCGGTGGTCTTTGAGCTCCGTCCACCGCTCGTTGTTTTCGTCGTAGGGGAGCCAGAAGGCGCGGGGATCACCCACATGGATGGAGACAGGCATCCCGAGTTCGCCGCAGCGTTTCCAGACGGGATCGAGTTTCGGATCATCCACCTTGATCAGGTTGCCAGCACCATCTTTGAGAAACAGGCCGAGCCGTTTGAACTCCTTGAGACCGGCAGCTCCGAGCGCGTGACCAGCCTCGATCTGTTTCACAGCCTGCGCACTCCAGTCGGGCTGGTCCCAGCCGGTGTAGTCGAGCAGCATCGAGTGCAGGAAGTGCCCTGGATACATCCGCTCGGCCAGTCTGCGAGCCTCCGCAAACCCACTCAGTCTCGCGTCGCCACTGGTGACAGTCCCCACGCCGAGCAACAGCCCAGTGCCGATTCCAGCGCGATCGAGAATCTGCACTGCCCGATCGAGCCGCTCAGGTCGCGTTTCCACATGCACATGCACATCAGTAATTCGCCGCTCCGCCCGCCAAGACTCAGGTGAAAACACCGCGTCCAACGGATGTGGGAGCTGCAGCGGATCGTCAGCAGTCTCGGCGGCAAGCGAGCTCGCCCCTTCGTTCGCCGTGTCGTTCGCAGTGTCGTTCGCGCATGCGATGGGCAACTGGCCAGCAGAGCCCGTCCAGGTAAGCAGACACAGCAAGGCAGAAACAGCAGTCCGGGTTGACGACAACACAGCAAAACTCCGCAGGTGCTTGAGGGGCAGAGCAGCGAGAGCGAGGCATCAACACCCCGACCGCCCTGGCAAGAGCCTAGCGGCTCGCAGCAGCCTGCGGCGAGTCATCGCCCAGCCGTGCGACGGCCACGAGCGATCTGGCAGGCAAAAAAAAAACGGCCATGCACCCTTGCAGGCAGCATGGCCGTTCAAGCACCCCCACGGGGAGTCGAACCCCGGTTTTCGGACTGAGAATCCGACGTCCTGGGCCACTAGACGATGGGGGCCCTGTAAGTTTTTTCTAGCAGGCGGCTGGGACGAGTCAAGCGTCGACTGCCGAACCAAGCCATCACGGTCGTTTCGCCAAAGACGGCCGATACTGCGGTGCGGAACCGGCAGGCCTGCAGGCAAGCTGATCCCGACCGGGAACTATCGGTCGCTCGACGAGCGTCCCTTGAACCACTGTTGGGTGGTGCGGATTCTGCCGAGGAGGCTGCCCAGCCCAAACGCCGCTGCTGCAGCCACCGCCACGATGATCCAGAAACGTCGGTTCGAAGCTGCCGTGGACTGTGCGGTGAGCATCGCCTTTTCGAGATGACTGGTGGCTGCCTGAAGCTCCTGGGACGACCCACTCAGGGAAGAGCCCTGCCCAGGGTTCCAGGCGGGTGTGCCGTCTCCTTGCTGCCACGCGAGCGAGGTCATGATCGATCGTCCGGCCCCACCAGCTACCGCTTCGGTGACATGCAACGCCTCGAGCAACGCGGCGGGATCTGCGAGTCGCTCGTCCGGATTCTTGGCCAACAGCCGATCGATTAGATCGGTGAGCACTTCCGGAAACTCGGGCCGCAGCTGCCGCAGCGGCCGCGGCGTCTCGCGGACGTGAGCAACGGCCACACTCAGCGGTGTGCCCGACTCAAACGGTGGCCGTCCAGCGATCAGGTGGTAGAGCGTGGCGCCGAGCGAGTAGAGGTCACTCCGCGAGTCGAGCTCCCGCCCCTCCACCTGTTCGGGACTCATGTAGAGCGGTGTGCCGAGCGTCGTTCCTTCGTGTGTCAGGTCGAGGCCTTCGCCCGCAAGTGTGATTCTGGCGAGACCAAAATCCGCCACCTTCACTTCGCCGGTGGGCGTGACGAGCAGATTTTCCGGCTTGATGTCGCGGTGCACGATCTTCTGTCGCCAGGCCCGTTCCAACGCCGCTCCCACCTGCTCAAGCACGGAAACAGCCTGTGGAGGAGAAAGCGGGCCTCGTTCGTGGAGCCACTGCTTGAGCGTCGGACCGGCGACATACTCTTCGGCAATAAAGTGGATGTCATCAACGCAGCCCACCTCATAGATCTGCACGATATTCCCGTGCACAAGTGAGGCCGCCGCCCGGGCTTCCTGCATGAAGCGTTCGATCGACGTCTCCCGGTGACCGTGCCGCGGCTCTCGCAAGACTTTGACCGCCACTTTTCGGCCGAGGGAGGTCTGCAGCCCCAGGTAGACATCCGCCATCGCTCCACTGCCGAGCAGCGTGCGGAGTTCGTAGCCGCCGAGCCGGTGGCCGGTTGTCAGGAGGCCAGCAGCCGAAGCAGAGGCTTTCTTGTTGGTGGAGGCGTGGGTCATCGGTCAAAGTATCCGCGAGGCTGGCGGTTCCGACAATCAACCGTCGCGAGTTCCGGCCTAACGGCCGATTGGTCGCTGTCTCCACTCCGAGAAGAAACCCATGCCCAACGCCCTGCCCGCTCGTTCTTCGACTGCTCTCAAGGAATGGTCTGCCGTCTGTCGTGCGATGGCAGCGGGTAGCCAGACGGTGTTGCTGCGTGCCGGGGGCATCGACGACCCGGCAGGCCGCTTCGGACTCCCCGCCTCCTCGTTCTGGCTCTTTCCGACCCGCCACCATGAGGCTGCCTCACGTCTGGCGTCGTGGGCGACCGACTTTGCGATGGAGGCTGGCTGTGCTGGTGGGCCTGCAATGCTGACGCTGATGGCAGCGGTGGAGTCTGTGCACTGGATTGAGCATGAAGATCAGCTTCCCGAGCTCGCCTCCCTACATGTGCTGGCAGCCGATGTAGTCGAACAGCGGTTTGGCTACCGACAGCCTGGGATCGCGGCGGTGTTGGTGCGCATCTGGAGACGTGAGGAGCCACATCTTGTGGAGGAAACCCCTGACATGGCTGGTTGCCGGAGCTGGCTCGAACTGCCCCACCCACTCTCCACCGATGGAATGCAGCCGGTGCTTCCCGACGATGCCTGGGAAGAGCGGCGGGAACGTTTTTTCCTGGCGGTGAAGGCTCGCGGTTGAAACCCACGGTTTTCCCCGCCATGCTCCGCACGAAGACCCGTTGTCCTTTCCCTCGAAGAAATGAGCGAACATGTCTAGCCCTGCTGATCTCAAGAAGGCTGCCGCCGCCCTCGATCTCGACTCCAACAACTACGAGGTCACCCTCGAGACCACTGCCGGCCCGATCCGCCTCACGCTCGATGCTGCCGTGGCTCCCGGCCATGTCCGCAACTTCGTCGCGCTCGCCCAGAGTGGCTTCTACGACAGCGGCTGCTTCCATCGAATCATCAAGGGCTTCATGATCCAGGGTGGCTGTCCTGACGGAAACGGCATGGGTGGCCCTGGCTACACGATTCCGGCTGAGTTCAACGCCACACCTCACGAGCCAGGCGTGCTTTCAATGGCTCGCACCAACGATCCAAACTCGGCTGGCAGCCAGTTCTTCATCTGCCTCGAGAAGGTGCCGCATCTCGACAACCAGTACACCGCCTTCGGTCGTACCGCTGACGAGGCGAGCCTCAACGTGGTGAAGGCGATCGGTAACGTAGCAACCGACGGCCGCGACAGCCCACGTGAGCCGGTCGGCATCCTGGAAGTAAAGGTGACCGCAACGCCAAAGGCCTAGAGATACCGAAGCTCCTGGCAGATCTCCCGCGGAGGCTGAGGGGTCGGCGGGTGCTCGAGGAGCGTTGGAGTTTTTCGCCACTTCAGTGACACCGGCACTGCCACAACAGCCTCCGGCGAAAAAGTCCAGCGACGAGACATCTGCCGACCCGCAGCCGAAGCACTCTGCAGATCTCCCGCGGAGGCTGAGGTGTCGGCGGGTGCTCGAGGAGCGTTCGAGTTTTTCGCCACTTCAGTGACACCGGCACTGCCGCAACAGCCTCCGGCGAAAAAGTCCAGCGACGAGACATCTGCCGACCCGCAGCCGAAGCACTCTGCAGATCTCCCGCGGAGGC